>JACCDT010216914.1_pt1 | contig 24824 bp, 19 predicted proteins | sample 7446291 | NCBI WGS metagenome assembly JACCDT01 (sample SAMN15323446, study PRJNA562643) | freshwater metagenome | isolation source: river surface water | place: USA:Blue River Watershed | collected 2017-08-17 | reverse complement strand
GTGTTCTCCAAATGAATGCCTTTGGAAGTGAGCAGCTTCGTCAATCCCGAGATATACGTACCCTTTTTGAGCTCCTTCGTGAGAATCTCCCTCGACTTCTTCTGCGAATCGTCCTTCAATAACTCATTCAACTCCGTCATCATCTCCATCATCATCGGATTACTCTTGAATGAATGAATGACGTGCGCAAGAGACTTGATCGTCGGTATGATATCCTCCACAAAATCATAGACCGCATCGTGCCGGTCAAAACGCTCCTCATCAATCTCCTGCATCCGGCGGATATTCTCCTTGTAATACTTCACCTTTTCAATGGCATCCTTGTGGACCTCCTCAAACTCCTTCGTCGCGTAACTGAGCAACTGGTCCTCGTTGTTCGGGACCCTCTTCACAAACTGGAAGTTGAGCTGCGAATAGTCATATGCATTGATCGCCTTCATATCCTCCTTCGTAAAATAGGGGATCTTCGAAACAATCTTATCCAAAATCGGATTGTAACACTCAATGTTGAACTTCTGCGGCTCCGGAATCTGCATATTCCTGAAAACATACTCATCATCACACTTACACACATACGTCGGATCAAAGTCCGTTGCGGTGGAGGCATCAATGCTGAAATAACTCTGATAGACTCCCATTCTGGAAGGCGTAAACGAGGCCGACATAAACCACGTCCTCTCCGTCGGAATCGCGTGAATCAGCAGATTCGCAATCGTATCAATCTCGTCAAAAATAATCCTCCTGTACTTGTCCGAATCGGGGTAGTTCTCATATCTGTTGATTTCATTCCCCTTCTTGTCCTTCTCCGTGATGATATTCGCCTCCATCGTCGCCACCATCGGATGATACAAAGTAGAGGGGATCAGATAGATGTCATAATAGGTACGAGACTTGACTATTTTTTGGAGAGTCTGTCGATTGATCGCCGTCTGAATGTCAAATAGAGTCTCATAATCAATCATATCCTGATAAGTGACCTTCTTGTACGTCAACTCATCCGAAAAACGCTCAATGGAAAGGGCCCACTGCTCAAAGATATTGTGCGGAACTACTATGAAATTCATCCTGAAGGCGTCCTTATGGGCCTTTCCCTTCTGCTTCTCCTGATCGAGTTTGCGCTTGTCATTCAATATCATCGCCAACATCACAAATGTCTTACCCGCTCCCGGCTGATCCGCCAAGATTCCATATCCCGGAGTCTCCGGATCAAACGATTGCTCAATCTCCTCCACCCGGTGCAACATCGTCAATTGATGCGGAAATAGAGAGAGCTTCGTATCCGCTGGCTGATTGGCCTTCGGCGACTTCTCATTCAAGAGCCTCTTCGGCTTAAATCCTACTCCCGTTCCCGTTGATGCCATTCGTATGGAGGAATTTGTAGATCTATGGATCGTATGGTAATCTCTTTATATATAAAATCGGTAATTCTCTTTATATCCAAACGCGTGGGGATTTTTCCAAGTGAAGAGTAGATTGGTTCGATTGGTATGAATATGAATATGGAAGAACAGTACCGAAAGGCTCTTGTGGGAATCCCCAAGAGAATTACCCTATCATCCAAGAGTACGTTTGATACGGGGACTGGGAATGGGAAACGACTATTTCGGAAAGAGAACCTTTATGGCGCGTGTGGAGGATCGAATCAGATGATCTCCCTTCAATGGGATCCGATGGAAGGCGCAACCGGATACGCCTTGATCTGCGTTGATCATCACCCTATCGCCAAAAGATGGATCCACCTCTACGCACCCTATCTCGCCGTCGAAAGAAAGGTAAATGGTGATTTCAATTTGGATTCTACCACATCGATTGTCGGGAAAAATAGCTTCGGAGAGATGGGATGGGGTGGCCCTTGCCCACCCGCTGGAAGCGGCCTCCATCGATACGTCTTCTATCTCTTCGCCCTCAAAGGAGTTGATATTGCAACTATGCAAGGAGAACGAGCAGAGTGCCGTGATGTGGTCGGCTTTCTTGAGAAGTATCGTGATAGTACGATTGCATATGGTACGTTTGAAGCCTATTATTCTCGATAAATCTTGATGCTCGATAAATCTCGGAAAAAATAATTATGTGATCTGATGGTAGAGATACTCCACTCCACTCCACAATCTTCCAAAATGAAAGGCGTCATTTACCTCTTCCATATGATCTTCGTCGTCCTCCTCTTCCTCTATCTGGGTTACCAGATCTATATGGAGAAGAAGCTTCCCAAGGAGCTCGGCCTGGGCCTCATCCTTCTCGCAATCGTTATCTTTATCTACCACTTCTACCGTTACCGTATGGTAACCGCTTAAAGTAGGTAATCATCATTTTTATCCATAAAAAGATCATATCAATCGATTCATTGATATGATTTGGTGGATTCGATGGATTCTGATGGATTCTGATGATTAGATCCGGAATCTATTGAGACGCTCTTCTCTCTCCCTCAATTGATTCACCCTCTGATTGAGCCTCTCCAACTCTTCATCCTTTCTCGCCAAAATCCTCTCACTCATTCGCTGAAAAGATGATGATTTGAGAATCTGATTTTGATCGATCGATTCTTTTGATATTGACGCCTCTTCCTCCTTTGATCCCCCCATCATCATTACTTGAGGATGGGGATGGGGATGGGGATGCTGATGTGGATGGGGATGTGGATGCTGATGCTGATGGGGATAATCTGGGCGCTTTACAAAGAAACGTGTGTTATAAAGAAGAACCGCTTTGTTACGGGGATCATAGACCTGACGATTCACCCGATACCTCTTATTATAGACATTCTTGTATAACCCCGCTAAGACCACACAATGCGGCTTTACTGACCTCAAATAACCTCCCTGACGAAAGAGCTCCATCCTCTTCTCCGGATCATAGGTAATGTACTTCAATCGGGTTCCCGTCGGAATCTCCCTCAGATCCGCTTCCGTAAGAACCTCCTCATAATCCTCCAACATCTTCGCTACCATCCCCCTTACCGGATCTTCTCGATTTGATGGATCTAATTGATCATCGATCTTGGAAATTTGGAAAGTGGGTGGTGATGATTTCGCTTGTGGAGATAGCCCCAATAAGTCACTCACTTTGTCGGGGTTTACCTGAAGACCCTTCTGTTCCATTCTCTTCTTGAAAAAATTGGAGATCTTCCCCTTGTCCACATCCACAAAAGTAATCTCTTTGATATCTTGATTCTCTGCCATTTTCCCTACTAACTATACCCAAGATAAATCCAGATGAACAGACTAACCGAGTATCCGTCTAACAGATTACTCTTTACGGTAGTCTTTTTATAGATAAAAAAGTGAATATCCGAACCATTAGTGATCCTCTACTCTCTCTATCAAGTGTCAAAAACAATCGATTTACGTTATTGTTTTTAACTTTTTTATTTGATAGATTACCAAAATGCCGCAGTTCTATTCAAACTCTGTGTTGGTTCGTCGCCTCTTTGACGATAGCGATTCGGAGGAGGATTCGGAATTTACCCTCCCTACCCTCCACCAAGCATCGTCCGAGCCCGATATCTACCCTCCTCCCTCCGTCCGTCGACGCCTCAACTTTGAGGATGAAGATGAGGATGAAGATGAGAATGGGATGGACGAGGATGAAGATGGGGATGAGGATGAGGATGAGGATGAGGATGAGGATGAGGATGAGGATAGCCCTCAAAGAGTCACCCTCACCTCCTCTCAAGAGGGCAGACTTAAGCTCTTTAACCACTCAATGTTCCAAGAATGGAACCGGCCTTGTAGCGGGCAAATCGATATCCCGGTCCTCATTATGGACATCGATGGACTTCGCCGAAACAAAGACCTTGATGCTCTACCTCGGTTCTTTATGACCCAGATGCGAGCAACAAATGGCAACTGCCATATCCCATTCACCTTTATGGAAGATTCCGATGGATTCGAGACCCTCAACCACTTTATCGAACAACTCGGGTTGGGGAGTAAGAAGGCACCCGGATGTGCAAAGTTCCGCGAAGCGATTGAGTCCAAGCCAAAGTTTGAAGAGCTTATGCCCTTCTACGAAAGCGTCAATATCTTCCTCTACTGCACCTTCCTCCTGAAACAATTTGCCCCTATCTTCGGATATATCCCACAATTCTATTCACCCATTTCCGATGATGCCAAGTACTACTTCTACATCTTCTTCGACTACCTACGTCGTAAGGCGATTCGTCGCGGTACCCTCCTCCGGAAACGCGTCATCGTTGAACTCGTCCGAGATATCGGCCGCCTCGATGGTTTGTGCCTCTCTCCCGAACGAATCGTCCAATGTGTCGGCGGGATCGATCACGATCTCTTTGATCACGAAGGCTTCCAACTCCTTACGGCCTCGGAACCCTTCTCCATCTCTGCGTAAATAGCTACGACTCTGTTGGCTCGACAGAGTCGAGCACAGAGTAGCAGGAAGTCGACGACTTTAGCGATCATTGATCATTGTTTGGATCCATTACCCAATCCCTTTATGGGAAAATAAAAAATAAAAATTATAATCTCCATCACTTCAAAGGATAAAAGTACCCCTCCTGATAAAAGTAACTCTTATACGCCGGTTGATAGTAAGGATCTGAGATCTGCGCCGTCCATAACTGATCTGGATAGAATGGAACCGTATTCGGTGCGTGCGAGAAGAAGTTGAGATGCCGGCCTGAATTGTATGGTTGATACAACGCATACGTCTGAATATTATCCGGGGAAATAATAAACTGATCCTCGTGTTGGTCCGTTGTGGTTCCTTCCTCTACTGGTGCAAAGTATTCTTGGGTTTGGATTGGATAGTTCCGTTGCCCATATACCCAATAGATCATTACAAGAATCGCAATCAACAAGAGCGTATTCATATGAATCAATGAACACATTTTATACATAAAATCCGAGATAGAACTACTATATAGAGTTGATATTTGAATTTGATTTGGTTAGATTATAATTTTTATGGTTTTATGGTTATAGAATGGTTATATGTGGTAATATATAGATGGGTACTGGGTACTCGAGAGTGATTTACTTCTTGGGTGTCGAAGAAGTCTTCGCCTTGATCGGCGTAAACGTCACATTCCCATCCGCATCAATCTTGCTCTCTCCCACGTGCTTCATCTTGTTCGCCGGATCGAAGGTCTTGTTGGTGTGGTAGCATATGTAATACTCCTTACCCTTAATCTCCCTCGGAACCGCGATCATATACCGCGTATCATTGTACTCCAACTTGGTGTACTTCTGATCGATCTCCTTCAGAAGACCAATCTCCGTACCATCCTCCAGATAGACCGTTAAGGTTGATGGGTCGACCGCAAAAGCAGTGCCCTCATCATCCTCTATGCCATCTGCCTCTATGCCCTCTGGGGCATCCTCAGGCTCTGGTTCGGCCTCTTCAAGAGTTGGCTCTGGCTCTGCCTCAGGCTCTGCCTCAGGCTCGGCCTCAGGCTCTGCCTCAGGCTCTGGCTCAGGCTCCGGCTCGACCGCAATCATTGAAGCGAGGTCTGCTATTGAAAGTGCAGCGGCACTCTTCTTGGGAACTGGCTTTACGGCCGGTTTCTTCTCCTCCTCTTCCTCCTCTTCCTCGTCATCCGAGTGATCAGAGTCAGAAGGCTCTTCTCCATCCTCAGCAAGCGCCTGCAAAACGGCCTCCTTCGAGTCCGCTAACAGCTTCTTCGCCAAAGAGGGATTACTATTGATGATCTCCGCAAAACAAGTGAGCATCTTCTCCTCCTTTGTACCCTTCTGATGAACCACGATATGATAGATCGGATTCTCCGCAGAGTCAAAGGTGTAATTGAGAAGACGCTTCTCGTCCGGCTTACGGCCACGTGTACCCCGCGTAGCGAAGTACTTGTGACTCTCATCCATAATCCGAGAGACCGTGCACTCTCGCACCTCCTTCTCAATCTTCGCGTGAAAAGCCTCCCCCGTTTCCAGGGATGCAAGCAAGGTATCGAAACGAATACGATCATTCGTATCCGAATCCTCAGTGTGATGATGACATCCATCTCCTGCCGGACCACGCTTGTAAAAACAACACGTGTAGGCTCTGCGGGCAATGTTGTTGCCCTTGATGTACTTCACCTCAACAATCGGCTTCTTTGGATTCCTTGCTAAAGCATTAATCACATCCGTCTTGTTCTGAAAACACTTCGTATACGGGCATCGATCATCTACCGGCGCATCTGATGCTGCCGGTGCTGCCGATGCTGCAGATGCTGCGCTCTTCATACTAACGGTTGCTTTGGTCGCCATTCTTAATAGGTAAAATTGATAAAAAATCCGGTACAAAACGAAAATGTTGTGTATTCGGTCACTCTATCTACATACGATACCTATTCATCTTACTCTAAAATCAATTTTTGGTTTTGATTCATCAAATCCCTTTTGACCACCTTTGGCGTTCATATTATAATATATCTATGTAAAATCCTATTACCAACGTAGGTAATAGGATCAAAATGGTTTATGTTTAACCTGGATAGTGGGGGATTGGGATTGGGATTGGGATTGGGATTGGCATTGGCATTGGCATCGGCATCGGCATTAGTAACCTTTATTGGTATACATCTGCTTTGTTCGCTTCACCAAGTACTCTTTGTCAACCTTCACTGGATCACTCTTCTTCTTGAAGATATCATAGAAGTCAAGTGCCTGTGACTCACTCATCTTTCTCGTTGTGCCCGGATAATAGGTCGATGTTAACAACTTTACGGCATCATTCGAGCTCTTGCTGTTCACTACCACCTTCTCAATAAAGGTCAAATACTCCTTATCAATCATTCTAAAAATAGGGGGAATTACAACAAAAAGCTATAAGTCACACTCATCTTACCCATATAGATGACTCCATTTTATCCATAAAATCATTTTTTTGTTTTTAGATGGGTGGGAGGAGATTACTTGGTAAAGTTCGACTGTTTTCCGAAGCTCTTTAATAGCTTACCAAGGCTACTTTTGGGCAGCGAATTGGAACTGGAACTGCTACCTTTACCCTTCGCAACCCTCTTTTGCCCTGTACCTCGCTTCGACTTCATTGCGTAAACCAAAAAGCGACTGCACAATGTGAGGAACTTCGGCTGAAGGTAAGATGCCGGGATCAATCGATTGTACTGGAAGAGAGGCACCTTCGCATCTTTATACAGATAGTAGAATAACCGATCAAATGTATGAAGATAGCCGGGATTTCGCATCAATGGATACAACTTATTTCGAGACTTGACCATATGCTTTACCCCTCCAAAAAAGCTCCGCTTGGCCTCAATCTGAAATGCCCACATCGAGGTATGCTCAATCAAATCCTGCTGCGTAAACCGATTTCCACCCACCATATTGATCATCGCCATAATCAACTCTGGCTCACATACCAAAAAGACACGATCAATCACTTGGCCTTGGCCTTGACCTTGGCTCTGGCTATCTCGATACTCCTGAATCATCGCCAGAAGTGAGGCTACCTGCGGAGATTGATAAGCACCCAATGAACTGTACCTATCATTCTGCGTGATCGACCAATCTAACCTCACATTGGGCAATGGCAAGAACTCCGTAAATGAACTGTACTTCGGCTGTGCCATATAATTGTTTACGTCACTGTTTTTACCAAACATATCCATAATCGAACGAATCTGCGACCGCGTCTTCGTATACCTCGATGATGCATTTGCATAAGGTACCGGATAGACTCGCCTCGGAGATGATCCCGAAGTATCACCCGCATAGACAATTAATGCCGTATCAATCGCCGAAGGCTTGGTAGCGACCAAATAGAGCGACCGGTTGTTCTCAAATAAGTCCGTATTCCTCGTATTGTGATTGAAGTAAAACGACTCAATCAACCCATAGTCACAAATCCCTGATTGCGTAACAGATGGCGACGACGATAGACGGCCCATTTTCATCGATTTTTCTACAAACTCACAGGTTGTCCCCTCACAAATTAAGTATAACGTAAACTTATTTTGGTTTTGGTTTTGGGTTTGGTTTTGGTTTTTGCTTTGTTTCTGGTTCTGATTACCATTCATCTTTCTTAAAATGATCTGTAAACCGATCTTCCTATCTATATACCCTATTTTTTTATCCAACGTAAGAAGGGATAGTGAAAAGGGAAAGTGATTTTTTCAACTCATACTATCCCATTTGACCTGGAAAGAGTACGAACGTATCGAGGATTTTCTTTCGATTCATTCACCTTTTTACATAAAATGCAGTGCAAGCCGTCATCATCATCAAAAGCAGAAGCTGCTGCTGCCGCCTATGCAATGATCGATCGCCTCGGAATACTCCCCGATAAATACCACCTCGTCGAGGATTATGTTATCTCTTGGATCCTAACCAAGGATGAATACATCCCCCGATGCTATGTGATTATTTTATACGGGATGATTCGGAAACGCGTTGAGAACGCTCGCCTTATCGGCACCACTCTCGATGCACGACATATGAAAAGTGTTGTCTACGCCCTCTTCTCGATCCTCATCTACCGTCACCGAATGGACGAAAAGGAGGCCGAAGAACGACGACTCGGATGCACCCGTGATCCATCCCCCCTCAACAACGCAATCGATGAACTGATGTACCTTTTCCGATACTACTTCGACCAAGTAAAGCGGTTCGTCCAAGATAAAGAGTTGGCGTTCTCCCAGCGCGTTCGCAAATCACTCTCTCTCGCCGATAAATTTCGAAGCGGAAGTGCAGGCGGAAGTAAAGAAGTTCAAAAAGAGGACTATCAATACGAGTTTATCCGGGAAGGCATTGCCCTTATCTCTCGTTACCTCGACGCATCCTCTCGACTGGAAAAGCGCGAAGCAATCCATAAGATTGAAACCCATTACGCCATCCAAGAGATTCTTGATCAAAAAGTCGCAACTTACCACGATCTCTACTTTGATCTTCGCGTCGATCAACTCAACGAACAATACCAAAAATTACCCATCTTCGTCTACCTTAGTGCCGCTGATGTGTAGCAGGGAGACCTTCTTGGGTGATCGAAGATAAACAGATGGTTGCAGGAGTCGTCATCAACTCATTCTATTACCATAATTCGTAATAGAATAAACATAAAAATTATAAACTTAGAATCCTGTTAAGAGAATCGCTCTCTTCTCATCAATCCATACATTATGCTCCGTCTGCGCCACATACGACCCCTCCACATCATAAATCGGTGGATACTCCTCCATTAGCTTTGCATCAACCCACTCCTTTAAATGGTTTTTTATCTCCTGATGCGTATCACATCCAAGAATACTCGGTGCTAACTCCTCTAACCATCGAAGATTAAAAGGCAACGTCTGATACTCATTCCGAATATACTCATAGAATCTTGATGGGGATGGAGATGGAGATGGAGATGGAGATGGAGATGGAGATGGTAATGATGATAGCATTCTATAATGCGATATCTCCGTTCCATAGATATTTACCCCATTCCCCGTCGTAATAAACGGCTCAATCGCATACTTCTCACCTGGTCTCATCCTCTCCCGATAGAGAATCGGTGGTGATTGCTTACTCAAATTACAATTGGGAACCGCCTTTCCCGAATGTATGATGAATTGCCCAATCGAATGACCACACAACTCCTTCATCGTCTTCAATGGATAGGTTTTTTTACCGGGATCTATCGTAATCTCCTTACTCGTTACATACTCCTCTATCGCATCCCCGATCTCACTCAATAACTGATCCGGTCCCGACATCTCAACACCTATCATCGTCGCCCTCCTCGATACCCCAATCAACTCATCAAATCGCGTCGTATTGATACCTAATGTGAAAGCCGCGTCCGTAATGTGACCACCCACGTGCACCCCAAAATCGATCTTCAATAAATCTCCATCCTTTATCAAGATTGGGGTTTCCGTTGATAATAACGGCCCATAGTGCGCCACACAATGATTGATCCCGATTCCCACCGGAAAGGCAATCCCCTGATTCAACCTTCTTGGCTGACCGAAGGTCGGCAGAAGGTCGCAGGGAGTCGTCAACTCTGTTGGCTCCCTTCGGGAGCACAGAGTATCTCGGGTCTTCGACCCTTGAGCAGCGCAAGTCGTCAACTCCTCCGGTAATGCAGCCCTTATCTCCCCCTCAATTCTCCGGACAATCTCTAACGGACTCTTCCCCTCATAATCCCACGTTTGCATCTCTTTGGCTATCCTCTTATGTATATAGGCCGATTTAATCACCTCGCGCGGTATCATCCGTTAATTTTTCCGCGTTCAATTCTCCCAAAAAATATATCACTCTATGGTGTAACAGCAGAAATCCCTTTATACCCAGATCCTCGGAGGAATGCTGTTACCCCTGTGTAGATAATGTATCTATGTATGATTCTCTATGTCAATCTTGGCTCTCCTCACTTCGTTCGTTGAGCAGATTGATCGCTAAAGTCGTGTGTCTATGTGTGTATATGTATGTCTATGTATATGTATATGTATGTCAATGTGTGTATATTTTTAGATATAGTCGTCCCTTTCGCCATCCAATCATACCCCATACAGCCAAAAACCAACAAACCAACCCAAAATGCATTATCAACGGATCTCTTTCGTACTTACTACCGGGGTAATCTACCAAGATATTCGATGATTCCGGATGGATCAATCTATCCCTCTTCGGGATAATTGAGAAGTCCCTATTCTTGTTTCGGAGTTCTTCACAAAACTGTTGATCTTTTATTATTCTTTCAAGAAAAGAATCTATCAGATCGGCAATGGAGTGGATATCTCTTCGCAATTGAGCGGATAGGTATGATTATGGTACTTATTCGCACAGAGGCGATCAACATACTTTACCAGATAATGGTAAGGTATGCTGATCGCCTTTCACAAGAAAATAATTTAAAAACTATTCTTGATGAGAAATGCGGATTTCCCTTTTTTCAGATGGCGATCTACTACCATCGATGGTAATCATTAGTCGATGGGAAGTCTAAAATTCATTATAAGTGGATCTTATAATGAATGGTAAGCCCCCTCTGCGAGAACTATATGGTAAAGCTATAATGGGTTGTCGATTTCTTATTACTGGAAATAACTCCGCATATAACAATACCGAATCATTTATCATTTATATATGTCGAAATCTCTTTATATAGGCCGCAAAGGGACCTTTTGCTTATTTGATTATTTGATGAATCATAGACGACTCGCGATCAATCTGCTCGCGCGAAGGGAGAGCCAAGATTGACTATGGTTAGTATAAAGGTTTTTTACCATAGATCAGTAATGGTATTAAGATCATTTATATACAATGGATCTTGCTGAGTTGATTGAGTCACAAAAGAGTGATAAGAGCTACTGTGTCCAGTGCTATATGGGTAAGTGCGGGGGCGGAAATGGAAGCGGGAGTGGACGGGCAAAATGTACGAATCCTCTGAAAGGAAATGCCAGCTTCAAAAAGCTGGTCAAGTACCTCAACGATCCCCTTCTCATCCCCAATGTCCGAAAGAAGATCGTTGACGACTCCCTGCTACCTTCTGCTCCTCTAAGAGGAGCGAAGAAGGTTGTTGACAACGATAAGAAGATCAAAGAGCATCTCGCTTTCGAAGAGGGTTGCGCTCAAGAGATCCTCGGGAATGGTCTTATCTACACAACCTGCCTCTTCTGTTACTCAAAGAGCGGAAGCGGATGGAATAAGTGCAAGAACTCAAAAGAGGGACGTTGCGGAAAGATCGATCTCGGGAACGGGAAGTACGCAACCTTCTGCTACCCCGATGTCAAAGCCGTCAAACACCGCATCCAAATCGGACTTCATATCAACTTTGTTTATCAGATTCAAGAGGATCAGATCTCTTACCAATTCCTCGAAGATTCCGCATCTATACCACTTTCAGTACCTATATCTTCACCTGAATCTCCAACTCCCTTGATCACGACTTGCGATCAATCTGCTCAAGCGCAAGCTTACAAGGGAGAGCCAAGATTGATGACGGCTCCCAAGTCTCCGATTCAACCTTCTTGGGAGATCGAAGATCTCCAGAAGGTAGCAGGAAGTCGTCAAGATCCAGAGATATTGCACCAACTTCGCTCTGAGAATGAGGAACTTAAGGCGAAGATTGAAAAGATCGTTGATGGACTCTCTATCGTGAAATCTCCATCTATTCTTTCGCTCTCAGATGAGGAGAAGAAGAGTGTTAATGATCGGGTGATGCGCGAAAATATCTCACTCAAAGCTCACATCCATCTCCTGATGATGGCGATCCAAAAGATGGGTATCGACCTCGCCTCTTTCGGAAACTCCGTAGGTTCCTTCGCTTGATTGCTTGATTGCTTGATTGCTCAATTCTTCGTATCAATTTTATCGATTATAAATTCTCTATCAATAGTATGATTGATAGAGTTTGATATAGATTGATCTATAAAATGCCATCGATTATTCCCCCACAGAAAAAGCCAAAGAATTGGAGGACATTACCCCTCTACAAAAAAGTGCAGGTATATCAACAATATCTCGGGAAGTTTCACGCACCCTTCGTCGATAAACTCCTCGCTAAGAAGATTGTTACTGAGGTATGTAGGGGTGAAATTCTGGTGGCTCCCGTAATTCGCATTCTTGCATCTCCCAATGATCTTCGCCCCGAAGATTTGTGTCCAAACTGGATCATCAAGGCAGCTCACGCATCCAAATGGAACATAAACCTCCAAGATAGGTCTGAGTCTGGGTCTGAATATGGACCTGAAAAGATCCCCATAATGATCCAAAAACTCCACCAATGGAATCAGACATATAGTCCCGGTCTCGAGAAACAATACCAATATATCCAACCGCGATTCTTCATCGAAGAGAAGATTGTCGATAAATATGCCCATTGTTACGCTGGAATTGGTGAAAAGAGCGATGATGCCATCGTCTATATGTTCCGATGCATCTACGGAAAAGTCGTCTCCATCAGCGCTCGGCTCGGAGAACGCCGAAATGACTATAACCCCCACTGGGAAGTGATCGGCGGGTTCGATATGCCCTTTATCCAAAAACCGGAAGGAGATCTCCTCCAACGAATGATCCGAAATGCCGAGAGACTCTCCTCTCCCTTCGAATTTGTCCGTATGGACTTCTACCTCGGTGCCGGTGATCATCAACCCATCTATTTTAGCGAATTTACCTTCTCTCCCACCTGCGGACTACCCACTCTCCCCGGTAATCTCGAATATACCCTCGCAAAATCGTGGATTTAATGAGCCTTCCTACATACAAAATAGATTAACTCCCACTTCAATCGATATGGAAATAGGGATGGAGATGGTGATGGAGATGGGGATAGAGATGGAGATGAAGAGTTTAAATGGAGATGATTTCGGACAAGATCGAGGATCTTTTGCGGGAAATCCTGGATATTCTCCCTACGCATATAGAAGAGATTACCCATAAAGTCAATCACCTCCTCCTCACTCCGAAACTTCCACTCCATCCCCTTCCTCTTCACTATCACCTCTTCAAACCCCGCCTTTTGAAAAGGTGAAATCTCTTTATCCTCAGCAAAAAAGAGCCCTCGATGACCATTCGGATTGTACCGATCCACAATTGTATTTAACCAATACGCCTCTTTCGTCCCCTCCTCCACATCACCCACCACAAAAATACCACCTGGGCGAAGAATCCGATAAACCTCCCTATAGAGATCTCCTCGATCTTTGTACTCCATATGATGCAATGTCGCATTCGCCGCTACACGATCCACTGAACTCGATGGAAGAGGAATATGTTGCGGCCTATATAAAGGAACTCCGGAATACTCCGCAAACTCTCGACTCGACTCCATTACCATATACTCGATATTATTTGGTATGGATATGGGTATATATCGACACAATGGTGATGCAACCCCATCTAAGTTGAGAAGCCGTACAGGTCCAGCAAGATGGTCCCCTATTAACTCCTCGATCATACTCTTAAACTCATCCTCCATACAATGCGGATAGGTATTCACCGCATACATATATGGACCTACCCTATTCTTAAATGGATCTGCCATTACTATCACTATTACTATTATACGCTTGATAATGTAGATCATTATCAAACGGGTATGGTATATTATATGTTATAGTATGGAACGGAATGGAATGGAATGGAACGGAATGGAACGGTATGGAACGGTATGGATCTACTTAGTCAAGGTATGATTGATAACACCATCTCGGATGTGATTGAGAATCATACTCCTCACCTTCTTGTCATCCAACATCCCAATAAATGACTGATTGTCCACAAAGTCATTCACATCAAACTCCTCCTCCTCAAAGAACTGGTTGTTGATCTTCGTCATCAACATTTCAATATTCGAACAAATGATATCAATCAAATTCGTACCATTCGTATCCAAGATCCAATGACCCTCCCGATTGAAATACTGGAAAGTCTTCGCCTTGATCATCCGAATCGGATAGATGTCCCGCTTCGTCTTCTCCTTCGACTTGTAGAGATAGTCAAAGACCTTGATAAATGATGTCGTCGTCTTCGCCTTGATCAACGACTTGATATAATCATCATCCACCTCCCTCAATTGCATAATCGTCTGACCACTCTCCTTATGCAACGGCGTCAAATGCGAATAATCCTCCTCATCATCCACCTCACCCAGAGTCGCTGCAATCGAATCCGCCAATTGCTGGGGACTCTTCTTCGATGATGGACGCCCCGGACCCCGCTGAATGGGAGCAGATGCCATCGTCGCCGTCGTTGCTATCGTATCCACCTTCTGATTCAACTCCTTCAACTTGAATCCCAGATCCTGACGCGTCTCCGTTACCGATGCCTTCAACTCCATCAAATGCGACATCATCTGCATCTGCGTCATCTGATTCATCTGAATCATCTGATTCATCTGAACCATCTGCTCAAAACGCGTCAACATCTCCTCAAAACTCTTCGAGACCTTCTCCAACCTTCTTGGCTCTTCCATTGGAAGAGCCGAAGGTAGCCTCATCTTCCCTTCCTCCTTTGTGATCTTCTCTTTTGTGATCTTCTCTGCCTTCTCTGCAGTCTTCTTGGTAACAGATACTGGAGCCTTCTTCCGGAAATTCATCTTGATCGTATATTTCGTACCCACCTTCGCCTCACTCATAATCGCCTTCTGCACCGAATCATTCAATAACTCCCGATCCTTCAATGTTCCCCTCTCCGTCTCCTCATACCCCTCATAAAGAGACTCCACGTTGGATGCCATTCTGTTATTGAGTGTTGGTACTCTTGATCTACTCTCTCTTCTCATTCCCCCTTTATCCTCATCCCATTCTTTCAATTTTCTCTTTATATCAACCATTTTCAATGGTTGATCCAATTTTTTTATTCATAAATAGTAGATGATTTGTGATCAGTGATCTATGATGGATAATACCAATAAACCTGCGAAAATATCCAGAAAGAGAGGTTCTAAGATCCCCTCCTCCAAAAAGTTCCAAAAGGAATCCCCCTCCCAATCTCGCTCCCAATCTCCCTTCACCTTCACCATCGTTAAAAGCAAGAATGACCTCGCAATGCTCGATAATCCCCAAGAGCTACTCGCATTTCAAGGCGAATTTAGCCCCGTTTCCGGTAGCGAACACTCCTATGAACCCGAAAAGTGGAATGACAAAAATGCCATCCGCACCACCCACAACTGCTATACCTACGCCCTCGGAAAAATCCGCCCAAAGCTGAAGTCGAAAGCCCAACCCGGATACGCATCCGGACATAACTACATCGATGATACTATGGACTATAACTGCAAATCCTTCTATCACCGCGTCAAAAAAGATAACCCCTTCAGCTACCTCGAAAAGTTCGATACCCCCTGCAGCAAAAAGTATTATAAAGTCTTTTTGGCACTGGATGTGGGAAATGATTACCATTGGTGGCGCCAAGATCGACCAATGGTTGAACGCGGAGAAAAAGGCGGCTACTGGAGCCATAAACCCGGTAGCACCGACGTAACCAACGTCGACGCCTCCGGAATGCGCATCAAAAACCCTATGCTCGCCGATCGAAAATACCCCACCCTCAACTATAGTACACCCTGCTTCTTTATGTGCGTCAATAAAGACCTCTCCCGCTCCATCTCTTCCATCTATCGTTAATTTTTTTGGAATAGAAGGTTTAGATCGATTCTTTTGATTCTATTACCAGTAATCGTAATAGAATCTATTGATTATTTTATATATGATTGGATGGGTTGATTGGATGGGTGGATTGGATGGGTGGATTGGATGGGTGGATTGGGCGGGGATTGCTTAGATCTCCACTTCGGCCTCTCTCCGGAGAAGTTGTAGATACTTGTCAATCTTTGACCGCTCCTCATCATACTCCGGCGTTCCAAACATCTCCCTATCTACCTTCTCCTTATAAGCATCAATCTTTTTCAACTTCTCATAGATCAACTCATAGCGAATCCTCTGAGCCTCCGGAATGTTCCGATTCTTGTTCCGGAACTCCTTCGTCATAATCCACTCCAAAATATTCGAACCCCTGGTGGATCCTTGATGATTACCATTTGTTGGACGAGATCCATTCTGATTGCGACGATTGTTATTATTATAGAGCCGATTAAGAAGCGCCCGATTGTTCTTCATCTGATGAATTCCCATCTTCGAAATTACCTGATTGGGTCCTCCTTCTTGGTTTTGCGCTTGATTGGCCAGATTCTCCGAACCCACATCCTTAATCACCTGATCTAATACATCACTGAAACTCTTGTATAATGTATACTTCTTCTGATAGAGCGAATAGAGCATATAGATCAAATTCATCTGATATCGCTTCAATTCCTTCATAAATATCGGGAGATAATGATCATCATAGACATAGGTGGACTTGTAAAAGGTGATCTTCTCCTTGAGAGACGCCATAATACGCGCCACATCCTCCGGCTTTGTACCCTCACCATACTGCTTCTTCGGACCACTCTTATCACTCAATAACTCCGTCTCAATCGAGAAATATGCCTCCGGATTCTGCTGCGCAAAAATAATAGGGACCTTCTTCTTGAAATCACACTTACGACCTGCCTCTGGTGTTGCTGATTCGGGGTCACAATAATCCGTCTTAATATTACTGGTCTCTCCAAAGAGAAGCCTCTTGTAGAAAGTCTGAATATGCTCCTTCAATACCGGATTCTCCACAAAAAGGTTGTACAATGTATCATCCCTCTTCTCCCCCTCCATATATAGATTGTAGATCTTCGTCTCCTTTAACATCTTATTATACGACGAGACAAATGGATTGCGGTCACTATACTCCCTCTTCTTTCCCTTACTATCACGATCTCGACTACTCCGATTACCCTTGCCACTTCTTGTACCCTGACGCTTCGCAGCACTTAGATACTTCTTAAAAATATCCTCTACGCCTCCTCCTCCACGCTGCTTCTGCCAAGGCTTGCCCTGCGGTCTCGGAACTGCTCCTTGTTGTCTAAAAAACTGCTTTCGAGCATCCGGTCCTTGCCCCTGACCCTGACCCTGACCCTGACCCTGACCCTGACCCTGACCCTGACCCTGACCCTGACCCTGACCGTAACGAGGACCTTGGCCTCGACCCTGTCCCTGACCATAACGAGGGCCCTGGCCCCGTCCTTGACCCTGGCCATCTCTTCCGGGGCGACCACCGCGATTATCCCGTTGACCCCGACCACCACGATTATCCCGAGATCCAGATGACTTCTTCTCAATCTTCCGGAACTGCTCTTGCTTCTCTTTCGAATATGAGAGTATACTTAACTCCTTTAACAACTTCGTCACCTTTCTTGTATCAAAAACTGGCGTCAAATCACACTTTTTATGAAAGACCTGAAAAATGATCACAAAATGAAAGATCCAATACTTGAGCAACGGATGCCACTGCTCAAAATCCTTGTTCTCCACCTTCGCAAAAATATCCTTATAGAAGAGCGCCGGCGATGAAGAGAGCCCAAACATCGAAGAGAGGAGATAACGACCAAAGATCTCCCCCAACTCATTCGGATCCACCTGCTTCGTCGTCAATACCGTCTTGTTGATAAAGGAGAAGTCCGCCGACTTCTCCTGCAACAAGATACGCTCCGACTTCTTCAACTCAATGAAAAAAAGTATGATCTTCTTCATCGAATCAATACACTCCCGCTTTTTTGCATCTAACGACTGCTTGAACCCCTGAAACGACTTCATAATCGATCGGACTACCAAATTGTCCACATTCCTCTCCTTCCGGAACGTGTAATTGATATACTTATAGAAAAATTGCTGCGGATTGTCCAAAATCCGGATCTTGTCACTCTTTGTCAGTCGCGAATAGATCGACCTCTCGTCCTTGAACTCATTCTCCGGCAAAATATCCTCATACATAAATGTCATTACTCGATCAAAATCCTTCTCATTTCCCGGTTCTCCCAAGAATGCCATATACCGGCGCCAATTTCTCTCTCCCTCCCTCTCTATATATATCTTTAAGCGATCCATCGTCGGTGAATCTTCATATAACACTACCTTTTATGAATATTTTTCGGTAGATATAGTAGTGCGTTTCAGATATCTTATCCATTATGCAGTTTCCTCTTACCTATACCCTCATCATCGCTCTACTTGCGGTGATTCTCATCATCAGTTACCCCGTAATGCTCGCAGGTAATGCCGAGAAGCTCTGGGGACCAATTAAGGGCCGACTCCGAATGATCTACTACGTCTCGATCGGATTGGTCCTACTTGGATTTTTACCTTTTGCATACTTCTTACTTCGATGCAAGATGTGGTCACAGGATGAAGTCCGAAAGATCTTCGCGGCACTGGTAACCCTCATCGTCTTCTCCTGGATCTGGATCGTACTCGCCATCTGGTTCGCCGAAAAGAAGATGGATCGAATGATCAACGCCTGCCTCATCTTCCTCGTACTCCTCATTGTCGCCCTCTCCATCCTCTACCTGATCGGCATCGTCGAGAAACACACGGAACTAAAGACGAAAGGTAACGCGATGATCCATACACTCATCTATGCCGGCCTCGGATACGCCTTCTTCCACACTTTCTTCCTCGACTTTATCCTGTGGTTCTACCTTGTCGTCGTTAAGGGATACTAATCAAATCTCTATTGAATACCATATCTTGACTCTCTCTTCACTCTTCACTCTCTCTCTCTCTCTTCACACTCTCTTTTTATACATCCAATCAAAGGATCTATAAAATATATCTTCATAAAATAGAATACCACGAATCCAAATCGATTAAAATGAGTTTCTCCGCAAGTATCGATAAGACAAGTGTAGCCAATAACGAGGCTTACACCATCACAACCACCTCCTCCTCTACCCTCCATAGCGTAGATGTCTATATGAATGAACAGCTATATGACCGCCGTGTCGCTGCATTCAATAGCAATACATTCACCCTGAGTGAGACTGGAATTCAATACTTTGGCTTTTTTGATACAAATAAGTGCATCACCGCAAGTGTAGATGGAAGTGGTAATAATCGTCTCGTGATTCACAATCTTGGTAGTGGGTCTTACCTAATCGATCCCAATGGATCCTCTACCAGTAGTATGGGTACCCCTTACTATATGACCATCTATGATAACTATGCTTATGTTCTCACTGAAACAGAAGGGATCGAAGTATTCCGTTATTACCTTTTGGCTGGTACAGTAACCCGTGATTTGAGTCCCACTGGCCTCGCAATCTGCTCCCGTATTGCTGCTCAGAGCAATGCTAATTCGAAGTTTGTCTTTGGAACAAATGGTATCTGTTACCTCGTCAATGGACCTCCCGATGGAGAGAACTTCGTGAAACTAATGCGAATCGATGTTATCAACGATAGTTACCAGATCCTCTTCTTGACCGATGTTGCCGTCTCTGTTCTCTCTATCGCTATCGATAGCTTTAATACCCTTTACCTCGCTGAAAGTCAGGGTAGCGGTGGAATCTCCCGTATCTTCCCCACTTACGAAAATGGATATTACAATATCTATAATTTGGGTAGCATTGATCTGGATCCCCTCCCTGGTACCCAATACGTCTATGTTGACCCCTTTGACGTTCTCTATGTCATTCGTTTGATCGATGGAAACAAGGTGATTCAACGATACACCAACCTGAATAATCGCTACAACTTAGTAACCCAAAGCATCTCTCAGGCAAGCGCCACTTCCCCCTCCCAGATCCAATTCTCCCCCGAGAATGGAAGCCTCTATATCCTCAATCAAGGCGGAAGCAACACTGATACCATCTACAGCTCTCCACCCACATTTGTTGGAAGTCTCGCTTATTGGGAATCTCCTGCTAACATTACCATCTATGGTAACTTGTCAACGGGACAGACCCTGTACGACAAGCTCAAAGTGAACCAAAACTTCGTCGTCAATTGTATGTCTGACAACTACAGAAATCCTCGTTACCAAAATCCAGGTGATAGTTCTGCTGGAGATATTCTTACAGTTACCAACAAAGCCGAGTATATTGTTCGCCTTTCCAACTACAAGAACAGTACCCTCATTACCGATACCTACTATGTAAACAATCGGTTTGAATCTGTTCGCAATAGTATTAAATCATCCACTTGCTCTGATCTCTATCACGCATCGAATAATAATGACGATGTTACCATCTGCTTCGGATCGAGCGTCGACCAATACCTCTATATCTGCGATGTAATCGATCGGAATTTCATTTACCGCAATAGTATCCTCAATATTGTCCCCTATGATATCTTCATTGATACAGATCATAACAACCACGTCCTTCGCTTAGATGGCGCTACTTACTACGTCTCCAAATATGATAACTACCTCAACTTCATCTCCCAATTTAGCGTTGAATACAACTCTGGATCCGGTATTATTCCCCGATGCATCTGCGTTGATGATTCCGGAAATACCTACGTTTGCTACGATATGAAGGTCAAGAAGTACAATGCTGCTGGTACCTTCGTCTCTGAAGTGGCATTCTCCAACGGAAGTTTTGGTGGACGAAGAATTGGTATGAATAAAGATCAGACCTTCTTGTTTGTCTCCGATAATGCCCTTATCGGCTTCCAAAAGATCCCTCCCTCAATGGCATCCTCTACTCCGATTACTCTCCCTGTACCCGGCGGTGGCGTAATTACCCAATTTGATTTGGATATCTATGACAACTTCCACGTATATGATGAGAACAATTCGAGTAATTATTACATCTACTCGAGTACAGGTAGTTTGATCACAGCAATGACTCTCTATTTAAGTGCTGGTTCTTTCAATTATCTCAATCGTATGCGCCTCTATAATCATCTCTATACATCCTTTGTTGCGAATGATACCTATTCAAATACTTACCCCTCCTATCGCGGTTACTTTAACGCATTTCAATATGTAGATATTGATGTGAGCGAGACTGGAACAGTCACACTCTCCGGTGAGATCCCTTTTGTCAATGGTAGCACATACTCTGACTCTTACCAATACCGCAATCATACCTACACTGTCAATACCAGCGCAACCAACGTGGGTTCCGGTTCTTCTGCTGCCAAGAGAATCGCATTCACGGGTGCATCTGATAACTCAGGCAATTCGATTTTGCCCGAAAGGATTTCGTGGGTCAAAGATGGTAATGTAATCAAGAAGGATGCGATTCGTAACTACCAGAAAGTACTAAGTATCAGCGATATTGATGATCCTGAAGGAATTGCGATGGATAGCAATAACAATCTTTACGTAATGAACGAAGATACTTACTGCATCGATGTCTATGATACAAACGCCTTCACAACCCTCAATTATCCAATTATCAAATCAATTCCGATGTATAGCAATGAAGGTATTTGTCGTGATGTCTATGTTGACCAAAACAACTTTATCTATGCTCTCTTCGATAGCAATGATAATGGACGCTACGTCTGTCGTAAATACGACACTACCGGTCAGAATATCCTCCTCACTCTTGGTCCTTTTGATAGCCCCTACAATATGTGCGTTGACACCAGTGGAACTATCTATATTGCTGATCGCGGTAATGATGAGGTGATTAAGTATAACTCTGATGGTATCGTACTAACACGATTTCAATTCAGTAACCCCATCTCGATCTCCGTCGATCGTCTCTTCAATATCTATATCTCCGATGATACCGATGTCTACAAGTATGACTTCGAGTTTGTTCCCCTCTCCCCTTCCCCCTATCTTAGTGGATTTAACTATGTTCGTGACCTCTATACCGATGCCTCCAATAATCTCTTCATCACTGATCGTAGTGCAAACCGAGTCTATAAATACAACTCCTCTGGTGCTCTCCAATTTACGATTGGTTCAAATAGTTTATCCTCTCCCCAAGCTACCGTACTCGACTCAAATGGTAATATCTTCGTGGTGAATAATGGAACAGATAGCGTGATTAAGTTTGACCCCACTGGCACCAATGTTCTCAAGACCTTTATGAATCGATACTCCAGCTCTGAACCTTACTTTGCTGTCGATGGATCAGGTGGTATCTATACATTGTTTAATGAAACTACTGTAGTAAAGTATAGCAGCGCACTCAATATCGAGAAGATCTACAGAATTGATCCTGCTGTCAATGATAATTACAGTTTTGATAGGATTACTTGCGATCGCGTCAACCAATTCATCTATATCATTATGTATAGCTACGGAGTTGGTACCAATTTGGTCCATAAGTTAGACCTAAACCTCAACTATGTCGATCAATACACAATCCCCAGTGATGGTTTCCAAAATCTTTATTCTATCACTACCGACAATAACAATAATCTCTATCTCATCACGAATGATAATGGCACTTACTACGTCAAGATCTTTAACGTGATTTCACAAACAGTCACTACCCAGTTTGCAATCCCCATTGAGTATGATGATATTGTCGTCGATACTACAAACGGAAATACCATCTATATCGTGAGCTATCCTTATCAAGTTCTTACACGCTGCAGGTATAACGGATCGACCTATGATTTGACCGATATTTTCACTTACCCCAGCTACAAGTATATGCATTCACTGGCGATTGACTCGACTCACCTCTATCTCGGCACTCTCTATAATGCTGCTTTCGAAACATTCTATGATGATCAAGCCAAGGGTATCAATAAGGTATATAAACTTCTCTTAGCCGGTGATGCGTATACTGTCAGCTTCGCATACAATGCCTCTTATCCCGAAGATATTCAAGTATACAACGGAAACCTCTATGTGAATGATGACTACCAAGGCCTCGCTCTACGTATCTTTGCCAATAATACCCAAAATATTCTGGGTGTCCTGAGTAACCAAGATTATGATTCGGAAATTACAACGGATTCTCTGGGCAATATCTATGTAGAGAATACTACCAGCGGTGACTTCGCAATCAAGTATAACTCTTCGGGTGAGCTTGTTGCGAAGTTTAGCGACTCTCCCAACTGTTCCTCGATTACTACCGATTCAAACAATAATGTCTATATCGCATCCAACCGCTATATGGATTCTTTCCAACGTACTTCATCCAGCTATGTCCGGATTGATATCTACAACTCTGCTGGAACATTAACTGGTACGATCCAAAATAGTTACGTATACAATGATCAATATACCGATCTTAACTACCCCCTTCGGAGACCCATTCAGAGTATGACGTGCGATTCTACCTACCTTTACGTCGCAATGAATCAATGCCCTGTGATTCGCTTTAACCTCTCTACACTTGCTCTCGATTACTCATATAACTTGACAGGTGTGGTGGATCCCAGGCGCGTTCTCTTTAAGAACAACTTCATCTACACGATGTGTGATTATTATCAGATCTCCAAATACCAACTCACATCGACTGGTGGAACACGTCTTTCCAGACTAAATTCAGGTGTCTATAGTCAACAATTTGGTGTCGATACCACTGGAAGAATCTATATCCCCAGTGATGATCGCATCTTCCTCTTCCAAAATGATATGAGTACGATTGTCTCTACCATTGTGAGCCTCGATTGTCAATTTGTATACATCGGACCAGGCGACAAGATCTATATGGCAGATGATGCTGGAAGCGTGAGTGTCTATAACCAAACCGTCAATACCGGATATGTTCCCTATTATGATGCTACAGAAGATGGTGAATATGAGATTACCGTTGAGTTCTATGACTATACTCATAGACAAACCTATGAGGTGACCGTTGATCCCACTCCCTCACCCGAGACCTACATCGAGTACCTCCAGCGTATTGATCTCGAAATGATCCCCTACTACATCTATGATGCTGTCTTGTCCCGGAATGAGGCTCAGATTATCACCGCATTTAAGGCGAACCGCGTACTCGTCTCCAAGCTCTGCAACTTCTACCAGAAGATGAAGAATGCTCACGAGAACCCCCGACGACTCAATACTCCCTTCTATTACAATGTCAACTGGTACACCAAGATCCGTTATGATGAGAGCCAACCCACCATTCCCTACCTCGTGGGCTATAAGGATATGTACTTTATGTACTTGTATCTCTACAATAAGACTGTCTTCCTCAATATGTACTATCTTCTGGAAGTGGCCCGTAAGTACTACCGCAGGTTGTTGCTTGCCCAACGCGCCATCAATATGAACCAGGATACCACCGTCTATTACAACTTCGACGCATCAATCACCAACAACTTCCTCCTCCTCAACTTCGTCAACTCCTTCTTCAATACCAACATCTATAATCCATTCCCCATCTAAGTCGACTATAGAGTTCGGTACAAATCTATCCAATTATTCTTCATTTGAACATTCTATCAATCATTTGATTCATAAAATAGTATAATTATCCGGAATTTTGATCTGATTGAACGATTGAAATGGTAACTCGGTTTTGGCAAACTCTTTTCATACCAATCCTTTCAGGAATTCTATCAATCATTTGATTGATAAAATAGTATAATTATCTTGAATTTTGATCTGATTGAACGATTGAGATGGTAACTC
>JACCDT010051569.1_pt1 | contig 24852 bp, 23 predicted proteins | sample 7446291 | NCBI WGS metagenome assembly JACCDT01 (sample SAMN15323446, study PRJNA562643) | freshwater metagenome | isolation source: river surface water | place: USA:Blue River Watershed | collected 2017-08-17 | reverse complement strand
GAAGTTTTCCATTTCTTCATTTTTACCTTTTTGTATTGGTGCATAAAAAAATACCATATCTTTAAAAAGAGATATTGTTTCTTTTCTTTCTTTCTTTGAAAATAAAATTTTATTTAATGGGTGTTCTTTTGCTTTTAAAATTAATAGTATGTAATTACTCATAACTTCATTAAAATCAAAAAATATCCCTTCTCCTTTTAAATGTTTATTTTCTATTTTTTTTGATGTTTTGAGTGCCCATTTAGTATAGGATCCTCCTTCTTTTGCGTTTGGAAGTATATTTTTTAATTTAATTGGAAGATTTTTTATAGTGCCGATCATTTTTTCTGTAATAGTGCTTCTATAAACTAGAGCATCCTGCTTTGATGAGGGTATCATATTTATTTCTTCTTCTTTTCTACAAAGCCTTCCCGGGCGAGTTTTATTTGAAAAAGGAACACCAGAAAACATTGCTACTAGAAAATAATCTTTCTTGTTTAAAGATAGGGAAGCTAGCCAATTTATAAAAAAGAATCTTGGTTTTCCGGCTGGAGATATATGAGGACCTGTTTGAACAACTCTATGTTTTTTGCTGTATTCTATTATTTTTAGTATTTTTTGTTTTGAATAGCCTAAACGTTCCAATTCTTTGCTTAGTGCTTTTTTAAAAATATCCTCTATTGGGGCGTTTGGTTTGTATGAATTTAAAAATTTAGAGTATTCTATAAAGGTTTTATCCCAGTGATTTTCCATTTCTTTTGCCAAATGCTTTTTTTCTTCTTGTTTCAAGGTAGAAATCATATCAAAAATGTCCCTTTTTAGTTCTTTTTGCATCTATCTATATTACGTTGAATAAAGATCCTTTGCAAACTGGTCAAATTTGTTATCCCCAAGTCAAAATTACCCATATTTTAGCTATATTTGTCAATGGTAGTATCTTAAAATACCCTTATTTTACAAGGTATTTTTGGTTTGACAGACAAGAAAAATGTTGTATAGCTATTGACTTTTAAATTCGGTTATGCTAGTATATAGAGGTATCCTTATTAAAAGGTCAAAACCAATTAATAGGGATTTTGTTTTAAAGCTCAATTTTCTGAGACTTTAACGATAGATATGGGTTGGCGGAGCATATACCGCTATAATATGAAAAATAAAAACATAATACGACTCGTGAACTCCCTGATCCTTTTGCCTGCTATGACTACAATGTCTGTACCTGCAATAGGAAATAACATTCAGAACACGCAAGTTCCCCAAGTCGCATTATTCCAACAACAAAATATAGAAGCTCCAGTCTTGTTTGCCTTTAACCAGGAAGAAGATGAAAAGCTTAAAACTCTTAAGGCTCAAGGTGAGGCTATAGATGCATATTTCAAAAAATATGATATGCCCCTTGAAGGAACTGGTCTTAAAATGGCCGAAGAAGCATATAAGAATGACCTTGATTGGCGTCTTGTAGCAGCTATCTCTGTTCGTGAATCTACTGGAGGAAAATTTGCTTGTAAAAAGGTAAAGAATAGTTTCCTTGGTTGGGGTTCATGTAAGATCTCTTTTGAGTCTAAAGAACAAGCTATTGAAGTGGTGTCTAAAAACCTTGGGGGTAATAACCCGAAGACTGCACACCATTACGATGATAAGACAGTTAAAGAAATTCTTCAGAAATACAACCCGCCGTCTGTCGTGCCGAAATATGCCGACCAAGTGATGAAAATCATGTCTGACATCGGTCCTGAAGATATTACTACAAATACTAGCGAAAAAACCGAAGCTTAAAAACTTCGGTTTTTTCTTTTGCTTGTTTCTTGACTATTAAAATAAATAGTGGTAATTTGTTTTAAATAAGTGTTCACGAAAAATTCATTTAAAATTCAATAACATGAAAAAAATTCCCAAGTCTTTGGATTCGTATGTAAAAAAGCATCTCGGCATAACCCTGACAGCTATTTTGAAAAAGAATCAAACACACACATTAAAAAGAAAATTGAATGTCAACCTTGAAGTTGTTCCTGAGACGCATCTTCTTTGTACAACGTTAAGAGGTATTACCCTTAATGAAGGTACTGTAATAAGAATTGCTTTACCTAAAGATCACCTCTTTCAACCAATTAATTATACTAATACTATTCATTTTCAATTGGAATGTATGGCTTTTAAGCGAGTAAATTTCCGAGTTCATGATGGAGTTTTAAGTCATTTCGAGGCTGAAATAAAAAACTTTGTAGAAGCACTGAAAGAATAACATTTAAATTGAGCCCTTTCGTATATACGAGGGGGCTTTTTTATTTACACTTCTTTCACGGCTTCAATTGCGATAGTTTTCTCGTCATTGCGTATGGAGACTTTACCAGAAATAGCAATACATTTTTCTGTTACTATGAGTTCAGATTTTTCTTTGTAGAGTTTTGGGAAAACAACTGCTTCGATGGAGCCCGTGAGGTCGGCAATACGGATGAATGCCATTTGTTGATTGTTTTTAGTTGTTACTTGTCTGACTGTTTCTATAACACCTGCTAAAAGCACAGGGTAACCATTGGTTAATTTTTCTTTTATTTTTTTGATATTGATTTCTCTTTTTTCTAATTTGTCTCGAATGCGGTCTAGGGGATGACCTGAGACATAAAGCCCAAGTAATTCTTTTTCCCAAATAAGTTTTGTTTCTTTTGATACATCTTCGGCATCTTTGAGCTTGAAGGATGGCATACTGTCGCCAGAAAGCCCGCCAAAGAGGGAAACTTGATCAGAAGATTGTTTACTATTTTCTTTATTATATTCGAGCATATTTTCCAAATTCGCGAGAAGAGTACCTCTATTTCCAAATTCATCCATAGCACCTGTTTTAATAAGTGCTTCCATTGATTTTTTATTCAAATTTTTGTGCTTGATACGATCTAGAAAATCAGTGATATTTTTGAAATTCCCATTCTTTTTTCTTTCATCAATAATTGCGTCCCCAATATCAGAACCGAAGTTTTTTATAGTATAGAGTCCGAAACGAATAGTGTTGTCATCAATACAAGTAAAGCCTTTGAAACTTTCATTAATGTTTGGAGGAAGAACTTTTATTTTCATATTCTCACATTCATGCACAATTTCAGCAATTTTTTCTACATCACCAGATTCAGCTGTAAGTATGGCACTCATATATTCGACAGGGAAATTGGCTTTCATATAAGCAGTCTGATACGCAACACGTCCATAACTAGCTGAGTGAGCTTTGTTGAAACCATAAGCTGCGAAAGGCTCTATTTGATTCCATAGTTCTTGTGCTTTCTTTAGTGGCCATTTACTGTGTTCAACACAACCAGTAATAAAGTGATCTTTTTGTTTTGCCATTTCTTCTGGAATTTTTTTACCGACAGCTTTACGGAACTTGTCAGCTTCTCCCCAAGAATATCCGGCTATGTGAATCGCAATGAGAAGCAAGTCGTCTTGGTAGACGAGAACACCGTATGTTTGTTTTAAGATAGGTTCGAGTGCTGGGTCCATGTATTTCACTAAGCGAGGATTGTGTTTACGTTCAATGTAAAGAGGTATGAATTGTATTGGTCCTGGACGATAAAGTGCTACCATAGCATTAATATCGTGTATTGATGTTGGTTTTAGTTTTTTCAAATAGGCAGTCATTCCTCCGCCGTTTAATTGGAAGAGTCCCATAGTTTCTCCGCGAGCAAGAAGTTCGAAAGTTTTTTTGTCTGCAATATCTATATTTTCCATATCAACTTCAATTCCTCTAATTTTTTTTACAAGATCAACAGCATCAGCAAGAATAGAAAGGTTACGAATTCCCAGGAAGTCGAATTTTGGAAGCCCCACATCTTCTATCTGATACATATCGTACTGAGTGATAACATCACCACCTTTTGGGTCGTATTGTATTGGTGTGAAGTCTACAAGAGGTCTTGGAGCTATCACAATACCTGCAGCGTGAACAGAAACGTGTCTTACACAACCTTCTAGTTTTTTTGCTAAGTCAATTATTTTTTTTGTGTCTTTATCTGTTTTATATGCTTTCTCAAGTTCAGGAACTGTTTCCATCGCATGTTTTATTGTCATAGGGAAACCTTGTGAACCCATAGGTATCATATTTGAAATTTTATCTCCGACAGCGTATTCGTATCCTAATGCGCGAGCAACATCACGAACAGAACCTTTTGCCATCATCGTACCGAATGTACCAATTTGTGCTACTCTATCTTCACCATATTTCTTTTTTGCATAAGCTATCATTTCATCGCGTCTATTGTCGGCGTAGTCCATATCGATATCAGGAAGAGAAGGGCGTTCAGGATTTAGAAATCTTTCGAATGGAAGTTTATAAACAAGTGGATCAACATTTGTAATACCTAAAAGATATGTCGTCAAAGATCCGGCGACTGATCCTCTGATATTTGTAAGAATTCTATTTTCGCGTGCATATTTTAATAAATCTCCCACAACTAGGAAATAAGTCGGATAACCTTTTTGTTTAATAATACTGAGTTCATATTCAAGTCTTTCTACATAAGCTGGTATTTGTTCAAGTTTTCTGAATTCAAATCCTGCATATGCTTGTTCGCGCAACATCCCATCACCAGTTTTTCCTTCTTCGATTGGGAAATTTGGGAAATATGCTTTACCAAGTTCTAGATCATAATTTTCACACATATCTGCGACAATTTTTGTATTCGTCACTGATTCTGGTATTTCTTTGAAATATTCTAAAGCAGTTTTTTCATCTATAAGAGAAAAGTCGTCATCTGGAAATTCGAATTTTGCAGAATCTTTAACATCTGCTCCTGTGTTGATCTGGAGTAATGTATGATGAGCTTCGTGGTCGTACTTACAAGGATAATGTGAATCTTGTGTTGCAACTATTTTAACATCGAGTTTACGTGCAAGTGTGATGAGTTTAGATCGGAGTTCTGCGTCACGTTCTAGATGTGGATGAGATTGTATTTCTATAAAATAATTTTCTTTACCGAAAATATCTTGATGTTCTTTTACTAGTGCTTCTGCTTTATCATCATTTCCTGCAAGCAATGCTTGAGATAATTTTCCTCCCATACATCCTGAAAGAGCGATGATTCCTTCACCGTGTTGTTTGAGTAATTTCATATCTACGCGAGGCTTGTAATAATAACCTTTCAAGTTTGCAGCAGAGACGATCTTCATCAAGTTCTTATAGCCTTGTACATTTTTCGCAAGCAAGATTAAGTGATATCTTTTGTTATCAATACCAGGTTCTTTGTCTTCCATATTTCTCTCGGCAACATAGACTTCACAACCAATGATAGGTTTTATATTTTCTTTTTTACATTCTTTATAGAATTCTATCGCTCCATACATATTACCGTGATCAGTAATAGCCATTGAAGACATATTGTGTTCTTTTGCAATACGCACCATGTCTTCGACTTTTGAAAGTCCGTCGAGTAGGGAATAGTGTGAATGTGTATGAAGGTGGATAAAATTTGATTCCATTGGTTTTTATTTTAGCATATTTAGATTTATATGTTTGAATTGACTTTTTTATTTAAACATGTAGAGTTAAGTTGAATTTTAAAATAAATTTGTAAACTTAATACGGAAATTATGAGAAAAATTGTTCTTTTAACGATTGGATTGATGTCTTTTGGTCATTTTGCTTCTGCGCAAACTTTTGAATTAAATAAGAAATATGTTTATTCATTGGAAGGTTTTTATGGACGGGAAGGTTTGGGTGTTGGCCTTGGTTTTAATTTTTGTGAAATAGAAGGAGCTAGGCCAGCTTTTAAAAATTTTTACTTAAGTACTGAAGTTACCAAATCAGGTATTGGTGCTGGTCTTGGTTTTAAACCGGATTTTAAAAAATGGGATCACGCAAGATTTTTTAAAATTATTGGTCTTGATTATGATTATGAGCACAATTTTTTTGTTGCTGATGATGAACTTGTGTCACAAACGACAGAAGAAAAACCAAAAATGCTTGTCGCTTTTGTACTTGGTCCAGCTTTTGAAATTGATGGACGAATCGAAATCTTTTTGGTTGGAAGGCTCGGGACTTCTTGGTATCCAAAAGAACCTTTGAATGCAAAATCAAATGGATTTTATTATTATGGATGGAAGGCAGGAGTTGCTATAAATTTTGGGCTAAGTAACTCGCAATAATTGCAGCAGTTTCTCCTCGTAAAATGTTTTTCCCTAGTGAAGCCACAGAGAATTTATTTTCTTCTGTGGCTTTTTTTATTTCCTCCGGTGTCCAGCCACCTTCAGGGCCGATGAATATGCTGATTTTTCTACTTTCAATTTGTATATTTTTAAAATCTTCTCCCGATGCATCAAAAATAACATTAGTATCATTTTCTTTTGCTATTTCTAAACTTTCTTCAAAAGTAATTGGTTCAGATATTTCTGGTAAATAGCTCCTGTCGGATTGCTCACATGCTTCTTTTGCTATTTTTTGTAGACGCTCCATATTGAGCCCTGTTTTTACTGTACGTGTTGTGATGATTGGGATTATTTTTTGTATTCCGCATTCTGTCGCTTTCTGAACAACGAGTTCAAAATTTTCTTTTTTTAATACTGCACAAAAAAGCGTTACGCTTTTTTGTGCAGGGGATTCTTTTGTTATTTTTTCTATTTCAACTATCGTAGAATTTTTGCTTAGTTTTGTTATTTTACCTTGTGCATTCGTACCTTTTCCATCACAAAGCTCCACTTGCTCACCGATTTCAAGTTTTAATACCTTTGCCATCTGATGTGCTATTTCATCTGTGATTTCAATTTCTTTTCCTGCCTGCGCAGGCAGGCCACTCAGATCAAAATCATCTATAAATCTATGGATTTTCATATTTTTGATTTTACCATATATTTGGTACAATAAAACTATTAAAATTTACACAAAAAATTTATGGCAAATACAATCAAAGTAGGAATAAATGGTTTTGGAAGAATAGGTAGAGCTTTTTTGAAAATCGCTTGGGATCTGCCTGCGCAGACAGGAAGACCAGAGATAGAAATAGTCGCAATTAATGATTTGGGTGATGTTTCAAACATGGCATATCTTTTAAAGCACGACACAGTATACAGAACATGGAATCATGAAGTAAAAGCAGAAGGGCAAGAAATAATAATTGATGGAAAAAGAATAAAAGTTTTAGCAGAAAAAGATCCAGCAATGCTTCCTTGGGGAGCTATGAATGTAGATGTTGTTGTAGAATCTACCGGACTCTTTACTACATACGATAAAGCAAATGCTCATATCACAGCTGGTGCGAAAAAAGTAGTTATCTCTGCTCCTGCAAAAGAAGGAGACGGAAGTGTGCAAGGCGAGACAATTTTGCTTGGAGTAAATGAAGATAAATTTGGTACTTGTGCTGTGACTTCAAATGCATCTTGTACTACAAATGCAGCAAGTCCACTTATCGCAATCCTTCATGAAGCATTAGGAATTGAAAAAGCAGTACTTAATACTGTCCACGGATACACAGCTTCACAAAGTATTGTCGATGGTCCGAATAAAAAAGATTTCCGTGAAGGCCGTGCTGCTGCACAAAATATCGTTCCATCTTCTACTGGTGCAGCTATTGCCGTGACGAAAGCATTTCCAAAGCTAACAGGACTTTTTGATGGCATTTCGATGCGCGTACCTGTGCCTGCAGGATCTATTGTAGATATTACTTTCATCTCAAAGAAAGATACGACAGCAGAGGAAGTGAATGCTATTTTGAAAAAAGCATCGATGGATCCAAAGTGGAGCAAGATTTTTGCTGTCACTGAAGAAGAGCTCGTCTCTTCTGATATCCTTGGTGAATCTCATGCTTCAATTGCAGACCTAAAAATGACTCGTGTTGTCGGAGGTAATCTTGTGAAAGTTATGGGATGGTATGATAACGAAATGGGGTATACTCATACACTCGTAGATCATGTTATAAAAACTGCACAGAAATAAAAATGAAAATCTACATCGGCTCAGATCACGCAGGATATGAATTAAAAGAAAAACTTAAAAAATATTTAAGTGAATTTGATTATGAAGTAATAGACAAAGGAGCTTTTGAATATAAAGAATTTGATGATTATCCTGATTACGTAGAACCAGTAGCATATTCTGTAGTAGAAGATGAAGGAAGTTTCGGTATAGTCCTTGGTGGTTCTGGTGAAGGCGAAGCTATGGATGCAAACAGAGTCGAAGGAGCACGAGCTTGTGAATATTATGGAGGAAATTTAGATGTGGTTAAAGTAAGTCGTGAACATAATGATGCAAATATTCTTTCTCTTGGTGCGAGATTCGTAACAGAAGATGAAGCAAAAAAAGCAGTTGATATTTTTATTAATACAAAATTCTCCAGTGAAGAAAGACACATAAGAAGAATAGAAAAATTGGATTAAATTATGTTAGAAATTATACCGGCTATAATGCCTAGAAATTATGAAGATTTAAAAAACAGAGTCGCACTCGTGCGTGGTATTGTTCCACTCGTACAAATAGATATTTGTGATGGTATTTTTGTAAAAAATCAAACATGGCCTTTTGATGAAAAGGATAATGATACTTCAAATTTCAATTTGATTATGGAAGAAAAAGAAGGAATGCCTTTCTGGGAAGATATTGATTTTGAGCTCGACCTTATGGTCGTCGATGCTGTAGAAAATTTTCCTGTTTATATGAAGCTCGGACCAAAGAGAATTATTTTTCATATTGAAGCTATTGGAAATATTTCAGAATTTAAAGATTTCCTTGAAGGACTCGATACTTATATTCGCGATACAGTACAGATAGGTATCGCAATAAATACAAAAACAAATATAGAAAATATTTTTCCACTCGTGAATCATGTAGATTTTGTACAATGTATGGGTATCGAACATATTGGTTTTCAAGGAGAAGGTTTTGATGAAAAAGTCTTAGAACATATAAAAACTTTAAAGGAAAAATATCCAGATGTCATTGTTGCTGTAGATGGATCTGTAAATTTTGATACTGCGCCATCCATTATAGATGCTGGTGCGGAGCGTCTCGTTATAGGTAGTGCTATTTTCAAATCAAATGATATAAAAGAAACAGTTGATATGTTTGAGTCACTAGAATAATAAGGTATAATTATCTTAATGTTTCTCACCCAAGAAAAAAATTTAGAATTACAAAAAAAAGCGAATGAGATTCGAATCTCTATTATTGAATCACTGCTCGAAGCAAAATCAGGTCATACTGCAGGTCCACTAGGCATGGCAGATGTTTTTACTCTTTTTTATTTTCATATTTTAAATCATGACCCAAAAAATCCTACTTGGATAGATCGTGATAGACTCGTTCTTTCTAACGGACATATTTGCCCTGTGCTTTATGCGACAATGGCTCACGCAGGATATTTCGGAGTAGAAGAATTGAAAACTTTAAGAAAATTTGGAAGTCGTTTGCAAGGTCATCCACATAGAGAATATTTGCCATATGTAGAAACTTCTTCTGGTCCACTCGGTCTCGGTCTCGGGCAAGCTGTCGGTATGGCTCTCGCAGATAGAATGGATAATGGTATTAATACAGAAAAATATATTTATTGTTTTCTTTCAGATGGAGAACTCGATGAAGGTTCTAGTTGGGAAGCAGTAATGCTTGCAGGAAAAAATAAATTACGAAATTTGATTGCAGTTGTTGATAGAAATAATATTCAGATAGAAGGATATACAGAAGATGTTATGCCACTTGAACCACTTGCAGATAAATGGCGAGCTTTTAATTGGCATGTTATAGAAGTTTCAGGACATGACATGATAGCGATTAACCAAGCTGTAGAAGAAGCAAAAACAATATACGAAAAGCCAACGGTCATCATCGCTCACACAATACCAGGCAAAGGTGTCCATGAATTCGAGCGCGATTATAAATGGCATGGGAAACCACCAAGTAAAGAAGAAGCAGATATGGCTTTAAAAGAACTTCGTACTCTCGGAGGAAAGATTACAAGCGAACATCAATAATATGCTTAATCCAAATTTAAAACTAAATACAAAAATTTTCAATGATGATGTCGAGCAAGTACCAATACGAAAAGGTTTCGGCGAAGGACTTTTGAGTGCAGGAGAAGATAAAAATATCGTTGCTCTTTGTGCTGATCTAACTGAAAGTACCCAAATGCATTTGTTTAAAGAAAAATATCCTGAAAGATTTGTACAAGTCGGAGTTGCAGAACAAAACCTAGCAACAGTCGCAAGTGGTATGGCTGCAATGGGAAAAATTCCTTTTATTTCTAGTTATTCAATGTTTTCTCCTGGTAGAAATTGGGAGCCAATACGCACAACTATTTGTTACAACGATCGTAATGTAAAAATTATCGGTTCTCATGCTGGAGTTTCTGTAGGCCCGGACGGGGGCACACATCAAGCTATTGAAGACATTGCTATCACTCGCGTCATTCCAAACCTCTATGTTATTTCTCCTTGTGATGCAGTTGAAGCAAAGCGCGCAACACTTGCTATAGCAAAAATAACAAAGCCGACATATCTTCGTCTTGCTCGAGAAAAAACACCAATTATTACCACAGAAGAAACTCCGTTTGAAATAGGGAAAGCACAAATATATTGGTTACCAGATTCTGGTCTTGCTCAAGTTGGTATTATTGCAACAGGAGCATTGTTACATCGCGCTATTGTTGCAGCTAAAGAGCTCGAAACTGAAGGGATAAAAGTAAAAGTGATGAATCTTTCATCTATTAAACCAATAGATAGTGAAGCAATAATTACTCTTGCAAAAGAAACTAAAAAAATCGTTACTGTAGAAGAACACCAAATCGCTGGTGGAATGGGAAGTGCTGTTGCAGAAGTGCTTGCACAAAATTTCTCAGTACCTATAGAGTTCGTAGGAGTAAAAGATAAATTTGGTCAATCAGGCACACAAGAAGAACTCATAAAACATTATGGAATGGATAAAGATTCTATAAAAGATGCTGTTAAAAAATTAATTTAAATCACCACGATTGATCCAGAAAGATGGATCTGCAGGAGTTTCATTATCTAATTCTTCTCCTAAATTTTTTAATCTAGCTTGAATATCTTGTAGTCTATCAACTGCTTTTTGATATTCTTCTTTGTTTCCACTATCCCATCCAACTTTATTTAACTCATCTATTTTTTCTTGAGCTTGTTTTAGTTTGTTTTGTAAATCAGCTACACTCATTCCTTCATTGATTTCAGCATACTTTTCTATTTTGTTTTGAAATTTTTCATTCATATTTTTTTTAATCAATAAATATATTTCTATATTCTTCACTAATAATTTGCTTACCTTTTTTTGTAAAAAGTTCTTTTAATTTTATTTCTAATTCTATAAATTTACCAAAATTTTTATAATTTCCACTTTTAGATTCTATTTTTAGTATTTTGTATGTTTGTTTTATATTGATGAAATCATCATAATCATCTATGATATTAATTATCATATTTTTAATTTTATTTTCTTCTTCAAAATCTTTACCCTTACGAATTTCTCTTGTACACAATTCGTTTAATAGAAATGAGTCTAGTGCACTATTTTTAATAAAAACATCTTCTATAGATTCGTCATTTATAGGTTTCTTTTCTTTTAATTCTTCAAAAAGTTTTTTCCTTTGTTCATCTTTAGCTTGGAATCTAGAGAAAAAAGTTTTTTTAATTTTTTTAATTTCATCTTCCGTGACATTTATACCTTGTTTTACTAATTCTTCTTTAGTAAAAGCTAAATCTTCTTTTTCTTCTGGTAAAACATTTAGTGCTATATAAGCATAATATTTTTTGTTTATTTTTTCTGCATCTTCATTTAAGATTTCAAAAACTTTCTCTTCGCTATTTTTATTATCTTCAACTTCTTCAATTTTTTTATTTGTTAAATCACCAATATTTAAATCAGGTTTATTTTTTAATTGCTCATCAATTTCTTTTTGTGTATATTTTTCCATGATATATTAATTTATTTTACTTACTTTGTAATTTTCAGGTGCTTTTGATAAATAATCTTGCAATTGTTCTAAATTTAAAAGTCCTTTTTGGGCTCCGACATGTTGTACGACATTCATAGAATTTATTGGTCCCCAAGAAAGTGCTTCCTCGATACTTTTTCCTAACACGAGTGCAACAGTAAAAGTAGAAGAAAAAGCATCTCCTGCGCCAGTACGTTCTACTGGAGGAGCTATATCTGGGTACATTGGTATAAAATAAATATTATTTCCATCTGATGCATATGCGCCATTTGGTCCATCACTTATGGCTACTATTTTAGGTCCGAGATCATGAATACCTTTTATTAATATTCTAATATCTTTATTTTCTATATTTAATATTTTTTGTGCTTCTTCTAAATTACAAAAGAAAACTTCTGTGTGAGTATATATATCACGCAATTTTTCTGTTCCAAATTTTATTTGAAATGTTCCTGGTTGGAAAGCGAGTTTTGTATTTGGATGATTTTTTAAATATTCTGCTATTTGATTGTGATATTCAAATGAATTTTCAGAAAGGGAAGATAAATAAATATAATCTATCTCAGGTAACTCTGGTAAATTGTAAGTAAAATCTTCGTGTTTTATAAGAATAGTTCTTTCCACTCCATACCAAAGTACATAGTGATAATTTGTTATTTTGTTATTTTCTGTTTGAACAAAACTAATATCTATATTTTCTTTTTTAAGATTATTTAAACAATCAATACCATTTTGATCGTTTCCTATATTAGTGAGTAATGCAGATGATAAACCAAGGCGACTTGCAGAAACAGAGGCATTAGGACTATTGCCTACAGCATTAAGAATTTCTACTGATTCATAAGGAACTTTATCTCCAAAACGCAAACAAAGTTCATTGCTGTCAATACTGTCTAAACCCTTGTGAATATGGGCATCTTTAAGTTTTATAAATGCATCTGTTACGATATCCCCAATTGCTAGAAAATTTATTTTACCTTGATTTGTCATAATGATAAAATTATAACACATTACAAAATATTTAAAACAAATGTTATGAATAAAAAAGTACCCTTGTTTTTAGTTATTATTGTCTTTTTGCTCAAGTTTAATTTTGTTTTTGCAGATGTTTCTATTAATGAAATAAGTTATGACTTAGATGGTGGTGATATTGATTTTGTTGAAGTCGTAAACAATGGTTCGGATGTTGATTTAACATCGTTGAAACTTTTTATAGATAATTCGACATCGAATCATAGTATAAATAATTCTTCTGGTGCATCGGTATTGCATAATGGAGAATACGGAGTGATAGTGCAAAGTAGTGCAATCACAAATTATACAGATAGGTTTGGGACTGCTGGTAATATTTTTACCAGCAGTTTTTCTTTACCCAATGACGCAGGGCAAGTGCAAATAAATGCTGGTGATAAAAATTCCCCAATATCTTCTGTTTCTTATACTTCTTCGCAAGGTGCAAGTGGTGATGGGAATTCTTTACAAAAAATAAATGAATCTTGGGTATCGGCTACACCAACTCCTGGCCAAGTTAATTCTAGTTCAGATAATATTACAAATGATTCTTTAAATAATAATACGAGTTCCGATAACTCAAGCGAAACTACTTCTACTCAATCAGAAAAATTAAAAGTTATAGAATATAAAATAAAAACTTATATTTCTGCACAAAATAATGGTTTCGTCGGTATACCGATTACTTTTAGTGGAAATACGACAGGCTATAAAAAAGAAGCATTGCTTTATGGTAAATATTATTGGAATTTTGGCGATGGAGATTCAAAAGAAATATATTTGAATGAAGAACAAAAATTTACTCATACGTATTTTTATCCCGGAGAATACAACGTCAGTTTGGAATTTTATGATAATTATTATGCAGAAAATCCTGAAGCTGTGGATTCGATGATTATAAAAATAGTACCAAATGATGTTGTTATTTCTTCTATCGGTAATAGTCAAGACTTTTTTGTCGAGTTATATAATAGCTCTAGTTACGATGTTGATATTTCAAAATGGAGCCTACAAAGTAATAATAAAACTTTTGTTTTCGCTAAAAATACTATTTTGCAATCAAAAAGTAAAATGAAAATTTCTTCAAAAATAACAAATTTTACAATTGATGATTCTAATAATTTGAAATTAGTTTCCTCTGCTTCAGAAAATGTATTTACTTATGGTATGTCTAAACAAATAAAAACAAATAATATTGCATACAAATCTCAGAATACAAAAATAACCCCCAGTAAAATAGAAAACACAAAAGATTTGAGTATAAATAATCCAATAGATTTAAATGATCTTACAGCTTCTGCTGTAAATATAGAAATAAATAATAATTCAAAAAATTTAATATTTATCATTATTTCTTTTGTGTTGCTTTTAATTATTGCTACTTTAACTGTATATTTTTTAAGAAAAAAGATAAATCCTGTAGGGAATAGTGAAAGTAATGATTTTGAGATACTTTCTGAATGATTTTTGGATAAAATTATTTATAGGCGTATAATAGCTTTATGCAATCTAAAAAAGTATTAATTATTGGTGGTGGATTTGGGGGTATTATTTCTGCTAGAGAATTGGCTAAAAAAAATCCTAGTTTAGAAATAAAACTTGTATCTAATAAGAGTTATTTTGAATATTACCCAGCTTTGTATCGTATTGTTACAGGAGCTTCACCTATTGAAGTATGTGTTCCTTTGGAGGAAATTTTACCTAAAAGAGTTGAAATAGATATAGATAAAATTGTAAACATAAATTTAAATGATAAAACAGCGACATCTGAATCTGGTTCAGTATATAAATACGATATTTTAATAATGGCATTAGGTAGTGAAACTACATATTTCAATATTTCTGGTATTGAAGATTTTTCTTTAGGTTTCAAATCTATAAACGAAGCACTTCATTTAAAAACTCATATTACAAATTTATTTAAAGAACACGAACATCCAACACAAAGCGAATTTGTTTCCCATTTTCATGTTGTTATTGTTGGTGGTGGTCCATCTGGTGTAGAAGTCGCAGGAGATTTATCTGTACATTTAAAGAATTTAGCAAAAATAAATAAAGTTGATCCATCTTTCATTACGATTGATTTAATAGAATCAAATCCAAGGTTAATACCATCACTACCAGAAAAAGTATCAGCTAAAATACTCTCTCGTTTAAGAGAGTTGGGTGTCAATGTTTACCTTAATAGATATTTAATGAAAGAGGAATTAGAACAGGTTTATATGAAGGATATGTCTCTTCAAGCAAAAACAGTGATATGGACTGCTGGTACACAGATTAATAAAATATTTTCTACTATTAATGGATTAACGTTTGCTAAAAATAAAAGAGTGGAAGTCGATGAATATCTTCAAGCAAAAGGTTTTGAAAATGTATATGTTATAGGTGATGCAGCCGCTACAGAGTATTCAGGTCTTGCACAGACTGCTATTTATGATGGAAAATATGTTGCAAAAATTATTAATCAAAAATTAAAAAATAAAAAAATTGATATTTATAAATCAAAAAAAACATCTTTTGCTATACCTATAGGAAAAAATTGGGGAGTATTATATAGTGGTAGTTTTGTTATTTATGGATTTTTTGCTTATTTGATACGTCATATGATAGATTTTATGTTTTTTGCTGATATTTTATCTTGGAAGAAATTCTTTAGTCTGTATTTTGAAGGTTGGAAATATCGTAAGGAAAAATAAAAATACAAAATTGCATTTATTACTTAATTATTTATAATCAAAATTATATGTTTAAAAATTTTTTATTAAAAAAAATGTTAAAAGGGCAGGGTGTACCAGAAGAACAAATAGATATGGTTTTATCAATGATGGAGAAAGATCCAGAATTATTTAAAAAAATAGCAGAAGAAGTGCAAGTAAAAATAAAAAGTGGCCAAGACCAAATGTCTGCTTCTATGGAAGTGATGAGAAAATATCAAGATCAAATAAAAAAATTAAATTCATAATATGAAAAAAAGAAACATAGTTTCAGAGTCTTTAAAATTACATAAAAAACTCAGAGGTAAGATAGAAATCCTTTCCAAATACAAAATTAAAAATAAAAATGATTTGAGTTTACTTTATACACCTGGTGTTGGAGGAGTTTCTACACATCTTGCTAAAAATCCTAAGGATACCAATTTATATACATCAAGAGGGAATATGGTCGCTGTTATTTCTGATGGTTCAGCTGTTTTAGGTCTTGGTAATATTGGTCCAGAGGGAGCTTTACCTGTTATGGAAGGAAAAGCTGCAATATTTCAAAGTTTTGCAGGAATAAATGCATTTCCTGTTGTTTTATCTACTCAAAATACAGAAGAAATAATACAAACAGTAAAAGCTATTGCTCCATCTTTTGGTGCGATAAATTTAGAAGATATTTCTGCTCCAAGATGTTTTGAAATAGAAGAAAGATTAAAAAAAGAATTAAGTATACCAATAATGCACGATGATCAACATGGTACTGCGATGGTTGTGCTTGCTGGTATCATAAATGCGTTAAAAGTGCGAAGTACAAAAAATAAAAATATAAAAATTGTTATAAATGGTGCTGGTGCCGCTGGTCTCGCTATTACAAAAATGCTTCTTGAATATGGATTTACAGAAATTATCGTCGTTGATAGTTTAGGATCAATTTATAAAGGAAGAGTTGGTATGAATGATGAAAAAATAAAACTGGCTGAAAAAACAAATAAACAAAATATAAAAGGAGGACTTGAAGAAGTTTTAAAAAATGCAGATGTATTTATTGGTGTATCAAAAGCTGGAGTATTGAAAGAAGAATTTATAAAAATCATGAATACAAAACCAATAATTTTTGCTCTCGCAAATCCTGTTCCTGAAATAATGCCTGATATTGCAAAATCTTCCGGTGCTTTTATTGTAGCTACTGGTAGATCTGATTTTCCAAATCAATTAAATAACGCACTTGGCTTCCCAGGTATTTTTCGTGGAGCTCTTGATAATAAAGTCAGAGACATTACAGATGCAATGCTTGTAAAAGCATCCATTGCTCTTTCAAAATTAGTAAAAAATCCAACACGAGAAAATATAATTCCAAGTATTTTTGATAAAAATGTAGTGAAGACTGTTGCAAAGAGTATAAAATAAAAGTTATCAACAGTTTTAGCTTAATTTATTTGTATAGATTTCTTTATTTGTATATAATATATATATAAAATTGTATATGAGTGAATTTAAAAATCATTTGAAGCTTGTTTCTGGTAGTACTTTGAAGAAAAGTGCTATTTCACGCCCAAAAGTTGATTCTATCTCTGTTCAAAAAAAACAAATTGTTTTAAATAAACAAAAAGAAGAAAGCATAATAAAAATAAAATCAGAAATAAAAGAAAATAAATCTTCTGTAGATAATGACAAAAGATTATTTTTGAAATTTGCTGGAGTAGCTGGTCTTGGTATTGCAGCGTCTGCTCTTTTTCCAAATCAAGCCGATGCTTATGTGGCTGGTAGTACACCGACTTCAAATGTTGTAGGTTTAAAAGATTCATCAAATGCACGTATTGATCCTGCAACTGAAACTACTCTTGCTCTTATACAAGCAAAAACAGCAAACCTTACTTTTGATGGTAGTAATAATTTGCTCACATCTTCTTCTGGTGGAGCAAGCAGTGTTACTATTAAAGATACAACTAACACACAAGTAAATCCTGCTACTGATGATAGTGCAATGTTGCTTAGAAGATTGGTTAAGCAAGTTGATTCTTTAGCTGTTGTTGATTCTGCTCAAAGACAAAAAGTTACAATTGATTCTATTTCTGGATCTCTAACTCTTGGTACAATCACAACGGTTTCAACTTTAACTTCTGCTACAAACTTAGTTGCATTGGGAGGCGTCGATGGAAGATATCTATATATAGATACTGCTAGAAACGCTTCAGCGAATGGTATTAGAAATAATTTAGCCTTTTCATAAAATTTTATGTCTGTAACAAATAATTTAAAATCGCAAGTAGATTTACCAGTTTGGGAATGGTGTCGTTTTGCACCTACTGCAACAGTTGCTCTTTCTGGTATGGCTACAGCGGACGATGGTAGTTCTAGATTTATTTATTATATTTCTACTTCTTCTTTTTATAGATATGATACATATGCTGATTCATGGCAACAGCTTGCAACTCCTATAACTACACCCCTTACTACTTTGTCTATTCGTTATACTGGCCTTCGTGGTTTTCATGGAAGAGTATTAAGTGCTACGTCTACTACTGTTCAAATTCCAGGACTTAGAGGTCCAACATTAAATGGTAAGACATTAAAAATTATTTCTGGTACTGGTATGGGACAAGAAAGAGTACTTACTTATACAGGAGAAACAATCCATGACATGGGTGTTATTACTTCAACTACTACTTCTAACATTGCTGATTCTACAAAAAAATGGAAATTTAATCAGTGGGCAGGATATATGGTAGGTATTACATTCGGTACTGACGCAACTCAATATAAAAAGATTTTATATAATGATGCAACAACTCTCTATATTCAAGATTCTAACTTGCAACCTCATGATCCATGGAATAACCAGATATTTGCTGCGGTTGCTCCGTATGCACTACCAGTGACAACAGCTGGCTCACAGGCCCATTTCCAAATAATTTCAAGCACATATACTGTGGCTACTTGGGATGTAACTCCTGACTATACTTCTTATTTTACAACTACAACAGGGGGGATATATTTGCTTTCTTCTGCAGCCGCGGCACCATTTTTTACCCTTCAGTATTACGATATTATTCATGACTCATGGCAGATCAAAACCTGTAACCAAGGTTTAATCCAAGTCGCTTTGGGTACAGATTCTACTTTTGAAAGATTAGCAAAAACAGGAAGTGCTTTTCTATCTTCTACTGCTACAGCAGGTGGAGCTCGGACACTTACTGACTCTACTCAGACAATGACTGTAGATAGATATGCCAACTATCGTATATTAATTACAGGAGGTACAGGAATAGGACAACACAGAAGAATTATCTGTAATACAGCTACTGTATTTACAGTAGTAAAACCTTGGGATACAAATCCAGACGCAACTTCAACTTATGAAATTTGGGGAGATTATGATAAAGCATTTATTTCTGGTGGTGCAGCGGCAGCTTTGTATGCCTATTCTCCAGAGAATGATTTCTGGATGCAAGGAAACAGTTTTGATGATGGTGTGGTAAATAATATTGGTGTAAAAATGAATGGATGGAATCCAATTGGAGTAACTACAGGTGTTAGAATTGCTGCTGGTGTCACGGCTGTAAATCCCGTTCCAACAGCAGGTGGTACAGGATATCTAGTTGGAGATATTTTAACTTGTTCTGTGGGTGGTACAGGGGCTCGAGTTATTGTGACTTCAACTACTTTTTCAGGTTCTACTGGAGTTGTGACGGGGATAGAGCTTGTGGCTGCGGGAACTGCTACTGGTTTTACTACTGGTACTGGAAAAGCAACTACCGGAGGTACTGGTTCTGGTTGTACTATAGAAATAACTTCTGTAGGTGCAACTTGTTTGGTTACTACAGCTAGTGCGAATTGGTTTAAGACAGGGGATTCGGTGACTTTTTCTGGATGCTCGGAAGCTGCTTATAATGCTGCCCATACTATTTTGGGCGTAGGAAGTACTACTACTTTTAATGTGGCAGTGACAGCTACAGCAAACATGGCTGCAAGTAATTCTCAATCCACTACATTAATTGTCGATTCGTCAAAATCTTGGACAACTAATGAGCACGTAGGCAAGCTTGTGCATTTATCAGTATCAGGAACTGCACCTACAGCACAAATAAGATGGATTACAGCAAACACTGCCACAACTCTAACTGTTGCTACAATAGTAGCAGGTGTAAATGGAACTTCTAAATACGCTATATATGATTCAAAAGTTTTCGGAACTGACAATCAATTCAAGCCTAATAGTATGCAAAACTGGGGGCATGCCTCATCTGGCTCTAGTACTACTCTTGTAGATTCTTCGAAGAGTTGGGTGACGAATTCCTGGGCAGGGTATAAGCTCCGCATAGAGTCAGGAACAGGTTTTGCTACTGGAATTATTTCTATAATTTCAAATACAGCCACGACACTAACTTATGCTTCACAATCTTTTACTCCAGATACGACTACTCATTATGAAATAGCTGATAGTTGGGGTTTGATAACTGCTGGTGGTACTACTACTCCTGTTACAGAAACAACTACAAAAAACTGGACTACAAATATGTGGGCAGGTAAAAGATTGCGTATTACGGGGGGTACAGCTTTGGGTCAAGAAGGAACTATAACATCGAATACTGCTACAGCACTCACAACTGCTGCTCTTACTCTTACTGATACTACCTCCACTTATGCAATTTTAGGTGTACCAGCTAGAGGTGCTGGTACACAATTATTATGGATTTGGAATAATAGTGATACAGTTACTAAAGGTAAATATATGTTTTCTCCTAGAGGTGGAGCTTCAAACACTGCTGATATTTATAATATAACAACAGCACGATGGATTTATGGTTATTTCTTCTCACCACAATCAGAAACTCTAACTACTGGTTCTATGTATGCATATGATGGTCATAATAAAATTTATTTCCAAAAAGATGCAACAGGAAGAGTTTTTGCTTATGATTTTAGTACTAACGAAGTAAGGTCACTTGGAACAATTCCTTACGGTCACTCAACTGCAATTATCGGTAATAGAATGGAAATAGTAGAAACAGCAGATGGTTTGAATTATCTTTATATGATGCGTCATACAGGACAGGAAATGTGGAGAATGTTACTTTATTTTTAATTAAAATTTTATGAATATAGATTATCTTATACAATTACTTACAAATAGATTAAACGGTCTTGCTCTAGCAAAAGATCAGGCTTTTCAATCTGGAGATTTGGAAAGAATAAATGCAGTTGATGCAGAAATTTTAGATGTTCAAAATACTCTAAGTAAGTTAAAACTAGTTTCTACTATAGAACAAACAGCAGCTGTTACTCCTTTTTCAGAAGCTGAAGTTGTGAAAAATGGTATAGAAGCTTCATTTAATCCAACTATTATAAATGATGCGACAAGATGTTTACTCGAATATGACATAACTCCTTATGCCACTGATCCTTATCATGAGGCTAAAATACAAAATATTTTAGAGAAGATGGGGGTTATGGATTCTTCTGATAAAATAGAAGCTTATATTAAAAAAGCAAATCCTGATAGTCCTTTAAATGGACATATGGTTTGGAATGCTGGACAAATTTACCAAGTAGATATTAGATTGATGCTTGCTATCATGGAGCTTGATTCTCGTTTTGGTACTTTGGGTATAGCAGTAAGCACAAATAATCCAGGCAATGTAGGTAATACAGGAACAGATACAAGAACATATCCTTCTTGGGAAGAAGGGGTGAATGCAGTAGCTGAGTGGTTGACTAGACATCGTAAAGAAATAATAGTTACACCTCCTGTTGAAATTCCAACAGATCCAGTTGTTACCGATCCTACACCTACACCAGTAGACCCAGTAGTTGTTGAATCAACTCCAGTAGACAATACTGTTACTCCAACAGATCCAATAATTCAAACACCAATAGATGATTCTTTAAATACTACAACACCAACAAATACAGAAACAGTTGTTAGTGTTATAAAAAAGAAGAACAAAAGAAAAGTAGCTTAATAAATTTCAGTAATGAGCAAACTACAAGAAAATATTTCCAGATATGGTAATTACTTTGAAGAATTACGAAGAAAGCTTTTAATTTTAGTAAAAATTTTTGCAACAGTTTTTGTAATTAGCTTTTTTAATATTGGTCCAATAGTAAGACTTTTGTTGAAATATTTAACAATGGATGGAGTTACTATTGCTACTACTTCACCATTTCAATTAGTTGATTTGGCTATGAGTATAGGATTTTTTCTTGCTTCAGTTATTACTGTTCCTGTATTTATATATTTTCTTTATTCATTTTTAAAACCTGCTCTTCTTAAAAAAGAAAGAAAATTTTTCTTATTATCTTTACCACTTGGTTTGGGGTTATTTATTTTAGGTTTTCTTTATAGTTCTGTAATGCTTTATTATGCAATACGATTGATAGCATATGTAAATGTGAATTTAGGTGTTGTAAATTATTGGGATATTAGTTCATATGTTTACCAAATAGTATTAACTTCTACATTACTTGGATTGTTATTTATCTTCCCATTAGTAATAACTTTTCTAATAAAAGTAGGAATTATGAGCGTTGCTTTCTTGAAATCAAAAAGAAGACACGCAATTGTTGTAATTTTTATTATTGTCTCTTTACTTCCACCTACTGATGGTTTATCATTAATACTAATGGCAGTACCGTTAGCATTAATTTATGAACTCACTGTCTTGTTTAATAGAAAAAATAATATCGCTGGTCGTAATTTAATAACTTAATTTAATATAAAAATATGTTTGGATTAGGAACAAAAGAAATTTTAATAATAGTTTTAATAATAGTTTTACTTTTTGGATCAAAAAAGATTCCAGAACTTACAAAATCTATTGCTGATGCTGTAAGAGAACTGTTTGGTGCATTTAAAAGTTCAGATAAGAAATAAATAAAAGTTTTCTTTATAAATTTAACTTAAAATAATTATATGTTTGGATTAGGAACAAGAGAAATAATAATAATAGCAGTGGTTATCGTTTTACTTTTTGGATCAAAAAGAATTCCAGAACTTACAAAGAATATTGTAGATGCTTTTAAAAACCTCACAGGTATTTTTAAAGGAAATGACGAAGAAAAAAGAAAATAATATATAAGATATATTATTTAGTGTTTTGTTTTTAACAATAAATTTTTTTGTGCAAATAAATTATTTAAAAAATAAAATATTCCGTACTTCATTTAAAATTGCAAGTATTTTTGTGTTTGCAATTTTATTTACAAATACAGTTTATGCTACTGAGACTTATGTTCCCAGTGAAAATATTATAATAGGTGAATTTATTTATAATGATGACTATACACCAACTACAGATAACTGCACAATATCAATATATTCTCCAGCTGGTGCAACTTTAGTAAATGAGGCTACCATGTCTGATGATGCTACTGGTTGGCATTATTATGCATATACAATTCCAGTAACAGAAGGTAAGTATCCTACATTTATAACATGTGGAACTCTTATTGGTGGAGATTTGTTAAAATTAGACAAATCTTTTATCGTTAAGGCTCCAAATGTTACAGATGATTCTATTGCATCTTCTGTTTGGTCAAATGGTACAAGATCTCTTACAACATTTGGAAGTTTAGCATCGGATGTTTGGAGTAATAGTACTCGTACACTTTCATCCTTCGGAGCACTTGCTGCTGATGTTTGGGATAATACTTTTGCACCAACAAGACAACTCACAACAAAAAATATAGCAGGAGGAGGTTCTCTTGCAACAGAGAGTTATATTGATTCATCAGAAGCAACAGTAATAACTGAAATTCAATCAAATGCAACATTAATAAATTCTTTAAATAATATTTCTGCTGCTGATGTTTGGGCACATGGAACTCGTTCTATAAATTCTGGAACTGTAACGATTGATAGTTCTTCGACTTCTGCTATCTGGGACAAAGCAACTTCTGCTTTGTCTACTTCTGGTAGTGTTGGTAAATTAATTGTAGATAATCTTGATGCGCAAGTATCGAGCCGAGGTACAAGTAATTTAACAGCAGGTGATGTTTGGTCATCAGCGACTAGAACGTTGTCTACTACAGGAGTAGATGCTGTATCTGCTGGTGTTTGGGCAAATGCAGGACGTACTCTTACTAGTTATGGTAATGATATAACTGCTGCAGATGTGTGGAATACGCTTTCTTCAACTCTTACTACTGTAGGATCTATTGGTAAACAATTAGCAACAAATTCAGATGCAAAAACTTCTGATGTACTTACAGCAATTTCAGCCCTAAATAATATTTCAGCAACAGATGTATGGGCAGCTGGAACAAGAACTTTGACTTCAGGAGTAGATTTGTCTAATAGTTCAGTCTCTGCTATCTGGGACAAAGCAACTTCAGCATTAAGTACTTCAGGAAGTATTGGTAAAAAAATTGTTGATAATCTTGATGCTCAAGTTTCTACTAGGGGTACAAGTAATTTAACTGCTGCAGATGTTTGGTCATCAGCAACAAGAACACTTTCTGATTATTCTACTTCATCTGTAGCAACAGCGGTTTGGGCAAATGCTACTCGCACACTTTCAAATTATGGTAATGATATTACAGCAGCAGATGTTTGGAATGTTCTTTCTTCTTCTTTAACAACAGTTGGATCTATAGGTGAACAAGTATCAACAAATCTTGATTCACCAGTTTCTACGGTTGGCAGTGCAGGTAATTGGACAGTAAAAATGGGTAATGTAGAAAGAATTCAAGCTGGTTATGTATACAGAACAAAAGTTTTTATTCTAGATTCAAGTGCTACACCGACAGCTCCTTTTGCTACACCGACAGTTACACTATATGATACAAATAGAAATACTGTTGTTTCAGGAGTCTCTATGACTTTGATAAGTACTGGTGTTTATGAATATACATATACTGTTGCAAATAGTGCAGTACAAGGTCTATGGGAAACAATCGTTTCTTCAGAAGTAGAAAGTGGCAAAACAATTCAAACAAATGACTATTGGGAAGTCTCAGGTTCTCCAGCTCAAGTTATTATTAATTCTGTTGTAGCAAATAGTTTGTCTTCAATTTTAGCAAATATAACAATTACAAACGAAGGTCTTTCTGGCTATGAATATGATTATGAATGGTGTGTTGTTACTGATTTGAATAATAATTGTGGAGGCAATGATGATGTTTATTATGCTTCAGCTGCTAAATTTATAAATCCAAGTGAATCTTGGAATACAGCTCTTTCAGCAACAGCAACAACAGCTGGAACATATTATTTTAAATTAGTAGTTCATTTCGGTACAGATAGTTCTTCT
>JACCDT010112300.1_pt1 | contig 24912 bp, 21 predicted proteins | sample 7446291 | NCBI WGS metagenome assembly JACCDT01 (sample SAMN15323446, study PRJNA562643) | freshwater metagenome | isolation source: river surface water | place: USA:Blue River Watershed | collected 2017-08-17 | reverse complement strand
TGTCCGAAAGCCCCTCGCGGATAAGCCCGTACACCTCGTTTTCCTTAGGCGAAAGCGCGGTACCACGCGGAAACAAATGCCTTGCCGGCAGAAATTTTCTGCCCGGCATATCGTACCAATACGGGCCCGCAGCGGGATCAAGCGCCAGAAGTTCCGATACGGCCAGCATCAAGTCGCTGAAATCGACGGTCTTAGAAATAAACGCCGTCGCCCCGGCCTGTAAAGCGGACAGCACATCGTCGCGGTCTTGGCTGCCAGACAAAAGCAGCGAATAGCTTGGATATTTTCCAGCGAGTTCGGTCAAGGAAAACAGCTGGTGCGCGCGTCCATCGGGCAAATTTATATCCACGATGGCAAGATCGTATCTTTGATTGGCGATTGCTTCGCGTGCGCCTTTTAAATCATGCGCCACATCCACGGTTGCGCCCTTCAGCTCGCCGATAAGCGCGGCGGCAAATCCTTTGGTGATAAGCGGATGGTCGTCGACGATTAAACAGCGCATATTTCCCCTGTGACCTTGTTTGCGGCCATTAAAGCTTGTCCAGGCCTTACAGCCTTATTGCCGCCAGATTAGACCCAAACCGCCCTCATTTAAAGCGGTAATTTTGTTTCTAAAGCGGCGCATTGATAAATGCCGCTTCTTGATTATTCCTGGAAAATATCCATCATTTTTCTCTGTTTCGGATCATATACGCCGCGCAGCGCGAGCTTGTCTTGCGCCACAAGGCGCAAAAGCACGGGATCGTCTTCCTTGACCGAATCGGTTACGGCCCCTTGCCATTTTCTGGCGGCATCGCTTCCTATCATTCCCTCGAGGGTTTGATTGAAATCCGGCAGGTTTTTGTTTCTTTCATAATCCAGCGCCAGCTTTACCGTTTCAAGGGGTAAATCAGCCAACGCCATAAGGCTTTCAACATCGGTGAATTGCAAATGCACCCGTGAATCATCCCCGAAAACAACAAAATTCCTGCGCAAAAAGCCGATAAAAGCGGCGTCGAATCCGGGAATGAAGCCCAACTCCTCGAAACTTTTTATAGCGCCGTTGCGCGGGACAGGACGCTGGCCCAACACCAAAGGATATGGCCCTTCGCCGTCACTGACGCTAGGGATCGCATCGGTGTCGCGAAAATCAACGATCCGCTTTGACGCAAGCAAAGCCTTTTCGCTATCTAGTCCCAGTCTGATGAAATAACGCTCCAAAGCTTCCTGATCCAATAAATTCAAATTGGGATAGGCGCTGATCGGCTTTAATTCCACGTTATATGTTTTCCCGTCGATCGCAATCGGTTTGACCGAACCATTTGCGGAATATTCTTTTGGCAGGTCGAAATTGATCGTGGTACCGCGATCTACGCGCACTTTTTCTTCGCGCAGTTCCGACAAAGTCCGGCTTAAAGAGGCGTCGTCCGGAATGTCCAACTTGAAATTCAACTGCGACAGCATTTCGCGCAAATTCTGCAGCGGCGTTCCGGCGCCGGCCAAGGACAGGCGTGACCGTTCAATCAAGCCGATCCGCCGCTCTATTTCCCACCTGGCATCGACCCGCATAGGCTCTTGCTTTAGCTCCATAAACACAAAATTAAATACGCTGGAAACTTCCTTCCAGCGCAAAGGGTATGACACGCTGCGCTCCATCGCCTTTGGCCCGCTAGGCGCTTTGACTGTGGCGTAAGCCAAAAGCAGCGTGCAAGCCGTCAGGATCCAGAGACAGAAGATAAGGATAAAACCCCTGGGGCGATTATCAGCTCGTTGGTTTTTATATTGTGTTGCCATGTGATCCTTGCCAAAGGCGGAAGTTTTGCCCGGTCTTGCCATTGATCGATCCAGCGCTTGTTGCTTGCGTCCCAAAACGAGAAGCGCAAATTTTCGGCGTTGGATAAAAGAACATTGTTATAGCTTTCTCTATATCCCGGGCTGCGCCAGCTATCCAACAGCCCCTGATATTGCGTGCGATTCAAATCCCACCAGGCGGGCAATGCGACCTCTTGATATTCCAGCGCATTGGTGGACGAGTTGTATCGGTACACCACCATGACAGGGCGCTGCGCCTTGCCGAACTGCGCGCTATTGCGCGTAATAAAGGACAATTGCCACGGCTTTCCAGAAAACCCGGCAAAATAGGAATTAAGCCCGGCATCAACAGCGTCAAATTGACCGCGAATGAATTGCTGCACGCCCCATTCCCGGTTCGCGGAAAAACTCCGCGTTCCAGTTCTTTGAATGGTATCGTAAAGAAAAATCGCAACGGCGATCAAGGTGCTGGCGATAGCAACGCTAAACAGCAGTTCGATCAGAGTGAATCCTTTTTTGCAACTGCGCATCGCTTATCGGCCAATAATGGTGGTGCTGGCGCTGCTTGCGGGCAAAAGCCCCGGCTGCAGCAGCCGCAGGGCGAATTCCCCGTCGCCGCCGAAATTGAAAACTTGGAACGGCGCATAGGCGACGCTTACCGGCAGGTCGACCGAATCATAGGCATAATTTCTTACGGCGATTTTATCGGTTCTTTGCCGCTCGTTTTGCAGGCTTAGCTCTATTTCTTGCTCGGAAAGCTGAATCGAAACCCGCGTCCAGTCGGTTGTCGGAAAAAGATTGGCGCGATTGACAAGCTCGGTGACATTGCGCTGCTGCGCGAAGGCGCGTTCCGTATATTTGGCCAGCACATATAATTGTTCCAACATAATAGAGGCAGCAACGGAGAAAACCGCGAAAGCGATCAAGGTTTCCATCAGCATAAAGCCGCGTTTACGGCGCCAAACCGGATCGCAAGCCGTTTCTTCGATGCGGCTATTCTGTTTCGCCTTCATCTTCGTCAGGGGCTGGCGCGGCTTGTAGGCGCGAGGTGCCGGAGCTGTTCAAAGCACGGATAGCGTCGATAGCATCCCGCGTATTGACCAAGCCGTCGCTGTTAACGTCCATGGTCGCGCTTGGGCGGGAGACACCAAGCTCGGACTTGATCGCATCGACATCCGCTTGATTGAATACACCGTCGCCATTGACGTCGAAGGTGTCGTTTTCGGTTCCGCCGCCGCCGCCATTATTATTGCCGCCACCACCACCCCCGCCGATTTTTTGGCCGATAGCCACGTTAAACGTAATGCGGGATGGAAAAGGGAATGTACCGCTAAAAGGAAAAGCCAATGGCGTATTGCCATTGTTCAGCTGATAGGTTCCGGATGCTTTTTTTAACAACAAAGTCAGCTGCGTTCCATTAAAGCTCTGCGTTTTGGCCATATCGACGAAAAAAGACCCGTCATTGGCGATAACCGTTCCTTGGCCTTCTACCGCGCCAAGATTGGATGTCCGCACCACCAAAACGAAATCGTTTAGTTCGGGAAGAACGCTGTTGCCTGGGGCGATAGTTCCTATGACCTGCAAATTGGAGGGGATTTCCGTTTGCGCCCAAGCCGGCTGAATGGCCAATAATGGCAAAACCGCCAATGCCAATGCCGCTAAGATTTTCGATGAGTTGGAAAAAGAAAAGAAACGCATAACAGCCCCCGATGTCATTGAAACTTGAAGTAATTTACCCAGGCCACTTAATTGAGATTCGCTATATACTCAAAAATGAGTATGTTTGCAATAGTAAATACAGTCGCAAACAATAAAAATCAAATATTAATTCGTCTATATATAGAATGTAAATTTCCTAAGCTATAGAGAAAGATAGTTTTACACAGACATATTTTTATTACTGTGCAATATCCGTAAGCGAATAAACCGCCGTTAGCATCGAAACCACAATCACCGCTATTATAAGCCCCATAACGGCGATAATCAAAGGGCCAAGAATATTGGCGAATGCCTTGCTTTTCATGGTGACTTCGTTTGCTATGTGTCCGCCCGCTTTTTCCGCCATTTGTTCTAATTTGCCGGTTTCTTCGCCGATCGCCAAGAAACGCATTGCCAAAAGAGGTATATGCGGAAATCTTTGCATCGCCGAGCTTAGGCTTTTGCCGCGCCGGACCTCGTTTTGTATATCATCGAGCCTTTGACGTAGCAGCAAATTCGGCGTCGCGCGCGCAATCAGGTTCAAGGCCGAAACCATCGGCACGCCGTTTTTCAATTGCACCGCAAGCAGGGATAAAATTTGCGCGACATATATCTTTGCAAGGAATTTCCCAACCCCAGGTAAACGCAATATTCTTTCCGACCACCACCAGCGCCAAGCGGTGGAGCGCTTATACCCCGTACGCAGCGCAACGGCCGCCAGAATAACCCCAGCCAGGGTATAAAGGCCGTATTGCACCAAAAAATCGCTAAAGGCAAAAATCATTCTTACATTCAGTGGCAAGCTGTCAAGGCGGTCGGTAAACAGTTCCTTAAATGTCGGGATGACATAAAGCCCCAACAGAATGATCGACAATAGGCTAAGCACCACCAGGATCGCGGGATAAAATAAGGCTGCGGCGATTTCGCCTTTTAGCTTGCGAAGTTGTGTGTAATATTTTTCTAAAGTGTCCAGCACCGACGGCAGCTGGCCGCTCGCCTCGCCGGCGCGCACCACCGTCAACGCCAAAGGATCCGCGACCCCGGCCGATTCCAGCGCCTCGGATAATTGCTGCCCGCGCTTGACGTCCTCGCGCAGCCTTTGCGAAAAATCCCGCACCGGCGCGTCGCCCTGATCGTCGGCGATGATGTGTAAAGCCCGGTCGATCACGATGCCGCTGCTTAAAAGCGGACTAAGCTGGCTGATAAATCGCTCGAGGTTTTTTTGCTTAACCCCGCTATGGCTGCCTTCTTTGCATTCCAAAAGCACAAGTTTCCTGGCGCGCAGCTTGCGCTCCAGCTCCCGCTCCGAGCCCGCGAATTCCTGGCCCTGCTGTTGCTGCCCGTCGCGCCCATAAGCCACATAGCGGAAAAGCGGCATGCCGTTACCCCACTACGCGCAAAATTTCTTCGATGCTGGTTTCCCCGGCCTCAACCCGGGCAAAACCGTCCTGCATCATGGTACGATAAGAGGCTCCCGCAGCGTTAGCAACATTTTCCGGCGTCGGCTCTTGCAAAATCGCGGCGCGCACGGCAGCGTCGACAAGCAAAAATTCGCCGATAGGCAAGCGGCCCTTATAGCCGATCTGCGCGCATTCGCCGCAACCCGAAGCTTCATAAACCCGCGCTTGGGGATGAAGACCGTATTTCTTTTGATGTGATTCGGTTATTTTCAAAAGCTTGCGGCAATGCGGACATATCTTGCGCACCAAACGTTGTCCGGTCACGGCGATCAAGGAGCTTGCCAAAAGATAATCGGCAACGCCCATATTCAGCAAACGCCCGATCGCGCCGACCGCGCTGTTGGTGTGCACCGTAGACAAAACCAAATGCCCTGTCAGCGCCGCTTGCACTGCGATTTCCGCCGTTTCGCGGTCGCGGATTTCGCCGACCAGTATCACGTCTGGATCGTGACGCAGGATCGAGCGCAGCGTGTTGGCAAAGGTAAGTCCGATTTCGGAATTGACCGGGATTTGAGTGATGCCGGGAATGTCGTATTCGACCGGGTCTTCGACGGTGATGATTTTTTTCTGCCCGTCGATGATTTCGCGCAAGCCGGAATAAAGCGTGGTAGTCTTGCCCGAACCCGTAGGCCCTGTGACCAAAATCAAACCATGGCTGCGGTGCAAAGATTCGCGGAACTGATCCATCAAACCGGGCGTCGATCCCAAAGCGGCCAAGGACAAAAGCTGCTTTTTCTGATCGAGCAAGCGCAAGGCGACGTCTTCGCCGCTTGCCGTCGGAATGGTGCTGACGCGCACATCGACATCCTTGCCGCCGGTTTTGATCGAAAAGCGGCCATCTTGGGGCAAGCGCCTTTCGGCGATATCGAGCTGCGATAAAATTTTAATGCGGCTGACGATGGCCGGGTATTCTTCGATAGTCGGGGAAGGACGCTGGTGCAAAACCCCATCGACACGGTAGCGCAGCTCGATCCGGTTGCGCATCGGCTCCAGATGAATATCGGATGCACCCATTTTGATGCCCGACAAAATCATGTCGTTGACATAGCGTATGATCGGGGCTTCGAGCGCAAGATCTTTTAGATGCTCGATATCCGACATATAATCGCCGGATTCCTCCTCGCTGGGGGAAATTTGCAAATGGTTTTCCAGGCGGAATTGGATTTCCCGCTCCGGCAGCAGGGCAAGCCGCGCCGTTGGGTGCAGGCGGCGCAGCATATCGACAAGGCCGGCGTCTTCGGGGTCGGGGATGACGAACCACAGCCCGTCTTCGGAAAGAAGCGGCATGATATGGTTGAACAAAAGAAAATCCTGATTGAAATCAAGCTCGGTGGTAATTTCGCCCTTGCCCGCCCAGACCGGAAATCCGGTCAGCTGCGCGTAGGCGTGATACAGCTGGTCGTCGCTTAAAACGCCCATGTCCAAAAGCGTGGTGCCAAGGCTTCTGCCGGTGCGCAGGCAAAGTTTTTCCGCTTCTTGCAAGACGTCTTGTTTGACAACGCCTTCATTTTGCAAAAAGCCGGCCAAAGAAGATCTGCGCGCCACATCTTGGGGGTATTGCATCATGCGCCAAACCTACCAATTGCCGATATCGGCCGCGTCGCCTTCGCCGCCGGGCTTGGCGTCGCTGCCATAGGAATAAAGATCGTATTCGATGCCGCCCTTGCTTGCAGGGCGCGCATAAATAAAGTCGCCGCCCCAGGCGTCTTTGGGAACTTGCCTTTTGCTTAAATATGGCCCGGCCCAATTCGGGGCCGCAGCAGGCCTTTCGACCAGCGCCGCCAACCCTTCATTTTGGTTAGGGTAACGGCCATTATCCAGGCGGAATGCGTCAAGCGAGCGGGACAAAAGCTCGATCTGCGCCTTGGTCGCCTTGATCTGCGATCCGCTGACTTGGCCGAACAGGCGCGGCGCGATCAGCGCGGCCAAAAGCGCGATAATCGCCATCACCACCAGCAATTCCATCAAGGTAAAACCGGCCTGTTTGGACAGGGCGCCGCTGGTTTGCTTAGGATGGATAGGCATAGATGATTTCTCCGTGAAAGGGGCTGATATCGATGCGGTATAATTCCCTGCTAGCATAATTCCCGTCTATTTGCAGCACTTTAAATGACGCCGCAAGCGCCGTGCCGTCGGGATAAAATATGGCGATCAGCTGTTTGGGCAGAAAGACGGTTTTTTCAGGCCTTGCCACGTCTAAGCTGGCATTCGCGCCTAGGGGGAAAGCCTCTCCGCCTGGCTCTGCGGTCAAAGTTTTATCCGCCAAAAATACCTGTACCGATCTTCCGCTTTGCATGGCTTGCTGCTGCCGTTCCTGCAAATAAACCACGATCGGCGGAATCGGCGGGCGGGCGGGCAAGGACAGGCTTGGCCCGATCAGTGCCGCGATCATGCCAACGATGCCCAGCACCAAAATCATCTCTAAAAGCGTGAATCCGGCTTGGGGTTTTTTCATCTCTATTCCTTGAAGGGCAAATTTACACTATACTGTGCGCAATTGTATAGACGCCTTGTTATGCCCTAAAAGGAGGGAGACATGTTCCAAAAAATCACAACGCTGGCCTGCTTCATAGCACTGATCGCGTTGCTTGTACCGCAAAACGCCGGTGCGCAAGCCATACCGTTGAATTTCGTCAAGCAATGGGAAGCCATGCCGGATGAATCCCTGTTTTCGCTGATATCGCGCGAAAACATCCATATCGTCGGCAGCGACGTCGCAAGGCTGGATCCGCCCATGGCGGTTAATGTGGTGTATCTGGAATATAGGGGAAGCCCGAAACAGCTTTACCGCTGCGTCGAATATGTGCGCGAATTCCAATTCGAAACCATGAAGACCGATTGCTATGTCGCGGTCACGCCGGTGAATTTGCGTAAATAGAATATAAAGCAAACATTGTCATCCCCGCGAAAGCGGGGATCCACAACCCCGGTTTTTGCATACGGATAAGGCCTATGGATTCCGGCTTTCGCCGGAATAACGAACGGGATTGCAATTCCCCGCCCTTCGGCAAACACCGAATAAACTGCTTGAATAATTAAATAACTAAATGACTAACACGCTTCCGCTTACGCTGCTACGCAGCTTCAGCGAGACCATTCGCGTGGTCGAGACCAGTCGCGCGGTAAGGTCCGCACCAAACGGACACGGCAACGCTGGAAGTACTTAGAGCTGAGGTAGTCCACTTTGTTGTTCTCGAAGCTCTGGCTGCACGCATCGCGCTCCGACGACCAGTAAAGGCAGGGAGAGAAACCGCCGATCTCATGTCTGTTACAACATAATTCGTTCAGTTCGAATAGGGTGGGCATGCGCCATCCGCCGTCATCCTTCGATACGGCGTTTTTCACAAGCTCTTCAGTCACTTGCTTGCTGCCCTTATAACCGAAGGCAACCACCGTTTGGGGGAATTTCATCGCTTTTTTCCAGGACATTTTCCCGCCCCAATCCTCCGGCATAGCGAACATGGCTGTCCCGGTGGTACGAGAAATACCGGCATACTTGGTCCCATCCGGCGCAATATTGCCGATATTTCTGGTTTCCGCCGCCAACCAGGCTTTCAATTCCGCATCGGTCATAGGTTTATATTCGACTTTTATTTCCGGCGCGGTAGCATTGCTATTGGCAGGTGCAAACGGTTTTCCGTCCGGGCCGCCAATGGTGACTTTGCTGGGACCTGCAACTTGACCCGTAACGCCGGTCGCACGCAATGTTACCTTTGCGCCAAAGACAGAATATGTTAATTCTACTTCTTTCGGTACTGATTCGCTGCCCATAATAACCCTCTTTTATAATCCCTTAAGAACCATATTAATTCTTTTTCGGGTACAAAAATATCTTAAAGGGGATGTGTTGTCAAGCCGTAACCCATCAAAAAACAAGGGGGGCAAATGCCCCCCTTGACGTCGTATATCAACAAGCTTAGTGGCTTGGCTGTTGGCTTGGCGATGGCTTGAAGCTTGCGATCGACCAGCTGGCGATTTTGGCGCCGTTGCGCTCGCCTGGGTTCTTGTCGCCGGCATAGGTGTAAAGCGGCTTGCCGTTAAACGCCCATTGGTTGCCATTGATAATGGTGAATGGGCCCATCGGTTTGTCGCTGCTGCTGGCGGCAAGGGCCGGCCAATTTTTGGCGCAATCGCCGGTGCAGCTTGATTTTCCTGCGCTGTCTTTAGCGAAGGTATACAAGGTCATGCCGCTGGAAGTGGTCCAATACTGGCTGTTTCCAGACTGCATCAATTTTACGCCCGCAGGGGTTGGAAATGGGCTGACCGCTTGCATCGCGGTGACGCTGGAATCCGGGGTCGCTGGAGGCGTTACATTGGTGCTTGCCGATGCTGCGGTCGCGGATTGGTTGGTTTGGTTCATTTTTTGTGCGCTGGAAGCGGGTTCGTTCGCAATCGCTTGGAAAGCGAGCACGGCGACCGCCAATACGGCGACTAAGCTGAGTAGTTTTTTCATAAGATATCTCTCCTTAAAGAGGGGGGTTAGGGTTATTGGGCGTAACAATACCCGCTCTGCCCCGCAATATAAAGGCATATCTCACTTTTCGGCGTAAGAGTATTAAAAGGCGTGACTTGGTATTACCCTGTTATCGTGCTACAGAGTCATACTTGCTAAAAGCCCGAGACTTGCGGCCCCGCCCCGCCATAAATTTGCTGGAATTAGGCATTACGCTGCCTTTTACATAAAGGACGGTATCATGAACGCCAAAATTGCCCTTGTCGACGACGACAGAAATTTCCTGACCTCTTTATCCATGGCCTTGCAGCTTGAAGGATTTGATGTCGCCACCTATGGCGATGGAGAGTCCGCCTTGCAAGGCATACAAAGCAAGCCTGCCGATATCGCGATCCTGGACATAAAAATGCCGCGCATGGACGGGTTCGAACTGCTTTCGAAATTGCGCAAGCAAACGGGGATGCCGGTTATCTTTTTGACCTCGAAGGACGAAGAAATCGACGAAATCATCGGCCTGCGCAGCGGCGCCGACGATTTTATCAGAAAACCCGTGCCCCAGCGCGTCCTTTTGGAAAGAATCCGCGCGCTGCTGCGCCGCAGGGCACTGAACGCCAATAATTCAGGCCGCCAAGAATCCAAAACCGAAGGCGTCATAACAAGAGGCAATTTGACCCTGGATCCTGAACGCCATATGTGCAACTGGAAAAACCAGGAAGTCAATCTGACCGTGACCGAATTCTTGTTATTGCAGGCTTTGGCGATAAGGCCCGGCATGGTTAAAAACCGCGATAAGCTGATCGACGCCGCTTATGGAGAGAGCATTTACATAGACGACCGCACCATCGACAGCCATATCAAGCGCATGCGCCGCAAGTTCCGCGATGTAGACGACGAATTCAACCAGATCGAAACCTTGTACGGCGTCGGATACCGTTACCGCGAAGAAGGCAAAGATACGGCCTAGCCCATGAAGCGTTTTTTCTTGAAATTATCCCAAACGCCTGGAATCGGGGCGGCAGCGAGGCTTTTGCATCCGTTAATCCGGCGCAAAAAACGGGCGCAAAAAACGCTCCGCAAAAGGCTGCTGTCTCCCTTGACCAAACATATCTTGGCGGTCAACACCATCCCTTTGATCGCGCTTTTGGTGGGACTTTTATACCTTGACCAATATCGCGATGGCTTGATTGCGTCCGAGCTTGAAGCGTTGACGACAGAAGCCAAAATTTTTGCGGGCGCCCTGGGTGAAATCGCCGCAGAATCGCATCCCGATGACGGCGTAACAATCCGCGAAAGGCCGGCGCGCGAAGTCATACGCCGCCTTGTGGCCACGACGCAATCGCGCGCCAGACTGTTCGATAAAGAAGGCGCGCTGATCGTCGACAGCCGCATTTTAGGCGGCAAAAAAAGCCGGATCAGCAACAGCATCGTGCAAGTCGAGGATCTAAGCGATCCGTACGCCGGAAAATCCTGGATCCGCAGAAATTTATCGAAAATCATGGACAGGCTCGATCAAGAATTGACCGTTCCCGGCAACGTCAAGACATACAAGGAAAGCTTTCCGCAAACCGCTTTCGATTATCCCGAGGTGCAAGAGGCGATTTCAGGAAATACCGCCACCGCCTTGCGCAAAAGCCCAAGAAAAGGTGAACTTATCCTTTACGCCGCCGTGCCGGTGCAGCATTACCGCCAAGTGCTGGGCGCGTTGATGGTTTCGCAAAACGGCGAACATATCGAAAAAGCGCTGCACGAAGTGCGGCTTTCCATTTTCCGCGTTTTCCTGGCGGCGCTTTGCCTGACCGCCTTGCTGTCGATGTATTTAGCGCGCACTATTACCCGCCCAGTTTTAAAGCTGGCCGGCGCGGCGCGGCGGATGGGGATGGCCAAGAACCGCGCCGTCGAAATCCCCGATCTTTCCGGCCGCCGCGATGAAATCGGCGAATTGTCGGCGGCGATGCGCGATTTGACCAGCGCCCTATGGGAGCGCATGGACGCGATCGAGCGGTTCGCGGCGGATGTGGCGCATGAAATCAAGAATCCGCTAAACAGCCTTCGCAGCGCGGTCGAAACCGCAAGCCGGATCGACGACGTAAAAAAACAAAAACAACTGCTGCAAATAATACTGGATGACGTAACGCGCCTGGACCGCCTGATAACCGACATTTCCGAATCTTCACGCATCGACAGCGAAATTTCGCGCGGCAAAGCGCAGATGTTCGAGGTCACGGCGCTGCTTGCACCCATAGTCCAGCATTACGACCAACGAGCAAGAAGCAAGTTTGTTTCGGTCGATCTATTCGTCGATCCTACCATTCAATTTTATGTGGAAGGCATTCCAAGCCGCCTGACCCAGGCGGTGAATAATCTTTTGGAAAACGCCATTTCTTTCAGCCCGCAGGACGGGCTTGTTGGGGTGCATGTTTCGGCGCAGGACGGATGGATCGACATTTCGGTCACAGATCAAGGCCCGGGCATACCGCAAACCAAGCTGGATAAGATATTCGATCGGTTTTACAGCGACCGGCCTTCAGGGGAAAAATTCGGCCTGCATTCGGGGCTTGGGCTTTCTATCGCAAAGCAAATCATAACCGCCATGGGCGGCAAGATCGAGGCCAGCAACCGCATGGATGCCAGCGGCAAAATTCTTGGGGCGCAACTGCGCATTGCGCTGCCCGCGGCATAAGGGCTTGTATAAAAAATCCCGCTCTTGTAGGATGCCGCCCATGATAGGTGTTGTACTCGTGGCCCATGGCGGCCTTGCCCAAGAATATCTGAATGTGCTGGAACAAATCGTCGGCCCGCAAGACCATATTGCGGCCATCGGGATAGCCAACGACGACGATCTGGAAAAAAAGCGCAGCGAGATTTTATCCCATATCAAAGCGGTGGATCTGGGTCAGGGCGTTTTGGTTCTAACCGACATGTTCGGCGGCACGCCGTCCAACCTTTCGATATCTTTACTGGACAAGCAAAACATAGAGGTTGTTGCAGGGCTTAACCTGCCCATGCTGATCAAGCTGGCCAGCAGCCGCAAATCTGCCGATCTAAAACAGCTGGTCGTCGATGTGCAGGACGCGGGCAAGCGGTATATCCATGTGGCAACGCAGCTGCTTCAGGACAAATCTTGACATGCCGGCGGATGTGCCTTTTTCAGGCGACGCGGCTGGCGCGCTGCGCCAGAATTTTACCCTAATCAACAGCAAGGGGCTGCACGCCCGCGCGGCAGCCAAGTTCGTCAAGGTTACCGAGCAGTATAAGGCCAGCGTCACGGTGATGCATCGTGGACAAAAGGTAGACGGAAAATCGATGATGGATCTTCTGACCCTCGCGGCAGCGCCCGGTTCTGTGCTAGAAATAAGCTGCGCCGGGCAGGACGCGCAAAACCTGATTCAGGCTTTGTCCAGTTTGATTGCCAACAAATTTTATGAAGAATAAGCCAAGAAAGGAAAACTTATATGTCTATATCTTCCCCTAAAGCCGTCACCGCAGATTACAAAGTCGCCGATATCAAGCTTGCCGACTGGGGCCGCAAGGAAATCAGCCTTGCCGAAACCGAAATGCCCGGCCTTATGGCGCTGCGCGCGGAATATGGCGCATCCAAACCCTTAAAGGGCGCGCGCATCGCTGGATGCTTACATATGACTATCCAAACGGCTGTGCTGATCGAAACCTTGATTGAATTGGGCGCGGATCTGCGCTGGTCGTCCTGCAATATATTTTCGACTCAAGACCAGGCGGCGGCGGCCATCGCTGCCAAGGGCATTCCTGTTTTCGCCTGGAAGGGCGAAACCGACGCCGAATACGATTGGTGCATCGAACAGACCATCCACGGCCCGAATGGCTGGGTTCCGAACATGATCCTGGACGATGGCGGCGATTTGACCCGCATCATGCATGAAAAATACCCGAACTTGATCAAGGACGTGAAGGGCGTGTCCGAAGAAACCACGACCGGCGTTCACCGGCTGCATGAAATGCATAAAAAGGGCTTGTTAAAAGTCCCGGCCATCAACGTCAATGATTCCGTCACCAAATCCAAATTCGACAATTTATACGGCTGCCGCGAATCCTTAGTCGACGGCATCAAACGCGCAACCGACGTTATGGTATCAGGCAAGGTCGCCGTGGTCGCCGGATTCGGCGATGTCGGCAAGGGATCGGCGGCAAGCTTGCGCACCCAAGGCGCACGCGTTTTGATCACTGAAATCGACCCGATTTGCGCGCTGCAGGCCGCGATGGAAGGATACCAAGTCACCACCATGGAAGAAGCGGCAAGCCAGGGCGATATCTTTGTTACCGCCACGGGCAATGTCGACGTGATCACGTTGGATCACATGCGCAAAATGAAAGACCGCGCCATTGTTTGCAATATCGGGCATTTTGATTCCGAAATCCAAATCGGCGCGCTGCAAAACATGAAATGGAACGAAATCAAGCCGCAAGTCGACGAAGTGACCTTCCCCGACGGCAAGCGCCTGATCGTTCTGGCCAAGGGACGCCTTGTCAATCTTGGCTGCGGCACAGGACATCCCAGCTTTGTGATGAGCACGTCTTTTACCAACCAAGTGCTGGCGCAGATCGAATTGTGGAAAAACGCCGCCCAATACAAAGTCGGCGTTTATAAGCTACCCAAGGCGCTGGATGAAAAAGTGGCGCGGCTGCACCTGGATAAGATCGGTGTTAAACTGACCAAGCTGTCCAAACAGCAGGCGGAATATCTCGGCATCTCGGACAGCGGCCCCTTTAAGCCGGAAGATTACCGGTATTAGGATAATCCGATGGCCCTGCCCCCAGAAAGTCTAGTTTTTCTTTACGGCGCGGGAGCAGGCGTCGGGATCGGGGGATTGTTATTTACGGCCGCCTATCGTGGTCTGATACGCCCCAAATTGCGGCAAGCGCATGCAAGGGCCGATCAGCTAGAAAAATCCGCCCGCATTCTTGAAGAATCGCTCAATCAAGGCGAAGAGGCGGTGTTGCTTTGGCCCGCCCATAGCGGCGAAGAAGTCGCAAGCCGTCAGCTGCATGAAATTCTGGCCATACCGGCGCTAATCCGCAAAGTCGGTCTGATCGACCTTTTGAATCTTTTCGACGGCTCGGCGCGGGTCGAGCTGGAATCCGCCGTGCGCGGATTGCGCGTCAACGGCGAAGGATTCCGGCTGAACTTGCCCAGCACAAGAACCAAGCGCGATTTTACTTTGCAGGGTTCGCGGCTTACAACGGACAAGGGCGCATTTCTGGCAGACATCTTACGCATTCGCGACGAAACCGAAGCTTTGGGCGAAAAAACCAAGCTTTCTTCCGAAGCCCGCACCATGGGAAGCGAGGCCAAGCGCCTTAAAAACCTGCTAGACACTTTGCCGATTCCGGTCTGGCAGCGTGCACAAGATCTAAGCATCGTTTATTGCAACAAAACGTACAAGCAAGCGGTTGAGGGCGACCCAACCCTGCCCGGCATGGCGAAGAAATACGAAATCGGCGCGGGCGCTCTGGGCGCGGACGGACGCATCCTGGCGCAAAAGGCCTTGAACTACAAGCGCGCGGTCCATGAAAAGCATCCCGTCGTGCTGCAAGGCAGCCGCAAATTGCTGGAAATATTTGAATCCCCTATCGCCGGAACCGACCCTGAAAGCATCACCGGCCTTGCCGGCTGCGCGCTCGATTATTCCACCCAGGAAGAAATCAGAAAAGAACTGGAAAGACAGGAAAAGGCCCAAGGCGAGCTTTTGGAATCTTTGGATTCCGCAATCGCCATTTTCGGCACCGACCGCCGCCTGCGTTTTTACAACACCTCTTTTTCCGAGCTTTTAAAGCTGGAAGCCACTTGGCTGAATACCAAGCCGGATTTGGGCGAGGTCATGGAATCTTTGCGCGAACGGCGGCTTTTGCCGGAAGTCGCCGATTTTCCAGCCTTTAAGCGCAGCTGGCTGGATTTTTTCACGGGCCTTCTCGAAGCGAAAGACGAATTATTACACCTGCCCGACGGCCGCACATGGCGCATGATGGTGACGCCGCATCCGCTGGGGGGCCTCGTATTCATTTTCGACGACGTCAGCGACCGGTTCAAGCTGGAAGCGTCGCACAGCATGCTGTCCGCCGTGCAGCGCGAAACCATCGACAACCTTTACGAGGCGATCGCCGTGTTCAGCGAGAACGGCAAATTGTCGCTTTATAACCCCGCCTTTGCCGAAATTTGGAAACTGTCCGCCGACCAACTGAAAAAAGAGCCGCATATCAGCGAAGTTCTGGACTGGACCAAGGATTATTTCAACGGCAAGACCGGGTGGCAGGAGTACAAGCAAAAGCAAGTCCAAATCTTGAACCAGCGCGAAGAAAAACGCGGGCGCTTGGAACGCAAGGACGGATCGATCCTGGATTACGCCATCGTGCCGTTGCCGGACGGCGGGTCGCTGTTCAGCTATGTCGATATCACCGACCGGGCGCGGGTTGAAAACGCGTTGCGCGAACGGGCCGAGGCGCTGGAAACGGCGGATCAGCTGAAATCCGAATTCATCGCCAACGTGTCTTACGGTTTGCGCGCGCCTTTGACGTCGATCATCGGATTCGCCGAAATCTTGCATAACAATTATTTCGGCAAGATGAATAAAAAACAAGGCGAGTACAGCCAAGGCATACTCGATGCCGCCAATAGGCTATTGACGCTTATCAACGACATATTGGACCTTGCCAGCATCGAGGCGGGGTATATGAGCCTGCAATATTCCAGTTTTTCGGTGCATGGCATGCTGGCCTCGGTCATGAATTTCGTGCGTGACCGCGCCGCTAGCCAAGGATTGCAAATCCATTTCGACTGCCCGATGGAAATGGGTACCATCGCCGCCGACGAGAGGCGCTTGCGCCAGGTCTTGTTCAACCTTTTAAGCAATGCGATGAATTTCACGCCAAGCGGCGGGCAAATAACCTTAAAAGGCGAGCAAAAAAACAAGGAAATCTGGATCACCGTCAGCGACACGGGATCGGGCATCCCGCCCGAAGAGCAAGAGCGCGTTTTTGGCAAATTCGAACGCGGCAATTCGCGTAAATCCGGCGCCGGGCTTGGGCTGTCCCTAGTGAAATCCCTGATCGAACTGCATGGCGGATCGGTGGAATTGACATCCACCCCGGGCAAGGGCACGACGGTTATCTGCAAAATCCCGACCGCGCCCGCCAAAAGCAAGGCGGCTTAAGCTTGCAACAAGCTAAGCCGCCTGATCCGCCCCCGGCACGCCCTTGGTGGTCGAATATTCAAAATGCAATTCTTGATTCGGGTTGATGATCTTATAGGCGGCGTGGGCGGCGCTGGCCGCCTCGGCAAAGCCGGTTAAGATCAATTTCAACTTGCCTTTATATTTTGCGATATCGCCGATGGCGAAAATCCCTGGACGGCTGGTTTCGCATGTCGCTTGATCGACCGCGATATGGTTGTGATCCAAATTCAATCCCCATTCGGCAATCGGCCCCAAATCCATCGACAGGCCAAAAAACGGCAACAGGCAATCGGCATCCAGCATGCGTTTTTGCCCATCCAGCGTTTCAACGCCGACGCCGGTCAATTGCCCGCCCGTGCCTTGCAGCGACGACAATTGATACGGCACGACCAATTCTATTTTTCCGGCATCGGCCAATTGTTTTAAGCGCGCCACGGATTCCGGTGCGCCGCGGAATTTATCCCGGCGATGTACCATGTAAATCTTGGCGGCGATATCATGCAAGGAAATCGCCCAATCCAGCGCCGAATCCCCGCCGCCGGCGATCACGATCTTTCTGCCCCGGAACGCTTCGCGAGATTTTACCAAATAAAACACCGATTTGCCTTCATAGGCCTCGATCCCATCAAGCGGCGGGCGGTTGGGGCCGAACGCGCCGCAACCGGCCGCAATAACAATCGCCTTGGCCACGATTTTCGCGCCTTTGGATGTTTCTATTTCCCAAGCGCCGCTTTGTCCCGAAATTTTAGTAACTTGCTGCCCCAGATGATATACAGGATTAAAAGGCGCCGCCTGTTTTTCCAGCTGCGCGATCAAATCGGCGGCAAGGATCTGCGGATAGCCCGGAATGTCGTAAATCGGCTTTTCCGGGTACATTGCGGTGCATTGCCCGCCCACGGCGTCGAGCGCGTCGATCACATGGCATTTCAGGCGTACCATGCCGCATTCAAAAATGGCGAACAACCCGACCGGGCCCGCGCCGATAATAACTACATCCGTGTTTTGCATTTTTTGTCTTTCAATCCTGTGCTATGCATAATGCTATGCCTTTATTATAAGCTCATGGTGAGCCAGTCGAACCATGAACCGAAATCATATTTGCAGCCCATCCTTCGACAAGCTCAGGATGAGCTTGGTTTAGAGTATATGCCCAATATAGCGAATTTTACCGATATATCACTAGCGGATTTAGAGCGGCTCGCGGCCGGCATTTCCGTCATTTTACGCCCCGGCGACGCGATTTTGCTGGAAGGCGATTTGGGCGCCGGAAAATCCACATTTTGCCGCGCTGTGATCCGCGCTTTAGGCGTCACTGAAGACATTCCAAGTCCCACTTTCACTTTGGTGCAGATTTATGAAACAAAAATCGGGCCGGTTTGGCATTGCGATCTTTACCGCATCAAAGACGCCTTTGAGATTTCCGAGCTTGGCATTGACGAAGCCTTTGAAAACGCCATCACCCTGATCGAATGGCCGGACCGCTTGGGCCCTTATGCTCCGCGCTTTGGCTTGACGCTCAGCTTAAGCTTTACAGATAAAGCCGAGACGCGTAATCTTTGCTTTCAAGGCGGAGAGGACTGGAAAACCCGCATAAAGAATTTATTATGACCCAAGCAAATATGCAAAAAATACAAGAGTTCTTATCCTCATCCGACTGGAGCGGAGCAAAAATTACGCCGCTGAACGAGGACGCGTCTGCACGGAAATATTATCGCCTGTCGCAAAGCGGCAAAACCGCAATCTTGATGCATGCGCCGCCGCCATATGAAGAAACTTCCACCTTTGCCGAAAAAGCGGAAATATTCCGTCATTACGGCTGGTCGGTTCCGGAAATTTACACCCGCGATGACAAGCAAGGCTTGCTGTTGCTGGAGGATTTCGGCGACACCAGTTTCGCCGACGCCATCACAAAAGGCCAAAACCCATCCGAACTTTATAAGACCGCGACCAGAACCCTGATTCATCTGCATAAGCAATCCGATAAAGTGGCGCGGAAATTGCCGCCGCTTGACGATGCGCGGCTGACTTATCTAACCAGCTGGCTGATCGAATGGTATATCCCCTTTATCCAGCCGCAGGCCTTGTCACGCGTCATCCGCGAAAAATTTATCGATCTTTGGGTCGATGCGTTCAAGATTATGCGCACAGCACCGCTGCATGCGGCGCATTTGGATTACCAGTTCCATAATCTGATGCGGCTGGACCAGCCGGGCATCGCCGCTTGCGGCGTTTTGGATTTTCAAGACGCCTGCTTCGCGCCCGTCACATGCGATCTTGTGCTGCTTTTGCAGAATGCGCGTGAAGACGTGGATCCCGCGATTGTCGATGCAAGCCTTAAAGATTACCTTGCGGCCTTTCCAGAAATCGACCCCAAGGCGTTTCATGCCTCTTATGCCGTTGCGGCGGCGCAAAACGCGGCGCGCATTTTGGGGCTTTTCGCCCGGTTGAAAATCCGCGACGGCAAAGGCCAGTACCTTAAACATATTCCGCGCAATTTGAAATATTTAGAACAAAGCCTGGAGCATCCCGCGCTTGCGCCTATGCGCGATTGGTTCGACAGCCACGCGCCAAAGCATTTGCGGTTGAACATACCGGGGCTGCAAGCGGCATGACGGCAAAGATCACCCGCGCCATAGCGTTGGCGGCCGGATTCGGAACCAGGCTGCGTCCCATAACGGATCATGTTCCAAAAGCCATGGTCACAATCGCCGGAAAGCCACTTCTGGATTACGCGCTCGATCATTTGCGCCAAGCGGGGGTAAAAGACATCGTCGTCAATACGCATTACCTTGCCCAAGTGATACATAACCACCTGAAAGACAGCCCCGGAATCATCTTTTCGCATGAGGCCGAAATTCTGGAAACCGGTGGCGGCATTCAGAACATTCTGCCACATTTCAACAACGAGGCTTTTTTCGCGGTCAACGCCGATTCGCTATGGGTAGATAAATCCATGCCTATTCTTGAGAAAGCTGCTGAGTTCTGGGACGATACGCGCATGGATGCATTGCTTTTGCTGCTGCCAAATGACGGGACTCGTGCGGAACTGATCGGCGATTTCGACATAGGCCTCGAAGGAAGGCTTAAGCGGGGCAAAAGCCATATTTACATCGGCGCGCAAATTCTTCATCCCCGGCTATTTGACGGAGCGCGCCAAGGAAAATATTCACTGAATATACTATATAACAAGGCGGCGGAATCGGGACGCTTATATGGAATCGCCGCAAAAGGCATCGATTGGTTCCACATCAGCACGCCTAAAGACCGGGAAGACACCGAACGCCATTTCAAGAAAAAGTCCGGCGATGAAAGTCTTTAATATACCTGCCGAAACGAATTTCCTGCAGTCACTGGCCTCCGGTGTCATAAAGATGGCGGAAGAAAAAAAAATCCCGCTCGAAGATTTCGTTATCCTTCTTCCTAACCGGCGCTCTTGCGGCAGCTTGGCGCAGGAATTTCTGCTGCAAAGCGGCGGACAGGCGCTTTTGCTGCCAAAGCTGACGCCGCTCGGGGATATAGACGGCGAGGAATTGCAGCTAATGGATAATTTATCGCTGCCTTCTTCCGTTCCTGTATTCGAACGAAGCGCCATACTGGCACAATGGATCAAAGAATGGTTCGCACAAAAAGGGGAGTCACTAAGCCAATCTCAATGCTGGGGCCTTGCCGAGAGCCTTGGCGATCTGCTGCATCAAATTTACATCGAGGAGCTTCCTTGGTCGAAACTCTCCTCGCTTGTTGACATTGATTACGCGGCGCATTGGCAAGAAATCACCTTGTTTCTGGACTACTTCGCCGAGCGCTGGGAAAAATGGCTCGAAGAAAGCAAATTGATAGACCCCGCGCGCAGGGAGTTGCTGTTACTGCGGCGGCAGGCAGAGTATTGGGCCAATAACCGCCCTGCACACCCTATTATCGCGGCGGGTTCTACAGGCAGCGTTCGTGCCACGGCCGATCTTTTGAATACGATAGCAAATTTGCCAAATGGACAGGTGATTCTGGCGGGTCTGGACAAGCATTTGGATTCAAACCTATGGAAGGATTTACCTGCGTCACATCCCCAATTCTATCTGGCGCGGCTTTTGAGTAAATTCGAGCTTTTGCCGGGTGACGTTGCCGACTGGCCTTATCTTGGCAAAGAAACCGGTGACAGCGGCGCAAAGGAATTGTTTTGGTCTGCGGCTATGCGCCCACAATCTGAGGCTTGGTCGGCTCGCCGGCTCAATGCGGATTGCGCCGCGCAAATAACGCGCATAGACACGCGCAATGCCGAAGAAGAGGCGCGGGTCATCGCCTTGCTGCTGCGCGAAACCCTGGAAGAAAAGGGTAAAACCGCGGCTCTTGTGACGCCGGATATGACGCTTTCGGTAAAAGTCGCGGCGCTTTTACGAAGGTTCGGGCTGGAAATAGAAAATTCCGCCGGGCAGAGCCTTGCGCACACGGGCGCGGGCCGGCTTTTATCCTTAAGCGTTAGGTTATGGGGTAAGCCCTTCCGACATGCGGCCTTTCTCGGGTTTTTAAAACACCCGCTAATCGCCGCAACAACCGACAAGTCGGTTGATCCGGTTTTTATACTTGAGAAGGAATATTTGCGTGACGGCAGCCGAAATTTTTTGGCGCAAGGCGATTATAAAAGCTTTTTGAAAGCGCTCGAGCGCGCAAAAGCGCCTGATTCCGTTATTGCGTTTATGAAAGAATTCTTATTCCATGCAGAACCGATGCTGCTCCACGCGGCGCAGGAAAAATCCGATTGCCGCGATATCTTGCAAGACCAGATGCGATTTTTAGACGCCCTGTCGCAGAAATCTTGCTGGTTGGGACAGGACGGCGAAGCCGCTTTAAAATTATGCGAAGATTTGTTGGCATCCGCCGATAAAATCGGCGTCATTGGTCTTGCGGATTACGGCGAGTTTTTTGAAACCATTCTGCAGAAAACCCTGATCCGGCCGCAAGCCGGGGAACACCCGCATCTGAAGATCTGGGGCCCATTGGAATCCCGGCTCCAGTCGGTTGACCGCTTGATCCTTTCTGGCCTGAACGAAGGCGTATGGCCGCCGAGACCGGATCAAGACCCGTGGATGAGCCGGCAAATGCGCGATGATTTCGGCCTAAGCAGCCGCGAAAGACGCATCGGCCAGTCGGCACATGATTTTGTCCAGGGAATTTTAGGGGCAAAAGAGGTTTTTCTGACCCGCGCTATCCGCCAAGGCGGCCAGCCAATGGTCGAATCAAGATTCCTGTCTCGCCTTGACGCCTTGCTAAACGCACAGGGCATGCCGAGGCCGAATCAGGAAAAATCGGCGCGTTATCTTGCGATGGCGGAACAGTGGAACGCGCCGGAAGCGATGGCTAAACTTTCACCCCCCCGCCCGGCCCCGCCGGGACAAGTCCTGCCCAAGCAGTTTTCATACAGCGCCGCCGATTTGCTGCGCAGGGATCCTTATGCCTTTTATGGCAAATATATCCTGCGCCTCAAGCCTTTGGCGGGGCTTAATCTGGCCGTCGACAATATGCTTTGGGGCTCGCTTGTGCACGAAGCGGTTAAATCGGCGGCGAAATCGAAAAAGGCGCCACAACTTATAGCGGAGCAGGCTTTGGGCCTATTCCGCGACCATCCCGCGATGACTGCGTTTTACCGGCCCAGGCTGGAAAGCGTTTTGAAGTATTTTCTGGATCAATACCGCATAGAATCTTTGGACATATCTAAAAGTCTTTACGAAGACGAGGCCGAAGGAATCATTCCGATTTCCGTTTCCGGCAAAGAATTCAAGTTTTATGCAAAGCTTGACAGGCTCGACATCTTAAAAAACGGAACGGCGCGCATTGTCGATTATAAAACAGGCGAATTGCCAACCGAAAAATCGGTGCTTTCCGGAAACTCCGCCCAGCTTGCCTTGCAAAGCGCTGTATATTCGCGGGGCGGAATCGCATCCGTAGAAATTCTTCCAATCCAAGAAATAGCCTATTACCGGCTTAATATCGACCCGCAGAAAAACGAGGCTCATCGTTACACCGGCCAAGATTTTGCCAAATCTGCCGATGAAGCCCTAGAACGATTAAAAAGCCTGATAGAATTTTATTGTGCCCCTGGCGCCGTTTATTTTTCAGAACCTTTCGGCAGCAAATTCGCGCGGAATAAGGATTACCGCCATTTGTCGCGCATTCTGGAATGGGGAAGCCTGGAGGATGCGGCATGACGGTGCAACGACACAGCCATCCTGGGAAAAAAGCCACGTCCCAATTTACGCCACCGTCTTTCTGGGTCAACGCCTCGGCCGGAACGGGCAAAACCACGGTTCTTGTGGAACAGGTATTGCGCTTGCTTTTAGGCGGCGCAAAAGTCGGCCATATTCTATGCCTAACTTATACTCGCGCGGCGGCGGCGCAGATGAAAATCCGCATTACCCAGAAATTGTCCGCCTGGGTCGCCTTGCCGCCTGATGCGCTGTATCGCGAGATCGCAGCCATCTTGCCGGATGCCGAGATAGACGATGAAATTCTGGCCCGGGCAAGAAACTTGTTTCTTGACTGCCTTGATGCACCCGACGGGCTTAGAATTCAAACATTGCACAGTTTCTGTCAAAGCATTCTGCAACGCTTTCCGCTCGAGGCGGGCATCGCGCCGAATATGCGCGTTCTGGAAGAGCGGCAGGGCCCAGAACTGCAACGGCAGGCATTTGAACGGACTTTGAGCCGCATAGAATCTGATGAAATTTTACGAAGCGCGCTTTCTGTCCTGGATCCCATGCTTGCGAGCGAAGAAGCCTTGCATTCTTTGTTAAGAAATATCTTGAAGAAACGTCACGTTATTAAGGCTTCCTTAGCGCGCCACGGCACAATCGACGGCGTCATGCGCCATGCCGCAAAAACACTGGAATTGCCTTGGCCTTTCAATACAGAAATGCTCTGGCAAAACGGCGTTAAAGAACAGGATTTGCGCAAAGCCTGCGCCGTGCTGTCCGAAGGCAGCAAGACAGAGCAAGCCCGCGCCTTGATCGTTCAAAGATGGCTGGATAGCGATCCAGCAACAAGGTGCGCGTCTATTGAAGAATACAAAATGGCCTTTTTAAAAAAGGAAGGCGGAGCGCTTGCAAGCACAAAACTTGCCAACAAAAAGAGTATAGAAAAATACCCCGCCATTCTGGATGTTTTGCTAAGAGAAGCGCTAAGGCTGGAACAAATTGAAGAAAAAATTTCTCTTGGCAAAGTTATTGATTGCACCCAGGCGGTTTATCGGCTGGGATTGGCCGGAATACAAGAATATGAGTTTTTGAAAACAACTTCCCAATTTCTCGATTATGACGATTTGATCGATTATTGTCTGCGCCTGCTGCGCAAACCGGGCATCGGACCTTGGGTTTTGTTCAAGCTCGATGGCGGCTTGCGGCATATTTTGCTGGACGAGGCGCAGGACACGAGCCCAAAGCAATGGGAAATATTGCGTCATTTGACGGAAGAGTTCTTTTCCGGACAAGGCCTTTACCAAGACGGCTGCAGCTTGTTCGTGGTAGGCGATCCCAAGCAATCTATTTACAGCTTCCAGGATGCGGACCCAAGAAAATTCACAAGCATGCAAAATTATTTCCGGAAATCGTTTTTCGACTCCAAGCAAGAATTTCATATCTTGCCGTTGCACGACTCTTATCGCTCGGTTCCGGAAATCTTACGCTGTGTCGACGTACTTTTTTCAAATACCCCGGCAAGGCAAGGCGTTTTGTATTTCAACGCCATGGAAAAACATAAAAAAATTCACCTGGGAGAGAATTCCATACATCATGGATGCATAAGGAATAAACAGTCAGGAACAGTGGAAATATGGCCGCTGGTGTGCGGCAAGAAAGCGGCAGAAGAACCAGGATGGCAAGCGCCGGAAGACCCGGATTACGGCCAGTCCGCTGAGTCACGTCTGGCCGGAGCGATCGCAAATAAAGTCGCCGAGTTGATATCGGGAGCCGAATTCTTGTCTTCGCATCTTTTCGCCGGCCGGGATTCCCCGCGCGCCATCGAGCCTAAGGATATCATGATCCTTTTGCGGCAACGCAGCGGCAGCTTAATTGCGGAATTGGTGCGCGCCCTTAAAAACCGCAATATTCCAGTTTCCGGGATCGACCGACTGTCTTTGCCCGAACACATCGCCATTCAAGACCTAATCGCTTTAGGGCGGTTTTTATGCTTGCCCGAGGATGATTACAGCCTTGCCTGTTATTTGAAATCACCGCTTAGCGGAATCCCCCCGGAAGATGCGGAACAATTATTATTTGATCTATGTTATGACCGCAAAGAATTGAGCCTGTGGCAAAACTTGCAG
>JACCDT010377999.1_pt1 | contig 24943 bp, 22 predicted proteins | sample 7446291 | NCBI WGS metagenome assembly JACCDT01 (sample SAMN15323446, study PRJNA562643) | freshwater metagenome | isolation source: river surface water | place: USA:Blue River Watershed | collected 2017-08-17 | reverse complement strand
TGATTTTGCAAACGGAACAATGCCAGATTTATCAGAGACAGAAAGAAGGGCTGTACGAATCATAGTTATCTTTAAAGTAAAGGTGAGTAAGTGAAATGGAATTTAAATGAATTGGAACTTATAAAAGTCCGTGTTCTTGTAATTTTTTTCTCAGGGTGTTTCTGTTAATGCCTAAATAATTAGCCGCCAAAGATTGATTTTGTCCTGCGTGCTTCATGATCAGCTCAAGCACTGGTTTTTCCATCACGGTTAGAACCATTTGGTAAACGTTGCTTGGAGCAGTGTCGCCCAGATCATCTAAATAACGTTTCAGGTGTTTTTCAATGGTCTGACTGACCGGGTGTTGAACTGGGGGTTGCATATCAAGCAGCTTCTAAATAAATTAAGTGTTCAGATTCTTGTTTCAGTGAATCAAAAAAATGATTGACCGTTTTTAATTGTTCTTGGCAATCGTCTATTGTATTCATGTGCTGCTTGAATACATGAGATCCCTTGAGTCCTTTGCAATACCAAGCAATGTGTTTACGAGCAGTTCTAACGCCTGCATATTCACCATAAAAGCTGTAGTGATCCATCAAGTGATGGTTCATGATGTCTTGAATCTCTGAAATTTTTGGGGCAGGTAAATGTTGACCTGTTTCTAGAAAGTGCAAGATCTCACGAAAAATCCAAGGACGACCTTGCGCAGCCCGACCAATCATCAAAGCATCAGCACCCGTTTGTTGAAGAACAAAGGCGGCTTTTTCTGGGGAGTTGATGTCGCCATTGGCAACCACCGGAATATTGATGGCAGCTTTGACCGCGGCGATTGTGTCGTATTCAGCTTCACCACGATATAAGTCAGCTTTTGTTCGGCCGTGGATGGTGAGCATTTCAATGCCGCTATTAACCGCTATTCTGGCGATATTGAGAGCGTTTTTATTGTCTCTGTCCCAACCAGTTCTGATTTTCAAAGTCACTGGTACCAAGGGGTGATCTTTTTTAATCGAGGAGACAATTTTTTCTAAGATTCTGCCCACCAAGACTTCGTCTTTTAGAAGGGCTGATCCAGAGGCCACATTGCATACTTTCTTTGCAGGGCAACCCATGTTGATATCGATGATTTGTGCGCCACGATCCACATTCAAAAGAGCTGCTTCTGCCATCATTTCTGGGTCTGCACCAGCAATTTGGACTGAAATAGGTTCAACTTCACCATCGTGATTGGCCCTGCGAAGTGTTTTTGGGCTATTCCAGAGCATCGCGTTGGAAGCAATCATCTCCGAAACCGCATATCCCGCGCCCAAACGCTTACAAAGCTGCCTAAAAGGGCGATCTGTCACTCCGGCCATGGGAGCAACAAATAAATGATTGGGAAGCGTGTGGGGACCTAATTTCATCAGGACGCCACTCTAACATGTCAGACTGACTTTTGCCTAAATTTTAGGCAGATTGGTGGTTTAGCGCTGACCAAACATCATTTGTCTTGTGATGCCTTGTTTGAGAGGGTTGAGTAATTGAAGACTGGATAGTGCGATGCCTCTTCCCCAAATCACTGGCTTTAGTTTTGATGTGAAAACTCTGGCTAAAAAGTCTGTTGTACCAATGGTGGCTTTTCGATCTTTTTTGCGAAGTTGTTCGTATTTTTCAAGTGCTAGATAAACATCACTTTCTTCGCACAGCACATCCGCCAAAGTGTGCGCATCTCTTAAACCCAAATTAAGGCCTTGGCCGGCAACTGGGTGCATGGTTTGAGCTGCGTTACCAATCCAAACCTCATGTTTATCAATGATCTTTTTTCTGGCATTCAAACCCAGTTGATAACTTCTTAATTCTGCGGCCTCAATGAATGTGCCCGCGCGAGATCCAAATGCCTCTTGTAATTCTTTGATGAAGGTGGTTTGATTAAGTTGCAAGCGGCGCTCGGTAGAACTAGGGCTGCCACACCATACTAGATTGAGATATTCAGCGCCTTGGTGGTTTGGCAGTAGGGCAAGCGGACCTTCGTCCGTGAATCGCTCCCAGGCCATGTTGTGGTTCACTTGGTTGGTTTTAACCCAGCCAACAATCGCGCTTTGTTGGTAATCACGATAAATTTCTTGCCACTCTTGTTGTTTAAAAAGACCGCCTTCAGCATGAACCACCAAATCGCCGAGATGCTGATGATTCAATTGATCATTGGCTTGATTGAAGTGCCATTGAAAATTAGGTGATTGAGTAGCTATTTTTTTCAAGGCTTGCCTAAGAGCAAGATGGATATCTGCATAACGAACAATATGCCCCAAGGCGTCTTGTTGTAATTCTTCTCTTCTCACAATGGCTTTACCGAAGTGACCTCTGTGTGAAATGTGAATCGTATGAATGGCTGGAGATGGAGTTGGCCAAGCATTGATTGTTTTGAGCAGTAAATGACTGCCTTGTGAAACAGCGATGCCACGACTGTCACCTTGCTTAATTAAATCATCAGATTCAGGCATGCGATCAAATAGATGCAAGTGCGCATCAGGGTGTTTGGTCAACACCCAATTCGCACACGCTAACCCTACTGGGCCTGCACCGATGATGGCAATTTTTTTCATGAGTTTGCTTGAGATACCTGCTTTACGATGCCTGTTTCATTAAGTACTCAATCTCATCGGGTTTGACTGGCACACCACGACTCATCAGTTCGCATTCACCGTTGGTGACCAAGGCATCATCTTCAATCCGAATACCAATGTCCCAATACTGTGGATCCACGTCGTCGGCTTTGCGGATATAAAGACCAGGCTCGATGGTTAAAACCATGTTCGGCTTAAGCGAACGCCAGGCTTTTGGTTCTGTTGAACTGCCAGGCTCTCGATAGTTGCCAACATCATGAACATCCATGCCCAACCAGTGACTAGTTCTGTGCATGTAGAAGCGTTGATAGGCTTTCGTCTCTAGAGCGTTATCAAGACCACCGATGGTTTTTTTATCAAGTAGATTTAAATCAAGCAAACCTTGAGTGAGAATCTTTAAAGCCGCATCATGAGGCGCCTGAAAATCAAAACCTACCTTGGTGACTGCAATCGCTGCTTCTTGGGCTGCTAGGACGATGTCATAGATGGCTCGTTGCGGCCCAGAAAATTTACCGTTAACAGGAAACGTGCGCGTAATGTCTGAGGCATAACCATCTAATTCGCAGCCAGCATCAATCAAACATAAATCACCATTTTTTAATTCAGCATTTCCAGCGCGATGGTGAAGAACGCAGGCATTAGCTCCACCTGCAACAATGCTGTTGTAGGCAACACTTTGTGCACCTGCATTTCTGAATGAATATAGAAGTGATGCCTCTAAGTGATATTCGCGAAGACCTGGTTTAGATGCTTTCATGGCACTGATGTGACCATCGGCAGCAATCTTGCCAGCTGTACGCATGATATTGATCTCATGAGCATCTTTGAAAAGACGCATTTCATGAATCATCGCTTCAATATCTTCAATTCTGTTCGGCGTGCTTGCGCCTGAGCGTGACATACCTCTGACTTTCTGCAACCAACTTTTGAGTTGATTTTGTAGTGGACCTTCACTACCAAGTCTTGCGTAAATGGCTGGTTGGTCCGCTAGAAAATCAGGCATCAAGTTATCTAATTCATTTTGTGCAAATGCTTGATCAACGCCCAGTTGACTGGGGGCTGCTTCAGGGCCTAAGCGCCAGCCATCCCAAATCTCACGTTCTAAATCTTTGGGGCGACAAAATAAAATGGACTTACTTGATTTTTTATCCACCATCATGACAAGCGTGGCGCCTGGCTCTGTGAATCCTGTCAGGTAGTAAAAATCAGAATCATGACGATAGGGAAAATCACTGTCTCGATTTCTAAAATGTTCGGGGGCGGTTTCTAAAACCAATACGCCGCCATTGCTTTTTCCGAGCATGATTTCTGCCAACCGCGCTCTTCGATTGGCGTAGATGTCTTTGGGGAAGTTATTCATTGTCGTCATGATTACTTATTCAGTTCAGCCAATCTTTCAGGGGTTCCAACATCGACCCATGGAACGCTCAATAACTCGCCTAAAACTTGATCCTCATTCATGGCCTGTCTGAGTATTGGAGCAAGCTTAGCAACTTCTCCCATCTTAATACTTTTAAACAAATCTTGATGGTAGATGCCAGCGCCTGAAAAGGTCAGGCTTGAGCTTTGTGCATCTTTGTCTTTGACCAAATGCCCCTCTAGTTGAAAATCCCCTTGAGGATTGTGGTCGGGGTTTTTAACCAAAAAAAGGTAAGCCAAGATTGTTGATTTTGAATCTCGTAATTTTTGAACAATGCTATGAATTTTTTCAAATGGAAAGCTTGGACAAAAAACATCACCATTGATGGCAAAAAAGTAATCATCCAGTTTCATGAAGCTCATGCCCTGGCGCAAGCCGCCCGCAGTTTCTAAGGCAGTCAGCTCTTTAGAAAATTGGATATTCAAGTTTGTGCGTTTGGCTTGAGATAAATGTGCGACCACTTGTTCGCCCAACCATGCGTGATTCACGACCAATTGGCTAAAGTCATTTTCTAAAAGACCGTCTATGTGCCAGTCAATCAATTTCTTGCCTTGAACCTCAAGCAATGGTTTTGGAGTGTGATCGGTCAATGGACGCATTCTTTCCCCTCGGCCTGCAGCCAACACCATGCAAGGAATAGGGGAAAGATTGGTCATTAAAAAGTTAATCCATCTGGACGATCAATGCCTTCGATCGTATCTAAAAGCTGAAGTAGGGGCTTGAGTGCAATGTATCTTTCGGCAACTTTTCTAGTGTATTTGAAAACCAAGGGGATATCTTTCAAATAACCATCTTTGCCATCGCGGTGATAGAGGCGCGCAAAAATGCCCAAAACCTTTAGGTGTCTTTGTAAACCCATCCACTCAAAGTCACGATAAAAGTCTCCGAACTCGGGAGGTACTGGCAACCCCGCTTTGCGGGCTTTATCCCAGTAGCGAATAAGCCAGTCCATTTGTTCGGGCTCTTCCCATTCAATGTAGGCATCACGATACAAAGAGGCTAAGTCATAAGTGATCGGTCCGTAGACGGCATCCTGAAAATCTAAGACCCCTGGATTGTTATCACTTGTCACCATCAGATTTCTGCTATGAAAATCTCGGTGAACATAGACTTGCGCTTGGGAGAGGTTATTTTCCAGAATCAGGTCAAAAATATGGGCCAAATCAGCACTTTGTTTTGAATTCAGCTCTAAATTGAGGTGTTTATTCAAATACCACTCGGAAAACAGATTCAGCTCACGGCTGAGCAACTCTTTGTTGTAGTCAGGAAGAATCCCTGGCTTGCTCGCCAGTTGGAGTTGAATCAAGGCCGCATTCGCATCCTCATAGAGTTTTGGCGCAGTTACTGGATTCAGGGCTGAGAGATAGGTTTCATTGCCTAAGTCACTTAAAAGTAAAAATCCTTGGTCAACGTCTTGTTCCAGAACCAGTGGCACATTGAGTTTGGCTTGGGCAAAAAGCTCAGAAATAGCGATAAAAGGCTTTGTATCCTCGGTTGCTGGTGGAGCATCCATCACGATGAAGCTCTGATGAGCCCCATTTTTAGTGCCTGTAACCCTGAAATAGCGCCTAAAACTGGCATCGCTTGATGCAGGCGCCAAGCTTTCGAGAGTTAGTGACCACTTGCTTGCCAAATTGGCTAACCAAGAATTTAATTGAGATAAGCGGATATCAGGGTTCATGGCTTCGTATAATAAAAGCACTTAAGTCATATGCCTAAAACTTTTATCGTTCCGAGCTTTATTTTCGATATCAAACGACTCCCATCACTTCTGAAAGTGGGAGGTTTTTGTGCATCTTTTTCTTTGGCCTCGATGGTTTTGGCCCAAGATGTTTTGCCCAAAGAAGATGCCCTCAAACTCAAGTTGGAAGACCAACTTCTGGTAAGACCCATTGTTCCTGATGATGTGGCTCCGACTTTTACTTCTTCAAAGCAATTGGACGGTGTCATGGATCGTCAGATGCGCTTAGAGGGTGATGCGGTCATCAGAAGAAATCGTACTGTGATCAAGGGCGATGTCATTACTTATGACCCTGATACCGATATTGCAGATGTTGATGGCAATGCCACCTTATTAAAAGACTCCACTTCTTTCAAAGGCCCAAAAGCAAAAATCAAGGTTGATGCTCAAGAGGGCTGGATGGATCAGCCTGACTATGAACTCAGAGATATTGGCGGTGGCGGTAAGGCTCGCCGAGTTGAATTTAAAGAAGATAACGAAATTGAATTTGAAAAGTTAACTTACAGTACTTGCCGCCCTGAAAATTTAGATTGGTATTTGACCGCTAGTCGAATGGATGTTGAGCAAGATACTCAAACAGCGGTTGGAACCAATGCGGTGCTTCATTTCTTTGAAGTGCCTATTTTGTACACGCCGGTATTTTCCTTGCCAACTGGCTCTGGGCGTCGTTCAGGATTTTTATCTCCAACATACGGTCGTGCAAGTCGTGGTGGCGTGAAGGGTTGGGACGTCACTGTTCCCTACTATGTGAACTTGGCACCTAATCGAGACATGACTTTGTTCCCCCGTTATCTTGAGGGGCGCGGTGAGCAGTTAGGTGTTGAATATCGTTACCTTGATAGAAATTACACGGGTGTTGTAACTGCTGAGGCTTTAGATGATGCTGCTTATGGCAAAAATCGTTGGGCCTTTGGTTTGAAGCACACGCAAAATATTGCCAATGGATTGGTTGGGTATACCGACTACAGCAAGGTGTCTGATGATTTGTATGTGGATGATTTGGGCAAGAGCTTGAATGGCGTGGTCAATCGTCAGTTCAATCAAGAAGTTGGTGCGAGATATGGCTATGCTGGTTGGAATATTTTGACCAGAGTGCAAAAGTTCCAAACTTTGCAACCAGATCCAAACCCTGCATATCAAGTTCTGCTTCCATATGAGCGAGAGCCACAAGTCAACGCCAAATATGCCAGAAATAACTGGAGCGGCTTGAACGTTACTGTTGAGACCGATGCCACCAGATTCACCTACAAAGGTTTGGCTGCTTCAAGCAGAACATTTAAAGAAGGTAATCGTGCGTACGCCACCACATCGGTTGCGCGACCATTCATGACGCCTGGTTATTACCTGACACCTAAAGTATCCTTTAGAACAACGCAATACTCAGTGGATCCTTTTCCAGGTCAAACGGATTTAAATAGAAATATCGCTCTACCAACGTTTAGTTTGGATTCTGGTTTGATCCTTGAACGTGATGCTCTTGAGTTAAATACATTGTTCAGTAGAAACATTTTGATGACTCTTGAGCCAAGAGCTTTTTATGTTTACACACCTTATCGCTATCAAAACGATTTACCTTTGTTTGATACGGCTGATGCAGGTTTTGGTATCTCTCAAATTTTTAGTGAAAATTCATTCGCTGGTAACGACCGTATTGCTGACAACAATAAAGTAACTTTTGGTATTACTTCAAGAGTATTAGATGCGGATACTGGTATCGAGCGCTTGCGCGCTACCATTGCACAGCGTATTGATATGGAAGGTCAGCGTGTTGGATTAACCACTGAACAAACCCCCGTAAAAAGATCAGATTTGTTGGCGGGTTTATCCACTCGTTTAGTTGGCAACTTCAATCTTGATGGTGTTATTCAGTACAACGAACAAGTCTCTAAATTGGTGCAGCAAAGTGTCACTGCCAGTTATCGACCTGAAGTTAGAAAATTATTAAATGCCAGCTACAAAAGAGTGGTCAATCCAGTTGATACCAAGGCAACTTCAGATCAGTATGAACTTTCTGGGCAGTGGCCAATCACACGTCAGTGGTACGGTATTGCCCGTTATAACTTTGACTTAATTTCTAATCAGGTATTGAATCGAGTCGCTGGTCTTGAATATGACGCAGACTGTTGGGTGGTCAGAGTCGTTCACCGCCACTATCAAAATACATCTGTGCTTTCAACATCTGAAATTTATATGCAGATTGATTTCAAGGGTTTTACTGGTTTGGGCAGTAACCCTATTAACTTAATTAGATTTAATATACCTGGATATGAGCCGATCAGCCCTAACCCAGCACCAATATCACCATTTGAAAGTTACGAATGAAGCTAGCTAATATTCTTTTCAGTGCAATTGCTTTGATGCTCTTCAGTGAGATGCCTTTAGCACAAAACAAAAATAAATCAATCGATGAGGTTATTGCAATTGTTGATACAAGCTTGGTGACCAAGTTGGAGCTTGAGAACAGAGTCGCATTGATTGAGAAACAATTCAAAGCAGCCAATAGAGCTTTGCCTCCAGCAAATGATTTAAAAGCGCAAGTGTTAGAGCGATTGATTTCTGAGCGAATTCAGCAAAACTTAGCCAAGGAAGCTGGAATCAAAGTAAGCGATAGAGATTTAGACAGGATTCTTGGCAACATTGCGGCACAAAGTAAATTATCTGTTCCTGAGTTGAAACTCAAAGTCGAAAAAGAAGGCACCAACTTTAATAAATACAAAGAAGAAATTCGAAAAGAAGTGCAGGCAGCAAGGTTGCGTGAGCGTGAGGTTGATGCCCGTGTGCAGGTCAGTGAAAGTGAAATTGACAGTTACATTTCCGAGAAAAATAGAGGCAAGATATTGCAAGCTGGCAATGATGAGATTTACCTTGCTCAATTGGTGATTGGTTTGCCAGCCAATGCCAGTGAAGCTGACGTGGTTGCTGCAAAAAATAAAGCCGAAGATGTTTTAAAGCAAGCAAGCATTGAAAAAGATTTTCTAGCTTATGGCAAAAAGATTGCTTTGCCAGGATCGGGTGTGCGAGTCGAGGATCTTGGCTATAGAACCTTAGATCGTCTGCCACAGTTATTTGTAGATGGAGCGCAAGGTATTGGCTCAAATCAAATGATTCCACGAGTTTTACAAAGTGGCGCCGGTTTTCATATCATCAAAGTGATTGATAGAAAAGGCGCATTATCGGCAAATGCTCAAAATATTGTTGTGACACAAACCCAGGCGCGCCACATTCTTTTGAGACATCGCCCAGGTGTTACGGATCTTGAAGCGCAACGTCGATTGAATGGTTTTAGAGATCAAATCAAAGTGAAGGCGTCTGACTTTGCTCAATTGGCAAAAAAACATTCTGAGGATGGCTCAGCGCCCAACGGCGGCAATTTAGGCTGGATGTCGCCTGGTGAGTTGGTCCCTGAATTTGAGCAGGCGATGAACCAATTGAATATCAATGAGGTCAGCGATCCAGTGAGAACTGAATTTGGTTGGCATTTAATTCAAGTGGTCGAAAGACGTCAAGCGCAGTTATCTGCTGATAAGCAGCGTGACTACGCCAGAGCTGCCATCAGAGAAAAGAAATTGGACCAGGCTTATCAAGATTGGCTTCGTCAAATCAGAGATGCAGCCACTGTAGAAATTCGCCAATCTAATTAACGATGATTCATATTGCTCTGACAACTGGAGAGCCGGCTGGTATTGGCCCAGAAATCAGTCAGAAGGCTGCGCAGGATTTTTTGTCGCAGCATGCTGATGTGAGCATTCATCTGATTGCAGATCAATCTCTTCTCAGTTCTGTGGGGCCAGCTGGCCATGAACGATTATTTGTAAAACGTTGCGACTTGGCCGCTCCAGTGACTGCTGGACAGTTGAATGTTTTGAATGCCCCTTATGTCTTGCAAACCTTGGATATTGCTATAGAAGGTTGTTTGAGTGGCGAGTACCAAGCCATGGTCACTGCACCTGTTCAGAAAAGTGTTATTTCTGATTCTGGTGTGAAGTTCAGTGGCCACACTGAGTACTTGGCTGAAAAATGCAAGACTGACTTGGTTGTGATGATGCTTTGCGGCAAACCTATTTTTGAATCCAATCTTTTGCCTGATCAGTTAAGAGTGGCTTTGACCACCACGCATATTCCATTGCAAAAGGTGTCTGCTGCCATCACCGCTGAATTGATTGAAAAAACAATTGAGATTGTTTGGCAAGATCTCAAGAATAAATTTGGCATCAAAGACCCATCAATTTTTGTCACAGGTCTAAACCCGCATGCGGGTGAGTCTGGTCACATGGGTCTTGAAGAAAAAGATGTGATTGCCCCAGCCATTGAGCGCATGAAACAGAAAAACTACCGTGTCTCAGGACCGTATCCTGGCGATACTATTTTCAGTCCTGATAAGTTAAAAAGCGCTGATGTGATTTTGGCGATGTATCACGATCAAGGGCTCGCCCCTTTTAAATTTGCCACATTTGGCGAGGGTGTGAATGTCACTTTGGGTTTGCCAATCATTCGTACATCTGTTGATCATGGCACGGCCTTAGGTATTGCAGGAAAGGGTCAGGCTGACTCAAGTAGTATGTTGGCTGCTTTGAATGTGGCTTATCAAATGGTAAAGGCTAAAGGTTCTTAGTGGCACATCAAGCTCGTAAACGTTTTGGTCAGCACTTTTTGGTTGATAGCGGCATGATTCATCTCATCGTTAAAGCCATTGACCCACAACCTCAAGATGCTTTGATTGAAATTGGTCCTGGATTAGGTGCCATGACAAAGCCGTTGCTCAATTGTGTAGATGCTATGTCAGTGGTTGAGTTGGACAGAGATTTGGTGAAGTTCTGGAGAGATCAAGCCATTCAGAAGCTACAAGTTCATGAATCTGATGCTTTGAAGTTTGACTTCCAGGCATGGGCCAAAGAACAAAAAGCGCTGCTTCAAAAAAATGCTCCTGAAGCTCGGGTCAAAATCGTGGGCAATCTTCCCTACAATATTTCTTCACCCTTGCTATTTCATTTGATGTCGGCGGTTGCTGATGTTGATGAGCAAGTCTTCATGTTGCAAGCTGAAGTCGTAGAGCGAATGGCTGCACAGCATGGGGATTCAGAATATGGACGACTGTCTGTGATGTTGCAGTCAAAGTATCACATGGAGAATGTTTTAGATGTTCCTCCTGAATGCTTTGATCCTCCGCCCAAAGTGAATTCTGCGATTGTCAAAATGATTCCGCGACAGGACATTCATTTGACTGAAAAAGAGTATCAATCTTTGGAGCGCGTGGTATCAATGGCTTTTGCTCAAAGAAGAAAAGTATTGAGAAACAATCTTGCCAGTGTCAAAGATACTTTGAAATTGAGCGATGATGTTTTAGGGCTGCGCGCCCAAGATATCTCGGTAGAAGACTACATTAGCTGGGCTCGCCAGCTAGCTAATTAATTAAGCAATTATTTGTTTTTATAAGCTGGCGCATCAATGACGCGCATTTCAGCTTCAATCCAGCGTTCAGCCTGTTGATGTAATTCCTCGGCTGACTTATTTTCAGAAGTAATGGCTGGCCCAATTGAGACAGTGATTTTTCCTGGGTATTTGAGGAAACTATTTCTTGGCCAGACATGCCCTGCATTGTGTGCCACGGGAATAACCCAAGCCTTTGTAGCGCTTGCTAAGCGAGCGCCACCTTTGCGGTAAACGGTGTTTGCACCTGGTTTTGTTCTAGTGCCTTCAGGGAAGATGATGATCCAAATACCTTGCGCCAAGTATTTCTTACCCTGACTTGCGATTGATTGTGATGCCGCTGATGTTTTAGAGCGATTGATGTGAATCATGCGCAGTAAAGCCAAAGCCCAACCAAAAAATGGTATCCAAAGAAGTTCACGCTTAAATACAAAGCACAATTGTTTTGGGAATAAAGCCATAAAAGAAATGGTTTCCCAGGCTGATTGATGCTTCGATAGGATGATGGCCGGCTGATCTGACAAGGCACGCATATTTTCCATGCCTTTAATTTCGTACTCAATGTGGCAGATGACTTTTGCCAAGTAAGTGATGGTGATATTCCAGCCTTTCACAAACTCATAGCGGGTTGAGGCATTCACAATTGGAAAGATGATCAAACAAGCCACTGCATACACTGGGGTAACAATCAGCATGGCAAAGAAGAAGGTCAGTGACCTAGCAAAAATCATGTGCGTCCGATGAAGTGATTAACAAAAGCCATTAGATCTTGATGAATGGCAGTGTATGGTGGAAGTTCGCCGCTGGCGCGCGCTTTTTCACCTTTGCCGGTCAACACCAGGTGCGGTTCAGCCCCAACACTCACCCCTGCAACCAAATCTCTCACGCTATCACCAACAATAGGCACGCCTTTGATTGGTACACCATAACGTTGTGAAATTTGTTCAATCATGCCAGGCAGTGGTTTTCTGCAATGACAGCGATCCGCATCTGTGTGTGGACAAAAGAAAATAGCATCGACATGCCCACCAACTTTTGCCAAAAGACGATGAAACTTCATGTGTATGGCATTCAAGGTATCCATGTCATAGAGTCCACGGCCAATGCCAGATTGGTTGGTGGCAACTGCTATGTGATAACCCGCTTGATTGAGCTTTGCAATCGCTTCTAAACTGCCCGGTATTGGTTCCCATTCGTCTGGTGACTTGATGTAGTGATCGCTGTCATGATTGATGACACCATCTCTGTCTAAGATCACCAGTTTGGAATGGGTTGGCTTTGGCGGCATATTAGCTGGCTAATTTGCCAATATCGGCGACTTGATTCATGAGCCCATGCATTTTTGCGAGCAAAGCAAGGCGGTTGTCTCTTAGCTTGGTATCAGGATCCATCACCATGACATCATTAAAGAAGTTATCAACTTCTACCCTCAAGGTGGCAAAAGCTTGAAGCGCTTCTGTGAACTGGCCATTTTTAAAGGACTGATTCACTTGCGGCAAAATTTGATCCAAAGCTTTGGCTAAAGACTTTTCTGCATCTAGGGCAAGCAAACTATTATCAACGCTTGCTGGTATTGCGAAATCAACCTTCTTAAGGATGTTACCAATGCGCTTGTTTGCGGCAGCCAAGGCTGTTGATTCGTCTAAAGCGCTGAACAGTCTGACAGCTTTCAGTCTTTCAAGCACATCACCAAAAACAACGGGAAGTTGACTGACAACAGATTCAACCTCATTGGTTGAATAATTCTTACCATCCCACTGCTGGTCTTTTAAGTAGGCTCTTAGTCGATCCAAGATAAAGCCATGAATCACATCAACTGAAGAATTTTGATGAACTTCTTCTTGCGGGAACTGTTTCACGGTTGCTTGAAGAACGTCACGAATATTCAATGGCAGTTTCTTCTCTAAAAGAATTCTGCAAATGCCAAGAGCATGGCGACGCAAAGCAAATGGATCTTTTTCGCCAGTTGGGGCTAAACCAATACCCCAGATACCCACCAGAGTTTCAAGCTTATCTGCAAGAGCCAAGATGGTGCCTGTATCGGTCACCGGTAAGGCATCTCCCGCAAACCTTGGTGCATAGTGTTCCATGCAGGCTGCGGCGACATCAGGATGCTCTTTGTCGTTCAACGCGTAATAACGACCCATGATGCCTTGAAGCTCCGGGAATTCGCCCACCATGTCGGTCAATAAGTCAGCCTTGGCCAGTTGCGCTGCACGCACTGCCAGGCTCACGTCAATCGAGCTTTGATGCTTTTTGAGTTCGTTACCAATCACTTCAGCAATTTTGGCAACTCTTTCAGTTCTTTCTAATTGAGTACCCAATTTGTTGTGATAAACCACCTTCGATAAAAGGGTGGTGCGCTCGAACAAGGTTTTTTTGCGATCTTGCTCGTAAAAGAATTTTGCATCCGCTAAACGAGGTCTAACGACTCGCTCGTTACCAGAAATGATGGCTTCTGGAGTGGATGTTTCAATGTTAGACACAATCAAGAATTGGTTGACCAGCTTGCCGTTTTTATCGGTCATCGCAAAGTACTTTTGATTGGTCTGCATGGTCAAGATCAAACACTCTTGAGGAACTTCTAAGAATTCTTTTTCAAACTCGCAGGTGTAAACAACTGGCCATTCAACCAAAGAACAAACCTCTTCCAACAAAGACTCCGGCATCAGCACTGAGTGACCATTAGAGGCTTTGAGCAAAGACTCGCGAATCTTTTCAAGGCGATGGTTATAGCTGGCGATCACTTTGCCAGAAGTTTCTAACGTTTTAGCGTAGTCATCAGCGTGCTTGATAGTCAGGGTACCGTTTGATAAAAAGCGATGACCCAAGGTGGTGTTTTGAGCTTTCAAGCCCAAAGCTTCAATCTTGATGATCTCTGTGCCATGCATCGCCACCAAGCCATGAGCAGGCCGTACAAATTCAACATCTTTAACTTGAGCTGTTCCTGGTGCGATTTGATAGCGCATCAATTTAGGAATCGGCAACTTGCTGATGGCTTGTTCTAAGGCTGCTTGTAATCCTGCAGCCAGAGTTTGACCAGTGACTTCAACATTCAAGTAAAAAGTTTCCGCTTTGTCACTGCCCTGTCTTTCTAATTGATCTAAGCTGATATCAGGGTGACCTAAAGTAGCAAGCTTTTTTAACAAAGGCGCTGTTGCTTTTCCATCAGCGTCTAGTGCAATCGCCACTGGAAGTAACTTTTCTTTGACTTGTCGATTCGGTGCTTTTGCTAAAACATCTGATAAGTGAACGGCCAGTCTGCGTGGCGTGGCATAGCTGGTGGTCACACTTGATGAACCCAATAAACGTTGGGCGTTCAGGGACTGTTCAATATTTTCAGAAAAACTTTGACCCAACTTCTCTAAAGCTTTAGGCGGAAGTTCTTCTGTGAATAATTCAATGATCAATGGAGTGCAGCTCATTTTGCACCTCCCGATTGCTGAACCGCTGGTTGACACATTGGGAATCCCAACTTTTCTCTGGATTCGAAGTAAGCCTGCGCCACGCTGCGAGATAAATTGCGGATACGACCAATGTAAGCCGCACGCTCTGTGACTGAAATTGCGCCACGAGCATCTAACAAATTAAATGTATGAGCTGCCTTTAGAACCATTTCGTAAGCTGGCAATGCCAGAGGAATTTCCATCAAACGTTTGGCTTCGCTTTCATAATTGGTGAATTGCTGAAACAACAAATCTGCATTGGAGTATTCAAAGTTGTAAGTTGATTGTTCAACTTCATTCTGATGGTAGACATCACCGTAACTAACGCCTTCAGTCCATACCAAGTCATAAACGTTTTCAACTTTTTGTAAATACATGGCCAAGCGCTCTAAGCCATAAGTGATTTCACCCAAAATTGGTTTGCAGTCAATGCCGCCGACTTGTTGGAAATAAGTGAACTGTGTCACTTCCATGCCATTCAGCCAAACTTCCCAGCCTAGACCCCAGGCACCGAGTGTTGGATTTTCCCAATCATCCTCAACAAAACGAATGTCATTTTGTTTGAGATCCAAACCTAAAGCTTCTAAGCTACCAAGGTACAAATCTAAAATATTTTCAGGGGCTGGTTTCAAAACCACTTGATATTGGTAGTAGTGTTGTAAACGATTGGGATTTTCACCATAGCGGCCATCTTTAGGGCGGCGTGAAGGTTGCACATAAGCAGCCTTCCATGGCTCTGGACCAATGGCTCTTAAAAATGTCGCTGTATGCGATGTGCCAGCGCCAACCTCAAGATCGACAGGCTGAAGTAGGGCACAACCTTGTTGGTCCCAGTAATTTTGAAGAGTAAGAATAACTTGCTGAAAGGTAAGCATATGATAGGTTTCCTGAACCCAGTGATTTTACCTTTCTTGCGACCGTCTGACCTTATTTTTTGTTCTGATACCAGGCAAATGCAAGGAAAAGGGCGCTGATGATCAAAATAGGTAAATCTCCTAACCAAACATAGGGCGTTTTACCTGAATAAGCTTGAACACTTGTTTTGAGAGTGGCCTGCTGAAATTTAGGCAGTTCATAAACAACCTGACCTTGAGAATTGATCACTGCAGTCACGCCAGTATTCGTTGCTCTCAAGGTCGGAATGCCAGTTTCTATGGATCTTAAGCGTGCCAATCTGAGTTGCTGTTCTGACGCTTGACTCTCTCCAAACCAGGCCAGATTTGTGAGGTTGATCCATAAATTATGTTCAAGCGAAGAGATTCTTTGCCTTTTGGCGAGCTCATCACCGAATACGTCTTCATAGCAAATCATGAATCCGACCGCAATTTGGTCTGTGCCTTGCTCAAGAATATAAGGAGTTTGAGTCATCGAGCCACGCTCAAAGTTGCCGAGAGGTACTTTGAATAAATCGACGAACCATTGAAAGCCCCATGGTATGAATTCACCAAAAGGAACTAGGTGGTTTTTATCGTATTGATAAATCAAGTTACCTTGATTCAAAGCAATTGCCGAGTTTGTTGGTAAGCCAGTGTTACCAGTGCTGACCACTCCAAGAACCACATTCTTTTTGGCAGTATTTGGTTTTAGGTCTGATATGAGTTCTTGCGGAATTGCCTTGAGCGGAATAGGAAACGCAGTCTCAGGGGCAACCACTAAGTGACTATCGCTATTTTTGATCGCATTTGAATAAAAGCCCACTTGTTGGTGGATGTATTCCGGATCAAACTTAAGGGACTGTGGAAAATTGCCTTGAATCAAAGTCACATCAATTGGTCTACCAATCGGTTCAGTGAATGAAATCAATCCCAAAGCATGACTAGCTGAAATGATGGTGATGGAAGCAACAAATTTTGTGAAGAGATTGTGTTTGCCTTCGCTGAGATAAGCGGCCAAGCCAACGCAAAACCACGCACAGGCCAAACCGCCAAAAATCGTTGCCCATGCGAAGAATGGACCATCCACTTGAGATTCAGCAAGACCCGCCCAAGGGAAGCCTGTGAATAATTGACCTCTGGCCCACTCCATGATTGCCCAAGCGCTGGCGAGCCCTAAGACTCTGGCAGCAGAGGAGTGAAATTGATGAACAAGCTTTATGGCAATTGTCGGAAATAATGCCAAATATGCTGATAGTGCAACTACAGCTAGGGCAGAAATGGGCGCAGCGATTTTGCCCACGTCATGCAGGCTGACATAAATCCACCAAAGAGCGTTGCAGAAATAACCTAAACCAAAAAGCCAAGAATAAAGAAAAGCTTTCTTTTCTTTAAAAATAAAATGAATGTATAGGGCTAAGCCCAGAATTAAGAACCAGCCGCCAAATGGCAACTCAATCAACCAAGCGCAGATACTTCCTAGAAGGAAAAAAAGTAAGGCTTTAATCAATTTCTAATTTGGTTGCTAATAAAACGTGCACTTGTCTAGCGTCTGCGCGTTGAATCTCAAAGAGGATATTTCCAATGGTGATGGATTCGCTTTTGTGCGGAACTCTGCCCAAATTCTTTAAGATGAAACCAGCAAGTGTGTCATTGTCTTCATCTGCGAAGTTGGTTCCTAAGGCTTCATTAACTTGTTCTAGTTCGGTGATGCCGCGAATTCTGAATTTTGTTTCACTGACATTGATGATGTTGTCTTCAATGTCATCTGTGTCATGTTCATCTTCAATATCACCCACAATTTGTTCTAGTACGTCTTCAATGGTGACTAAGCCTGCAACACCACCGTATTCATCAACAACAATAGCGATGTGATTGCGGTGCTCTCTGAAATCTTTTAAAAGTACACTCAAGCGTTTTGATTCAGGGATAAATACAGCAGGCCTTAACCAGTCACGCAACTGAAAATCTTCTTCTTGTGAGTGACGCAATAAATCTTTAGCAAGCAAAATACCAATCACGTTATCGCGATTGTTTTCGTAAACAGGGAATCGTGAGTGAGCAGCTCTGATGACTTCTGCAATGGTGTCTTCAACTGATTCATTGATATCGATCCAGTCAATTTGAGCTCTGGGAATCAAAATATCTCTGGCTGAAAGTTCGCTGACTTGGAAAACACCCTCAATCATTGATAGGGCATCTGCATCGATCAGGCCTTCAGCTTGAGCTTCTTTGAGAGTTTCTAGTAACTCGCGGCGTTGCTCTGATGGCGAGGAGGGGCTTGGCGTCAGTAGGGCACTGATGCGTTCTAAGAGGCTTTTCGACTCGGGTTCAGTTGTCATAATGAGTAAGAATAACTGATTTATTTAAATTCAGCAGTAAGGGTTTGCCTGTTTTAGGCTTTTTAGAATATTGATTTCTAGCTCTTCCATTGCTTCAACCTCAATTTCATCTTCATGATCAAAACCTTGGGCATGAAGAGTGCCGTGAACAATTAAATGGATCAAGTGTTGTTCAATCGATTTTTTTTGAGCCAGGGCTTCTTTTTTAAGCACCGGCAAGCAGATGACTAAATCAGCATTCAGGGCATTACTAACGGGATCAATGTCGTAGGGAAATGTCAGGATATTGGTGGCATAGTCTTTATGTCGGTACGTGCCGTTTAGTTTTTTACTTTCCGCATTACCAACAAATCTCACAGTCATGCTGGCGTCTTGTTGTAAAGCTTTTTTAATCCAGTTACCCACTTTTCTTTTGCTGATCAGTGCTGACCAAGTTTCTTCAAGAGATTCACTGGCGAATTGAATATCGAGGGTTAGCTTAAATGCAGAGGCCATGATTAATTCATTCCTGAATCATCAATTCGCCACGCAAAGAGTGAGGCATGGCTTCTGTGAATTTCACGGGCATCAATTTACCGATTAAGCGTTTGGCTTGATCTGAGCCGGCATTGATCAAAGCAACCCGACCATTCTCTGTGCGGCATTGCAGATGGATACCGTCGCGTGCCATGCTTTCAACCATAGCAAGCTCAGTTTTACCCACCATGCTTTGGTTGATTTCTAAAACATGCTGATCGATTTGAGATACCAATCTTTTGAGGCGGTCATTTTTGACTGCCAATGGAACGTCATCCACCAAATTGGCAGCAGGGGTTCCAGGTCTCTCGCTATAAGTAAAGCAATAGCTATTATCGAATTTAACTTCTTTGACCAACTTCATGAGTTGCTCAAAATCTTCCTCTGTCTCGCCTGGGAAACCAACGATAAAGTCACTTGAAATAGAAATGCCGGGACGTACAGCTTTCATCTTTTTGATGATGCTTTTGTATTCCAAAATGGTGTAACCACGTTTCATGTTGGCCAAGACTCTGTCTGAGCCGTGTTGAACCGGGAGATGTAGCTGACTCACAAGCTTGGGAATTTTTGCATACGCATCAATCAGGCGTTGCGTGAATTCTTTAGGATGACTGGTCGTAAAGCGAAGACGTTCTACACCTGGTATTTCTGCCACATATTCCAAAAGCATGGCGAAATCTGCTATCTCACTTGAGCCAGCGATGCTGCCTCTGTAGGCGTTCACGTTCTGACCCAGCAGTTGAATTTCTTGAACACCTTGCTGTGCCAAACCGGCCACTTCAGTCAAGACATCTTCAAAGGGTCGAGAAACTTCTTCACCTCTGGTGTATGGAACCACGCAATAGCTGCAATATTTAGAGCAGCCTTCCATGATGGAAACGTAGGCCGCGCCACCTTCAACTTTGGCTGGGGGCAAGTTATCAAATTTTTCAATTTCAGGAAAACTGATATCTACCTGAGGTAAACCACTTGTATGGCGCGCCTGAATGAGTTCAGGAAGTCTATGCAGGGTTTGCGGACCAAAAACAATATCAACATAGGGGGCACGGTTAACAATGTGCTTGCCTTCTTGACTGGCAACACAACCGCCAACACCAATCATTAATTCAGGTCGTTTAAGTTTTAATTCGCGTAGTCGACCTAAATCAGAGAAAACTTTTTCTTGAGCTTTTTCGCGAACTGAACAAGTATTTAAAAGAATTAAATCAGCATCTTCAGGCGTGTCAGTTTTTATCATGCCGTCGTGATGGTGAAGCACGTCCGCCATCTTGTCAGAATCATATTCATTCATCTGACAGCCGAAGGTCTTGATATAAACTTTTTTCATTGTTTAGATGAACTGAAACGCAATGATTGCCACGATGGTTGGCGGCAAGGCTGCCAAAAATAACCAAAGGGCAGAAACGCTGCCATCAGGGAAGTGTTCGCGAAGAATCGACATGCCTGCTGGATTGGGTGCGTTAGCAATCACAGTCAAGCCGCCGCCAGTGATGGCGCCAGCAACCAATGCATATTTAAATTCTTCGCTGGTACCTTCAACCAAAGATCCAAGGTAAGTAAGAGCAGCATTGTCAGTGATAGCAGTCAATGCTGTTGCACCGTAATAAACAACTGTGCTGCTCATTGTCTCCAAAATAGGCTGTAACCACCATTGCTGCATGCCACCAAGCACGACTAAACCTGCCAAGAAGAATGCAACCATCAACGCTTCTTTAAGTAATAGTGGGTTTTGATACTTTGCGTATGCGTGCGTGTAACCCATGAAGAAAAGTAGAAGGCCCATGAACACCACTGGATGGTGAGCAAACACAACAATGCCTGCTAAGAACAGGAGATGAACAGCAACGACAAAAAGAGGGATTACATCGTTTTGATGATTGCTATTTGCCTTAGGCAAGTCTTTGCGAACCAATAATGTGACCAGCGTGGCGTTAATCACAACTGCTAAAGCTGCTTTTATGCCAAATGTTTGGAAAACGTAAGCAGTGTCCCAACCCCAGGCACTTGCAACCATCAAGATCGGAGGTGCTGCAAAACTTGTTAATGCGCCACCAATTGAGATATTGACGAACAACACGCCAATCGTTAAGTACATTAATTTGGCATTCGATGTTTGGCTAAACACTTTCTTCTTTAAAAGAAGTGCTGCCAAAGTCATCGCTGCTGGCTCGGTGATGAATGAACCAAGCAATGGCACCATCGCGAGTGTCACAAAATAACTGGTGGTGACATTGTTGATGCGGAATAACTGGCTCAGTAAACCAGACACCAAACGAACTAACTCTGAAGCAAAGTGCAACACAGGGCGACTTGCAGCCACAACCATGATGGCAAATACAAACAAAGGCTCTGTGTAGTTTCTGCTTTCTAAGTACTCAACAGATGGCTGATAACCGCCAGAAGCAAATGCCATGAACACAATTAAGATCATCGCCCAAAATCCGAAAACAGCCTCAACTTCGCCCAGTAAGTGCCATAGGCCGGAGTGATTGGGTTGCTTATGAGCTAAATGCTCAAAGAATGAGGATGAAAATGTGTGCAATACCGCAATACCAAAAAGTGTTGTGGCAATAATTTGTAAGGTGCTTGGGTTCATGAAGAGCCTTGAATGTTCAAATCGTTATTGGCTCTATTGTAAGCCACTGAAAACACTGAAAATCCACTTATCAAGTAGGTAAATACCAGTGAGTACCGATTACAGATTTTGATGATGCCTGGGTATTTGTGGGGTTTTGTTGCTGAAATTGAAGCCTTGGGGCTTTTCAATCAAACCCGCATTCATCAATTGATGCTGCGAGAGGGGGAAATTGGTGGCGAATCAGGGATTCGAACCCCGGACCTGCGGATTATGATTCCGTCGCTCTAACCGGCTGAGCTAATTCGCCAAAGACCGAAAGTATAGCTTATTTTGCCAATTTCACCTAGTTAGGGGGTCTTTGAGCCTCTTATGAAGAGCAAAAGCTGTGGTGAAGAGTCTTTTATGCTCTTAGGTGATCAACAAAATGCTTCAATTGCGATAAACCCCAAACCGCCAGCACTTGACCATGCGGCAGTTCTTTTGAGCTTGTGATTTGACAATGGTCGTGAAAAATCTTCTCTGGAGGCATAGAGTGAATCGAGTATTTCCTTAGGGGCGGATTGTTTTATAAACAATTCAGTAACTACTCGGTCAATCCTGAGAAAAGGTTTCAATAATCCTTTGCCATTAAGGAGGTATTCAAACCAACCTTTTTGTTTGATTCTATTTTGAGAAAACTCAATCTGATCAATCTGCACTGAGGAGATATTTTCAGATGGTTGAGCTTTCTTTTTAAACAAGACTTTTAGATTTCCCTTGTCTTCTACTTTGACCACATCAAAGTACTGACTTGCTGCGCATGCAAGCGTGTATTTTGAGTAATAAAAAAGGTGTGCTTTGAAGTAGATGTTATGTGGCGATGCATCAGCTTGCAAAATATTTGGAACCTCGATGAATAAATATCCGCCATCCTTGATGCTTGAATATAACTTTTTCATCACCTCGAGAGGTTTCGCCATGTGTTCAAAAACGTGAAACAAGGTCACTATGTCTGCCGAAGAATCTTGAACATCAGACAACATAGCTGTTTTAACTTCAACACCGTATTGTTCTTTGGAAAATGTTGAGTAACCAAGATTTGGTTCTATCCCTTTGGACTGAAGACCTCTTTTTTGTGCCATGTACACAAATTCACCACCGCCTGCACCTATGTCTAAAAGCACTTGATTGGATAGCGGAAGGTGTGACTCAAGAAATTTAATTCGATCTAATGCGGTCATTCCTGCGCGACGCACATACTTTGGCTTGGGCGAGTAAGTGCTTTTATAGTCTTGACGGTAATTATGAGAATAGTAGATTTTTAATTCTTCATCAGAAGGAATTTCTGCTTGCTGAACAAGACTGCAATTCGAGCAGAATGAAATGGCTAGAGGTGACTTACTCTTCGCATCATTTTGAGGATGGGTCTGCAAATTTGTTGAGTTACATAACTGACAAAAGGAGTTCATAAGTCACCATTGATGAGTAATGAATCCATGCTATCAGGAAATAAACCATGGTGATTACAAGGTTTAATTCCTCAATTTTTTAGAAGACTTATTGAAATAACTTCTTACGAAGTTTCAGCCAGGGGCAAATTAATTAAAAGGTTTTGCGGCTTGAACTTCAGACACTTATCAATGTCATGGGCCATCGCTAGGTAGATAGGCTTGCCAGCAATCTCCGGCAGCATGCGACCTTTATCAACGAAGTCTAATTTGAATAAACACAAGACTTGTGCCAATTTTGAGTTGTCCACTGTCTCGCCGTTATAAAGGGCGTTCAAAATTTCTGTGGCATTTACATCCAGACCAATGTGCCAAGACCACTTAGAGTCTGTGATCTGACCTTGAGGAGTGATGGTTACTTTTGTGCCGTGGAAGTGAAAGATCCACTTTTCAAGAAGTCTACTGAGTGCTGCAGCGCCATCTTGGTCATAGTTGAGTTGCAGAACAAAGTCATGCGCCTCATCACGCTCCCAGTAGTCATCGGCATTGTCTTTAATCAAAACATCTAGATCAATACTTCTGAGCGGCGCCGAGTTTTGTTTGAGTAATTCACCAATACTGCCAAAGCCGCCAGTTTCCGCATATTTTTCAACCGTGATTTGATCGGCTGACATGATGTGGCCATCTTCGAGGATGGTGATCTTTTGCATTCTGAATAAAAGCTCTGCAGCTCTTGCTTCAATCGCACTTGGATTTTCACCTAAGAGATGTTGGCAAAGGATTTGGGTTAATTGATCCACGAAGAGTGGCGGAACATCTACGCCATCTCCTTGAAATAAACCCAAGTAAAAATTCTCTAATGTAGGTGCTTGAACCAATTTGTCTCTGAAGCGGAACCAGATTTCATAGTTGACCTGGATATCAGGATCTTGCATTTTTTTAATTTCGGCAGGATCAATCGTTGCTCTTGGATTGTCAGTAAGTAACTGATGAATTTTTTGTTCTTGCGCGCAAGACTCTGGAATAAGAGCAAGCTCTGGCCTTCTTAAATAAGATCTTAAAAAATCATCAGTGATGATCAATTGTCGATCTTGATTGACAGATAAAAACTGGTAATTGCTGTTAGGCCAAAATTTGCGCATGATGTCTCGTTAGAATGTTTTTAGTATTGTGCAATGAAAATGAAATTAGTCTCATAGACCGCTTCATTTTTAGGGTTAATGACAGATTGATCTTGATTTGGCTTTATGACTTTCTTTTCTTCTCGTATTCATGCATCTTGTGGGCGTAAACCCAAATGAGCAATATGTATATCAGAAGTGCTCCTTGGGCGCCCCACCAATAAGTGAAGTTCCAGCCAAAGAAATTAAATCTCAAGGGCTCTGGAGCAAGACCGACCACCAGCGTTGTCAAAAACCAAATGCTCAATAGGATGGCGATCAGGCGTTTATTTTTAGACCATGTTTTCATGGTGTGCCCACAGGAAGATAAACACGCATGCATGTGCCATATTTAAGCGGAGATTCTTGGTAGACGTTTTCCAGAATCTCTAGTTTGCCGCCATGCTGCGTGGCGATCTCTTTCACGATGGCTAAACCCAAACCACTACCTTCAATATCACTTCCAAGAACTCTATAGAAGCGCTCTAGAACTCGTTGTCTTTCTTCGGGTGGAATGCCTGGTCCGGTATCTTTTACTTCAACAATCAGTAATCCTGGTTGGTTGGCGTGCCTCACGTCAACGGTCACGGTGCCATTGGGTGGGGTGTATTTGATAGCATTATCGAGCAAGTTGTTGAACAGCTCTTTCAGCATCACTGGATTGCCATACATTTTGTGCGATTGTTGATTTGATTGATAACCCAAATCAATGTTCTTTTCCCAGGCAGCGGATAACCAATTTTTGGTTGCGTCAGCAGCTGATTGCGATAAATCAATCAAAATCTTTTCACTGAGCTTATTGGTATTTTCCATTCTGGCAAGCGACAGTAATTGTTGAACTAAGCGAGTGGCTCGCGTGGAGCTATCAGCGATTTGTTCTAAGGATCGTTGCAGCTCTTCAGGACTATTTTCTCTTTGAGCCAACTCTGCCTGCATGCGCAGACCTGCCAAAGGTGTTTTTAATTGATGAGCAGCATCGGCGATGAATCGTTTCTGTGATTGAACAGAATCTTCAAGTTGATACAAGACGTCATTAAAACTAGAAATCAAAGGCATGATTTCTTGAGGGGCGGCGCGTTCTTCAATCGGGCTTGTGTCATCAACCAAGCGATTTCTGATTCTGTTTTGTAGGGCGTTCAACGGCGCAAGACCTCTGCTCAACCCAAACCAAACCAAGACCACCACAATTGGCAAAATGATGAACTGCGGCAAGATCACGCCTTTGATGATTTCATTGGCAAGCTGCGATCGTTTTTCTAAAGTCTCAGCAACTTGAACCATCACGGATGTTGGGCCGGTGGATGTTGAGAGTATGACCAAGGTTGCAGCAATCCGCACTTCATTACCGGCAATTCGGCTGTCACGGTAAGTGATGGTGCCCACTTGTAATGGGTCGCCATCAGCCGGTAAAGATAAATCTTTATCGCCTGCAATT
>JACCDT010039946.1_pt1 | contig 25010 bp, 35 predicted proteins | sample 7446291 | NCBI WGS metagenome assembly JACCDT01 (sample SAMN15323446, study PRJNA562643) | freshwater metagenome | isolation source: river surface water | place: USA:Blue River Watershed | collected 2017-08-17 | reverse complement strand
TAGTCGCGCGCGTCCTCGACGTAGACGTTGCGGCTCACGAGACGATCCGCGACGGGCGTCCCGAGGAGCACCAGCGGGAGCCACGAACACACGGCCTCGGACACGAGCGACTCCACGCGGCTCGTCTCGTCCGCGACCGGCACCGGGTAGAGGCTCTCGACCTCGCACCGGACGCAGGGCGCGTGCCCCGCGGCGACGACGCGGCGGACGTGCGACGGGTCCTCGCACGCCACGACCGTGCGCCACGCCGTCCCGATCACGAACTTGCGCGCCACGCCGTCGGGCGCCACGTCGGCGTCGCGCTCGACCTCGACGCACCCCCCGCGGCGCAGGAGCACCGACGCCGCGGCGTGCATCCCCCCGACCACCCGCGTGTCGGGCACCCGCACCTGCCGCGCGTAGCCCTGCGGCTTCGCGCGCGACCCCTTGCAGCGCGCGAGGCGCGTCACGACCTCGGCGCCGTCGATCTTCGCGACGATCGCGTCGGTGGCCTCGCGGCAGAGGACCTTCGCCCGGTCCTTCCCGGGCACGAAGACGTAGAGGTGCACCGGCCCGCCCTTCGTGAGGATGGGGCGGTGCCGCAGGGCGTGGACGACCGCGGGGCTCACGACGCCGCTCCCGTGAGCTGGTCGGCGACGCCGAGGTCACGGTCCATCACCGGCACCGCGAACGCGCCGAGGCGCGCGAGCGCCGCGATGCGGGTCTCGTGCTGGCGACACGCCGCGCAGGGGCTCCACCCGCCGAGGTCCGAGCCGACCTCGCGCTCGCAGATGGGGCAGAGGCGCGCGGCGGGGAGTTCGAGGTCGACGAGTTCGAGCGCCGCCGTGTGGAGCGCGACGTCGTCCTCGCAGACCGCGCAGAGCCCCGAGAGCGCGCCGACCTTGCCCTCCGCGCCGCAGGCGCCGCAGTGCGTCGACGTCATGACCGCGCCTCCTCGCGCTCGCCGCGCGTGAGCTCAAGCCACCCCTCCGCGGACATCCCGCAGCCGTCCACGAGCGCCGCGAGCGCGCCGTCGAGGTTGCCCTCGGCGAGCTTCTCCGCGGCCTCGTGCGCCGCGTAGAGACCGGGCACGTGCGAGCCCCACACGCGCCGCGCCCGTTGAAGGTCGTGCGCGACCGCGCGCCACTGCGCGGGGGTGCTCGCGCACTCGATCACCAGCGCGGGGCATTCGAGCCCCGCCTTGCGGGCGGTCTGCGCGAGGTCGAAGCGGACGAGCTGCTCTGCGTCCGCGTGCATCACGCACCCCCCTTCGAGAGCTGGAGGCGCGCGATCTCTGCCTTGAGCAGCGGGAGGTACACGGGCCAGAGCGCCGCGTGCTCTTCGTCGGTGAGCTGCTCGCTATCGAGCCCGCGCCCGAGGGCATCGGCCAGCGCGCCGCAGTGGATGTCGTCGTAGCGCGCCTCGTTGTTGTCGAGGAAGGGCTCCATCCCGAAACCCTCCACCCACCCGTCGGCGTTCTCGGCCGCCGCGAGCACGGCCGCAGCCTGGAGACGCGCCGCGACGTTCGGGTCGCGACCGATGAAGAGGGGCGACGGGGCGCTCATCGCGCACCCACCTTCGCCGCACGGCGGACGCGACGGAGGGGCGTGCGCTTCTCGAAGAGCTCGAAGGGCCGCTTGAGCTTCTCGTCGAGCTCGACGCGGAAGTGCGCCGTCATCAGCGCGATCTCGTCCGAGACCGGCTTTCCGTGGTCATCGCGACGGTCACGGTCGGTGACGACGTGGGGGGTTTCGCAGAAGGGACAGGGGGTGGTTTGCACGGCGTGGTCTCCGTCCCCACCGCGCAAGAGCGGCAGGGACGAGGACCTATGTACGCTCTGCGACAAATGTCGTCAAGAGCCTTTTGCTACTTTTGTCGCACGCGCCGTAAAACGAGGGAGTTCCTGCGTTCCTTTTCCGCCGCGAGGCGCGCGGCGAGCGACCACACGTCGCGCTCGGTCGGCTGCGTGTCGCGCAGGAGGTGGCTCGCGAGGAGGACGTACGCGCGGCGCGCGACGACGGCGGGGTCGGGGTCGTGGCGGACGTGCAGGCCGCTCGAAAGGAGCAAGCCTTCGGAGCTCCCGAGGTCGGGAGGCAGGGGGCGGACGTAGATCGCGAGGCCCTGCCCGGCGGCGAGGCCCTCCACGCCCGGCCCGACGCGCGCCGCGCGCACCCGCGAGGCGCACGCCTCGATGCGCGACACCGGGATTCCTGCGAGCACACGGGCCCCAACGCCCTGCGTCCGCTCCGGTCGCCCCATGGCTGGTCTGAGCATGGGGCGGTACTCTACAGATGTTCAGGAAAACGTCTAGAGTGCATCCGATGCGAGCGAGAAACAGCGCAAGCGCTGCGCTGTTTTGCGGCCCCGCGAACCGCCGACATCGCGGACGTGGACGCCGCAGACGTGCTCGCAGACCTGGGTCGTCGAATCGCCGAACTCCGCGAGACGCGCGGGCTCACGCAAGACGAGCTCGCCGAGCGGGTCGGGGTGGACCCGACGCACCTGCGGAAGATCGAGGCGGGGAGCCTCCCCGCGGTCGGCGTCACGCGGCTCGTCGCGATCGCCAACGCCCTCGGCTGCGCGACCCTTCAGGAGCTCTTCGAAGCCCCCGCGTCCCGCGAGCCCCGCGGCCCCGGCAGGCCCAAGAAGAAGCCTTAGCGCGCCGAGCGTTTCGGCACCGACACGACGAGCGGCGCAACCCCCACCCGCGTCTCGTCGGCCGGGGGCGCGTCGTTCTCCGCGAGGTACTCGGCCAGGCCGAGGATGGAGTGGACGGTCGGCGCGACCCGCCCCTGCGTGACGATGGGCGTCGTCGGGAGGCGCTCCCAGACCCACCGCTCGATGTCGGGCCGCCGTTTTTGTGCCTCGCGGAGTAGAGTGTGGATGTTCGGGAGGTCGCCGTAGTACTTCAGCGCGGGCTCCTGGGTGGCGTGCGCCGCGCCCTCGGCGAGCGCCGCCTCGATGTCCCCCGTGAGCTTCGGCCGCATCCCCGACTCCACGTCGGGGATGTAGACGTCCGACTCGACCTTCGGCGCGGGCGCGTCCTTCGCGAAGGGCTCGCCGAGTTCGTGGATCAGCCACTTTTCGTTCACGCCCGTCTCGCGCGCGAGCGTGCGGAGGTCCTCGATCGCGACCTTCTGCACGGGCTTGCCCTGCGAACCGCGGACGATCCACGCGCGGATCTTGTCCTTCGAGCCGATCTTCTGACTGAGGGCGGACACTGAGATCCCGAGCTCCTCGCCCCGCCGCACCGCAACCATGATCCGCTCGAAGAGCTCCACGCGCCCCAAAATATCCGCACGGACTTCGCCTGTCATCATTACCGCTCTCCGTTTTTCTTGACGATCTTTGTCCGCTTGGCTACAAAGGTCGCATGTGCTGTCCGCCCAAGACGCCGACATTCCGCGACATCGGTCGCACCCTGGCGCGAAACGTCCGCCTGATCCTCAAGGCCGCGCAGATCACGGCCACCCGCCTCTCGGTCCTCGCGGGCCTCGACCGCTCGCACGTCCGCGTGATCCTCCAGGGGAAGCGCGGCAACCTCGGCGCGCACACGGTCGTCTCGATCGCCGCCGTCGCGGGCGTCTCGCTCGACTGGCTCGTGCGCGGCGAGGGGGAGCCCCCGCCCGCCGAGCGCATCCTCGCCGCCGTGTCGCACGCCGCGACGCAAACGACGCGTCCGCGCCGCGCACGCCGCACCGCGAGGTGCCCGTGAGGTTCCTTCGTTCATCCTGCCCTGGTGCGACGAATGTCGCACGCGGAACGTCGCCTCTGAACGTTGCTGCGTCAAGCGAAGTTTCGACGCGACGCGTACGAATCGAAAAGCTGGAGCGATTGGCGTCGCGTGGGGTCGCGCGGCTCCTCGATGCGTGCGCCGTCGTCGTGGCCGCGGCCCTCGGGGTCGCCTGCCTCATCGCGGCCGTCGCACACCGGAGCCCGTTCGCCCTCGCGGGCGCGCTCGCGTACGCGGTGATCGCGCGGGTGGCCTGGGGCCTCGACGGGGCGCGGCCGTGAGGCGCGCGGGCCACCGCACGCGGGACCCCCTCCCGGTGCACGTCGAGTCGGGCCCGTGCCCCTGCGGGCGCATCCACGGCACCGACCACCTCGCGACGTGCGCGCACCACCCGGTCGCGTGCGAGGCGCCGTGGGCGCGGCCCGCGCCCTGCAACGTCTCGACGCGCGCGGTGCTCGACCGCTGCGACGCCTCGGTGTGGGTGCGGCGATGAGCGCCTTCTTCGTGGACCTCGCGGCCTTCGCCGCGTTTAGCGCCTTGGCCCTGTGGGCGGGCGTGCGGGGCGCGCGGTGAACACGCAACACGCACCGGCCCACGAGACGGGCCGCGCGCGGGAGGGATTTCGCATGAAGGTCTGGCCGTACGAAGTCGTGCAGGTGAAGCGAGGGTCGGTCGAGGTGCGGAACCCCTGCGCTACGGTCGACGAGGCCCGCGCGCGCGCGGGGCGCACCTGGGACGCGATCGTGAGGAACCGCGCGGTGTCCGAGTGGCACCCCGACGTGCCGCGCGAAGCGCGTCGGGCCATCGAGGCGTGGCTCGTGCGACGCGACCCGCCCGTCCCGCTCGGTGAGGTCGAGGACGCGCCGCCCGTGGCGGTGCGCGCCGCAGTCGAGGCCCTGGCCGAGGAGCCCGAGGCCCCGGCGCACGGTCTCGCGTTCCTTCAGCCCGAGGGCGTCTGCGTGGTGTGTGGGGCCACGCCGCAACGCCACCGGCCGACGCTCCCCGAGGCCCTGCGGCTGCTCTGCAAGCGGCACCGGATGCGCGCGCAGGTGCTCCGGTCGCAGGGCGGGCTCACGCCCGAGGCGGCCGTCGCGGCCATCACGGCCCTCGCCGACGCGCCCCCCTCGCGTGTGATCGATCTCCCGACCGCCCCCCCGCCCGACGTGGCGGTCGAACCCCCGCCCGCGCCACCGCCCGACGAGGTGGTGGAGCCCGAGGAACCCGAGGTTCTCACGGTCCCCGCGGTCTACCCGACGACCGCGGTGCAGCTCGCGCCGGGATCGACCGCGGACGTCGTGGGCGGGATGACGCAGGTGATGCTCGGCGGCGTCCCGGTCTGGGGGACGCTCGTCGGCCCCGGTGAGGTCGAGGTCACGGGCGTGCGGCTCGCGCTGGAGATCCGCCCGTGACGACGGTGCGCCTCCCGCTCCGCTCGCGCCTTCCGTCGGGTCTTCCGCAGGCCGTGCTCTACACCCGCGCCGAGACGTGGGACCGTCTCCCCACGCGCGTGCGCGAGCGGCTGGAGCGGGCCGTCCATGAGTACCGCCAGCGTCTCGACCCCTGGGTGAGGTCTCACGAGGACACGGCGGAGTGGGTGCGCGCGACGCGCCGCCACACGCTCGCGTGGACGCGCACGGACGGGGTGGTGTGGGTGGGCCCGATCGCGCGCGGCGGGGAGCTCTTCGAAGAGCTCCTGCACCTCGCCCCGCGGCACCTCTTCACCGCGCTCGACCCGATCACCGACACGAACTTCGTCCCGTCCCGCCCGCAGGTGATCCTCGCGCTCGACGCGACGCTCTACACGTCGCTCAAGCTCGACCAACGCCAGAGCCTCCAGTCGCCCCTCAAGGGCCATGACGCCGCGTGGGCGATCGAGGGCGACCGCGCCGAGACCGTGCCGATGGAGAAGCACGGCGCGCTGCACCGCGCCCTTCTCCGCGCCGTCCGCGCGGCGGGCCTGTGGCCGCTCCTTCAGCAGCGCGACCCCGCCGCGCCGCGGTCGCGTGACGATCAGGCCGAGGACGCCACCGAGGAGCAGGCGGCATGAGAGTCCTCGCGTCGAAAGGGCACGACTGCCTCTACGAACATCGCGGCGAGCCGTGCCCCGGCCCCGCGGGCTGCACGACCGTGGGCTCCGAGGTCACGAACAACCCGTGCGACAAGGGCGGCGTGCGTGACGGCTTCCGCTGCGCGGACTGCGGGCGGTGGTCGGAGCGCGCCGAGGACCTCGCGCACGCCGCCACCTGCCCCGCGGCCCCGTCGCTCCCTCCGCCCCCGAAGCCGCGATGGAACGCACTCCTCGGGAGGCGCGTGTGACGCCGCTCACTCTCTTCAACCTCGCGGCCCCGGCCCACGTCGTCTGTTTCTCGGGCGGCCACTCCTCGGCCCTCGTCGCCCTCGAAGTCGTGCGGCGCTATGGGCGCAACAGCGTGGTGCTCCTCAACCACGACATTCACAGCCGCGCCGAAGACGCCGACGTGAAGCGTTTCAAGCGAGACGTGGCCGCGCACCTCGGGCTCCCGATCACCTATGCGAATCACCCCGAATGGGACACGATGGACCAGTTCGACGTGGTGCGCGCCGCGGGGGCTTTCAAGGGCGCGAACGGTCACGTGCTCTGCACGTACTACCTCAAGACGGAGCCCTTCCGCGCGTGGCTCGACGCGCACGCCGACCGCGCGGTCACGACGATCTACTACGGCTTCGACGCGCACGAGACCGACCGCATCCGGCGCCGCGCGTCGATCCTCGGCGCGGACGGCTGGCGCACGGACTACCCGCTCGCGCTCTGGCCGCGCTCGATCACCAGCACGCGCGAGGTTGGTATCGAGCCGCCGCTCTCGTACTCGACCTTCAAGCACGCCAACTGTACGGGGTGCCTGAAGGCGGGGCGCCAACACTGGTTCGTCGTCTACGTGACGCGGCCGGACGTGTGGGCGCGCGCGAAAGAGGCCGAGGCGGACATCGGGTACACGATCCTCAACGGGATCTCGCTGGTGGAGCTCGAACCGATCTTCGCGGAGATGGTTCGTGCGGGCGTCGTGCCGACCGAGCGCGTGCCGCATCAGGCGTTCTGGGCCGACGCGAAGAAGCGGGTGCGCGCGCTCCCGGTGCTCGCCGAGGACAGCCGCGACGCGCGGCCGTGCGAGTGCGTCTTCCGCGTCGTCGGCAAGGGCCGCGACCTCCCGCCCTGCACCTGCCTCGCGCCGCCGGGTGAGGCGCACGCGCTGTGGTGCGCGCGCGTGTGGGGCGAGGACCCGCAACGGGAGGCCGCATGAAGCGCAAGGCTCTTCCCGTCCTCAACGTCGAAGCGATCACCGCGCTCGCGAACGCCGCCACGATCTCCCCCGAGGACCTCCGCGCACACCTGCGCGGTCGGCGGCCCAAGGTCGGCCGCGGTCAGAACGCGCTCCCGGCCGTCGCCTCGCCGCGCATGAACATGCACGCCTCGATTGAGCTCTCGCTGGCGTCGCTCAAGCAGTACCTCGAACGGCACGAACACGTCGTCGTGATGTTCTCGGGCGGCAAGGACTCCACCGCCACGCTCACCTTCTTCCTGTGGGCCGTCCTCACGGGCCGTGTCCCGCGGCCGAAGTCCATCCGCGTGATCCTGGCCGACACGCGCCTCGAGCTCCCGCCGCTCCTGCGCGCCGCGCTGCGTCTCCTCGAAGAGGAGAAGGGCGAGGAGCACGGCGTCGAGGTCACCACGCACGTCGCGATGGCCCCGCTCGACGAGCGCATCCTCGTGTACATGCTCGGCAAGGGCCCGCCGCCCGCGACGAACATGACGATGCGGTGGTGCACGCGCCTCGCGAAGGGCAAGCCCGCCGAGACGCTCCTGCGCGAACTCCAGGGCGAGGACCTGCGCGACGTGCTGATCCTCACCGGCATGCGCATCGGCGAGTCGGCGGTGCGCGACGCGAAGATCGCCACGGTGTGCTCGAAGGACGGCGGGGAGTGCGGCGCGGGCCTCTACCAGCGGACGGACACGCGGCGCAACCGCGCCGTGCTCGCGCCCCTGGTGCATTGGCGCGCGTGCCATATCTGGGAGTGGAACTTCCGGTGGGCTCCCGCGCACGAGTTCGGCGAGTGGTCTACGCGGCTCGTCGCGCACGTCTACGGCGTGGACACGCCCGACGAGAAGGACGACCTCGAAGGGCTCGACCTCACGGCCAGGACGGGGTGCATGAGCTGCTTCTGCGTCGAGGAGGATCGCGCCACGGCGCGCGTGGTGAAGCTCGCGGACTGGTCACACCTCGCCCCGGTGTTGGAGCTCAAGCGCCTCTGGCGTCGGCTCCGTCAACACGACGTGCGCCTTCGCCAACCCGCGGGGGAGCGTCGCGCGGACGGTGAGCTCGTCAAGAAGCAGCACCGCATCGGGCCGATCACCGTCGCCGCGCGCTACGAGGCGCTGGAGAAGGTGCTCGACGTGCAGCGCCGCGTGAACGACGCGGCCGCGCGGGAGAACCGTCTGCCGTGGGGCGCGCTCGACATCCTCAACGCGGAGGAGGAGTCGCGCATCCGTGAGCTCCTCGCGGCGAACGGCGGGCGCGGCACCTGGCCGGACGGGTGGACGGGACGCGAGCCGCTCGCGACCGACCCCTTCGAGGAGGGCGGGCAGCTCAACTTCCTCGTGGAGGATGAGGACCTCGACAGTCCCTCCGAAGCCCCTCCGAAGCCCCTCGGTCAGACGCACCTCGTCGGTGCGCTCGACGAGTCCGACGAGTCGCCAACGCTCGCCATCAACTCCTCGACGGAGGCCGTGTGACTGTCCCGTTCGCCATGGTCCCCGCCGCGATCCTGACTGACGGTCGCGTCGCCTCGTGCCCGCCTCTGTCGCGGCTGCTCTACCACGAGATGTATCTCCGCGCGGTGCTCGGCCCCGGTCGTGACCGCATCCCGTTGCAGCCGGGACTCCCCTATGCGACGCAGGTGCGCTTTCTCGTTGGCGACGACACCGAGCGCCTCGACAAGCTCATCGCCGCGGGCGCGGTGGTGCTGGAGCGCGATTGTCTCCGCATCGCCCTCACCGTCACCGCGCTGAACGCGGAAGCCCGCCAAAGGGCCACGGAGGGCGCCGAGGTGGAGGGCATGGGCCTCGCGGCGTCCGACGACTCCGAGGGGCCAAACGATGCCCCTGCGCCACGGCAAAAGCCCTCCTCGACGAAGACCGCGATGCGCTACCGCCACGACGCAGCAGCGTTCGCAAAGCGCGCGAAGGGATGGGCGCGCATCCCCCCCGCGCTGACGTGGCCGCAGTGGCTCGCGACCGACGAGGGCACGACGTGGACCACGACCCGGGAGCGTGCGTACCCGGGTTACACCCAATGGGTGACGCGCGTCATCCTCGGGGGTGACACCAAAGGGGTGACGCGGGGTGACGCGAGGGTGACACCCTCGGGTGACACCCCCTCAGAAACGTACGTTTCCTCTGAAAACTCCGAAGAAGAGAAGAAAGAGAGGAGAGATTGCAAAGCGGGTGACACCCCAGGGGTGACACCCCCAAAGAAAGCGTCACCCCCCACAGGTGACACCCTTCTCGATGCTCTTCGGGATGCCGCAGGGGATCGCGCGACGCTCCCGTTGACGGGCTCCGCGATCGAGCGGGGCGCGGCGAAGGTGCTGACGGCGGCGCACGTCACCTTCGACGAGATCCGGCGCATGGGCGAGGCCCTCGGCGAGCCTGCGCGCTGGTGGCCCAACGGCAAAGACCCTGCCCCGAGGCACTGCACGTGGAAGCCCCTCGCGGGCTACCGCGCGGACGGCGGCGGCTACGAATACGGCCCGCTCCTCGCGCTCCTCGCCCACGTCCGCGCCGCGCAAGCCCCGAAGCCTTCGGGTCGCGCTCCGGCTGCGCGCGACCTGAGCCTTTCTCCAGCAGAACTTATTCATCGGATGCTGAAAGGAGAGATGTCGTGACACTCGCCCAAGACTCCATTGAGCGCCTCGAATCGCTCGCGGATCTCGTTCCTCCCAGGTGGGATCAAGAGGTCGAGGAGGCGCTGGCAGGCGCACTTCTCGACCGTCCAGGCACCGTTTGGCCGCGCGTCGTCGGGCGCATCCTCGACGAGGACTTTCACGACGCGCGCATCGCGAAGGTGTGGGAGGTCTCGGCGCGGCTCTGCGCGGCGGGCGTGACGCTCACGCTGGAGTCGGCGTCGTCGGCGCTCCGCGAGGCCGGGGCCTACAGCGCCGTCGGGGGCGCGCGGTTCCTCCACGAGCTCGTCGCGAAGGCGGCGACGGGCGTGTGGGCGGAGCAGTGGGTCGAGGACCTCCTTCGCACGGCGGCCGTGCGTCGCGTGCAACGCGCCGCGCTGCGCACGCTGATGGCGTCCGCGCACGGGTCCTACGAAAACGTCGTACAGGAAGCGGCGGGGATCGAGAAGGCGCTCAATGAACGTGTGACCGTTGCGGAACCGAAAACGCTCTCTGCCTGCGCAGACGAGTTTGCGGACGCGCAGGATTCGAGTCCACAGGACGTGGCGAGGGTTTCGACTGGATTTCTTGCGTTGAATGCGCTTCTCGGTGGTTTTTCCGAGGGTCAACTCGTGACGATCGCCGCGCGTCCTGCGATGGGAAAAACGAGTCTCGGCTTGGCAATGCTTCTCGCCATCGGACGACATATCAAGGCACAGAGTGAGGAAGGAGTCTGCCTTTTCGTCTCGCTGGAGATGCCCTATCCAGAACTCTTTCGTCGGATGATCTCGCAGATGACGGGGATTCCTGAGTACGTACTGAAAAACATCAAAGGGGCTGAAAAGGACGATCGCGAGAAAGTTAAATCAAGCACGACCCCTGCGGCGAACGAGCTCAAGACACTGCCGATTCTCATTCAAGATTCGCTCGAATGGCTCCACGACCTTCAGTCCACGCTCTATCGGCTCCGTCTGCGACACAAGCGCGTAAGCTGTGTGGTGATCGACTACCTCCAGCTCGTCCGTGCTCGACTCGATCGACGCGACGCGACGCGCGAGCAAGAGGTCGCCGAGGTGAGCCGAACGCTGAAGAAGCTCGCCAAGGAGTTCAAGTGCCCGATCCTCGCTCTTTCGCAACTCAACCGGGCCTGCGAATCGAGACCGAACAAGCGCCCAATGCTCGCCGACCTCCGCGAATCGGGCGCGGTCGAGCAAGACAGCGACGTGGTGATGTTCGTCTACCGCGATGAAGTCTATCGCAGTGACTCGGCGGACAGAGGTATCGCGGAGATCATCGTCGCGAAGCAGCGGAGCGGCCCCATCGGCACCGCGCGACTGAACTTCGAGAGTAGCTGCACGCGTTTCACGGACAAGTTCGATGAGATTCATTCCACGCGCGAAGTGACACCGATGCGCGGCGAATCGATCCACCAGTTCTCCGAAGTGCCGCCGGAAGAATCGACCCGCGATGGCATTGAAACTGCCTGGGAGGACGAGTCATGAAACCACGCCCCTACGTCGCGGTCTCGGGACTCGCGTCGATGGCCGACGCGCAGCTTCTTTGGACGGTCGAGAAGGAGTTCGCTGCGCGCCCCCGGCGCCTCGTCGGCGCCGTCCTCGTGAGCCGCAAGACGCTCGGCGGCCAGCGCGTCGAGAGCCTGCGCTACCCCTCACTCGCGGACGCACAGGCCCTCTGCGCCGCGCTCGCGCAGTCGGTCGTGACCCCGGCCGTCCACTACAACAGCCGCACGAACGGCGGCGACCTCTTGGCCGAGCTCGTCGCGCTGGCGAACCACGTCCCGGCGATGCGGATGCTCCAGCTCAACGTCGTCTGCCCCGCGGTCGAGGTCGTCGAGGAGTTCCGGCGGCTGCACCCGTGGGTGGAGATCGTGCTCCAGGTGTCGGGCGATACCCGCGCGCAGTACGAGGACGCGGGGTTGAACCCGTGGGCGGTCCTCGCGGACTACGGCCGCGTGGTCGATCACCTTCTCCTCGACCTCTCGCGCGGCACGGGTCGCCCCTTCCCGGTGGAGGCCACCGCCGACGAGATCCGCCTGCACGAGCTTCAGGCCGACACGCGCCACGTGGGCCTCGGCGTCGCGGGCGGACTCGGCCCCGACGCGCGGCCCGTCCTCGGCGTGCTGCACGGCATCCTCGACGAGGCCGTCTTCGCGCGGCTCTCCTTCGACGCCGAGTCGAACCTCCGCGTCCCGGCGTCCCACGACTTCCACCTCCCCGGTCGCGATGTGCTCGACGCGGAGAAGGTGCGGGGCTACCTCCAGACCTTCGAGGGCCTGCCGTGAGCCCCGCCCTCCCCACCTTCGGCAACGCGACGCTCACGACCACGGATACGCGTGCGACCTTCGCGCTCCCCGACTGGTCGATCGAGAGCTACCGAACCTTCGTGTCGATCAAGGCGGCGCTCCCGCGCGTCGAGGTGGACGCGAGGGCCCGCACGCTCACCTGCCACGTCGCCGACCTCGCCCGCCTCGGCGTGGACGTGCGCGCGCTCGCGGGGGGCCTCGACGACGACGAGGCGCCCTTCCTCTACGCCGACCAGCGCTACGTGGTCGACGTTGCTCTGCGCCGCCGCTGCTTCGACCTCTTCGGCCGCTGCGGCTTCGGCAAGAGCCCCTGCCTCTGGACCTTCGCGCGCCAGGCCGTGAAGCGCACCGGGAAGAAAGTCCTCGTGGTCGCGCCGAAGGGCGTCGTGTACCCCCTGCTCGGCGAGTACAAGAAGTTCTGGCCCGACGCGCCGACCCCCGCGAACGTGATGGAGTGGAAGGGGGGCTTTGACGCCTGGGTCCGCGACCCCACGGCGCCCGCGCTCGGGATCGTGAACGTCGACCTCTTCCGCAAGCCACGGGACCTCAAGTCCCTTGGCGGCGCGATCCTCGACGAGGCTTCGAAGATCAAGCAGGCCGGGGGCGTGCTTTGGAAGAACGTGCTCGCGTCGTTCAAGCCGGTGGAGTACGTGCTCGGATGCACCGCGACCCCGGCGCCGAACGAGGAGCGCGAGTACGCCGCGCAGGCCCTGCTCGTGCGGGCGGTGAGCTCCCACAAGGAGTTCTTCGCGGACTTCTTCGACTCGACCGAGGAGTGCGGTTGGGTCCTGCGCCCGCACGCGCGGGACGCCTACTACGCCTTCATGGCCTCCTGGTCGATCTGGATCCGCGACCCCGCGGTGTACGGGTTCGCCCCGCGCCTCAAGCCCATCCCCCCGCCCGTGTTCGAGGACGTGGAGGTCGCGCTCACCCCCGAGCAGGAGCGGGTGTCGCGCGAGCTGCGCGCGGCGTCCTCCCGCAAGGGGCAGATGTCGCTCTACCACGAGGCCGTCGGGGTCTCGCTCCAGCAGCGCCTCTCCCAGGTCGCGCGCGGGTTCCTCTACGCGAACGAGACGGTCGAGGGGGCGAAGGGGAAGTCGAAGAAGACGCGCCGCACCCTCCACATCCCCTCGCGCAAGCCCGCCGCGGTGGCCGACATCGTCGCCCGCCACGCGCTCACGGGCGAGCGGTCGGTGGTCTGGGTCCAGTACAACGAGGAGTCCACGCTCATCACCCAGGCCCTGCGCGCGCGCGGCGTGAAGGTCGTCGAGGTGACGGCCGAGACGTCCGATGCCGCGCAGTACGCGGCCGTTGAGGACCTGAACGCGGGGCGCATCGACGCGCTCGTCGCGAAGGTCACGGCCCTGGGGTTCGGCGTGAACCTCCAGGGCGCGTCGGTCTGTGTTTTCAGCGGGATCAACGACTCCTTCGAGCAGGACCACCAGGCGTTCAGCCGCGTGTGGCGCGACGGCCAGGAGAACACCGTCCACTGCTACTACGTCGTGACGCCCCTCGAAGCGTCCATGCTGGCGAACGTGCGCGAGAAGCGCGGGCGCTGGCTCACGGACGCCGCGGAGATGGAGCGCGCCTACTGCGCGGCGATGCGCGCCGACCTCGACGCGTGGCGGGGCGCGCCCTCGCCGAGCAAGCACCGCACCCGCCACCAGCTCTCGCCCGCCGATCGCACGGCGCTTGCAGGTCTGCGCCCCTACCGCCCCATCGAGGAGACGATCCGTGAGCACGCTGCATGACCCCGTGACGAACGAAGATCACACGCTCGTCCACGCCGACAACATCGAGGCCATGGCCGCAATGCCCGAGGGCTGCGTCCGCCTCGTGGTGACGAGCCCCCCGTTCGCGGACTTCTTCACGTACAGTAACGACGAAGCCGACATGGGCAACAACCGCCCCGAGGGCTTCAACCTCGCGTGGCGGTTCTTCACCGCGCAGCTCTTCCGCGTGATGGCGCCCGGGGGCGTCGTGGTGCTGCACTGGACGGACCTCATCGCGTGGGGCGTGAAGGACGGCTTCCAGGGTCTGAAGGACTTCGGCGGCAGGCTCCACGACGCGATGGAGGCCGCGGGGTTCCACCTGCGGGCGAAGGTCGCGATCGAGAAGGACGCGCAGGCCGTCGCGTCGCGGATGCACCTCCATTCGATCCAGTTCAAGACGCTGCACACGGACACAGGGAAGTGCTTCCCGATCCGCAACGACTACCTCTACGTGTTTCAGAAGGAGGGCGAGGCGCCGCCCGTGACCTCCTTCGAGCGTGGGGAGATCACCGAGGAGCAGTGGATCGAGTGGGCGCGCGGGACGTGGCGGGGTCCGGAGACGGACGTGCTCCAGACGCGGGGGACCGGCGCACCCGACGACACGAAGCACATCTGCGCCCTCCAACGGTGGCCCATCGACCGCTGCGTGGTCCTCTGGTCGAACCCCGGCGACCTCGTGTTCGACCCCTTCGGCGGCGTCGGCTCGACCGGCGTCGTCTGCGCGAAGCGCGGTCGGCGGTACGTCGGCACCGAGCTCAAGCCCGAGTACCACCTCACCGCGGCGCGGAACGTCGGCGACGAGCTCAAGGTGCAGAAGAATCAGCTCTCGCTTCTCGGCGTGGCGGCCACGGCGCCGAAGGCGGATCGCGAGGCGGCGGCGTGAGCGGCGCCCTTACCGAGCGCGAGGCCCTGGACTGGCTCCTCTTCCGCGTGACCGACGTGGTGGCGGTGAGCGAGGGCCAGCTCGCGCGCGCGCTCGGCGTCGACCGTGTCGAGGTGCGTCGGCGCATCGACGACGGCGCGGTGCTCGACGTGCGGCTCCGCGCGGAGCGCGTCGCCCGCGCCCGAAAGGAGGTGCCCGAGACCCTCCCCTGATGCTTCCCGAGGACCGACCCTGCCCTTCTCTGCCCGCGCGCCCCGCGTCGGTTGCGCGCACCCGCGCGTGCGTCCCGGCCGTCGTCTCCCCCCGAGGTGACCAATGAAGCCGCGGGAGCTCTTCGAAAGCCTGCCGCCCTCCCTCCGCGAGCGCAACGCCCACCTCACCCAGGTGCCCGCGCGCCGCGACCCGCTCGACACGCTCCGCCGCGCGGCCGTGCCGCCCTCCGAGCTCCCCGCGCTCGACAAGGCGCTCGCGGCCCGTGCCGAGCACGCGGCGCACGGGGCGGCGGCGCACGCCGCGGGCGAGTCCTTCGAGGCGTGGTGCGCCGCGCAGCATCGGTACGCGATCGAGCACGGGCACGCCCTGGTCATCGAGAAGATCGGCGCCCCGTCGGAGCCCCACGTCGAGGGCGGGCGCGTGCAGTTCGACGGCCGCGGCCGACTCCTCGCGGCGATCTCGGGCACCGCCCCCCCGGACTACCTCGGCGCGACGCGCGACCGCATGCTCGTGATCGAGGCCAAGCACCGCGCCGGGCGCCTGCACCGCGACCGCGAGCGCCCCGACGGCACGATCGACCGCGCGGGGATCGCGCGCCACCAACGCGACGCGCTCACGCGCTACGCGCAGTGCGCCGCGGCCCTCGTCCTCGTGGTGGTCGAGTTCGAGCGCGCCGCGGGCCCGCTCCGCTTCGCCGTCCCCTGGACGGTGCTCGACACGCTCTGGACCTCGGTGCGCGGCGGTCCTCTTTCGGTCGGCCCGAAGGAGCTCGCCGCGTGGCCCGCCCGAGGCCCCTCGTACCTCGTGCCGTTTCTGGAGGGGAGATGACGCCGATGCGACGCGCGCCCACAACGAGTCAGGCGTACTTCGGGTGGTTCGTCGCCGCGCCCGAGGCGGTCGAGACGGCCGCACGCCCCCTTCGCCGCTCGAAGCGCCGGGAGGTCGTGCGGACGGTCGTCGTCCTCGACCTCCTCGCGTGGCTGAAGGACTATCTCGACGCGCACCGCGTCCCCGAACAGGGCGACCTCCTCGCGTGGCGCCGCCCCACCCCACGTCCGCGCCTGCCGCTCGCACGCGTCGAGCGTGGCGGCCCCGACCCGCTGAAGCCCTGCGAGGGGTGCCGCGAGCGCCCCACCTGCCGCGCGCCGTGCCAGCTCCTCACGCGGCTCCTGCCGCCCGAAGAGGTGCGCGCCTACAACGAGGTCTCGTCCCCCGCGCTGATGAACGGCGGCGGCCACGACGAGGCGTTCCTCACGATCCCGGCGGAGTGGGCCGACGAGCCCGAGAACCCCTTCGCGGGCACCGAGACGGACGATCGGTGGCGGTCGCTCCTCAAGACGTGCGGCGGCCGGAGGCTCCTCGCGCTCGTCGAGACGCCGGGGCTCCTCACCGAGCCGCAGCGCGAGGTCCTGAAGATGTTCTTGTCGGGCAGGAGCCGCAAGGAGATCGGCGAGCGCCGCGGCGTCTCGCGGCAGGCCATCCACAAGGTCGTCTGGGCCGCGATCCGCACGCTCCGCCCGCTCCTCGGCCGACCGGGGCCCGTGCGGGTGGTCGACGGCCGTCCGAAGGGGCAGAAGGACGAACAGCATGGGTGAAGAAGGCCCCCGTCGGTTCGGCGTGACGCTCGGGACGGTGCGCGACCACAACGACCCCGAACAGCGCGGGCGTTTGAAGATCCTCGTCCCGGCGATCCACCAGACGCGCCCGCTCCCCGCGTGGGTGCCCGCGATCGGGCAGTCGTACGGGAAGGACGCCCGCGTCGCGCGCGGCACCTTCCTCGTGCCCGAGGTCGGCGCGACGGTCGCGGTGCTCTTCCTCGACGGCGACCCGGAGCGGCCCGTGTGGCTGGCGGGGCCGATGCTCGCCGCCGAGGTCGATCCCGACGTGAAGTCCTCGACCCGCGCGACGCGCGACCGCTACCCGGCCAAGAGCCTCCTCGTGCGCGGCCGCAGCGTGAAGGTGCTGGAGAAGGAGCACGGCGACCTCGAGGTCTCGACGGAGAAGCCCGTCACGCTCGACCTCGACGACCTCACGCTCGACGCGAAGGTGGTGACGATCAAGGGCGGCGCGCACCGCGCGGCGCGCGAGGGTCACGCCGTCCGCGTCACGATCCCCCTCGGCACCACCTTCACGGGCACCGTCGGCGGAAGCCCCGCCACCCTCACCACGACCGAGCCCGTCCAGTGCGACGGAACGATCACCGAGGGCGCCAACGACCTCCTCCTGCCGTAGCTCACCGCACGCACAAGCCCGTCGCGACCTCGCACCGCCTGCCGGTCGGGCACTGGCGATCGAGCACGCACGGCCGCGGCAGGTAGCTCATCTCCTGGCAGACCCGCACGGCCTGGCCGTGGAACGTCGCGGCGACGCACCGGAAGGGCGCCCCCGCCCCGTACACGTCTTCGCACGCGAGGTCGTCGGTGCAGGCCACCGCCCCCCGCCAGAGGCACACCGCGGCGACACAGGCCACGTACCCGTAGCCGCACTGCGCGTCGGCCGTGCAGGGGGGCGACGCGAGGCCGCACGCGCGCGAGCTCGCGGTGCACACCTCCTGCGTACCGCTCGTCGAGCGCCCGCACGCGATCGCCGTCCAGCTCCCGCCCCGGCACACCCGCATCGTCGTCGCGTTCGAGCACTCGGTCGTTCCCTCGGCGCACGTCGGTCGATCGGCGACGACGTCGACCCCGCCCGTGTCCGTGCCGGTGTCCGTCGGGAGCTGCGGCCGGTCCTCGGGCACGTCGAGCGGGCCGCCGGCGTCCACCCGATCCTCACCGCCCGCGTCGGGGGTGCTCGTCTCGGGGCCTGCGTCGAGCGGGAGCTTCTGATCGGTCGCCACGTCCACGAGGCCCGCGTCGACGTCGCCGAGGTCCGCCCCGGTGTCCGTGCCCGTGTCCGTCCCCACGTCGGGCAGGCGTTGCACATCGCCGCCGACCTCGGGGCCCGCGTCGGTGAGCGGCGGGGGCGCGGCGGGATCGGACGAACAGGCGGCGAGCGTGAGGGCGAGGAAGAGGCAGGAGAGCGGCAACCGCATGGCCGGAGGGTACGGGAGCCCTCCGCGGCGGGTCACGGGAGATCGGGCGAACCTGAACGCGCGATCAGCCCATCGACCTTCTCGCTTGTGGTGTTGGGCGTCGGCACCCACACGCTGCGCCCTTGCTCCCCGATCCCTTCGCAGAACACCCACCGAACAGGTTCGGTCCAATCCCACCCGAACACACGCCCCATTGCGCAGTCGCGCGCGGGGCACTCGTACGCCTCGCCCTTCTCGTAATACCGCCCACCGTCGCGACGGTGCGCCTCCGGGCACGTCGCCCACGTCGACGCGATCACCGTCATGCCACCCGCCAGGATCTCCATCGGTGCGCGAGGCCCGTGCACGAGCGCGGTGGCGCAATCGACGTCAGGGAGGGCGGCGAGCGCGCGCGTCAACGTCTCCCGTGCCACGCACAGGCTGTAGACCAGTTCCCACGCCTCGGGTGCGTCGTGGGCTGGGCGCGTATCCTCGTCTTCCTCGACGAGCGCGACGCACAGGTTGTAGCGTCCATCGGGGGTCTCGGCCTGATCAAGCAGGACGAGCGGCTTGCGGTCGGCGGGCGACTTCGGCCGCACGGCCTCGCGGAGTGCACGCAAGTCGAGCTTGAAGTCGACGTACCACATCGGACGCAGCACCTTGCGCACGCGCTCGTACGCGGGCGTTCCAGGCACCCACCCGAGCGGATGTCCCGGTCCCATCCAGTAGACGTCCGGGTTGCGGTCGTCCTCGTGAGCACGCGTTGGACGGGTCATGTCGCCCTCTGCGCACGTTCGGCCTTGCGACACACCATTGCGCCACAGGTGCGCTTGCGATGCTTGTCGCGCACGAGCCGCATCGTGCAGACCACGACCTCCGCGCCGCAGTCGCACCGACACCGCCAAAGGACAGCCCCGCGCGGCGAGAGCCCCTCGCGCCCGAGCACGACCAGGCGCCCGATGCGCTGGCCGTCGAGGTGGTGAGCGTTCCCGCGGAGCGCGACGCCGCGCCTGCGCAGCATTGCGCTCATGCTACCGACGCTCACACGAAAGTGCGCCGCGAGCCGCGTGGTTGTCCACTCCTCAATGGTGTAGAGGCGCGTGGCTTCGTCGTGGTCGTAACGCCTCATCCGACCTTTTCCATCTCCGTGAGCACCTCGCGCGCGACCTTCTGGAGCTGCGCAGCGGCGGGCGAAGACCACGCGTCGGGGAGCGCGAGCACGCTTTCGAGCGCCTCCTTCAGCATGTGGAACTCCGCGTACTGCCGTTGCGCCTCGATCGCGGCCGGGCCGTGCGTTTCGCACTGGTAGTCCCCGAAGTGGAGGCACTGCGCGCACGTCTCCTCTTCGCGGCCCCCGTCGTCTTCGTCGTCCGCGTAGCCCCCGTCGTCTTCGTCGTCCGTGTCATGGCACGGGTCGTCGTATTCATCATCCATGACGAATGACGGCGTGCAGGAAAAGGACCGATCCCCCCGCGCGCTCCTTCGCCCGCTTGGCCCCATGCTCGATGAGCAACCTCGGGGTCTCGGGCGACGCGCGGGGGGTTCTTTCGTGTGCGCCCCAGGCCGTCGGGGCGGCCTGTTCGCGGGGAGCGCCTGCACGCAGGCGTCTTGCCGGTCGGGCGATGAGGAGAGGGCCTACCTCGTCCGTGCCGGGTAGCTACTTCCGGCCACGGGTCTCCGGGTCATCCCGGTGCGCTGTTTCTCTGCGCCAACGAGGTAGCGGTCGCGGCGGTAGGATTTGAACCTACGGCCTTCGGGTTATGAGCCCGACGAGCTACCAGCCTGCCCCACGCCGCGTCACGCCTTCGCGGCGGTCAACCCCGCGGGGGTGGGGCCGACGCCGTACGCGAGCCACGCCGCGGGCACTTCGAGCGCTTCGGCGAGGCCCGCGACGGTGAGGACGCCGGGGTTCGTCACGTCGCGCGCCTCGATCTTCATCACGGCCTGCCGGGAGATCGGCTCGCCCTCGACGCGCGCGCGCCGCGCGAGCTCGGCGACGGTGAGCCCGCGCCCCTCGCGCGCCGCCTTGAGCCGCTCCGCCACGTCGGGGGCCTTCTTCGAGGTCGTCATGCGCCTCATCGTGGCACGTCCTGCCCCGCGCGGGCGAGATCGTCGCGGAGCCACGCCTGGAGTTCGGCACACTTCGCGTCGGCGGCCTGGAGCTCTTCGAGGGTGGGCTTCGGGGGCGACCACACGTACGCGACGCCCCCGCGCGCGTGCTTCGTGAAGCCCTCGCCCGCGAGCGCGTTCGAGGCGGCGCGGTGGCCCGCGGGCGAGACCGTGACCTCCCCCGTCTCGGTGTCGAGGAAGGCGTACGCGCGGCGGTAGAGGGCGCGCACGACCGCGCGCCGCAGGGCCTCGGGCATCTTCGGCGCGGCCTGGAGAAGCCGCACCTCGGCGGTGTCGGCGGAGAGCGTCTCAATCGGCATGACTCCCGTCCTTTCGTGTCGTCTTACGTGTAACTATAGTTACTTCGTTACGTACTTTATAGACAGAAAGGGCAAGGGAAACCGAGATGATCAACACCAACCTCATCGCTCCGATCACGATCACCTGCATCTGCGGGACCGACCACGACTTCGCGCCCGGCGAGGGCACGGGCACCTGCGCGAGCTGCGGCATCGACCTCGTCCTCTCCGAAGAGGTGCCCGCGGGCGAGGACGTGGACGCGCTCGATGACGACTTCGCCGAAGACCACGAACCGCTCGACATCGACGACGACCGTGACTTCAACCCCTACACGGGGAGCCGCGAGGACGACGGCTACGACACCGGGTACGACGATTACCCGGGCGTCGGGTACGACGACTGAACCACCACGGGCCGACGGGGGGCGCCTTCGGGCGCCCCTCCGGGGCCTCTTTCAACCCACTACGGAGAACGAACCATGAAGACCACCACGAAGACCGCCACGACCCCCGCGCCCGTTCCCTCGTCCACGACCCCCCTTCTCGACGCGACGCTCCCGGTGGTCGTGGCGGCCTACGGCCCCGAGGACCGCTGGAAGCTCGAAGGGTGGGCGGCGCACATCCGGCCGTGCAAGCACCCGAACCACGCGCGCAACTCGTGGCGCAAGCACGCGGGCGAGATGGGCGAGTGCTTCGACGGCGCGCGCATCCTCACCGTCGCCCGCATGATCGACTTCGGGATCACGCCCGACGAGGCCCGCGACTGCCTCTTTCAAGAGCCCGCGTCCACGCGCCACTGAACCCACACCGGGGCACGGGGGGCGCCTTCGGGCGCTCCCCTCGTGCCCTTGAAAGGACACGCCGATAACGACCTGCCAGACGACGCGCTCGAAGACGACCCGCTGCGCGACGGCCCCGTACCTGTTCTTGATCGGGTCTCGCGTCGAGCCTCGCTATCTCGGGCCCCATCTCCTCCAGCCGTGGCTCAACGTCGACTTCCGCGTGTCGGAGGTCGTGTCCGTCTCGACCTATGGCAGCGTAGGCGTGCGCGGCCTCGGAAGCGTGAACTACTACAGGCCCGGGGAACTGCGCGCGGCGACCGACCCCGCGGCGCTCCCCTATCGATGGGTCATCGAGCGCGACCACGGCGACGCGGCGACGCGCGACGAGGCCGCCGACGCGGGTCGCGCGGCGATGCGGGCGCAGGGTTCCGGGTGGATGGTCGTGGTCGAGCGCGCCAACCCGCGCAAGTACCTCGTCGTGGATGCGGTGGAGACCGAGACGCAGCTCCGGCGCCTCTGGGGTCTCGACGCCTGATCAGGGCCCGACGATCGAGGCGTCCCGCAGGGAGAGCCCGAGGAGCCGCCCGTGATCCTCCAGGCGGGCGACGATCTCGATGGTGCGGCCGGTCCTCACGGCCAGAAGTCGCGCCCGCTGGTCGTCTTCGAACGACGCGATCCCGTCCGACACGAGCACCTCCCGCGTGCACTTGAACTGGAGCTGGAGCGTGCCGAGCGTCTCCCCGACCTCGACCACCTTCACGCGCCAGCGCACCCACCGCCCGTCATATTGGCGCCACGTCTCCTCTTGCTGCAACTCACTGAGCTCGGACTGCGCCCCAAAGAGGTGCGAGACCTCGGCGCACGTCTGCGGGATGAACTGCCGCCCGTCTTGCTCGGTCGGCGCCACGGCTTGCGGCGCCGCGGGGGGTGTGGGTGGGTTCTGCGCGGTGGGTGGGTTCGGGACGCTCGGCGCCGAGGGAGTCGGCGGCGGATCGGGGGCCACGGCTTGCGTCGTGGTCGTGGGTGTCGGAGGTGGGGCGGGTGGTTTCGGGACGAGGGCCCCGATCACCGTGCACACCCCACAAACCCCGACGAGCGCCCCGACCGCGATCAACGCCACAGGCGTCTTCTTCCGCGGCGGCGTCGGCGGCGGCGGATAACCCTGGGGCGGATACCCCGGGGGACCATAGCCCTGCGGCGGTCCCCAACCCGGCGGCTGCTGCTGCATGAACATCTCCTTCGGCCCGGGTCCTCTCCCAGGCCGACGCCCACGCTACACACGATCGACCCTCCGGCGCCATCGCCTTCGAAAGTACTCGCCGCGGGTGACCCCCTCGAAGAGGCGCCATGGCGAACTACGAGGACAACGCCCGCGAAGCCTCTGCCCCCACCTACCCCCTCGTCGTCGAGGTCACGACCGACGCCGACCCGACCGCGTGGACGACGATCACGCCCCCCGCGGAGTTCCAGGGCATGAGCTACGCCCTCCTCATCGAGGGCGCCTCGGCGGCGTACGAGCTCACGTTCAAACCCTCCCCGGTCACGGGCGACAAGGGCGTGCGCATCCCGGCGAACACCCCGCTCAACCCCACGCCCCGCCTCGCGACCCCCACCTACGCGGGCGCCCGCTGCGGCTGGCCCTCGGTGCGCGCGGGCACGTCCTTCGCCCTCCGCATGATGCTCTTCCCGGCCGTCCCCTGACCCCCGCTCGGCGCCGTGCTCCCGTCGCCCCCGATCGTTCAGCCCGACCCTTCCCTCACGCCCGTCCCGGTGGAGCTCGGTCGCGCCGCGTGGGGTGCCGACCTCGTCGACCGTGACGGCAACCGCTGGGCGATCTGCGCCTGCCAGCACCTCGACCGCGAGTCGGCCCTCCGCTGCGCGCGCGCCCGCCTCGAACGCCGCGCCCGTCGCGCCTTCGAAGCCTACAGCCGCGCCCTCACCCGCACCTTCGGCGCCGAGTCCCCCGCCCCCCTCCCCTGGTCCGCCCTCCCCTTCGCCGCACAAGACGCCTGGATCGCCGCCGCGGAAGACCTCCGTCGCGACCCCTGAGCCCCCGTCAATCCGGTGCCGCGTTGACGCGCCGGAAGGGACGTGGCGAAGACGCCCCGACGCCGAGACACCCCGTGGGAGGAGCTGGAGCGCCTCTACGTCCAGGGGGAGATCCCCCCGCACGCGACCAAGGTCACCGAGCGCTCCTGGCCCTCCACCCAGGACCTCGCCACCCGCTTCAAGGTCCTCCACCGCACCGTCCGCGACCGGGCCCTGCGCCACCAGTGGTCCTCGAAGCGCGAGGCGTGGAAGCACACCCTGCGCGACGACGTCGCCCGGCAGAGCCAGGCGTACGTGCAAAACGCGGCTGAAGTCCTGGGAAACGCGGGGGCACAGGTGGTCGCGAACACCACGCTCCTCCTCGCCGAGATCGAGTACACCGTCCGCTTCTACCGGGAGCTCCTGCCCGCCTCGCCCGACAAGAGCCCCTTCGCGGACGTGAGTGAGCCGCTCGTCCCGACGGAGCCCGAAGCGCCGCCCGACCCGAACGCCGCCCCGAAGATCCCGAAGCCCCGCCGCCCGGTGCCGTCGAGGACCGTGCTGGAGCTGTCGAACGCGCAGCGGACCCTCTACGACACGCTCCGCGCGATCTACGGCGTCGCCCCGTCGCAGGCCCTCCCCGGCTCCGGCGGCCACAACCGCGAGGAGTCCCCGGTGTCGACGGCCGTCCCGGCCGCGGAACCCTCGCTCCCCGCCGAGGTGATGTTCGCCGTCGTGGACACGATCGCCGAGCGCAACAAGGCCCCGAAGAAGGACGGCGGATGAGCTCCGCGGGGGCGAGTACTTCGCCTGCCTCCCCGACCCGCCGACCCCGCACGCGCACCCGACGACGCGCGGACCCCGCGGCCTCGCCGCTCCCGCCCCGCTCCGCCAACGACAACGCGCGCGAGCTCGCCGAGATCCAGGCCCGCGCCCTCGTCGAGACCCCGCACGGCCGCCGCGCCCTGACGCGCCTCGGGGGCGGTCGCGGGCTCACGTGGCTCGCCTACCACTACCTCGGGCTCGCCACGCCCGACTGCCACCGCGACTGGTATCGGCGCTTCGACGAGGAGAAGCGCATCGTCTTCCTCGCCCCCCGCTCGCACGGCAAGACGCACGTCGTCGCGCGCGTCCTCGCCCTCCACCGCATCCTCACCAACCGCAACGTCCGCATCCTGATCGTCTGCAAGAGCGCCGAGTCGGCCCGCGACTCGCTCGCGATGATCAAGCACGACCTCGAGGAGAACCCCCGCATCAAGGTCGATTGGGAGGTGCCCGAGGAGGGCGGGACGCTGCGCTCGAAGGGACGGTGGGGCAAGTCCTCCATCTGCGTCCGCCGCTCGAAGAACCTGCGCGACGGCACCGTGAAGGCCGTGGGCGTCGGGTCGTCGATCACGGGCGGCCGGTACGACCTCATCATCCTCGACGACATCGACGACGAGACGACCGTAGCGAACGCCCGCCGGCGGCGCAAGACGAAGCACTGGCTCAAGGGCACCGTGCTCCCGATGCTCGACGACGGCGGGAGCGTCGTCGCCATCGGCACGCGCAAGCACAGCGACGACACCTATCAGGACCTCCTCGACGACCCGACCTTCGCCACGATCCAGACCGAGGCCATTCTGGAATGGCCCGACCTCACGAAGGTCACCTGGGACGTCACGGTCGACGCCTCGGGCAAGGAGGTCGTCCGCGGCGCGCACGTCCCCGCCGACGCCGGGGGCAAGACCCTCTGGCCCGAGAAGTGGCCGATCGAGAAGATGCTCCTCGTCTGGCGGAGCATCGGGAGCTTCCTCTTCGCCCGCGAGTACCAGAACCAGGTCACCGACGATTCGGCGGCGGCCTTCCGCGCGGACTGGCTCAAGGCGGCGAAGACCCGCGGCGCGACGCGCGGGTTCTTGCGCGAGGGGTGGGACCTCGACGCCGACCGCCCGCACCCCCTCACCGAGGAGTTCGCGGTCCT
>JACCDT010105390.1_pt1 | contig 25021 bp, 27 predicted proteins | sample 7446291 | NCBI WGS metagenome assembly JACCDT01 (sample SAMN15323446, study PRJNA562643) | freshwater metagenome | isolation source: river surface water | place: USA:Blue River Watershed | collected 2017-08-17 | reverse complement strand
GGGTGATCGAGTACGTCAGGCCCCAGGGATGCCCACAAGCCCAGACCGATTCCTGAATGTAAGGAACCGCCGAGGCCAGCTGGACTTCCTCTCGAGGCCGGTAGCCGTCCGAGATTCCGAGCACGGCCAGGTCTTGCGCCTGGTTGACTCGGTCGACCGAGGCGGGGTGATGGGCAAGCGTGCCGTCTTCTTCCACGCCCTGGATGTAAACTAGCGTCTCCTCGAGGCCAAGCTCATCCGTGACACAGTGTGCAGCCGTGACGATCACGCCCTGACCGACGTGTACCCCGGCGCAGTACGTGTCTGCATCGGTCTCGGTCACGAGCGCTACCGTCGAAGAGAGCAGATCGCGCTGCTCCGGGTAGGACTGGCTGGGAAGAGATGCACAGCCGCAGCCGAACACCCCAAGGATGAAGGCTGTCAAGGCCCCCGTGATCGCACCCCATGCGGAGGCGCGGAACTTCAGCTTCATGATTTCCTCTTCGATCTCGTCAAGTTTACGCCCCTGTTCGCGGAGCATATCCATCATTATTTCGTGTTCGGGGGTCATTTGCTCACCTCCTCAAATACCGCGCCGTCAACGGAGACAGCTTCGGGATCGGTGGGGGTTTTCATCTGCACGATCGTCACGAGTTTGTTCTGCGGGTTGTCGAAAGCTACAGAGGTCTCTTCGACCAAAGCTACCCCGACATAGAATAGTCCGTCGCGCTCTACCACCTGATCAGCGGGCTCGTCCGCGTAGGCCAAGTGTGAGAGCGGCTCCTCCTCCCAGCGTTTGAGAAGACGGATGGCCCAGGGCTGATTCTCATCAAGAGCTTCCTGGAAACCCTCGGTGTTCTTGATCATCTCCTCCACTGACCAGTATCGACGGAAAAACATACCCGCCTGTGAGTCAGCGAAGGCTTGAGCTTCGGCTTGTTTCTCGAAGACTCGACACTGTGTTGCGCTTACTTTCATGGATACGTGTACCCCGTGGATACGGCGTATTTGCCGGCTAGTACTGCTCGGATGGTGTTCAACTGCACAGATGTGATCGCGCTGCTAGCAGCCCAAGCAATCTCCGTTGCGATCGCTCCGTTGAAGTACTGCGTGGTTGAATAGTTGCGGCCTACACACGTAGTTGCAGCAGCTCCCGGGGCGGACGTGTGTCCATTGAAGGTGGAACTAGACGCATCTGTTCCGTCCCACCGCTGGATAATAGAACCTCCGCCCAACCGTGTTTCTTGAACGTGAATACCCGTGGTGCCCGTCTGGGATGAAGAACGATACCCAGTAGGAGCAACGTTGGCCCACGTGGCGGTCCACGCCGTGAGTGTACCCGCTACGTCCTTTTGTGTTGAAAAGGCGCAGTTTCCTGATCCGCTATCAGGCAGCTGGCTAGGTCTTACCCCGTCCGCGGCAGTGTTGTAAGCATCGATGTCGGCGACTCGCCACAGGTATAGGTACCTGGTGTTATCTAGCGTTGTCCCTGGCGAAACGAAAGAACGGCAAGTTGCCGTTGAGTTCATGTGGTCATTCGTCCCGTCGAAGTCGGGCGCGGCAAATCCATTGACAGTGCGACCCGTGGCGGGGCGGACGGCGAGTGTTGCAGTGAACGAAGTAGAGACAGAGCCTTGGTTCGCCCAGGCATCAACGACACCTCCGGATGCAGTAATGCCGCGCTCGTCCAAAAGCTGGGTAATCGACGAATATTGACTCCAATCGAACCGTACGTTGTTCGATGACGCGACCGCCGCCGCTGACCCCCCCGGACCAGAGGCCGCCACATTGCAGGTCAAAGGTGGCCCTTGTCCCGAAGAGAAGGACGAATCACCGAATAGTGTAGAAGTCAGCGCGGGGCCTGTGCCCCCAAGATCGGCGCCGAGTAGCTGGTAGGTCGAACTCGTGGCACCGGTAATGGCCACACCTCGGATGTACCACTGGTAGGTGTAGCTGGTGGCGTTGCTCCAGGTGCCCGTGGTACAAGTAGCCGTAGCACCGATCTCGTAGAGAGCCGGGACGGAAACAGTAGGCGCCACGAGGTTGACCGGGGGAGGGACGACCGCTCGACCCCCACCGAAACCCCTCACCGGACGTCTGACTACCCTACCCCCACGCATCAGACGCTCGAGGTGTAGTAGCGAACCGTGCCCGAGGCCGAACCGATCAAGCGGTGATGCGTCTGACCAGGCTTGAGAACGAACGAGACGATGGTATCAGCCGGGATACGGAAGCACGTGGCCGTGTTCGCCCCCTCCGCCGCCGTCGTAGCCACCACTGGCGCAGCGACCGTTGAATCTCCGAACTTGACGTAGAACGCCACGTCGGAAACGTAGCTGATGAAGATCTCCGCCTGGCCTTGGGTGGCCGCAGCGCGAACCGAAACGGCCGCGTTGGCCGCGGTCGTCACTGCCTCGGCGCCGGGATTCGTCGGAGCAAGGAACTCACAAGCTTGTCTAAGAATATCCATAGTTACATGTTCTCCAGCTCTTCGAGCAACGATTCGTAAGTATCGCCGGAATCGCCACCGGCAAGCTCGTTCAACAGTGTATCATACTCGCTAACGGGTTTCACGGGCTTTTGTCCGATTTGGGGGCTGGGGGCCTCATTCCGCTCGGGGTCCGTGGCCAGCCTGAGCCGGCTGAGTCCGCGGCCGGCCGCGACCGGGGCGTTGGCGAGAGTCTCCTGGGCCGAGGCGCGAAGCCCCGGGCTCGAGCGGACCGCCGACCGGGCAGCCTGCATGCCTGCACCGGCCAGGCCGATGCTGGGAGTTTCCGCCGGTGCGGGGGCCGATCCCGCGCCGGTAGCCCGACGAAGGAGATTCTCGCTGGACATTCTCAGCAGATCCCGATCGCTCATCGCCTGCTCGAAAGCCGGCTGAGCCGCAGCCGAAGCCTGTTGGCCTCGAGCATTCGCCTGCTGCAGCGGGGTCAGCTCTTCGACCGTGCGCTGGGAGTTCTGGACCAAGTCCCGGTAGGCCTGAGGGATTCGCGACGGCTGCCGGGCCGGGGCCGGAGGCGGCGCAGGCGCCTGAGCCTGAGGTTCGGGCGAGCTTACGACCTCGCCTTCCCATTCCGTCGAGCCAGGCCGAGCCGGGCGCGGGGGCATGGATTCCCCCTGAATCGGCTGATCGAGAGCCAAACCAGAGGGCTCCGGGGGGAGTCGGGAGGGGTTGCCGTATCGAGCATCGAACACGGCCTGGGTGTCGGCGTAGTTCTGATCGATGGCTGCCTGGGAGGTGGGCTCGTTTCCTGCCCCGAGGCCACGCCCAGGTCCGCGAGGACCGACGGGCATCGCTCGAGTCGCGCCAGAATCCGGAGGAGCAGGGGCGGGTCGCGTCATGTCGTCGGCAAACGACATCGTATCGGCCTCACCGACAGACTGCCGAACCTGTTCGGCCAGAGTGGGTTCCCGACCGAAGTCGACCGGAGAGCGACGAATTTCCTGACCCACTCGCTGCAAATCGGCTTGCTCGAACTGGGACATGTTGCGTTCGGCCGCGAGTTCATCCAGCCAAGAATCGGCCGGGCTTCGCGGCGGAGGCGCCCCGACGTCCATCACGTCCTGGGCGTAGGTTGGCTGGGGTGGAGGCGTGACGAGGGGTTCCGTGCCGGGCGGACCGTTGCCAGGGCCCAGGCGAGGAGCCTGCGGGGGCTGCGGGGCCGAGCGAGCCAGAGGCGCCGGAGACTGGGTCTGAGGCACACCATCCGGCCCAGCTTGGGCGGGCAGCTGCCCGATCGGGTTGTCGAGCATCTCGATCTCGGAGATCGCTCGGGGCGTGGGCTGGCTGGCGACCCGCTGAGCCTGACTCAACTGAGCCTGCTGCTGGGCCGAGAACGGAGGCACTTCAGGCTGCGCCGCAGCCGCTTGCCGGGAGACGTCATCCGCCGCAGCCGCAGCCGCATGGCCTCGAGCGAAATCTCCGCCGAATAGGTTGTTCCTCGCCGCGCCGCCGTTACGAAGCACGTCCGCCTCGCGCTGGAGAACAGCAGGATCCGTGGGGATGCGCTCGGCAGGAATCGCCGCCTGCTCCATGCGATTGATGTTCGCGCGGTTCATGAGCGAGCGAATGGGCTTGGCGAGAAGTCCGCCCGCGCCCGTGACGGCCGCTCCGAACTGAGATTCGGCCTGTCCGCCCTGCATCGCGCCGATGGCGGTATCAAGAGGTCCACCCTCGGCCGCGCCTGCGCCGCGAATGGTACCGGACGCAAGCCCGCCGCCGGCCGCTGCCCCGAGGGCCGCACCGGGCATCGAAGCCGCAGCCGCGGGAATCGCCCCCGCCGCAGCCGACCCGAGCACCACGCCGGCAGGGATGGAGCCGATCACTTGACCAGCGGTATACATCCCAGGCGAGCGCTCTTCCGAGAGCTGGTTCTGGTTTCGGATTTGATCCCGGGCCACTTCGTACCCCGAGCGATCATCCATGTCGCCGTCGACACCGCGCTCCGAGGCACGCTCCCCTTCGTAAGGGTCCTCCTCGAGCGAGCCCACGGCGCCCGCAAGCTCGTCACCCCAGGAGAGCGACGCGCCCTGGCCCAAACCTCGAAGCAGATCTTCCCAATCCATTACTGCCCCCCTCGAGCTGCGGCTCGGGCACGCAGGTCAGCTGCTTGCTCGGGCGTGATACGACCGGCCTGAAGAGCGGCCTCGATTCGATCGGTGATCGGAGCGGGCGCAGGCTGATCCACCCGGGTTCCCTCAGAATCTGCAATACCCGGATACGCCAAGTTCACCTGCTCGAAGTCTGCGTCCGCAGCGCGCCGCGTTCGCTCCAGGCCCTGTCGAAGCGAGGCCATGTTCACGAACTGCCCCCCGCCGATGGCAGACATCAAGAACTCGCGCTCGCGATCAGAAACGGCCTTGCCGGATCGCGCCTGAGCCAAAAGGCTGATCATGTTGCGCAGCGCGCCCACGGCAGGCCCTGCCTGGGGGTTTCGCGCCATGTAGGTCGCCAGCTGCTCCGGGTTTCCGCTCAAACGCATTGCACCGCTCGCCAGAGCAAGGCTGGTATCGTCGAGCCCCCGGGTGATGTTCTCGACCTCGGTCAGGGCATTGCGGAAAGAGATGAGGCCCGCCGAATCCCGAAGGTAGTCCTGGCGCGTCCGCTGGGTCTGCTGGGCGTTGGGGTTGATACCCTCGCGAATGCCTGCGCCACCCTCGCGGCCGAGAGTCTGGCCGGCGACCGTGTCCGTGTGGGACATGCGCAGCAGGGCTACGCGCTCTTCGATGGCCGAGCGGGGGTCTACGTTGTCGGGAATGCCTCGATCGGTCGCCGGGTCGTAGCCTTCCTCCCCACGATGGTCCTGGGTCAGCTGGGTGTAAGCCAGGGTCTCGAGGTTGCCGTCCTCCTCTGCATGGGCAGACGTACCCGAGCCCGGAGCGCCCAGGCCCGTGCCTGCGCCCCCTCCCCCTCGCCGACGAGGCATGCCCTCGATCGTGAGGCGGTTGGCTCGGTTCGCGGCGCCCTCTCGCTCTCGAGAAGCGATCTGAGCTTGCGTACGGCCGTCGGACCCGCCCTGGGCGAGGGCCGTGCGTTCGTAGGCGCCGTCGTTGCGCGCACCGATCTGCTGCAGGCGAGACTGATTCTGAAGGAGCCGAATGGCCTCTTCTTCGGAGAGCTGGTTGAAGTTGGGCATCGACCCCACATCGAACCCAGAAGCCGCCAAAGCCTCGCGAGCGCGAATGGCCCGGGGCGAGTTCGGGTCGGACTGCACCGCCGAGGCCTGGTCCTGCTCGAGCTGAGAACGCTGCTGAGCCAGACGGGGGTCGAGTTGGCCGGCGATGCGCTCATCGGCCGAAGCCGCGCGCATCATTGCCGGGCGAGACCCGCCCATGAGCGAGCCCACCACCGCAAGCCAGCCGCGATCGTGCGCGTCCGAGACCTGACGGTCACGATCCTGCTCGGCCATTTCCAGGCCCTTGGTTCGTCGAGCGAGAACGTCGTCCGGGTTCAGACCCGCCGACTGCAAACGTCCCGACCACCGCCCCGGGGCGTTCTTGGGAGCATCCGGGACTGCCTGGCGAGGGGCCATCTTGCCCGCCACATCGAGCATAGGAGTCTCATAGCCCTCCACGGGCTGCGCCTGATCGAGCCGACTTTCCTTGCCGCCCAGACCCTCGGTGACGTCGTTGCTCAGGGCCGTGCCAGCGAGTTCAAGCTCGCCTCGGTCATTCAGCTGCAAATAAGGGCTCTGCCCCCGGCGACTACGTCGAGTGGTCATTGATTGTAGCTCCCCTGGAGACGACCCGAACCGTGTCCTCCCCAGATGCCGTCCTCGTCATCGTCGTTGTAATCCTTGGTGCCCTGCGCGCCTGCGCCGGCCGCCGAGGCGATTCCGCCCGTGGCGAGGTTGGTACCGACGTCGACGGCCGTGCTGAAGGCCTGGTCGCGTCGATCTCGTCGCGCCTGAATCTGATCATTCTGCTGATCAACGCCATTCACTCGCATGCCCGTGACGGCTCCCTGATTCTGGAAGTTCTGCTGATACGCATCCGCCTCGTTCTGTCGCTGTTGGTTGAGCAGTTTGTTGTTCTGCTCGTAGACGCCCCTGCGCCAGTTCATGTTGCGGACGTTGAAGTCGTCGATCGCCGATCCGGTCGAGAACGCCTCGTCGAACGAGCTGTTGCGCATCTGTCCGCCGATCACTCCACCAGCCTGCATGGCCTGGAGCGCGCGCTCCTGCGCCTGCTGGTTGATCCCGGCCATCGCATTCGCATTCGCATTGCCGAGCGCCTGGTTGCCCGAGAGAAGCCCCGCCAGGGCCGCCCCAGAGCCGCCCATGCCTCGCTCCTGCATATTCGCCATGACCGCTTCATTGCGACCGCGCATGGCCTGGGCGTTCTGATTCTGCGAAGCCTGAATGGCCTGACGATCTGCGTCGGTGAGACCCTTGTGACTCGCAATGTCCTGCAGGCCGGCGAGCGCCTGGCGCTGGGCCTCGATCGCCATCGGGTCCGCCTCGGCCTGCGACGCCATCGAGTCGCCGAGCAGGAAGTTGTCCGCGACCATCTTCTCGTAGCCAGGGGTGAGCTGGTTGATGGTCGGCGCCGAGTTGGCGTATTCGTCAATGTACCCCTGACGTTGGGCGTTCAGCCTGGACTGATCTGCCCGGTCCGCGGCACCGCCAAAGACGAGGTCGAGCCCGGGGATGGTGCCGAGGGTGCGATCGATCGAGGTGAGGAAACCGTCGCCGCTGTCGCGATCGGTGGCAGACTTCTCCCTCTCGAGTCGCGCTGCGCGCTCCTCTTCGGTTTCGGCAATCTCTCTACCGTTACGATCTCGCGCCATGTAGCCTCACTGTAGCACAAAAGATACTTGTATCAAGCCGGATAATCCAGCGGGTGTACTAGGATTTGAAGGTCGGTGATGTAGGCCTCGTATGCCGCGATCGCCGTCGACACGACGCAAAGGCCGAACTTGGTGACGGACTTGTTCTGCCAGCCCGCTTCGACCGCGTAGGCGGTGTCGGAATCCGTGATCAGCCCATCTCGAGGCCGAAGGCGCGCGTTCGGAGACGGTGACGAGGACAAGCACTGAATCGACACGAAAGGCACCGGAGGTTTGCCCGTGGAGCCCTGTTTCATGATCAGCTCGGCCTGGTAGACCGTCCCGAAATAAGGAGGAGGCGTTCCGCTGGAAACGTCGATCGTCTTCTCGACGCCAGCCAGATTCTGCGTTCCCGAATAGAGAACGTAGGGACGGAAACCCGCGGGAGACGCCGGGACCGAGGTACCTTCGGCTCGAAGCACGCGCAGAGCGTTGGTAGTGTCATCGTAGTGAGCGAACCCGAAGCCGTACATCGCCGTACCACTGCCCCCGTCGTGGAAGAATACACCGATATTGCAATCAGGGTCACAGTATCCGATTCGATACTGAATCACGCACCGCCCCGACGCCGGCATGGTGAACTCGCTGCTGTTCAGCTGGAAAACAGCCGCACCGCCGGCACCTTGCCAGGATCCGGAGATCTTGATCGCAGGGCCTAGCTCCGTCGTCGCGTCGGCCTGAAGAGCGATTGCTGCGGAGTTATCCGGAGGAGCACCCGAGTCCGACGTGATGATGGGGGTGGTGTTGAACTGAGTGACACCCGCGCGATCCCAGCGCCATAGGACGGGGGACCAGGAGGTGTACGTCGCAGGGGCTTGGGGTTCCCACTGAGATCCATCGTAGGTCAGGACGTCGCCCGAGGCAGGAGCGGCCGAAGAGACCGGTACGCCCTGAATACCTTCGACGACGTTGGTCTCGATCGGCCCCGTCACGTCTCCCGCGAGGTCGGGGATGACGGTGGTGCTGTCCGCTTCCTCGAGGGTCGCAACGCGCTCGTCGAGGTCCGTTACGGCCAGGCGAACGCGCTCCGCCCAGACGTTGAGCTTCTTCTCTTCGTTCGGAGTCTCGAAGTTCTGCAGGCTGAGGGGGGTCAACGGCTTCATCGGCGCACCCCGCGGCCTTCGTTTGCCTTCTTGGCCTTCAGCAGGCTAGAGCCGAGGCGCCAGCGACACCGAGGCATGGTGAACTCGATCTCCGGGCCCAGGACCGCCTGGCGCGCCACAGAGCGGGGGATAGCCACCCGATCGATCACGGCCTGGCCCGTGCCCGATGCGACGTCGGTCACGGCCCCCGAACGACTAGAGAAGTAGGAGGTCTGGTCCGACGACACGAGCGAGGCCTTCCCCGCCCCGTAGAATCGGTAGGTGTATCGCGCGCCCTCGTCGACCGTGTTCTGCAGATCGACCCACTCCGTGAGGAACTCCTGCCAAAGCGCGGGCGCGAACGGTCCCTCCACGCCCTGCTGATTCCAGCGCATTTTCACTCGAATGCCCTCGTAGGCGTAGACCTGGTCCGAGGTGGCCGCGAGCGAGCCCGAGAGCGTCACGACGTAGTCCGAGCCCACGAGCGCCGCCGCAGTGACGTAGGCGAATCGATTCTCCGTAGGGTTCCACATCAGGTCGCCCACGGCAGGGATCCAGCGATCGAGCGAGGCCGCCGCGATCGTGAAGCCGCTCGTGATCGACACCACGCCCAGGTCGTGGGAATCGTCGTAATAGTCAGGAGTATCGAGCGTGTACTTCTCCTGGCGCACTTCGAACGTGGCCTGGGACTTGTCCCCGCCTTCGATCATGAGCAAACCAGACTTCTGTCGATACGCCGCACAGCGGGATGTAAGCTGCCAGGTCGTCCACGCGTTCGTGAGCGGCGAGTAGACCCACCACTGCGAGGCCTTCGACTGACTCAGCCCCGAGGGAACCGCAAAGCACACCACGCCCCGGTGGGGCAGCGAGACGGCGTACGCGCCCTTCGAGGGGGTCGTGTGTCCCGGCAAGAACTGGCGCGCGGCGAAGAGCAAATCCGTGCTGGTGCCGGCGACCGTGGTCGTGTCCGGCGCCAGGACGGGGCTCGAGAGCGGCTCACACTGATACTCCGTGACTTTGACTACGCCACGGTTCGTCCAGGCGTAGCAAATGTTGTCGAGCACGCAGGTGGACTCCGGGTTGGTCAGGATGGTCTCCCGATCCAGCTCGTCCACGTACCAGTTCGGGAACGATCCGTTGATTCGCCAGATGCCGTCCTCCTTGAAGACCAGAAGCGATTCCTTCAGGGGGACGAGCTTGAGAACCTTGGCATCTTCTCGCCCGAGCGCGATGTAGTTCAACGCTGCGAAATGCTCGGGCTCGAAGGGCTTGGAGTAGGCAACCTCGTTCGTGCCGATGTGGTCGACGAAGAACTCATACTGGCGCCCGGTGATGTAGTTGGGAGAAGCGAACGACGGCTCCACGCAATCGGGAGCCGAGGTGGCCACCAGCAAAGGCTGCTGGTACATTCCGCTCGAGACCTGGTACTGGGTCAGAACGAAATCCAGGTAGTGCGTCTGGCTGTTGTGGAGCTTGGGCACCCAGTAAATGCTGTAGTTCGAGTTGCTGGGGTCGTTGAGCCACGTGCTGAGCGAAGCCAGGAGAGACCCGGTGTAGGTCGGGGTGTTGTTGTTCGGACACGCCAGGAACCCAGCGGCCTTGTTGTAGACCGTCGAGGCGTAGAGATCGATCGAGACCGAGCCCTGGACGAAGCTGATGATGTCTCGGAACCACACCGTGGTCGCCGGCATCCCCGCACCCGTCGGGGCGGTGTTGATCGTGAAGGTCGTGGCGTTCGTGATCGAGGTGACGTAAGGGATCGAGGCGAAGTCCGAGTCGGGCACCGCCAGCGTGATTGCGCTGGGCGAGGTCATCCTCATGCCCACGCGAAGGTTGGCCGTCGACCCGACCGTAAGCGTCACCGTCGTGCTGCCAGCCCCGCACGATGCCGTGGCCTCGTACATCCGGAAAGAGTCGTAAGGAGGGGTCGTCGCCGTGGTGCCGTCGAAGTAGATCGCTCGACTGGTCCAGAGCGCGCGGTGGTTCAAGTTGCCCAGCCAGGAGCAATCCCGAAAGCTCGCGCCCGTCGTGCCGCTGGGAGGCACCCAATTGCCGGCCTCGTCCCCCTCTTCGGCGAGGTTGGTGTACAGGTCCGCTCCGAGGCTGACGTCGGGGGTCTTGTCGTCGATGTCGAAAATGGCCGAGCCGTCGTAGGTGGCCGAGGCTGCGAGGAAAAGCTCCGTGCCCAGCTCGGAGTAGTCGCCGGACGTGGTCAGCAAAGCCGAGGGAGTGCGGTAGAGCTCGATGGTGTCGCCGACTTCGAGATCCACGTTGGCAGAACCCAGCGTGCCGGCAGCGATCGAGATGCGAACGAAACGGGCCGCGCCCGAGTTCGTAACCTTGATGGGGAAGAACGAAGGGCTCGAGCGATAGACCACGCCGTTGAGGTCGGTCTTCTTGACCACCACGCGGTAGTAGACCGACCAGGTGCTGGTCAGCCAGTTATCCGCCGCCTCGAGAGAGGTCGTCATCGCTCCCGTGGCAAACACGTTCGTGGGGGTGGCGCCAAGGGGTAGCGTACCGACGATCCGAGGGATCTGGTCGGTGGTCGACTCCATCTTGGCCAGGCCCTTCTTCTGGGACGGCAAATAGCAGTTCTTGCGCGCGAGCAGTCCGTAAGGGTCCGCCGTGGCAAAATCCGGGGGCACGAGGATCGACGCCGAGTCGGTGATGGTCGTGCCGTCGGCCCAGATGTACCCCGTCAGCGACGAGAGGGACGTGCCGTGGTAGAGCAGCTGCCCGTCGAGCGTGTTGCGCCGGTAATCGATGATCGAATACACGTAGTTGGATGCTACGTTGGCGTCGAGATCGGCGTGGCGACCAAAGCTCGGGCGCTGCTCGATGACGCCCTTGCGCACGATCGAGCAGTTCTCGGCCTTGCGCATGGTGCCGTCAGGTGTTACAGCAGGGTTGCCCCCGGTAACCAAACCGTAGTTCTGGAAGGTAACCTGGTCAGACACGTATCACCTTCCGTTGCGCAGGGGGCCGTAGCGGTTGATGACCTTGGCGGAGGGGGACTTCACACGAGGAGCGAGGATCGTGACGATGTTCGCCATCGACTTGGTCAGCTCATCACGCTCGAAAGCGGCCTGTTCATAGAATCCAGTGATTTTCAGGACTTGGTAGACGGTAGCGGAAACGAGAAGTTCGTAGCAAAGGTCAGGCACAGGTACGATGGGAGTGGTACCGGTCAAGGAAACGTAATCGCCAGTGGCAGCGTCATCCGTGGCAGTCGAGAAGGTCACACCGCCCGAGACCGAGGAAGGAAGAGAATTGACGCGAAGCACGTCAAAGTTGGGCTGGGCCTGGACGACATCAAGGTAGGTAGAGGTCGTGAAACTGCCCGGTGGGCTGCCCGTGAGCTGGTTGCCCACCACGCCAGTAACCGCCATCGCGGCCGTCGTGGCCACCATCTGACTCGGCCGGCGGTAGTAGTAGACGCGGATCGACCAGCCCGACTCCACGTTCGTGGCCTGGGGCAGAAGGATCTTGTCGCCGCGCACCGTGAAGAACATCCCGGACCATCCGTTGTAGATGTTCGAACGAGAATAGCCCCCGAAGCGCTCGATCGGGACTCGATTGATCGGGTCGCTCTCGTTGCCCTCGGGGTCGATCATCGTGACGTCCCGAACCCGGCCAAGCAAAGCCTGGCTCGGGATTCGGATCTCCGTCAGAGACGTGTCGTAGGTGTAGTCCTGGTAGTCAATCCAGAACTCTTGCTCGGCGCCGACGATCAGCGGGATGATCTTCGTGCGGATTTCCCCATCACCGACCCGGAGCATTTCCGCGTCAGTCATGTTGCCGCTGTCGGGGAGAAACCCCTTCAGCTTCACATCATTGAGGAAATCGAGAGTCGTCCAAGCCACGGATCACCCCGTAGGCATGCCGAACGAAAACTGCCTTGCGTTTGCGAGGTAGGCACCTGCCACCGAGGAGGTGAGCGCCGTGACCGAGGCCACGACACCCGTGGTGCCGGTCATGCGAACGAGTTCGCCTTCCCTTCCACCACACCAGTACTTGCACGTCACCACGCCTACCGCGGACGTCGCCAGGACGATCTGCTTCAGCTTGGAGTGTGCGTTGATGGCCGCGGCGAGGTTCGTCGCTGCTTCCGTGTCAGTCGCTCCGATGTTGACCTGGTTCTCGCCGGACGCGCCGGACGTCTTCCAGGTGAAGGTCACCGAGCCCACGATCGTGGTCGAGGCATCAACGATGCTCGCCTGAGTGCAGGTGAACGTCCCGGAGGGTCGATCGCTCGCGTCGAGGCCGCCCGAGAACGCCCCCGAGTTGGCGATCGTGAAGGTGCCCGCGTTGGTCACCTGCTTGACACACTTGATCGAGTTGCCGGCCGTGCCGACGTCCTTCGCAGTCACCGTCACGACGTCCGAAGCCGCGACGGCCGAGAAGTAGCGATTGAGAGGGGGGTAGGCGTTGATCGCCTTTGCCACCGAGGTCGCCATGACGGCGTCCGAGGTCGCGAAAGAGTAGGTACCAGCCACTTCGCTGGGAGAAGCCGACGCCGTGATGTAGACCACCACTCCATCCGGGAGGATGAACAGGAGCTTGTCCCCCGCCGTCGCCGTGGCGTTGTCGCAGGTGATCGCAAGCGTCGCCGCCACTTCGGTGTCCGTGTCGACGCCCACCTGGATGCACGCCTGACCCGAGGACATCTCCCGCGCCAGAATGTTCTGAACGCGCTCGAGATATTCCTGGCCAGAGGCCCCATCCAAGTTTGCCAGAGCACGCTTAGACGTGAGATGCAGTCTGAGAGATCCCGCCATTTCAGTTCTCCAATGAACAAGGCCCGGGGGTTAGCCCGGGCCGTTCTATCAGCCGAGGACGCCGGTCGTGATCCCGGAGCCGTAGACGCCCTTCGCGGGGGTCGTCATGATCAGCGCCTGATCCCAGTAGCAGCGAAGCTCGAAGCCCGCCGCGTCGGTGAGGGTGCGGAAGAACGCCGGCTTGTCGGCCGCGCCAGTGCCCTCGAGAGCGAACGTGATGTCCGTCGAACCGATCCGGCGGAGGCGACCGAAGGGCGCGCAGAACGCGTCACCGGCCTTGACCATCGGGTGGGGACGAAGGCGAATCACTCCGCCGTTCACGCCGTAGTACTCGATGTTCTTCGTGCCGAGATCGAGACCCGACTTGGTCGAATCCGCGAACCGGCGAAGAGCCGCGTGGTCGTTGTTCAGGTCGTTCCAGGCGAACGGGCTGAGCAGGATGTCCACGTCCTCCATGAGACCGCGGCTCACCGCCTGGGTCACCATGTTCTGGACCTTGGCCATCGTGAGGCCACCACCGACCGAGTACTGGTTACCGCGCCACAGCGTGTAGATCGCAGCGTCGATACCGAAGAGCGAACCGGTGTTCGAGAGGATCTTCTTGAGACCGTCGAACCAGTTGCCCTTGGCGCCGCGGGGGACGATCACGTCCGTGGGGATGATGGTGTCCATCTCCGCCTCGGTGCCCGTGAACTGGAGGGTGCGGGTCGCGGGATCCGCCACAACGGCCGTGATCTCCATCGTTCCCGCCGTGTTGCGCTTCGTGGTCAGCGTCGCGTCATAGACGTCGACGTACGCGCCCTGCATCTGCGACCAGATCGCCGGGGCCCAGCTGGCCGTCGAGAGCGAGAAGGTCTGGACCGTGCCCGAGTCCACGGTGCGCGCCAGGATCGTGCCGATCGAGTCGCCGCCATAGAGCAGCGTGATTTCGCGGTAGAAGGCCGCGGTGTCGGTCATGTCGAGCACAAGCTCTTCGACCGCGTCACCGAAGGCCGCCGGACCGTCCGAACGGGCGCGCGAGGCCGCACCGTACGAGATCGAATCGCGGTGAGCGAACTCAGTGCCGTCCACGACCGCATTCTTGAACAGACCGGTCTTCACCGCGTTCATCGTGAATGCCGTGCCGAGCGTCGCGCCGCCGTTGAAGGTCGTGCCGTGACCGCGCTGCACCTTGACCGGGAACTGGTACTGATCGCCGAGGCGATCCTGCTTCCGGAACTTCACCATCTCCGAGAGAATGGCATACTCGGGAACCAGGTCCTCGAGCTGCCCAAACCGGGGCTTGTAGTAGCCATCAAGCGTAGTAGAATCCATCGTAACACCTCAAAAACACAAGGGGGTTGAATAACCGCGTTGCGCTTCCGCAGATGCCGACGGATCCAGGCGCCTAGTGGTAGCCGGGAGGGATCGGGTCTAAAAGAAAGCCAAGCTAAGTCACTACACTGTAGCCTGGCGCCCCCAACGTGTCAAGTACGATCCGTATCGTAGGTATCACACACGAGCTGTTCCCAGTGAACAAAGGCCGGGTCGGGCTCTCGTTTCGCCAGCTCAACGGCGTGCTGCAGATCTTCGAGGGTGATCGGCTTTGTTGGTTTGGTGGGGTCCCACAAGCTGTACGTGGGTTCCGCGTCGATACCAAAAAGGCTGCCCTTCATCGCCGACCGTTGATACGCTCGAGTTCCCATTCTGCGCGGACCTCGTCGATCGTCTTGCGGCGGGGTTCTTCCTTGCGCTTGAATTTTCCATCCTGCCCACGGGGCGGGGTGGCCGCGGCGGGGACCTTGGGCTTGAGCTTGGCGACCTGGTGCTCCCGGAGCTTGGTCAGGAGTTCTTCGCCGAGGAACTCCTCGATCTGCTCGGGGGTCATGCTCGAGAGCTTGCTCTTCTCGACCGCGTCCGGGGGCGGGCCTAGTTCCCGCATCTCTTCCGCAACGAATCCCGCGCACTGGCGCATCGTCCAGCCCAGCTGGGGGTTGTTCATCGCCTGGCTGACGTAGTAGGCGAGGCGGGCCTTGGCGAGCTTGGTCGGCTTGACCTGCACCTCGTTGAGCGCCGGCTCGAACATCTGCTCGTACTGGGCACGCGCCTGCTTGGCCTGGGCCTCTTGCTGCGCCTTGGCCTGCGCCTCGCGCTCGGCCTTGAAACGCTCGTTCTCCCGGCGGGTGTCATAGACCTCCCGCTGCTCCGGGGTCATTCGCTCGTACTTGAGCTGCTCGACGACGTGGTCTTCGACGGTCCGGGTGACGTACTCATCACCGGTCGCCAGAAGAGCTTTGATTGTCTTCGCTCGAACTTCCGGCGGCAGGCGCATGAGCAGTTCATGTCCCTGGCCTTCGTGGAGCGCTCGAACGACAGCCTCAGCCTGCTTTCGAATCTTGGCAGCTTCCTCGAATCGCTTCTCGGCAGTTGCCTCTTTCTGGTAACGAGCCACCAGCTCAGACTCTTCGACTTCACGCTCGGCGCCATCGATCTTGACCTTGAACTTGCGGATTTCCGCAGGGGTAGGAGCTGCACCGGCGGCCGGGGCGGCTGCGGGGGCAGGGCTCGGGGTGGGCGTGGCAGATTGTGCGGGTGCGGCTGCGGGCGCCGGGGCGCCGCCTTGAATAGCGTCAGACATCGTTATCCCTTCTTGGCAGGTTGGTTACTGCCGGAGCTTCGTGGGTCCTTGGGCATTTTGGGCAGCTTGGCTGCGAGACCAGGGGCAGATTCTTTCGTAGCCGGCATATCCGCCTTCGGAGCGCCGCCACTAGGGCCTGCATTCCCCTGTTGCTCGGGCGGAGGCGCACCCCCTCCAGGGCCAGGCGGAGGCGCTCCTCCGAGCATGGGAGGCAGGAGCGAAGGATCAGGGGGCTGTTGCCCAGACAATACCAAGAGTCCGGGAGGAGAGTTGATCCAGGCTTCATAGTGCTCTTGGATGTGCTGGACGACGGCCGCAGAGACGGGCTCATTCATGCGGAACTTCGGGTTGTTGAGCACGGCCAGGTGCTCTTCGACGTGCATCTGGTGGTTGTCGGTCACCATCATCTTCGGGGACTGCCCGGACATGAGCATCTCGTTTTCAGCCTTGACGTTGAGCCGGGCCGATCGCTGCGGGTCTTCGATGTCCTCGAGGCGCCCGGTGCGGATGATGTTCATGTACTGCTCGGGCGTGATGGGCGCCTGGGCCTGCATCAACGCCTCACCGAGCTGTTGGCGACCGGCCAGCGTGCGGGTCGCTGCCGCGCCGAGATCGACCTTGACCCGGCGCACTGCCGAGATGTCCTGGCCCTGGAACTCCTTCAGCTCCGGCGCCCCGTTGCGGCCCACGATCTGGGCAAACCGAGGCGTGTTCGCGTGCTTCTGGAGCAGCTCGACAGTGTGCGTCAGGCCCCGCTCCACGCAGCGGCCGAACGCGCGCTGGATGGGCGAGTTGAACTCCACCGCGAGAGACTGAACGAGCGCAAGCCCCGCGCCCGACGAGATGTTCGAAGGAACGTTGCCTCTGGCGACCGAGTTGACGCCGGAGATCGTCTGAAGCATGTTGAGGATGATCTCCTCGAGTTTCTGGGAAGCATTCGAGATACCATCAGCTTTCAGGATCTTGGGCTCTTCAGCCGACTGGAGGTGGCGCACGCCGCCGGGCAGGTCCTCGGTGATTAGGTCATCGCCCGAGCGGTTCCAGAAGTTGACCATGCCCGTGGCGTCATGGTTGGTCACCATGGTCGAGATGATCGAATCGTAGGCCTGCTGCAGGGCGATCAGATCCCACATGCGGCTCCAGCCGAAGGCCGACTTGCGCTTGCGCCAGGCCACCATGGGGATGAACGGAAGCTCGCGATACTGAAGCACTTCGTCCGAGAGGATGGCGTCGTTGACCATGACGGTCTGCCGGCCCACGGGCATCGCCGCGGTGGGACGGTGGTAGAGCGTCCACTTGGTCACGAGATCATCGGGGTTGTCCGAGCGCTCCTCGCCGACCGGCCAAAGCCACTGCTCGCGCTGGGCTGCGTCGTAGAGCGTCGCCGAGAGGATGGCGCTCTCTTGCTCCGGGTGTTCGGCCAGCAGGTCCCAGCGATTCACGACGCTGCGAATGATCAGCCACTGCGGGTTCAGATCCTCGCGCTTGTAGTCGCGCACCACATCAACCGGGTGCCGGAACGTGCAGTTGACGTCGCCTTCGTACACCGGGCGATTCGTGACGGTTTCGTCTTCGCCGACGACCTGATCGAACTGGTAGATCTCCCCCAGCTGCGTATCCCACGTGCTACCTACCCAGCATTCTCCTGCGGAGAGCATGCACTCGAGCGCTTCGACGTATCGATCCTCCATCTCCTTCTCTTCGTAGTAGTACGTGAGAAGGCGCTTGGCCAAATCCGCAGCGATCTCCGACTCGTAGTCGTTGTTGATCGCCTGAGCCTCGATGCCCAGGCGCGTTCCTGTAGACATCGAGACAATGGCTTGGGCTAGGGACGAGTAGTGATTTGCCCGAAGAAGAACCGTTTCTCCCTCCTGGCCGCCGTAGGTGACTGCAGTGGATCGAGACCATCCGCCTTCCGTATCTTGGCCATACAACAGCCGGTCGGAATTCCGCCAGAGGGACATCAGACCAATCGAATTAACATGTTGATAATACGACGTAATCCGCGCCCGCATCTCTGAAGCGATTTCAATAGTATCCGCAGAGGCCCAATATCTATCACCATTGTTAGACATGCGACCACCCCTCTCTCCGATGTATGTGTGAGATCAGGGATTTTGAGACTCCGTAAAGTTCTGCAATATCTCGCTGTTTCACCTTTTGGTTGCAGAGTTCGCGAATCTCCTTCACGGCAGATTCGGTCAGCTTAGCTTCTGTGTTTGCGATCCCTCGGCGCGTGTTCGATCGGCCCTTGACAACCATGTCGTTCATGTTGTCTTGATGTTCACCCAAGAACAAGTGGGCCGGGTTGACGCAACCGGGGTTGTCGCAGCGATGGCAGACACACAACTCTCCGGGTGCACCGAAATGCATCTCATAGGAGACCCGGTGGGCCCTCCTCATCTTGCCATTGATCTTGAACCAGCCGTAACCGTCCTGGTTTTTTGAGGCTGTCCAAACCCAGCAAGTGTCGGTCTTTTTGACCTTTTTCCAGAAACGAATCACTAAAACCTCCGCTTCGGTCTGAAGGCTGCAGCGACGCCGGAGACCTTCTTTCTTGGACGCATGAAATGGGTCGAAGGGTGCTCCCCGTTGATGTAGTCGGGCACGGGGTTACGCTTGCGATTCAAGTTTCTCACGAGGTAGGTCATTGCCGCGATCGCGTCGAAGTGTCCAAATTCACCCGAACGCGCAAATTTCAAGCCCGACGTGTCCCATACCCCGTTTGAGAGGTGCTCAATCGTGATACGACACCTGGGATGTATTCTAACCTTATTCTCACCGATGAGCAACCTCAGCGCATTCACTTGCGCTTCCAGGTCGTCTTTTCGTGTTCGAATGAAGTTGAGCTTGTGCTGCGAGGCGAGATCGGCGGCGATGATCGGGTCGCAGTCGGTGACGCGGAGGAAGGGCTTGTGTCCTCCCCACAGCTCCTTTTCCTTCTCCTTGACCGCCTGCGCGATCGTGGCCGAGTCGGTGCGCTTGAAGATCAGCTCGTCTTCGACGTAGAGCGTGGCCGTCTCGAAGTGCCAGTAGGCGAAGATGATCGCGGTGAGGTCGACGAACCCGAAGTCGGCCGCGACGTAGCGGTCGATGTACTGGTGCCGGGTGAACTCCTTCACGATCGTGTCGAGGTTCTCCTGGAACTCGGGCAGGATGGCCGAGTCGGCGTCGGTCACGAACTCGCCGAGGTACTCCCGGCGCCACGTCGTGGACTTCGCTCCGCCTGCTTCCTTCTGGAACTCGAGGATCTGGGTCGGCGTGATGTGGGTCGCCGAGTAGATGTTGCGCTGGATGTACGCCTGCCGCTCGAGCGCGGCCATGCACATCTCCTTGAACGGATGGGCCGGCGACTTGGGCGGGGTGGACACGACGATGATCTGCCCGTTGCAGGTCAGCGTCTGGGGCGTCAGGATCGAGTTTACCACGTAGTCGACCTCATCGATGAACCCTGCCTCATCCACGATCCCCAGGGTCGTGTAGGCACCGCGAAGGGACTCGTGGTTGCCGTTGTCGCAGCCGGCGATGTGGAGCATCGCGCCGTTCGGGAAGTAGTACGCGCGGTCTTCGGTCGAGAACCTCGGCTTGAGGTCGTCCGGGCAGGTCTCGAGGATCATCCGGATGATCGGGAAGATGATCTTCTTGACCTGCTTGGAGGTCGGGGCGGCGTACATGACCTGAGCATCCCGCCGATTGAGGCAGTGCTCGAAGGCCTGGATGACCATGTAGTACGACTTGCCCCAGCGCCGGGAGCAGTTGATGAACACGCGCCGGGAGGTGACCGTCTTGAGGTGGTTCTTGAGGTCGACCTGGTGATCGAGCAGCAGAAAAGACAAGTCCCCGCACCGCCAAGCGTGGTGCTTGAGCGCGAGGACTTCGTCTGGACTGACCTGCTTAGGCCTTGGCTTTTGGCGTTGGTGGATCACGTAAGATAAGTCTGAGTCGGTAGCCCTTGGGAATGCGGGCAAGCTCGAATCCGTCGTAGTTGTCAGCCTTGTCGAGCAGTTCGGGGGTAAGATCTAAGATCCCGCCTGCCTTGATGATGGCTGCCTTCAGAAGCCCGATCGCGAGTGGTTCGTAGTCCTCGTCGTCCTCAATGGATTCGAATGACGGGTGCTCGGAATTCTGGTCGTCCATTTTCACCTGCTGTGGGATCGAAGCCTTCAGGGGCGGGAATGACCGCCCAGTCATCGGGGTGCACCGCGTAGGGCTCAGCGACGTGATCCGGGAAGTGCCACCAGTACTTCCGCCCGAGCAGGTAGAATGCCTTGAGCCGGCGGCGCTCCGCGCGGGTAATCTCGTAGCGCCCGACCTTGCCGGTGGTCAGCGTCTCGAAGAGGACGAACTCGGTCCCATTCTCCCACCCGGCATCGATGTACTTCCGGCAGAGCATGCCGAGGTAGGCCAGGAGGTGCTTGCGGGCCGTGGCAGGGGACCAGAGGCAACCGAGCCAGAATGCGACGTTTCGGAAGAACTGCATCACTTCACCCTCAGCTTGAGCGTTTGGACCTGGGCGTGGATCTCCGCGACCTTCTTCTCGAGCGCATCGACGTTGGTCGGCGGGGGCAGGACGGGGGCGCGGGAAAGGCGCTCGGCCTCGCGTTCGTTGAAGTATCGCCAGGCCACGTAGCAGCCGAGCGTGTAGGCCAGCACGGCTACGAAAATCATGACTTCTCTCGCAGGTCGTTGCAGATGTCCTCTGCGGCCATGGCGAGCTTGCTCAGCACGATGGGCCGAACGTCCGGCAGGAAGGCCTTGACGACGTGCTTCTGGGCCACGTCGATGGGCAGTTCGATCACGCTGAGGGTGTAGCCTTCGCGCGGGTCGAGCTGGAGGTAGAACCCGCGAACGGTCGGGACGGGAGGGGCCGGAGGCCGCGGGGCCTTGGGATCAGGTTTCGTCATCTGCTGCCTCGAACTGGGGGTTGCCGTAATCATGCTTGACACCGCTCTCGAGTTCGCGAATCTTATCGCGCAGATCGAGCATCGGGGCGGTGTTTGGCTGGGGGAGGTAGTTGTTGTGGATCTGCACAGGGGGCACGCCGATCGGAGGCAGGGGGCCTTCCGGGTCGTTCAAGGCATCGAGCGTGATCAGGTCCTTGAGCAGGTTGCGGGCGTCTTTCAGCTTGTCCTTCTCGAGCGCCAACCGATAGAGTTCATGGAGGGATTGGCGGATCGCTTCCTTCCGTTCCTCTCGATGGGGGACGGGCTGCGCCGCGATGTAGTCCCGGGTCGCTCGAATGAGATCGCGCGCCTCTTTGGGCGAGATGTCCCATTCCTCGACGCAGATCCGTTCGATCTGAAGCGGGGTGTATCGTTTGGCGAGAAGGGCTTCTACGTGGGCCATTCTCTGAATAACTTCCGAAGCCGATGACAAGTCCGCCCTCCTGGGGGTAGGTACTGGGTTTATCATGGATCGTTCCATCGAGGGTGTCAAGGATGGGACCCTAAAATGCGAAAAATCGAGGAAAAATCGAGGAAAATATTCTGAAAAAAAGTTTGGTTCTCCCACGTCCGGGGGCCCCAGGGGTCAGATGGCACCAGAACAAGGTATCCCCCCGGGATCATTGAGGAATTCGCCCGGCGACCGCAGACCCTACCGAGCTGGCACGATTCTCCAGCCACATACCATGCCAAATGAAACGCTAATGATATCAAGCACTTGCACTGTTGATACCTGACCTGGGTATCACCCACGAACCATGCCAGGTATCATCCGTGCTTGGCATGGGGTGGGCAGGCCGAGGGACACGCACACCATGCCAGGATACTGGGGAGAATCGGCCTGGGGTCGGATGTTTCACGTGAAACGGTCGATTCTCTCGAGAATACGGCATTTGACCATATGTGACCCTTTACGATTCTCGAAAAATACCGTCCGCGAAATCATTGGAGAATCCGGTTGGCACGTTTATCCCACTCTATTGGGGATAATAGGATCGTGTTCGCCCTATATATGAGGGGTGAACATGACGACGAATGTGAAAGTGACTCCATGCTCAAGTCCCGTTGCGTACGTGCAGCGCCTGGTTCGCATTCTGTGCGAGCGCCTACCCGAGAACTACACGGCAGAACAGCGCGCGGCAGAATGCGCCGGCTTTGGGGAAACCGTGGCTCGCGAAATGTCCCGCGTTGCTCCGCGCGTTGCTCATGACGGTCTGTGCCCCCCTGCGGTGTTCCTGTGATCCCCGCGTGCGTCGTCTGGTTCTCGGTCTACGCGTGCGGGCTTGGCGAGTGTGTCCTACACCTCGGCACCCAAGACGCGCGAGAGGCCTCGGTCCTTGCCTTCAAGCTCGAATCGGTCCCCGGGCCGTACTCAATCAATGTCTCGAAATGGGAGGAATGCCCCGATGAATGATATCATCCTGACCGTGCGATGGTCGAATGGGAGCGAAGAGACTCACCCGCGCATTCACGTTCCCGAGGGGTTCCGCCCACACGGGCTAGATCCTTTCAACCCAGAGCACCACTACGCGCACCGCGTGAACAGCCCCCCGATTCCCTTGTCTCAGGTAGGCATTTACCTGCGATGGTCTGGACTGGTCTAACCCCGGCTCGCCCTCACGAGGGGCGGGCCTTTCCCGGTAGGAGGGTCAACCATGAGCCTTGTGTTCTGGCTGCTATTGTGCGACCCGTATGGGGTCGATTGCAGTGTCATCGCGCGAGTGAGGCACGAAGACTACGCACACGATATGGCCGAGTGTGTTTCACGTGAAACACCCGGGTGCGTCATGGTGACCAAACGCGGGCAAATCGAAGGCCTATACGGCCAATGCGAGGAAATCTATGAATGACACATTCAAAGCAAGCGTGATTCAGGATGGCCGTAAGGTGCGCCAGACCGTCCCCGTGCTCTTTCGCAGGGGTGTCTGGGTCGCGCATCATAATCCGCTCGGACACGGCAAGGTGGACGAGTCTATCGTCTCAATCTCTCACGCCCCCAGCGGCCTGAATGTGCTTTTCGCGATTGATTGTGACTATGTCTATGCGGTTTTCTCCGTCGCACACTCCTATGGAGCTGACTTCCTCTCGGCTTTCAAGTCATGGACGGCCATCACGAAACACATTCGTACCTGCCCTGAGAAGTCAGTGTGGGAGGACAAACAAGTGCGTTTGAAAGCGGCGTTGTGCACTCGCTGAGTCTACGTTTTCCACTGAAAAGGAGCGAAGAAATGGCACACCTCACGCTGGCACCGGCATACGGTCGAGACTACAAGTCAAAGGCAGAAGTCTTGGCAGACTTCGAAGCCAATCGGGATTTCGTTCTCCTCTCTTTCAGTGGGGAAACCTATATCAACAAAGAACAGATCTCCCCAGGTCAATCCGTGAACTTCCGATACGGGAAGATGCGCAAGGTCTTCGTTCATACGGTGAAAAAGTGAGGCTTTCCATAGACACCCTGATTCTTCTAGGGCGCTTGGGTGACAAAGTCGCCGACTGGCTTGACGCCAATCGCGACGGTGAGGTGTACAGTGTGTCACGCGGAAATCTAGGTGGGGGCTGGCCTGGTCTAGGCTGGTTCCGGGGAAGCTATCGACCATGATTCACACCGGCTCGCACCCACAAGGTGCGGGCCTTTCCCGGTAGGAGGGTACGATGCTCGCCACCCTGGTTCTCAAGTCAAAGAATGGTAAGATTGGCCGCGTAGCGGCTACGTACGCATCCATCGAAGGCTCCTGCCCGAAGGATTGCGCTCTCAGGGACGCCGGGTGTTACGCGCAAACGGCTTTCGTTGGTATCACCACGGCTCGGCTCAATGCGAGCGTCAAGCGGAGCACCACTCCAGAGAAGGTTGCTCGGGAGGAGGCGACCCTCATTCTCGACGCCATTGCACGTCACAGAAACCGCACGCCACTGCGCCTACACGTGGCTGGCGATTGCCGCACGGATGAGGCAGCGCGCATTCTGTCCGATTCAGTCCGCGAATGGGGACATCCCGTGTGGACATACACCCACGCATGGAAAACCGTCCAGAAGGCCTCGTGGGGCTCGGTAAGCGTCCTGGCCAGCATCGACCGCCCCCAGGATGCCTGGGTGGCCCTAGAGCGCGGCTACGCCCCGGCACGCGTCGTTCCGGCGCACCCCGAGGACGGCAAGGCGACGGTCGAGTCAGGCATTCGCTGGATCTCCTGCCCCGAGCAGACCGGCCGCGCCGAGTCCTGCGACGCATGCAAGCTCTGTTGGCAGTCCGAGGCCTTGGTTGCCCAAGGCGCGGGGATCTCCTTTGCCGCCCACGGCAGTCGTGAGAATACAATCAAGCGTCGTCTCTCGGTCATTCGAGAATAGAGAATAGAATAGCTCTGTACAGGATCACCACGTTAGGTGGCCCTAATAGTTTTATGGGGATACCCTTTTTCTATTTTATACTTTTACAAATAATATACTTACTTTATATATTGATATTAATGTATAACTATAGAGAATCACTAAGCAACAACCTGCCCCACACCCCCTTTTTTCTGAACCAGGAATCAACTACTTAGACATGAGTGGGTGAGACCCCACCCGACACATACCTACATGCCCCCCATGTGCCCACAGTGTCGTTTTCAATAAGAACAAAGTGAAGGCTTTCGCACACTTAGTCAGGGTGCACAAGCAAAAAGGGCTTTTTCATTCGTTTTCAATAAGAACCTACATCTGCCTACACTTGAGAATATTCTCCAATTGGGGGCTGAAGCCCCCGGGAAGGGATTGAGAATGAGCTACCATTCCGCCCGCATGGGCCGCGCCGTTGAGTCAATGCACACCGCGCGAACGAAGCGCGCGGTTAACAGCGGGGGCGCGCTGTGAGCAACTCCGATGAGTGCTGCTTGGTGTGCTTCCGCCGTGTTGGTATTAACGCTGGCGATGACGGCTCGCCGCCCGTTGACCTTGGGCGATGCGCCGCGACAGATGGGTTTGAGTGCCGAGCCGTAGGCCAGGCGGTCGCCGGATACCGACGCGAGAACGAGGTTCTTCGATCAAACTGCGACCACCTCAGTTCTGAGAACGCCTCGCTGTCCAGTCAGGTCGAGTCGATGGCGCTGCGCATCGAGAGTCTCGCCGAGGAGCTAGCGAAGCCGGAGGACGTGAGGCTGCGTGAAGTGGTCGCCGCGCTCGACGGGCACGCGGTCATCTTCGACGGCCTTGGCGAGCGCGTTGGGCACTTGCTCGACGAGATGGACGAGTGGATCGGGCGGGCGGGCGAGGCAGAACGAATGGTGGAGGCCGCACGCCGCAGCCTGTCCAGCGTT
>JACCDT010732668.1_pt1 | contig 25043 bp, 31 predicted proteins | sample 7446291 | NCBI WGS metagenome assembly JACCDT01 (sample SAMN15323446, study PRJNA562643) | freshwater metagenome | isolation source: river surface water | place: USA:Blue River Watershed | collected 2017-08-17 | reverse complement strand
TTACGTTTACGGCCAGAATTATCAAAACATAACAATTAACAATTTTAAAAACACCACAAAAAAACTATGAAACAAATTATCACTATTGCGCTATTCGCGTTTGTAACAGTTAGCGTACATGCACAAACAATTTTATTTAACGGCACACCAGTAACAGGTGATACGGTTTACATGCAAAAGGGAACGAGCAACACGCTTATGTGGGATTTCGTTAAGCCTACAAACGGCATCATTCAATTTCAAGCGTTAATGAATGCACAACCGATTGCATGTGGGAGCCAATGGGGTACGCTTGGGGTTAATGAAAAGGGCAGATACAAAATGCGGGTTATTTGGTATCACGATGGTACGGCTGAAATATTATACAAGCGATTGGTATATGTTAAATATGGTAAATAATTAATTACTTTTACAAATAATTTTAAAAAACTAAAAAATGGTATTAGCTGAAAACAGAACCACAGGCGAACACAAGCGTTTTTCGGACGCGCATTGGGAAAAGCTCTTTAAATCGAAAATAACGCACCCTTGGATAAAGGTTGATGAATTAGCCGCCCGCGACAAGATAACGTCAGGAAGGGCCGTAGAAATCCCAGCCGATGTACTTAACTTCAAAGCACGTGCAAACGAACCGCAAGCAGATAGTTCAGGTGTTGTGGGTGCTGTAAAACCAAAGGGGGGTAAATAAAACGTTATGCCATTAGTGATTAAGAATAAAAAGAGCGGCCACCAGCAAACCGTTAATGATGCTGATTGGTCATACATGCAAAGCAAAGGCATGGCCAAACGCTTTACAATAGTGTCGTCAACACAGGTAACGAACCGAGTAGTAGAGATACCTGACGATGTGTTAAGTTTTAAGGCCAAAAAAAGCAACAATAAAACACCTGATGCACCACAGGTTTAAATTATGGTGATGAACAAGAACAATTAAACTGCTTCAAACACAATGGAGGAACTATTAGTACAATTTTTGAGCAAAGCATACAATATGCAAGCTGATGCAGCGGCCGCGCTGTTTAATGCGGATGGTACAGGATTTACTGACGATGCGTTAACGAAGTTATTAGAAGCCGACAAAGCCAAAGTAGAGGGATTTAACACGCAGATAAACCAATTACGTTTAGATGCAACGACAGCTTTTGATAAAGGCCATAAAAAGGCCAAATCAGAGGCTTTAGACGGCTACGAAGAAGAAATTAAAAAAGCATACAACATTAAATCAGAATCGAAGGGCTTAGAATTAATTAAGGAACTAATTACAGCGAATGCCAAGGGTGGCAAGGACATCAGTAAAGACGATGTGGAGCGACACCCACACTATCAGGATTTGGTTTTAAAGTCAAAGAATGAAACAGAGGCAGCCGTTAAGTTAGTACGCGATGAAATGGCTAAGATGCAGAGCGAACAAAAACGCAAAGACACATTGCAACGTATTCACAAGTTAGCTATTGATAAATTTGAGGGCATAGGCGCGAATGAAAGCACCGACCCGAAGGTTAAATCATTACAACGTGAGTTGTTGTTATTAGGTGTATTGAATGGGTTAGAGTATGAGTTTGACGAAACGGATGCGACTAAAGAGCCTACTGTAAAGAAGGACGGTAAGCTGCACACCAACGCACATGGCCATGCAATTACATTTAGTGATTTAATTAACGACATAGCGTTAAGCAACTTCGGACTTCGTGCAGCCGATAACAGGGGTGCAGCGGGTGGCCGAGATAGCAACCAAGGTACAGGCAATGCGGGTGATGCGTTTAAGGTTACAAAGCCAGTAAACAGGGAGGATTACATCGCGCAATACAGTAAATTGAAGGCGTCAAATCTTGACAAAGAAGCCTATAACAAGGCCGTTATTCAATTAGATACTGAATGGGAGGCGGTTAAGAAGTCTGGAACTGTTTAGGGTTTAAAATCGAACAAAAACTTTAAACAAAAAAACAGAAAAAACATGTCAAAAGCAGCAGGGGACTTAACTTGTGGGGAGTTACAAGAAGTCCAAATAAAGATGGATAGAATATGGGCAGACGCATCGGTAAACGTAGATTACATTGCCGAAGTAACGTCTATATCAGCAATTCGCGAAAATCAAACGGCACAACTTACGGTACTTGAAGACCGTGAGAAAGACAAGCAGCTAAAGATTACGTGGGTTGAGATTTGTGGCACAACAATCAAAGACGATTGTAATACTACATGTACACCAGGCGGTACAGAGTTGTCAATTAACTGTAAGGATTATTCGTTAAACTTGTGTAACAGCGCGGGTTTTACGATACCTGAATACGCATTTAGGACGTCAAATTATTCGCGTGAAGAAGTTGTTGCACGTGCGTTTTTGCGAGCAGACCAAGAACTATGTGAGTGGTATAACGAACAAGCGATTTTAGCGGCTGATTCATACACAGGAATTAACCAGTATGATACCGGCTTAGGTAAAGTTTGTGGCCACGATACCTACTTAGAAGCGGCAATGTGGACACCTGAAATCATGGGTTACTTTATGCAGACGGCAGTTATAAACCGTCAGCGTAACAGTTACATGTTATCAGGCACGAATTTATCGGGAGCGAATTGGCAAGCGATGATGAATGCGCAGAACTTAGACGGCAAAGGAGCGCAGGCGATGATGGGTTCAATGCGTAAGTATTTTGATTTATTCAAGATAGACAGCACAATAGGTAAGAAGACGCTATTAATCGCACCTTATGCGATGGCAGTTGGGACGAAAAACTACTATTCGGAAGCACCGATAAATTACATCGGGGCAGGCCTTACGAATTTTTCAATCCAATCGAAAAACTTACCTTGGGTACGCTTTGATGTAACTTACACTACACGTTGTGCAGTTGTTGGTGGTGTTAAAGAGATGTACCATGATTACACGTTGCAATTACATGCAGGGGTTTATCAAAATCCATTGCCATGTAACACCGAGCAAACAGGCATATTGTCGTTTGTGTGCGGTACAGCACCATGCTAAGGCGAGTTATTTGAGGAGGTTTTAATTCGCCTAAAATCCTGCTACTTAATTGTAGTGGGATTTTTTTTTGTTATTTTACAAATAAATTTAAAACGTATTTATCACAATGAGTTTAGTACCTCAATGCCTTCAGGATGTGGTAGGTTTAGCAAACCACGAATGCCCATGTTTTAGCGGCAACACATACGCGAATACAAGCCAATCGGGCTTATACATATCCGAGTTAATAGACATGCGCCTGTTTGAAGAAGGTTGTCAGCAAGGCGGTGTTTGGGAGCAATTAGACAATGCACGTAGTACTGCAATTAATCGCGTTAACCAGGATATACTAAGCTGTATAATGGTTAAGAAGAAACACAAATTGGTACGCACACCGTTTAGTGGAGTTATAGGTGATGCGCAGAAGTTTTCGCAATTTGTAAATTCAAAAGGAACGTACCAAGGGTTGACGATAGTACCCGCGAATGTGCAGGGTGGGTACATGTACTTAAATCGCATAGGTTTGTTTTTATCGAACACATCGACTTATGATGTGTATTTGTACAGTAATTATCAGGACACACCGATAGCGGGCTGGCAGGTAGGTTCTACGGCCAATAAATTAGAATGGACAACGGTAAACCTAAGCACGAAGTTGCCGCTTTCATACCCAGGTTTTAGTTATGTGCGTTATTGGGTGGTTTATGAGCCATCTGGAGCGCAGCATAAAGACACTAAGATTGATTGCGGTTGTGATAACATTATGCCTCCGTGGTCATTGCTTTCACCGAGTTATCCGAGGCATACGCGCTTCTTATGGAATGAATGGGTAATGGCACGCGGCACTTATGGCGAGAGCCTTACAAACATGGACGATTGGCAGGTAGTAGAGCAGAACATGGCAACGTTCGTAGATGTATCGTTTATGTGTGCAACGGATGAGATAATTTGTAAAGACGAACTAAACTTTAACACCAATTACTTAGCTATATCCATTGCATTGGCGATACAGTACAAGGCAGCGCAAACAGCACTATATAATTACCTTACATTTGGTGGTGGGCAGGCCCATTTTAATGCCGAACAATTATACATGAAGATGCAAGCGTATGCAAACCAGTACCAGGAGAAGATAGACTATTTGTGCGAGCAAATAAGCAGCCCAGAGATGCTGAATAAGAACAACGATTGTTTGAGTTGTTACAACGAAGATTCATTTATATTAGGTGGGATAATGTCATGAAGATAAGCCAATTTATATCGAATATAGACGGAGTTATAAACGGGATAACGGACATAGTGATAGATGCTTGTGATGTGGCTGCATTGGATGCAAAGGCGATGTTACAGAGCCGTATTCAGGAAGAGGGTTTAAATTCATCGGGTGCATCGTTTGAGCCGTATTCAAAGAATAAGCTACCATTGTTTTTTTTCGCAAAAAACTCAAAAGTAAACGTGTTAAATACATTGGGTATAGACAACACAGGTAAGCTGGTAAATAAAGGCCGTAAGGGCATAAAAAACCCATATAGCGAAGGTGTTAGTTATGAAGAATGGCGTAAATTAATGGGGTTACCGATTACACACGTAACGCTAACAGTTACAGGCGAGATGTGGAAGAAGATAGGATTGTTAGGCAGCAATGTAGATGGCGGCAACATCATTACACGTATAGGTGGGCGCGACCCAAGTACGCGGCAAAAGATGTCATGGATAGCAGAACGCAGGGGCGATTTTATGGGCTTGACAAATGATGAAGCCGAAGACGTTACAGGGGTTATGCATAAAGAGGTAATTAGTAGAATTATAGAACGGTTAGAACAATGAATGAACAGATAGCGAACATAGTTAAGTTGTACGTCAAGCCATTGCCGTGGGCGCAGGTTGTGGTAGGGTTGGCGAAGTCGGCCATAGTGAATACGCCATCGGGGAATCCTGATGCGCCTACATTTACGAGGCGTACATTCCCTGTGCCATGTGTTGCGCCTGATGTGTGTACGGTGGATAATTTACCCACGTTACTTATACCTGATGAAAGCAAGCGTGCAATTGTTTATTTTGAAGATAACGGTACTTCGTTTGTGTCGCAAAACGGCAATGCAATTACGATGGTTTCACAGCTTAAATTGGTATGCTGGCTTAACCCTCAATTTTTTACCTCGCCACGCTGCAACATAACTACATTAGTGGTAGCGGATATAATTAGGAATATGCCTACAAACCCATTTAACATGGGAGGGATGACGCGCATACAGATTAAATTTAAAGGCGAAGAAGTACGCAATTATCAATCAATCTTTGGCCGTTACAGTTACAATACGATACAGCATTTATTCATGCCACCGTATGATTTTTTTGCCATCCGTTTTGAGGTGTCGTTTACAGTTGACGCTGCATGTATGGACGAAGTAGGGATAAACGAAGAGCCATGCCCGACACCGAATGAATTTAACCCTGATTTTGATTGCCCTGATTGCCCAACGATACCAGTACCTGGTTGTTGCACATTGGCACAGATGGCCGATGTACAAGCGGCAATAGATGCGCTGCAATTGCAGATAGATAATATACCAGCGAGTGTACCGAGTGTAGATGTACAGTCATTTGTAACAGTTGGGGCAAATACATGGACAAAGCCAACCGGTGCGAAGACGGTGGAGGTTATAGTTATTGGTGCTGGAGGCGGTGGTGGAAGCGGCCGTCAAGGTTTAGCGGGAACGGTTCGTACAGGCGGTGCAGGCGGTGGAAGTGGTGCGCGTCATAGGGTTGTTTACGATGCAACGTTAATAGGGGTTAGCGAAGTTGTGAACGTAGGTGTTGGCGGTTTAGGCGGTGCGCTTGTAGGGACAATAAACACGAATGGTAATGCAGGAGGCACAGGCGGCAATTCATCATTTGGGCTACATATAAAGGCACAAGGCGGAGGCGGTGGTGGTGGTGGCACAACGGTTGCGGCCACAGGCGGCACAGGCTATACAGGCATATTATCGAACGGTGCAAACGGTGGTAATTCATCAAACGGTGGTGGCAACGGCAATGCGGGTTCAACACCTACTTACGGAAGTACAGGCGGTGGCGCGGGTGGTGGAATAACGGTTGGTGATGGTCTAAGTAATGGCGGTGCAGGTGGCAGTATTGCAGTTGCAACGGTAACACACTACACGAATGATAACGTTGTTGGTGGTTTAGCGGGTGTAGGTGGTGCAGGTGGCAGTAATGGCGGCAATGGCATAAGCGTTACAAGCACATACATAGGCACAGGAGGAGGTGGTGGTGGAAGTAGTAAAACGACAGCATCATGGGCGGGCGGGAACGGTTCTGTTTATGGTGGTGGTGGTGGCGGAGGCGGTGCATCGTTAAACGGCTTCAATAGTGGTGCTGGCGGCAATGGCGGTGATGGAATAGTTATAGTAATTACATCATTTTAAAACAATTAAAAACAAACAAATTATGGACGAGAACAAAGTAAAAGTATTGGGCTTAAATGACATGGAGGCCGAGAATTTAAAACTGCTATTGTCGATGGCGTTGGAGCGCGGCAATGTACCTATTGCGAACAATGTAGTAGAGTTTGTCAATGCGATAGATAACGCACCGATGGTAAGCGAAGAGGGTTTATTTAAACTAATAAAGAAAGATGGAACAAGTTTATAGTGTATATTTAATGTACATGGTTTTTGCGGTTAAAATCGCAGTTATAGCGGTTGTTTACAGCACGATATTAGTTGCACCTGGCAATATTTTATCGCGTTGGAAAAGCTGGTTAGATTGGCGTTTAAATCGCAAAAATAGCGATGGCGAATATGTAAGCAAGTGGCATGTGATTTATGACCCGATAGTAGGTTGTGTTGAATGTGTTACAGGTCAGATGATGTTATGGGGTTTAGTTTTGACGTGGTTTACATGGTGGTTTGCATTGGTTATAAACATTGTATTTATGGTAAGTGTTACAATATTAATAAGCAACCAATTAAAGCGAATAATTAAATGAAGGAACTAAAGCGATTAGCGGTATTAACGGATGGTAAATGGGGTTTTCCTGACACGTTTAAAGCCAATGGTAATGAGTATGTAATAGAGGGGTCGTTAAGTTTTGACCGATTAGAGATGTATGAGCAATTGGAGGTTGAATTAGGTTTAGGATTGCGGTTGCAAACTGTACTTGAAAAGTTAGACGAACAGAAGGCCTGTTATGATGACGGAAGGCATGCGGATGCGATAATTGTAAACCATGAATTGCGGACGAGTGCATACCATAAGATGGAAGGCAAAACGAACACAGCGTTTGACATGTGTGCATTGTTTATAAACAGGGTTGACGAAGATAGGCGGTATATAAACAGGGATATGATTAAAGCTAAGGTACACGATTGGAAGGAGGAGGGTTATGCTGTGAATGATTTTTTTCAGTTTGCGATTTCTTCTATACCGGGATATATAAACGCTTACGGCAAACATTCCCAAAGTACTTTGACGTAGGAGTTACTGGTGTTGGCGGTCGCAAACCGAAGGTATTGTGGCAGATGAAGCAGATGGAATTGAAGAAGAAGTCGCGTGATTTAGTGAATATAATGAGCGGAGGAGATGTGGTAAAAAAGCAATTAATAAGGGGTTTAGATGCGTTTGATTTTTTTTGGGAACTTTGGGAATTTGAGCGGAATCAAAAAAACATAATAAAAAGCAATGGAAGTTGATTTAGAATTGGTAACGAACCTTGATAAAGCGAACAAGGAATTAAAGGCTTTAAAAGACAACATGGTAGGCATTGGCGATGCTACTGTTTCAGTAGGTAAATCAATGGGTACAGCGTTTAAATCACCGTCTAAAGATGTGGAGGCATTGACACAGACGGTGAAGGGTTTAGCGAACAACATGAAGGGTTTTGAAACGCTTGTAAACAATATATCTACGTCAAAGAGTTCGGCAGAATTGGTTGCAAACTTTAACAAGTTGGTGCAGGCTGCGGAAAAGACACTAAGCCCGATAGAGGCGATAGAATTTAAGTTAAAGGCTATTGCGGGCATACGTCCGTTTTTGCAAAGTGCGGAGGATATAGAGGCAGCCGACAGGGAAGCGAAGCAGTTAAGCAAGGATTTAGACACTATAAAATCAAAGGACATAGGCGCACCAGCAGAGAGTTTGCGGTCGCGTTTAAAGAAGGCAAAAGAAGAAGTAGTACAGATGGCCGATGCTTATGGTGCATTGGATGCGCGGACGCTTAAAGCGGCAAAACGTGCGGGTGAATTGAGCGACCAAATGGGGGATGTAAATGCTACGATAAAGGCATTAAATCCTGATGCTAAATTACAGGCGTTTACGGATTTAGGGCAAGGCATAGCTGGTTCATTTGCGATAGCCACAGGGGCAATGGGTTTGTTTGGGTTTGCGAGTAAAGACGTTCAAGAGGGGTTATTGCGGATACAGTCAGCGATACAATTAACGCAGGGTATAAACCAGATTTTGCAATTAAAAGATGCATGGACAAATGTACGAGCTGTTATACGTGTATTTATTGCCGACACGATAGCGTCAAACACATTGATACAAGCACAAACGGTTGCCGAGGTTGAGAATACAGTAGCTAAAGAGGCAAATGTAATAGCGACAGGTCAGGTAGCGGTAGCCGAGGCAGGGGCAACGGTTGCAACGGCAGGTCTTGCAACGGCACAAGGTGCGGCAGCAACCTCCACAGGTGTACTTACAACGGCATTGGCATTACTTACAAGTCCATTAGGGATAATTCTTGCATCGGTAGGTGCATTGGTAATAGCTTATAAATTATTTGGCGAAGAAACGGAGCGTTTAAACGATTTGACGGCAGACCAGATAAGCAAGGCCAATGAATTAGCGCAATCACAGCGAAATTTAAGAAATGCGATAGACGATACTAAAGACAGTATCAGGGTAATTAATGGTGGTTTAAGCGAATTGCAATCTGAATTATTATCAAGGCAACGTAAGTTTTTTGCCGAGCTTGACGAGATAGAAGAAAGCACCAATTTAAGTTTGAAACAGGCACAAGAAGCGGCTGCATCAGGCCTTATAAGCAGCCAAAGCGAGTACCAGTTAGAATACACACGTATAGTAGATTCGGGCAATTTGAAGCGTAAAAACTTGAATGAAAAGTATAATGTAGATGTTGAATTAATTAATGCAAAGGCGGCCAAAAAGGACAAAGAAGAAGCCGACAAATCAGCCGATGAACGAGCGAAGGCATTAAAGCAAAACCTTGATAAGCTGATTCAATTGCGGAAGGATTATCAAAACGCATTAGAGGGCTTGGCGAAGTCGGCAAATACGGCATTGGGTGAGTTGTTTGGGGGTAAGGAGCGCATTGAGATAGAGCGCGATGCGTCATTGAAAGAGATAGATGCATTAGAACAGTCTATCCGCGAAAAGGGTGAGGCCGAAATGCGTCAAGCGCGTATAGTTTATGGTGCAAATTCGTCTAAATACAAAGAAATACTTCGTGAATACCACGAGGGTATAATTAAGAGCGAACAGGCTTTTGATATATTGCGTAAAAACACACGTACAAAGGCCGATGAAGAGTTGTTAAATTTAAGCATAACGAATGAGTTAAGCCGAACAGAGGCAATACTTGATGCACAGACTAAGTTAATTGAGCAATTTGAAATAAACAGCAAGAAGCGCGGCTTAGAGATGCGCAAGAATGGTGTAAAACAAACGGCCATAGATGCGTTAAATGCTAAGGAATTATTGGACATAAACAGTAAGTTTATAGACGATGATTTAAGCCAGCAGCAGGCCTATTATGAATCCATAATTAATGCACGTGAATTGAATGGTGAGCGGGAGATTGATTTTGAAACCAACAAGCAGCGTGAGTTATTGAATTTACAGATACAATTTGACGAAGCACGTATAAGCGAGTTAAGAGAAAGGGTACGCAAAGAAACGGACATAAACCCGAATTTCGACAGCACCGAATTGCAGACGTCAATTAATGAACTGATTGAGAAAGTAACTAATTCGCGTAACCATCTACGCAATTTAGGCGATGCGGACGAGTTTAGTTTTGCGAATTTGTTTGGGCTTAAATTAAGTAAAGCGGATGAAGCAGAATTTAACACCCAAATGCAATCATTGTTGCAATCGGCACAGAGCATATACAGTCAAATTATAGACATTAGGCGCAATGAAGTAGCACAGCAGATAGCATTAAACGACAGGCTTATAAGTAGTTTAGATAACCGTATAAATTCGACTGAAACGCAAATAGACAGGGAGATACGATTAAACCAATTAGGGTTTGCGTCAAATGTGGAGGGTTTGCGAAACCAGTTAGAAACGGAGCAGGGGTTACGGAAGAGAGCCGCAGAAGACAAAGCGCGGTTAGTTGCACAGGAGGCGCGGTTAGCGCGTCAACAGGCTGCAATAGGGGCTGTACAGCAGTTGGCGAGCCTTACAACGGCATCGGCTAAGCTGTTTGAAAAGGGTGCATACGCTGGTCCGGTAGGTATTATCGCATCCATAGCAACGATAGCAACGATGGTGTCAGCATTTTTGGCATTTAAGCAAAATATAGAGCGTGCCACGATGCAGAGTTTTGGCGATGGCGGGCGTATTCGCGGGCGTTCACATGCTGATGGGGGTGTAATCATAAACGCTGAGGGCGATGAATTTATGATGCGTAAACGTGTAGCGATGCGCCACATGGGTGCAATGGAAGCTATCAATTCAGAAGATTGGCGTTCAGTACCTGATTCGTTTCTATTGCCGATTTTAAAAGCACGTGGTATAAGTTTAGGGCAAGCGAATACAAATGAGGTATTTAGTAATCAAACTATAATTAACGACAACGCCTCAAATAACGGCAATAGGCTACACGAATTGGAGCGGGTGCATGAAAGTATGGTTGATGAAATAAAAGGGATTAAAAGCCATTTAATAGAATCGGAGCGCAAAGTGAATATGCCTGATGGTAGTTTAATGATTTTGAAAGGGAACAAAACGACAATATTTAAGAAACGGTGAACGAATTAAGATATACATTTAAGCCGAGCCAATACATGAGCGGGTTTGCAGTTACGGAATTGCGGCCTGTGAATGGCGGCAATGTTGAATTTGAGGTCAAACGCTATGACAATTACATATTCAAGCGCACCGTTTTAAAGACGGCATTAGTACTTACAGGCAACGATTATAATTTATTTAAACGCATAGAAACATCAGGTCATCAATGCGATGAATGTGAGATTATAATTGAGCGTAAATGTGGGGGTGTTTGGGGCGAATATTGGCGCGGAATATTTAGTTATTCGTACTGTAATGTGAACAATGACGATTGTGTAATTGAATTTACACCCGATGTAAACGATGCTTATACATGCTTGCTAAACAAGGGGGCATTAGAGCATAACATACTTGATATTACTAACATAATAACTACGTATAGCACTAATGTGTTACAGTTTGAATATACGACATGCCAACAGACGATGACGGTATGTGCGATACCGGGCAACCCATGTACGGATTCGATTTATTGCGATGCAGTTCAAAGTGGTGGTGGTTCGTTATTTAACGTTGCTTACGGTTGTTTAGAATCGTACCCATTAGACTACCAGTTATACAGCACACGGATAGACAATTATGTAGGTGTTGGGATGGTAGGCGATGTAACAACGGTATGGTTTCGCGAAGTTCGCCTTACTTTGGATGTGGGCGGTTTACCATCGCCTCCATCGGGGAGCGGATGGACAAACAGGGGTGATGTAATGATAGGGAGCAGGCATGGGCATCGTTGGACGCGCCAGCCTTATGGCGGAGCCTATACAGCACAAGCGCATTATCCTGGTTTATGGCAGCACGTTACAGGCAATGTATGTTCGCAGATATTCCAATGGCAAGACCCGAACCCTACTACAATTACATACGATAGGGGTAGGTTATTGAGTGATGTTTTATCGCATTTGGTTGGCCTTAGCGGGTGTATTGGTAGCAGTTCAATTGTGTCGGATATATTGCGGATAAACACAACGTTATTGCCAAGTGATATGGATTACGTTACAGGGTTACCGACATTAATAAACCAGTTGGTAATTAATGCGAAGTCGGACATAAAGACGCCATCGAGTAGTGAGGCAGCGAACACGGCAAACCTTAGCTTCTTGCAGCTTATGGATATGCTACGTAAGGAGTTGAATATATGGTGGTTAATAGATGGGGGTACATTACGGATAGAGCATTTGAGTTATTTTCAGAACATGCCAATGGCATTAGATTTAACGGCAACGGAGTACACGAAGTACATGCTACGAACGAACAAGTATAGTTACAGGCGTGAAGATTTGCCACGTATAGAGCGGTTTGAGAATGCGGAGCAGGGCGGGATTGATTTTATCGGCATGGACATAACGTATGAATCCTTGTGTGTGAACAATACCGAAGATGGAGGCATGGTTATAACGCGGGTGGATGTGCTTACAACGGATATAGGTTACATACAAACCGACCCGACAGCGATAAGCGATAGCGGGTTTGTTTTAATGGCCACTTATATCGACAATAGCGGTGATAGGTGGATAGTAAATGGTTTAGGTGCGCTAACAGGTTTAAACGCTATAAATGTGCCTTTATCGTGGGCTAATTTACATCGTGATTACCATACATGGGGGCGTGTTTTGCCGAACGGAATAATGAACGGGTCTTATACAGGGTTTGATTCATGGGTAAAGACAAAAAAGCAAGTACAATTAAGTGTGCCTATGTGTTGTACAGTTATTAATTTTGCGGGGCTTGTGAAAACAGGCTTAGGCGTTGGCGAAGTTGATTCGGCATCATATAATTCACAAACAGGCATGATTAAATTATCATTAATGTATTAAATTTTATAAACCAATGGACAACACAATACATAGCCCATTTCCGTGGTACTTAAACACTACGATGTTGCAGAATTACAAGAAGCCGCAATGTTTGAAGGAGTGCCAATTTCAGCTAATTACCCATAATAACGCATTGTTGCCATTTCAGGTAAAACGGCCATCGATACCATCATACACAATTGAGATTGATATTACAGGTTTTAGTGCAGCTTCGGAATGGACGACAATACAGTATGGGTTAGGTGTGCATACGATATTCAAGCATGGGCCAGCACCGATATTAATTGCGAATGCTGCTGAATTGGAGGCGTTCTTGGAAGACACATCAGGCATTGGCGATGTTACTGTAACGATTGCAAGTAATATAATTACGATAGATGTTAGGAATGCTAACTATGTGTTACAGAATATAAGTTTAAACAATACGGTTGACAATTTAACGTACACGTTTGAGCGTTATATCGTGCCGTTATTGGAGTTTAAAGTATGCTGCATAGATGGTAGCGATTGCACGAATATATCACTTACGGATATGTTTGATTACTACGTTTCACCATGTGGTGACGAATATATTACATACTATGGTAAAGACTTAGGCATTACGATGCAATGCGGTTATCAGATGGGAATTATAAGCGATGGTACGAATGTATGGTATAGCGAGTTGTTTTACGTACCGTCATCATACGCGAATACAAATCCGATATGTTACTTTACAGACCATTTAGGAACAGTTATAACTACGGAGGATGTAAATGAGCCGATAGAGATATGTTAATTTACAATTTAATAAAACAACAACAAAAGCACAATGAGAATAATAGATTTAACAGCAGCAGCACCGACATTATTGGATTATGTACCAGTATGGAATGTAGGTGCATCGACAACGAATAAGGCAACGTTTCAAAACGTGGTTGACCTCCACGAACTACAAGTTAAGGGAACACATAATTTAGTTCAATTGTCAAGCCCTGTGAACAATTACAATTCGGGGCAATACAACACCTTGCTTGGTACAGGCAACACCGTTACAGGAACATCGAAGCGTAATTTAATTGCAGGGAGTAGCAATTCAGCGACAGGTGACGATTCGTTTGTAGTAGGTACAGGCAACACCGTTACAGGTAACAGGGCAACGGCAATGGGCAGCAACAATGTAATACAGGCTAATTATGCGCATTGTATTGGTTTTAACAACAAGGCAAAAGGCACAACGGTAATTGCATTAGGGCAGGGTTCAGGGGGCAAGCGTTTTGCCGAAAAAACCTTTGCAGCATCGTACTTTGGCGCACATGGTGACGCACAGCTTGGCATACTGAATGCGAACAAAGTATTTACAAGCCCATATTCGGGTGTAGTGCTTGATTTAAGTGGGTTTAACATTGACATACATACTGATTCGGTAATGGGTTTAGAGGTGCATGTATTAGGCGTACAAACGGCCGGCAGCCCTGGTAGTGCAGGCGGGCATCGTTACTCAATATTGCGTGGGCTGATAAAAAACATAGGTGGAACAGTTACCATACATGATGTAGCCGAAACGGTTGTATCGGCAAGTCATTCAGGCACATGGACGGTAACGGCAACGGCAGACAACACGAATAAATTATTGCTTATAACATGTACAGGTGCATCGGGTCAGGACATCAGGTTTACGGCACAAATCATATACACACAGATAGGCTATAACACATTCGCGCTATGATAACGATACAATGGTGGAACGATACAAACTTCGCCAATACGGTTTACACACGTAATTTCAAGCATAAATTAATGCTTGACACATTCCTTGCCTTGCCCGAAGTTGTGGAGGTTGTTGTAGCCGAAGCCAACGGTGAGGGTGTTAACGTTGCATTGTTTCAGCGCATGTCAAAACGGTATTCGTTTGAAGTTGTTGCACCTGAATTTATAATAGATGCACTACATGATATACGTTTGCACGATAACATAACGGTTACAGACCATGACGGAGTGGAGTATGTTGTAAGCAATCGAAATACTTGGGATGTAGGCGGTGGTGTTTGGCTTGGCATGGGTTGCCAAAAGCAGTTAACGGTAACATTCCAAACGAATGACAGAGTTATACGAACTAATTGCACAAACGATTCATGTAGTGATGGTGTAGATTGCAGTAGTGTGTGTGTGGTAAGTGGTACAAGCACATACAATGAGAGTTATTGGCATGAAATAAACATAAGCGGGCAGGCGATAGACCTAAGTATTGAGAATATAGAGATACGCGATTTATCGGCCTTAGAAACGCATTTAAACACGCTTGGTTATGGTGTATTTACGGTAACTGAAAACCTTGTACTTGACGAAATAATAATTAGCAATGTGCAGGGGTTGCCCGCGCAACATTCGCTTATATCTATTGCGTTTGAAGATACCATTACGGCCAACATTCCTGTGTTTATGTTTAGTACGGATTGTGTTTTTTAGAATAGCCATTTTGCCCTAAACTAATGGGTGTTGTAAAATGTATTTACATGGGTATTAATTTTGGTGGCAACAAAATAAATAACTATCATGTCATCAACACAGAACAACGTACCAGTTTGTCCGACAGATTGCAACGTAAACCCATTAGAGGTTGAATTTAGCATTTGTGCGCCTGAAACGAATCAGGGTCAGATTCAGAAGATTTATGTAGGCTTACCGAACACATGTTTTGCGGATTGGGAAGATGCAGCAGAATGGACATCGCGATTAAATGCGCCACCAAACAACCCGAATAAGATAGTTGAATTAGTGGTTATAGGGTCTAAGGCGCGACCTACTAAAAACGAGGTTAAGGGTTCTTTAGGCCGCACATTTAGCAGCAATAAAGAGCATACAATTGCATTCAAGATTGACGAAACAAACAACACCAATTATGAAGGCATAATTCGTAAAGGTGAATGTAATGCAACGTACCCAATTTGGTATGCAACTGAAACGAAAATGTATGGTGGTAATTGCGGTGTTTTAGCGACAATAACAACCGATGATGTTCTACCTGAAGATGGCTTAGAAACGTTTGAAGGCGATGTGAAATGGACAGACCAATTTCACCCTGAAAGAATTGACAATCCTATTGCAGGTTAATTTTAAAACAAGTTATTTTTAAATAAAAAAGATATGGCAAATGTAATAACATGCAACACGCAGGAGATGACTGATGAGCAGTTTTTAAATTCGATATTGGTTAAGGATGCATCGGGTGCTGTTCATATAAATTGGATAGTAACTAATGGGTCATGTGGTAGTGTTTCGCGGGCGGCAACCTGTGAAGGGTTTATGCCTGTAAAAGATGTTATAGGTGCATTAAAGCGTGCAGGTGGATTAGATGCATGTGGCAGGCCCGGTGTAAGAGTATTCGTAGGTTCTTAGTTTGTAATATGTTAATTGGTGGAATGGGTGATGTTGTGGTAGCATCGCCCATTTTTTATTTAATTTTGGCAATAAAAAAAACGCTATGGCTCTAAGTTGTGACAAACAATATACGATAAGTGAACTACTGAACATGAGTGTTATGGTTCGCACTGATGGGCGTGGTGTTATAAACACGGTTGCTCCTGATGTGGCTGTGCCTGACACCTGTGTATCATATTTTGATTGCAATAAATATGCTCCTTTATTGGGTGTTTTGCGGGCTTTGTTTGTGGAGGTTTCGGCAGGTTGTTGGGCAATCCGAGCAACAGAGGTAAGTGTACCAACGACATGTAACAGTTGGTATATATGTGATAATTCGAGTACAGGTGTTGGCCAGTTGTTGCAAAAAAGTATAAGTATAGATGCGGACGGCAACCCTGTTTTAATTATTGCTAATGATGGTAATGATGCCGAGGGTTATGCAGTTCAATGTGGGGTTAGCGAAGTTAGCCAATTAATACGGAGCGTATTTGTTCGGATAGGCACTGATTGTATCGGGATAAGGGGTGCGGATAGTGCACCGGTTGGTGCGTGTATAAGCATGTTTGATTGCACACACCAGCCATTAGGTTGGGTGAATACATTGCAACGTGCAATGGGCAAGAATGCGAATGGTTGTATTGCTTTATTTTTAACCAATAGCGGTGCAACAAGCGATTGCGGTATAAGTTTACTTAAAGCTGGTTCATTTCATTGCAGTAAGGATTATGGCTTAGTTGTTGACCCGACAGGCGGTGTTGATTTAGGTGCTATTATGTTCACGTGGGAGCAGTCTAATGGGGGTGTTATTTGGGTTGCAATGACATCAGGATTAGGTGTTACGCATGCGGATAAAAATGGGGGTACAAACCCAACACACATGAGGGTTACGATGGAATGCGAAGGCACAACTGTAACGCTTACAATGGATACCGACACGTTAAACTATTATAACGAGGTTTGGTCATTAACGCGATGGATGCAGTATAGTATAGATGGGGGTGGTCTGAATACGCTTATAGATGGTAACGTACTATGGCTTGCCGAAGGCCAAACGATTACAATTAGCAATCCAAATAGTGCTGTGATTGATTCCGATTACTATGCGAGTTACAACACGTATGCTGGGCCAAACAGGACGATAACGAAGGGAACAGCCGACAACCAAACGCTTTACAATGAGCAAGGGTATGTTGTTTTAACGGATATAATTACATACCCAAGTGATGTGTGTGTGGTAAGTGGTACAATCACATACGATATAAACTTCGTGCCGATACCAATTATAGATGGTAGTAATTATATATGCGGGTCGGGCAATAGTACGCTATTAACGGCCAATTATGGCGCGAACACGAGCGAGTTGTACACTACATACCAATGGAATAAAGACGGTGTAGTTATAGGTGGGGCAACGGCAAAAACGTATAGTGCAACCGTTGCTGGTAATTATACGTGTACAATTACGCATCATGGTAAGTCATTAACGAGCAGTGTATTTGCGGTAAGTGTAACAGCGTTGCCACAGCCAAAATTGGTATTTACAAAAGTTTTACCTGCTGATAGTGAGTACATATTTAATTTAAGCGAAACTGCTGTATATGTGCCGAGTGATACAGCATTGGTAAACATTCAATGTATAGATTTAGGCGCATATTCAGGCGGGTATCCATTGGGAACGACATTTGATTGGGGTGTAAGCGGTGGGGTATTAGTTGACGATAACGTAGATATAACTGCAACATCATTAATGGAGGTAACGGTTAAGTTGCCTGATGCGGGTTATGGTGGATGCGAGGCCGATGCCACACCGTTAATTGTAGATTTTGGCAGCATGTTAGCACCTTGGTATAGCGGTGTTTATGTACACCCATGTAGCGGGGGGTTGCCTGACCCACCTGACGCAGGGACGTATTGGGGCGCATTGCCTGAAGATTGCGGAGGCACAGGCATAGGGTGTAGCTGCAATGATGAGAATACAGCTTGGGAGATAGCCACTACACCGGGAACATACCCATACAACTTGAATCCAGGTGTAGGGTTTATAGAAATTAGTAGTTCACTTGAAAGCACCGACCCAGGGAAGCCACTTAGTATGCGTGCCAACACCAAGTGGTACAAGCTATATGATTTAGCGACCGACACATGGATAACACCGTTACATTTATCGGCATGGGATGGTTCTACTGTATGCGAAGTTACTGAGGCTGGCGTTTATGGTGTGCGGTCAGACTTTGCGCTTGGCGGCACTATTACGGTATCTTACGGTTATATAAATTTCATCGTTCCGACAATTTAAGTAGTTTTAAGTCAAATAGTTACATGGTTTGTAATTGTTAAATGTTTGTTAATACGTAAAACGTATGTAAACAATACGTATGTTTGCATCGTTAAATAATTCAAACAAAATTTAAAACCCAAAACAAAATGAGAACATCAGAACAACTACTACAAGACAATTCAGAATTAATCTTAGCCTTTAGGATTGGCGAAACAGGAAAGCAAGGCGGGCTTAGATTCCTTGGCGAACAAGACATTAACGAATTTACAAGCGATTTATTCGAGGATGAAGATTCAGGAGAGTATGTAGATGAATCGGGCAAGTTCGTGGGCTTAGACATTGACAATGACGGCACAGGCGTGATTGACAGGGATGGAGATTATGACACCACATACTGTTTACGTGTAAGCGAATTGACGGAGAATGAATTAGGAGCAATTTACTATCGTGGTCGCGGTTATTACGGCCAATTTGCCGAAGATTTCACGGCCTGTATCGAAAACGAGGGGGGGTTATAATTATGGAAGTAGAAGCTGGTAAAATTGTAACGGACGTGGTATTTAGCCACGTCCAATTATCCCAAAACAAATGGGCAATTAATTGTGATGTAAACCTTGGCCACGACACAATTAGAATTGTAAAGACGACAGAAGATAGGGAGCTTATAGAGAGTTTTTGCGACCCCTACGAACATGCAAATCCTGACTTTGATGTGCAGCGCGATGCCTACTATGTAGGTTGTTTCGATATGTTTGAAGATGCCATTGAGAGCGTTTACATCAATAATCCCGACCCTGACCCATACAAGGGGTTGACGGCAGAAGAATTTGAAAGACGTCCTTGGTTTATAAACGAATGGGGGGTATTGTTCGGTGACTAATTTAATCAAAACAGAGCGCGAGTTATTGGCTGTACTTTCAGCCGACAGCCGCAATGATGGATATGTGGACAACGTACACCGTTCATTGAATGATGTTGTAGGGCATTTTTGCAACAAGTTTGAAACCGACAATGTACAGGTGACATTGGCGCGGGTTGAAACGGTACAAGTTAGGGGTATGCTTGCAAAATTCGGGTGCTTCGATGGTTTTGAAGTGGGTTGTGAAGAGAAAAAACAAAGAGCGTCATTATTACTATATGTATAAATTACATATATTTGCAGTAAATTTTAAAACGATAAAAAAAATGAGTAAGAAAATTAAGGAGCGTGTTACGAAGAAGATTCGTGCCGTTGGGCAGGTTACATTTGAGATATGGCTACCCAAAGACGTTGCGGCAAAGATAAGCGATGCAGCCAACAAAGCGCGAATGAAGCGCAAACCATACTGTGAGCAAGTACTTATAAGCTATGCATCGAGTAAATTATAAACCAATTAACACCAATTAAACTATGTATTTAGAAACCCAAAACAAGGTGGAAGCCACCGAACAAACACAGGTACAGGCCGTACCTAATGATGCATTAAGCCTTATAATTAAGGCCGAGATTGACACCAAAATCAGCACTGCTAAAGCGTTTCCGCGAAGCATTGACAAATTTATGAAAGGGGCTATGAGCATGGCAACTGTTACCGAAGATGTAGCAGCTTCATGTGGGTATAGCGTATCACGTGCAGGCGGTAGTATTACAGGCGCAAGTGTAAGACTTGCCGAGATTGTATGCGCCAATTATGGCAATTTAATTGCTGGAACGCGTGTAATTGCGAATGATGGTAAGACGGTAACAGCCCAGGGTTTTTGCCACGATTTAGAAGCTAATTACAGCGTACAGGTGGAGGTTAAGAGGCGGATAACGAATAAGTACGGCCAAACATTTAGCGAAGATATGCAGGTAGTTACAGGCAATGCAGCGTGTGCAATTGCATACAGGAATGCAGTATTCAAAGTAGTGCCTGCATCGCTTATAGAATCAATTTATGAGCGCACACGCGAGATAGTTCGCGGTAGTGCTGAAACGTTGGCAGTTAGGCGCACTAAGGCAATGGAGTATTTTAAAGGCATAGGTGTGAGTGATAAGCAGGTCTTTGATAAATTAGGTGTACGCGGGATTGACGACATTGATTTACATAGGTTAGTTACCCTAACAGGGCTGCGGTCGTCAATTAAGAATGGTGAAGAAACGATTGCAGGTATGTTCCATAATGAAGATGACGTTAAGGCGCAAGCCAAAACCAGCAAGGACGCTATTAAGGATATAATTACGAAGGCTAAACCAGCTACCAAAGCCAAAGACGATGCACCGGGTACTGATGACAGCCCAATTAATTTAAGCGACTTAGCATAATGGATAATTTAAGCGCATCAGAATTATGGGTTAATAGCAGGCGCGGTAAGATTACAGCGTCTGTTTATTCCCCGATTATGGACATTGCCAAGCGGCCTATGACCGAAGAAGAATTAGCTGCTGCAAAGCAACTAAAATCTAAGGCAACGACCATTGAAGACATGAGTTTACTTACAGTAGGTGCGATGACATACTTAGATGGAATAATTGCGGAGATACTTACAGGCGAAAGTAGGCGACAGGTAACGAGTTATGCGATAGAATGGGGTAACCAAAACGAACCGATAGCGATGGAAGCTATACGTAATTCAGGGAGGTTTGACAATCTTATATACTATGGGTCGAGCAATCCTAAATTTTTCACATATAGCGATTTGGCGGGCGGCAGTCCTGATGGGGTGAATATCAGTAAAACAGATGGCAAACCGACAGTATTTGAGGTGAAATGCCCTGAAAATAGTGTTAACCACATTAAGGCAACGCGGCTTAAAAACGGTGCTGATTTGCAAAATTTTAACAAAGAATACTACAACCAATTACAATTTAACATGCTTTGTGTGAGTTTAGATTGTGGCATTCCGTATTCACAAACTAAGGGTGTTTTTGCGAGCTTTGACCCTCGAATGCTGTATGAATCGTTACAATTAGTGATGGTGGAGGTTATGCCCGACATGGATTGGTTGTCGGCCATTGGCAAGGCGATTGCCAAATCGGAGCAATATATAGTTAATGAACTTATACGCTTGTGTGGCAATGATTTTGAATAATTACATGGATTTAAGGGTGTTTTTTAGGCACTGCGCGACTGGTGAGCAGTATGGGGTCTGCGCATTACTCGGCAGTTGCCTACACCTCTTATCCGTATATACGATATATACGATATATACGATATATACGATATATACGATATATACGATATATACGATATATACGATATATACGGAAAACACTCCTAAAAACCGCCTATGAAAAAGCTAATTGATTTACCTGACGAAGTTTTGAAAACCCTTGCTATCAGGGCAATTGAGCATGGTTTCCGCGACCCAAAAAACTACATAGAACACCTGTGTAAATTAGACGCTGGATTTTCGCAAAAATCGGAAAAAAAAGCTCAAAAAAGGGGTAAAAAAGCGCAAAAAAGCGACATAAAAAAAGGCGAAAATTTGGGCGAAATGATAAATTTAATAGGTGAAAAACAAGAAAAAACGCAAAATGAAAAAAATTGTGCATATACTATCTATATAGAAGATAAAGATATATATATAGAAGATAATAGTATATATATAGAAGAAAAAGAAAAAAACAAAGAAAAAGAAAAAAACAATAGCGTTAACAAAACTTTAACAAAAAAAATATTTACCCCCCCTACACAGGATGAAGTTGTAAATTACTTCATGCAAAATGGGTATTCGTCAGAATCAGGAGCTAAGGCATGGAATTACTATGAAGTTGGCAAATGGTCAGACGGCAGGGGGGTTAAAATCATAAATTGGAAACAGAAGATGATTTCAGTATGGTTTAAAAACGAAAATAAGGCCATTTTAACGCACCAAAACACACAAGATGATACAAAGTACCACAAAAGCAATTCAACGCAAGGAATCGGCCAATTTGGACGAATTTCAACAGACGCTGCAAAAGCATTTATCGGACGACAGACTTTTGGCTCGAATAACGACCGAGGACGCGATGATACTTCGCTCGATGGTGTCGGGTGCTAAATTCAAGATATTGGCAACCGATGCAGCGGAGGCAAATTTACGCGGATTAATACTGTCTGTATGCGGAATAGTTGGAATAAAGACACTCCCTGAAGCTATCTTTAACCAAATTATGAGGTATGTGTTCGTGTATAACGGCAACCTCACAATTGACGAGATGTACACGGCATTTGAATTGAATTTGGCCGGCAGGTACAAAACCAGGCATGAGCATTATCAGAATTTTGATTTAAGTTACTGGTCAAGCGTAATGAACGATTACATGCAGGTACGTAATTTGGCGGCAAAAAGCAAAACACAAGCATTGAACTCAATAGGCATTTCCGAAGTAGAGCATAAACGCACAACGCCTGAACAGTCATATAATTCCATTATTGGCTATGTTCGTAAAAACAACGCTGTTCCTAAGTATTGGGATTTTGATTTGGTTTACACGTACATGGAGCGATGTAATTTAATTAGTTTGAGCGAAGAGCTATTAAATGAGATACGCGAGCGGGCAAACGAAACGTTAAGCAATGAAGCATTAATGAGTGGTGGGCATTCAATCGGGAGCGTGCTGTCAAATTATAAAGCGGCAAAAAACATGGGTAAATTAGAACTTGAATACAGGCGTGAAGTTGTATCGCTTGAAATGTTAAAGTATGTTAAATAAACATGTGGTATGTAATTCGTATGTAAATCATGTGTATGTTTATACCATAAAATTAAAACACCAAATAAAATGGAAGTAACAGAAACAACAAACGAATTGGTAAAAGTAGTCGAAACCAGTGGCGTAGAACCACAAACAGCGACTACACTAAAAGAAAGTTTTTTGCCTTTTTTTGAACAGGCAGAAGAATGGAAACGCAAAGCGGAAGCATTAGTTGTAACCGATGCAACACAAGTTCACGATATGAAAATGGCACGAACAGCCAGACTTGCTTTAAAAGAAATTCGTGTAAATGCTGACAAGAAACGGAAGGAATTAAAGGAAGATAGTTTGCGTTATGGTAAAGCGGTGCAAGGTGTTTACAATGTAATTGAATTTCTAATTGCACCTATTGAAAAGCATTTACAAGAGCAGGAAGATTTTGTTGCTATTGCAGAAGCAAAACGCAAAGCCGAATTAAAAGCAAGTAGGGAAATGGAGATACAACCTTTTGCTGAATTTGTTGCTCTCGGTTTGAACTTTGGAGAAATGACGGATGAAGATTATGCAAAAACCTTGAATGGTGCAAAGTTACAATTACAGGCAAAGATTGAGGCAGAACAAAAATCAGAGGCAGAAAAGATTGCTAAAGAAAAAGCAGAAGCAGAAGAAAGGGAGCGGATAAGAATTGAAAACAAAAGGTTGAAAGCAGAGGCAGAAGCGAAAGAAAAACAACTTGCCGAAGAAAGAGCAAAAGCCGAAGCAGAACGCAAAGAACTTGAAGAAAAAGCACGGAAAGAAAAAGCGGCTGCCGAAGCTAAACTGAAAGCCGAAGCAGAAGCGAAAGAAAGGCAACTTGCAGAGGAAAGAGCCAAAGCAGAAGCTGAACGCAAAGCGATTGAAGAAAAAGCACGAAAAGAAAAAGAAGAAGCCGAAAAAAAGGCACAAGTAGAAAGAGCCAAACAAGATGCAATTCTGAAAGCGGAACGAGAAGCAAAAGAAAAATTAGAAGCAGAACTTAAAGCTAAAGCAGAAGCAGAGCAAAAGGCAAGAAAAGAAGCAGAAGAAAAAGCAGCCGCAGAACTTAAAGCTAAACAAGATGCTGAAAAGAAAGCGAAAGCAGCACCCGACAAAGCAAAACTGAATGACTTTGCAAAAATGCTGGATGAATTGACTTTACCTGAATTGAAAAGTGAAGAAGCAAATAAGGTTTTATCCGATGCGAAAACTTTACTGCAAAAGGTTTCAACTTTCATTCGTGAAAAATCATCAATCATTTAATCATTACTCTGTGTTCTCTTTTTTTGGGGGGGGAAATTGAAAAAAAATATTGCACATAACGGAAAAAGCATTAGTGTCAGGCGGGCATAGATGCAACTTAATATTAACCGCAAGCTATCCGCCCGCTTGCATAAATGCAGTTTTAGCAGCAGTTTTTATTATGAAAAATTTAAAAGGTTTCGAGAAAATTACAGATTACGCGTGGATTAAAAAGGGAAGAAAATATTGGAATATATGGGTGGGCAACCCTTTTTGCATTTCATTACATAAAGTACCATTTTCAATACCTAAAGAAGAAATTGAAATGGATTTAGTTACAGGTCAGCAAGAAGTAAAAAGGGATTTTGTTAAACGATTCCCTGACGTGGAATGGGTCGGTTAAAATCGCTGCTAACGTTCCGAGTATTTGCGTTCGTTGCGGTAATAGTAGCACAAAGTTTAATAACAAATAAAAAGTTGAATATGGAAAATAAAGTTGAAAATAAGCAGTTGAGCCGCAATGACGGCAATACTTTGTTAGCGGCTGGCTTTCCATCATCGGAACAACCAGTTGCAGTAAATAAAGTTAGTGTTGAATACACACAAGAAGCCGATAGCAATTCAGATGGATTGCAGCTTCTTGAAGTT
>JACCDT010523399.1_pt1 | contig 25045 bp, 22 predicted proteins | sample 7446291 | NCBI WGS metagenome assembly JACCDT01 (sample SAMN15323446, study PRJNA562643) | freshwater metagenome | isolation source: river surface water | place: USA:Blue River Watershed | collected 2017-08-17 | reverse complement strand
GGAAACGGTTACAAGTCCCTTGAAGAGGGTCAGGCAGTTTCATTTGAGGTCGTACAGGGTCCAAAGGGTCCTCAGGCTGATGCAGTAAACCCTGCCTAATCAACACTAACTATTAAAAAACCCCGCCAGGTAACTGGCGGGGTTTTTTATTTACTTCTTTGGCTCTGGTGGAAGCTCTCCCACCTTTAACTTGCGAGCATTAACTTCCTTAACAGGAGATAAATCTTTTCCAGCTTTCCATGCATCCAAATACTTCCACGGTAATACTTCACCACGACGCACCCACCAGATGTTGGCAGCTGTCGGCCAAGAAATTCCAAAGTGAAGATGTGGCGCGGTTCCACGCGCACTGCCGGTTGATCCAATAGTTCCAAGCAGTCGACCAGCTTTAACTGCTACTCCTGGCTGAATGCTGAGCGGAATACTTCTTAGGTGCGAGCCGTAGTAACGAACTCCATCAACACCGATGATGGATACATACAAACCACCGCGATCAATTCCTAGATTTGTTTTGCCCTTCCAAAGATCAGTTCTGTTTACTTCATCAACTACGCCATCAATTGGTGCAACAAATCTGCATCCAGCCTTGGTCAAAATGTCTGTCGCGGCATAGTCGTGATGAGCCCTGGCATAGTTTGCTTCACACCCAGCGATCGGAAATACATATACCGGAGCGGCTTGAGCAGGGGTTAATGTCGTTGCAGATATAGCAATTGCAACAGCTAAGGCTTTTAACTTCATGAGCCTAGGTTAATGCGGCGCGATCCAATTTAGCGGTAACCGCCATATGAGGAACAGTGAGCGCCCACACAACTACTAATGCCATCCAAAAGAAATCATCTGAAAAACTCTGCCCGCTGATCGCCAATATCGCGGCGACTACAAAGGTTCCAACTAGGGCTGGTAATCCTGGAATAACCGCTTGTGCAAAAGCTTTTCGATTCAAACCCTGATCAAGACTTTCGATACACCTTGGAAGTGAAAGAGTCAGTCGAGCTGTGTGTCTCATTGCGTGCCAGCATCCAAAGTAGACCGCAAAGGCGATCAGCGGTGGCGCAAGGTGAGCTAAAAGCAGAAGCAAGGTCAGATCTATGCCTTCACGGTTTCGCTTTCCAACAAACATCACACAAATAGCCAGAACGGTAAAGGCGGTTACCGCGACAAGAATCTGAGAATCAAACCCCTGGTGCCAATCAATTAATGCAGGGTTTACTGATGCCAAGGCGTCAGTGCTCGCTGAGTTAACAAGTGGGATAAAGACCGGAGTAAATCCGGCTGCCGGAATATAAAACCAGCGATTAAGTTTTCTCTCAGTTTGTGTGCGCTTATCAATTTCGCTGATAAAGGCGGCGTCACCAATCCCGAAGTGAACCGCACTCATGAATAAAACAAAGATAAAACCCACCGTATTGAATCTAAGAATGGCTACAACTGCTGCAATCGCAACGGCAACATAGACCACAATAAAGAGAGCCATCTTTTTGGGCTGCGACTTAGGCAATGTGACTAAGTGATCCAAGGCCCCGTGCGGAATACCAATCGCTAATGCGATGACAGCAATTACTGCCTGCCATCCCATAGAGCTTTCAGTGAACAACTCAGAAAAAGTTAAGGACAGGAGAATGGCAAAAGCAGTCGCACCAGTTGAAAATAGGCGGACCTGCTTAAAGAGTGCAACGGTGTTTTCCTGCATGTCTCCCCCTTTTCGGCAACCCTATCAAAGCCAAATGTGAGAAGATCTGACGTGCAAAAATTTGGTTACATGGCGATGCTCGCCTTTACCGTTTGCGGCTCCTTTTGGCTGGAAATTGTTTTGAAAACAAATGTTCTGCGTCGCTGGAAGCGAGCCCTACTGAGCATTCTTCCTATAAGTACCCTCTTTTTAATTTGGGATGCTTACGCCATCGCCCAAGGACATTGGTTCTTCAACCGCGATCGCATGCTTGGCATTTATGGCCCATTTGATATTCCGCTGGAAGAGTTCTTGTTCTTCATCATCGTTCCAATGGCGGCGATTCTGACCATCGAAGGTGTGACAACTGTTAAGCCTCATCTTCGTGAAAAAGAGTTTGGGAAGGATGAGAAGTGATTTATAGCGATATCGCTGTTGCCGCTGTTTTTGTTGCGGTCTGTGTCGATCTTTTCGTATTCAAAAACTCACTGTTAACGCGTCTAGCTTTTTGGCTCTCATACATGATCATTTTGCCATTTCAATTAATGACCAACTGGTGGCTTACTCATCTTCGTAGTGATGGCAAGGCAATTGTTATGTATGACCCAGATTCAATTACTGGTTATCGAATAGCTGCAGCACCCATTGAAGATTTGCTCTTTGGTTTCGCGCTCGTGCTCTCCGTAATGGGACTCTGGGAGTTCTGGGGACGCAGAGGATTCCAGCGCAACAAAATTTCGCGCTAAAGTTCAACCCTTAGGGGCGGTAGCTCAGTTGGTTAGAGCCCGGAACTCATAATTCCGTCGTCGTCGGTTCGAGCCCGACCCGCCCCACTTCAGATTCTGAGAATTACTTTAGATCAAAACGATCCGCGTTCATCACCTTGGTCCAAGCAGCAACAAAGTCTTTAACAAACTTTTCCTTGTTGTCATCTTGAGCATAAACCTCGGAGTATGAGCGAAGAATCGAATTTGAACCAAAGACTAGATCTACGCGAGTTGCTGTCCAATCAACTGAACCGCTCTTGCGATCACGGATGTTGTAGAGGTTCTCCCCTGCTGGCTCCCACACATATTTCATGCTTGTTAGGTTCACAAAGAAATCAGTTGTAAGTGCGCCGACATTCTTTGTAAATACACCATGTGATGTACCTGCATGGTTTGTACCAAGGACGCGCATTCCGCCCATCAACACAGTCATCTCTGGAGCGGTTAAGCCCATCAACTGGGCACGATCTAGAAGAAGCTCTTCTGGTGAGACCGCATAACTCTTTTTAACCCAGTTGCGGAATCCATCATGAATTGGCTCTAGGACCTTGTAGCTATTTACATCGGTCTGCTCTTGTGTGGCATCGCCACGACCTGGAGCAAATGGAACAGAGATCTTTACTCCAGCAGCAGCTGCTGCCTTTTCGACCGCAATGTTTCCAGCCAAAACAATTACATCTGCGATGCTCGCGCCAGTTTCCTTTGCAATTGGCTCAAGTGCTGCAAGAACCTTGTTCAAACGTGCAGGTTCATTACCTTCCCAATTGCGAGCAGGCTCTAAACGAATACGTGAACCATTGGCACCGCCTCGGAGATCTGATCCACGGAAGGTGCGAGCGCTATCCCAAGCCGTTGCTACTAGTTCAGAGATAGATAGACCGGTTGCCTCAATCTTTGCCTTCACTGCAGCAACATCATATGAAGAGTTACCTGCAGGAATTGGGTCCTGCCAAATCAAATCTTCTTGTGGAACATCTGGACCGATGTAACGAACCTTTGGCCCCATATCGCGGTGGGTTAACTTAAACCAAGCACGCGCAAATGCATCATCAAGCAAAGCTGGATTCTCATGGAACTTCTTTGAGATCTCTAGGTAAATAGGATCCTTGATCATCGCCATGTCAGCATCTGTCATCATCGGGTTGTAACGAATCGATGAGTCCTCAACATCTACAGGCTTATCTGCCTCAGCGATGTTAACTGGCTCCCACTGGTGTGCTCCAGCTGGTGATTTAACTAGCTTCCACTCATGCTTAAACAGCATCTCGAAATAACCGGCATCCCACTTAGTTGGCTCGGTAGTCCAAGCACCTTCGATGCCACTTGTTACAGTATTGCGACCAACTCCACGCTTAGTGTGATTGTTCCAACCTAATCCTTGTTCGAAGATATCTGCCGCCTCTGGTGCAGCTCCAAGTAGCGCTGCATCTCCATTTCCGTGGGCCTTACCAACTGTGTGGCCACCTGCGGTTAATGCAACTGTTTCTTCATCATTCATCGCCATGCGAGCAAAAGTTTCACGAACATGCTGCGCTGTTAGCAATGGATTTGAAACACCATTAATACCTTCAGGGTTTACATAAATTAATCCCATCTGAACAGCTGCTAATGGGTTTTCCAAAGAACTTGCATCTGTTGTATCTGCATAACGCTCATCACTTGCCATCATGAGCTCAGCCTCGGGACCCCAATAGATATCCTTTTCTGGATGCCAAACATCTTCACGTCCAAAAGCGAAACCAAATGTCTTTAGCCCCATGCTCTCGTATGCGATGGTGCCAGCCAAGATAAATAGGTCAGCCCAGCTCAGTTTGTTTCCGTACTTTTGCTTAATTGGCCACAACAAACGACGTGCTTTATCTAGATTGCCGTTATCTGGCCAAGAGTTCAAAGGTGAGAATCTAAAGCTTCCAGTACCTGCTCCGCCGCGACCATCGGCAACTCGGTATGTTCCTGCAGAGTGCCAAGCCATGCGGATCATCAATCCACCGTAGTGACCCCAGTCAGCTGGCCACCATTCTTGAGTCTGCGTCATAAATTGATGTAGGTCGCTCTTTACTGCAGCAAAATCTAAAGTTTTAACCGCTTCGCGGTAGTCAAAATCTTCACCTAGAGGGTTTGTCTTGCGATCATGTTGATGCAGGATGTCGAGGTTGAGTGCATTTGGGTAGACATATGTATTTGATTCAGCTCCGTGTGTAATTGCTCCGTGAGCTACTGGGCACTTTCCGTCCATGATTTTCCCCTTTTTAAGCAGTGAAGTGCCCTAAGTATGGGTTGCGTAGTCTCCCCCCGCAAATTATGAGAGATAGGCTCTGAACATGAGTAGAACCGTGAAAAAGTGGAGCGCTAAGGATGCTGCTCGATGCATCATCACCCCTTCAGATCTTGACCACAAGTACAGCCGTGGAGTGTTGGGTCTCATTACAGGTTCTGCGCAATTTCCTGGCGCTGCGGTTTTAACAACTGCGGCTGCATCTGCAACCGGAATTGGAATGGTGCGTTTTCACAGCTCATCAGGACTAGCTCACCTTGTCTTGCATTCAACCCCATCAGCTGTTGTTCAACCTGGCAAGGTTGCAGCTTGGTTAGTCGGAAGTGGAATTGAAGCAAAAAAGTACTCAGATATAACGACATGGTTGCGCCATCGCTGGTTTAAATTAGTTCGACTGCAATCAGTTCCAACGGTTTTAGATGCTGGTGCACTTTATCTAGCAGGATCTTTAGAGCAGCCAACGGTTATTACTCCACACAGCGGTGAACTTTCACAACTGCTAACTGCCCGCGGAGTTCAAGTAAGCGCTGAAGCAATTGAGGGAGACCCTAAGAAATGGGTTCAAATAGCTGCCGATACTTTGGGTGTGACCGTTCTGCTTAAAGGTGCAACAACCTATGTTGCAAATGATGAGTTATTGATTCAACTTCCAGTTGCAACTTCATGGCTTGCCACAGCAGGCAGTGGTGATGTGTTGGCGGGGATCTTGGGTGCATTAGTTGCGACTAATGCCATTGAGATTCTTAATGATTACAACCATTTGGCACATGTTGCTGCAACCGCTTCCTTTATTCATGCTCAGGCTGCTGCAAGAGCATCAAATGGTGGACCGATCAATGCTGAAGCGATTATTGAAGCGGTACCTAACACGATTGCGCAGTTATTGAAGCGATAGTTTTATAGGGCTTCCCCTACTCGACACCTTTAAATGTTTGACCAGACCATTGCTTGTTTAGGAAGTTTACTGAGCGTAACTTTTCATTATGAGTGATCGTGTTTTGGTGATCATGGATGATCCCTTCGAGCTATCGAGTGTGGGTGCTGCTCTGAAACTTCATGGGGTTGATGTCGTAGGTGAAGCTGGAAAGAAAAGCACAGCGATAAGTTTATTTAGAAGTGTTCAACCAACTATCTTGCTTTTAGATATGCATAAAACAAATGAGAGCTCGATAGATATCGCAAATACGATTAGAAAAGAATCGCCCACAATCGGTGTTGTCATTCTGGCACCATGTGCTGACATTCGTCTTGTCGGCGAAGATGTTGCCTTACTTCCTATTGGTACATTGCTGGTACTAAAAAATACACTCAATAATCTCAATGCTCTGTGTGAAGTTCTTTCCGATTCTCGAAACTTTGAAATGGATTCAGAGGTTGTGTGGGTTAGCGGCGGAATCACATTACGTGAGAAGGAGACTCGGGCGCTCATGTCCGGACTTTCAGATATTCAAATTGAGACCCTTCGCTATGTCGCAAATGGTTTTACAAACGCTGAAATCGGACGCCTGCGTTTTGTGAGTGAAAAGGCGATTGAACAACTCTTATCTCGAATCGCCATCGCCTTAAATATTCAGCCAGATCCCAGAAAAAACATGAGGGTCCAATTGGTAAATGAGTATTTGAGATGGATTGGCGCGCCCTCTCACTGGAAAAAGCAAGTGAGAGTCCAAAAAGGTAAAGTTCGGCTCTATGGAGATAGAGCAGATTCGTACTCGTTGGAACGATGTACTTGATAACCTCGAATCTCATAATCGCATTGCTTGGATCGCATACTTTGATGCCCGTCTGATTTCATACAAAGACGGGATCCTGACCTTAGATTTTTCCGATAGTCGAAAGTTTGCAACTTCTCATGAGTACTCCGAGACCCGTCCTAATCTCAAAACAGCGTTGATTTCATCCATAGTTCAAGTTCTAGGAATAACAGTGGAGATACAAGAACAATGAAGATAAAGATCTTTGCAATATCATTTTTTCTTGTAATCGGGGTTGCAGGAGCACCTCAATCGGTAGCTGCAACATCAACACTGTCTATGGCGGTGCGCCAAACCCCAAGTGCAAATGAATCCTTGCTGACTATGTACGGCAATCTAAAGCCAAACAAAACAGGCACCACTGTAAAGATTCAAGTTGATACAAATGGGAAGTGGACAAACACCGCTTTCATGACCAAGGTGACACGAGTTGGCACATGGAAAGTTACGGCGTTAGCAACAGCACTTGATGCGCAGGTTCGTTATCGCGCGGTGGCGGTAATTGCAGGGAAAACTCTGTACTCACCGATCCGTGCAATCACCGTGAAACAGCAGCCTGAGTTTTCAAATGCCGATCAAGCACAATTTATTGACCTTAAGGGCCCTGGTGGGCGCATCCATGGTGCTGATATCAGTCGTTGGCAACATCCCAATGACAAACCGATCGACTTTGTAAAAAAGTATGAAGCAGGGATGCGTTTTGTTTTTATTAAAGCATCAGACACAAGAGAAACCGCGGATCGTCTAGCTGTTAAGTATGCAGCGATGGATCATCACGCAGCACAAGCTGCTGGTCTGTACACAGGTTTTTACCATTACGCGGTTTTGCCAGATGTCACCACCCCTGAAGGGATTAAAGAGGATGCGTTGGCCCAAGCCCAAAAAGTTGTCTGGCGCTTGGCTTCGATGGGCGGTTATTCAGATAGAGATCTGCCCTATGCACTGGATCTAGAAAATAAATGTGTCCGATATTCATCTACTGGAGCGTGCCAAAAGTATGCGACCAGAAGTGCGGTTACTTTATGGGCAACAACCTTTCTTGCATCCCTTAAGGAAAAAACCGGCCGCACACCTATCTTGTACTCGTACCCAAGTTTCTTAGAAGGTTCAATGGTGCGTACGCCTGAATTAGCTCAGTACCCATTGTGGTTAGCTCAATATGGAATCGATCCTGCTAACCCAATTAATCAACCGGGACAAAAGAATGGCGGTTGCTATGTTCATTCTTGGACCGGTGCTAACTGTGATTCGCAATGGACTGTCTGGCAGTACTCATCATGCGGAATTGCACCTAAGTACGGCGTCCCTGGAAATCGATTAGATCTCAATGTATTTCGCGGAACTCCTTCCTCATTTCTCGAATTAGTTAAAGGTGTTTGGAAGCCAACTCTGGTTGATCTAATGCCACAGCAAGAAGCAACAAGTATGAGTTTGATAAATCAAAGCTCAACAACGACCAATAAGGCGGTTTCATTCAAGGTCAACGTCGTAAGGCCAACCAGCTCCCCCGTTGTCACCGGTACTGTGAAGTTTGTCTTTGATAAGAGCACCATGCCTGCGGTAAAGCCAACACAAAGAATTTTGCGTGAAACAAGCGGTATCTGGACCCTTGAGTTAAGAAATGTTCCTGCCGGAAGCTTTAAGGGAAAGATTCTCTTTGAAGATGTTTCAGGCACCCACGCAACCTCTGTTATTGAAACCACCTTTGATGTTACTCAAGGCCCAACTCCAACACCTAAACCTACGCCTTCACCTACAGCGACAAAGAAGCCAACGACAGATGGCTGCAGAGGTCAGATTAAGAATTAGCCTCTAGCAGCTCATCAAGTGCTGCAATTTCACGATCTACAAGCTCTTCATAAGCTGCAACTGACTCTTTTCGCTCCTTAGCGCTCCAGCCAAGAACTGGTGCGATCAAGGTTCCAACCTCATCCGCCAGATGAACTCCATGACCCGCAGCTTCAAATGCAAGACGTGTGCGACGTGAAATAACATCATCTACGGTACGTGCACCTTCGTGTGAAGCTGCATAAACAATTTCAGCCTTAAGGTAAGGCAATTGCGCATCCAACTTGTTGGCAAGTTTTGGTTGTTCAGAAATTATTTCAAGGATCTCGCTAATTAGAGAGCCGTAACGATTAAGCAGATGTGTAACTGTTTCGACATCAAGACCGGATTCTTGCGCAATACGCTCTTTTTGCTGCTCAAGGGCGAAGTAGCCATCGGCACCAACTAAAGGCAGTTTTTCTGTTACTGAATCTTGTGTGATTTTACGAAGGTCAACAACGGCTCGATCAACCGCATCCTTACCCATGACGCGATAAGTCGTGTACTTTCCGCCAGCAATTGAAACAAAACCAGGTACTGGTCGATCAACGGTGTGTTCACGAGAAAGTTTTGTTGTCGTAGAACTCTTCTTGTTTGCAACTAGTGGACGCAAGCCCGCATAGACACCAATAATTTCTTCAGCTTTTAATTGTGGCTCTAGAACACGGTTTGCTTGATCCAAAATGTATTGAACATCCTCGCGAGAGGCATATGGCTCAGCGCGATCGCCTTCATAAGGTGTATCAGTTGTGCCAACGATCCATTTGTCTCCCCAAGGAATAAGGAAGAGAACAGAGACCGCGGTCTTTAAAATAATTCCGGCATCAGATTGGATTGCAGATCCCGGGAGCACAATGTGCACACCTTTACTCATGGTTACGCCGTAACCAGCGGTAAGTTCAAACTTTTCATGAAGTTCATCGCTCCAGATACCAGCGCACATAATTGTGGCCTTTGCTTTGATTGCAATGTTCTTGCCTGATTCGAGATCGCGAGCGTTAATACCTACAACACGCTTTCCTTCACGAATCAAAGACTCTGCAGCTACCCGAGTTGCGATGATCGCGCCATGACGGGCCGCGGTGCGTGCAACTGACATTGTGTGTCGAGCATCATCTACTTGAGCATCAAAGTACTTAATTGCGCCAGTAACGATGTCATGGCGCAATGAAGGTGCAATTGCATTGATTTGCTTCTGACTTAAGTGTTTGTGCCATGGCATCGCGCGCTTGAAACCTCGAAGCGCATCATACAAAGCAAGACCTGCGCCGACATAGGTACGCTCTTTAAATTTTTCAGTTAATGGGAATAAGAATCCAACCGGCTTTACAAGATGAGGGCACAGAGTCGAAACCATTAGTTCGCGCTCATGTAGAGCTTCGCGAACAAGTTTGAAGTCATACTGTTCTAAATAACGAAGGCCGCCGTGAATCAACTTGCTTGATCTGCTAGATGTTCCAGCTGCAATATCTTGTGAGTCGATCAAAGCTACTTTCAGTCCACGTGATGCTGCATCAAGGGCGGTTCCAACGCCTGTGACTCCCCCACCAATTACTAGGATGTCGAACTCTTCGGCGGCTAGTTGTGAGATCGCGGAATCACGCTGGTCTGGGCCTAGTTGCGACAAGAACATATGCGTTGATTCTCCATTACGACTGAGTACTCTAAGACTAACTTACAGCGAGAGGTTTTGTGCATCGTGGCTTATATCGGCAGCTTGGATCAAGGAACCAGCAGTACTCGATTCATGATCTTTGATCATTCCGGCCAAGTGGTTGGACAGCATCAACTCGAACATCGCCAAATACTGCCCCAAGCTGGGTGGGTTGAACACGATGCCGCTGAAATTTGGGAGCGGGTTCAAGAGGTTATTGCCGGCGCCCTGAAGCAGGCCAATATTTTGGGCTCTGATTTGGCTGCAATTGGTTTAACCAATCAACGTGAAACCACCGTCGTCTGGGATGTAAATACCGGCCAACCTCTGAGCAACGCCATTGTGTGGCAAGACACTCGAACAACTGATTTCTTAGCAACGCTAACCGAGGATCAAAAGCTTTCGATTCGGCACAAAACCGGTTTAACGATCGCCCCATACTTTGCTGGCAGCAAGATGAACTGGTTCCTTGCCAATGTTCCCGCAGCAAGTAATGAAAATGCACGCTTTGGAACCATTGATTCGTGGTTGCTATGGAACCTTTCAGGTGGAGTACGTGGCGGTGTGCATGCAACCGACGTCACCAATGCAAGCAGAACTCTTTTGATGAACCTTGAAACACTAGATTGGGATCAAGAGCTGCTCTCAATCTTTGGAGTTTCGCGCTCTGCGCTCCCAGAGATTAAATCTTCATCTGAAATCTATGGGATGACAGACCCTCATGGACCTTTTGGAACAGCGGTTCCAATCGCCGGAATCTTAGGAGATCAACAATCAGCGATGGTTGGTCAAGTCTGTTTTGAACGCGGTGAATCAAAAACCACATATGGCACAGGAAACTTTGCCTTGTTAAACACAGGTACCGAGATTGTTCGATCTAAAAATGGTTTGTTAACAACGGTCTGCTTCAAGCTGGGCGATCAACCAGCACACTACGCACTTGAAGGATCAGTTGCGGTAACCGGCTCTGCTATTCAGTGGTTGCGAGATCAGTTGGGAATTATTTCTAACGCCGCAGAAACTGAGAGCTTGGCATCATCTGTTGCAGATACTGCAGGTGTGTACTTTGTTCCGGCTTTCTCGGGTCTCTTTGCGCCATATTGGCGAAGTGATGCTCGTGGAGTAATTGTTGGTCTGACCCGCGCAGCGACAAAAGCGCATTTGGCTCGCGCCGCTCTTGAAGCGATTTGTTATCAGACCCGGGATGTTATGGATGCGATGGTTGCCGATAGCGGCGTACCTATGAAAGAGATGCGGGTTGATGGCGGCATCACAGCAAACTCATTGTGTATGCAGATGCAGGCAGATGTCATGGGAATCGATATCACTCGCCCGTTAATCGGTGAAACCACAGCTTTAGGTGCAGCTTATGCAGCAGGACTTGCTGTCGGTTTCTGGTCATCAACAGATGAAGTCAGAAAGCAATGGAAGCAATCTCGACGTTGGAGCGCTACCAGTACACAGGAGCAGCGCACCCAAGGTTATGCGGGATGGAAAAAAGCGGTCGAGCGTACTTTGAATTGGATTGATTAAGCCTTAGTAATTTCGATCAAGAACGCGTTTGCAGGAGCAAGAATTGGAGCAGTGACTCCTATTGCTGCAAGTGCTGAGCCTGAAAGAGTAACTCCGCTCATCCAATCGGGTGGAGTGATCAACATAAACCGTGGCTTGCCCGCTGGAAAGACAGCTTTAACAGAGTAAGTGGCTGATGGATCCAACCCTGGAAACTTCAACGGTGATGGATGAATCGCAACTGTTGGTGTTAATTGAACATAGGCAAAAATCGCTCGAGATTTATCATGAGCTGTAACGCCATGTAAGTAAGCATGTGCTTCTGGATAATCAACCCGCACCATCTTGCCTGAGTGCAAATGGGCGCGATTATCTTTGTAATATTGAGCCCAGGTTGCAAGATGTTTGCGCTCTTGATCAGTTGCCTCGGTAATATTCCATTCGATTCCGGCGTGACCGAAAAGCGCGGTTGTCGCACGCATTGATAGCTCAAGTGTTCTACCGGTTTGGTGACCATGAGTTGGTCCAATGTGTGTACCAAGAAGCTCTGGTGCAATCACTTGCGAGGTCCATCGCTGAATAGTTTGACGTTCAAGTGCATCATTGTTATCGCTAGTCCAGAAGCGATCTACTAAATCAATTACGCCAAGATCTATACGTGCCCCACCTGATGCGCAAGATTCTATTTCTAGCGCTGGATGACGCTTCTTCAATTCAGCAAACAAACGATAAATCGCTTGGGTTTGACGATGAACTCCTGCTTGCCCAAGGTGGCCAGCATCAACTAATACACGGTTGTGATCCCACTTGATGTAAGCGATGTTGTGCGCCGCAAGGATTGCAGAGGTTTGTTCCAAAACATGATTGAAAGCACCTTCGTGCCCCAAATCTAAAACTAATTGATGTCTCCAAAGCGGTGGAACTCGATCACCTTCATGCAAGATCCACTCTGGATGTTCACGATAGAGATCAGAATCAGGATTGACCATTTCACCTTCAAACCAAAGTCCAAATTCAATTCCCTTGTCATTGATGTACTTAATAATTGGGGACAATCCATTGGGCCAAACTGCTGGATCGATTACCCAGTCACCTAAACCAGCGCGATCATCTCGGCGTGAGTGAAACCAACCATCATCTAGGACAACGCGTTCAATACCGATTTCAGCTGCAACATCGATTAGCGCCTTGATCTTTTCTTCATTGTGATCAAAGTACAACGCTTCCCACATATTCAAAGTCAGTGGGCGTGGGCGCTTTGGATGCATTGGACGAGCTCGAAGATGGGAATGGTATGCCGCACTTACCCCATCTAAACCTTCAGATGAAAAGACCGAGACCAATGCAGGTGCTTCATAACTTTCCCCAGCTGCAAGGGTTAACTCTCCAGGAAGCAGTAGCTCTCCCGCTCCAATTGAAACTGAACCATCAAATAGTTTTTCAACTAAGTAATGTGAGTTTCCGCTCCAGGCGATGCTTGTTGCCCATGCATTTCCGGATTGAAAAGAGGTTTGTGCAGTTAACGCAATATCGGCAATTGAAAAATTGTGTCCGCTGCGACCTTCACGGGATTCGCGGACCCAAGTTCCGGTAGCGATATCTTTTCTTTGAGGGTTGCGCTCATTGGACCAACGACCTGCAAAATCTAAGGTTTGTGTTGCTTCCTTTGGAAGCGGAAGCCAATGTATAAACTCATTTACACAGTAATCAGTTGCTCCAATATTTTTAACTGATGCTTTTTGTGTCAAAACTCCAAATTGATCCAACTCAAAGTTCAAAACCACTTGCAACTCTGCATGCAGATCTCGCAATGTAACGTTTACTGTATTTGCATTGTGATGAAAATCAGTTACCTCAAACTTTGTAGACCAAGCCTTTCCTGCGCGGTGACCGGACAGGGTTGGGCGTCCCAAAAAGCCTCGTGAGCTCTCGCGCATGATTCCGGGAAATTGTGGAACATCCCACGAGCTATTTGCGATCGATGGACGAATAGCGGTTTGCACCGAGGCGAGATCGCCTTGGAGAGATGCTCCCCAATGTTGAATGATGAGGGCTCCATCTACAACTTCAAGTAACAATGAAGATGACGGGGCGCTCAATAGTGCAGATTGCTTGCTCACAAAGGTAGAGTAACGACACTATGAGCGAGAGTAAAAAACTTAACGCTGGCGTCACTAGAAATGATCGCCAAATGGCCGATGGGCGAACTATTCGTTACTACGACACCGCTGGCCAGGCGCGAACCGCTCTCGATGCTCGTCCTCAAGAGGAGCAACCCGGAATTGGTGAACTTCGTCTAGATCCTTTGGTTAATGAGTGGATCGCGATGGCGGCACACCGCCAAGGAAGAATCTTTTTGCCGCCTAAGGAGCTGTGTCCTTTATGTCCGACAACAGGTGAATTGCTAACCGAGATTCCAGAATCTGATTTTGAGGTTGTTGTATTTGATAATCGCTCACCATCACTGCGTCCACCAGTTGGAGATTGGGCATTGCCTGACATCGTTGGACCAGATACTGATTTAGGAACAGCGGCAGGAAAGTGTGAAGTGATTTGCTTTACCGCAGAACATGGAAATGCATTTAAGGATTTAACTCCACAACGTGTCCGGGTTTTGCTAGAAGCATGGATTGATCGAACGGCAGAACTTTCAAAGGAAAGTTTTATTCAGCATATTGCCCCATTTGAAAATCGTGGTGAAGAGATTGGTGTAACCCTTTCCCATCCTCATGGACAAATCTATGCGTACTCATATTTGCCACCTCGCGTAGAAAAGATGTTGGCTGCGGCAAGTAAGTACAAGGAGCAAACCGGCAAGGTTTTATTTGATGAGGTTCTGGCTCGCGAAATTCTGGATGAGGAAAGGGTCGTCGCTCGCAATAATCGATGGATCGCTTATGTTCCATATGCTGCGCGATATCCATTTGAGATTCATGTGACCCCACTTAACCCTGTTGCAGATTTAACAGAGTTAACTGATGCCGATCGTGACGCCTTCCCTGAAATCGCACTTGAGGTCACTCGTCGACTAGATGGTGTGTTTGGTATTGAAATGGCGTACATCGCTGCATGGCATCAAGCTCCTGTGCGCGTTGGACGGGATCTGCTACGCCTTCATTGGCAGATCACAAGCGTCAGACGTGCGCCAGGCAAGTTGAAGTACTTGGCTGGATCTGAGTCTGCAATGGGAGCTTTTATTATGGATATGCGTCCTGAACAATCAGCAACTCAGCTTCGTGAAGTTGTTCTGTGATGCGCGTATTAGTCACTGGCGGCACTGGGTATATCGGATCAACCGCCGTAGAAATCTTGCTTAGCCAGGGCTATGAAATATCGATCCTTGATGATTGCAGCATGGGTCATGCAGATACCGTCCCTGCGGGGGTGCGTTTTGTACAAGGCACCTTGCTCAATTCAGCAGAGGTTGCAGATGCATTAACTGGATGTGACGCGGTTATGCACTTTGCAGGAAAGTCTTTAGTTGGCGAATCTGTTGAAAAGCCTGATTTGTATCAATCAGTAAATGTTGATGGCACACGTATTTTGTTGGATGAGATGCGAAAACAATCAATCACAAAAATTGTTTTCTCATCCTCTGCGGCCACTTATGGTGAGCCAAAAGAGGTTCCTATTCTTGAAACTTCTGAGACAAACCCAACCAACCCATACGGTGCAACAAAGCTTGCAATTGACCACATGATCACCGCTGAGGCTAAGCAACACGGTATTTCAGCGGCATCCTTGCGTTACTTCAACGTTGCAGGTGCGCTGAAGGCAGATCGAGGTTGGCTTGCAGAGCGTCACAACCCTGAAACACATCTGATTCCAAATGTTTTGCGCAGTACACAAGAGAACCCAGTTAAGATTTTTGGAACTGATTGGCCCACAGCAGATGGCACCTGCATCAGAGATTATGTACATGTCATCGACTTGATCGATGCGCACATTAAAGCTTTGAAATCACTGGGCACTTCAGGTCATGAGATCTATAACTTAGGTAGTGGCTCTGGATACTCAGTGCGTGAGGTTGTCAGCGCAGCAAGTGCAGCCGTTGGACATCAAATTCCATTTATAGATTCACCGCGACGCGCAGGAGATCCAGCGGTTTTGATCGCAGATATATCAAAGGCAAAAAGACTCCTTGATTGGGCTCCAACTCGAGATCTGGCAACGATGGTTGCCGATACCCTCAACTCGATGGCGTAAATATGAGTTCAATCGAAGTAAAGTTTTTAGAGACCTTTGGTGAAGAGGCAGATCTTGTATCCGCGGCACCTGGTCGAGTAAATCTGATCGGTGAGCATATTGATTACAGCGATGGATTTGTACTTCCATTTGCGATTAAAGATCGAACTTTTGTTGCCGCAAGGAAGCGTAGTGATTCAACGGTTCGAATTGCATCTGCTCAGCGTAGAAACAAGATTGTCACCGTTGATATCAACCAGGTAAAGCCAGGATTAAAGGGTGAATGGGAGCGCTACGCACTTGGCGTCCTATGGTCGATGGGTGTTACAAATGGCGTGGATTTAATGATTGATGGACATGTTCCACTGGGTGCGGGCTTATCCTCATCTGCCGCATTGGAATGCTCGGTAGCAACTGCCATGAACCATTTATTTGATCTGGGCTTTAACTTAGAAGAGCTAGCCCGGCTTACACAAAAAGCTGAAAACCAATATGTAGGCGTTCCATGCGGAATCATGGATCAATCTGTATCTCTTATGGCAACTCAGGGATCGGCGCTTTTGTTGGATTGTCGTGACTTGTCTACAAAAAATATCTCCTTCGATGTTGCATCCCACGGATTAGAGTTGTTAATTATTGATACCCAAGCACACCACGCGTTAACAGATGGTGGGTATGCAGAACGCCGAGCATCATGTGAGTCAGTTGTTGCAAAACTTGGGATTACCTCCTTGCGAGAGCTAACAATGGATCAACTTGAAGGTTCATGGGTTTTGATCAATGAAACTGAATATGTTCGTGCTCGCCACGCGGTTACTGAAATGAAACGTGTTTTGGATTGTGTTGAAGCGCTGAAAGCCTCTGATTTTGAGAAGGTGGGACAACTAATTAACCAATCCCACATTTCCTTACGTGATGATTACACCGTCTCATGCCCTGAATTAGATACCGCGGTTGATGCAGCTTTATCTGAAGGGGCTTTAGGTTCACGAATGGTTGGCGGCGGATTTGGCGGAAGCGCTATAGCTTTAATTCAAGCATCAAAAACTACCGAAACAATCGGTGCAATTGAAAAAGCTTTTTCAAGTAAAGGGTTTAAAGCACCGCGCTTTTTTACTTCTCTGCCAAGTCAAGGCGCAGAGCTTATTTCCCGCCGCTAATTACCCTGATGATATTTACAGAGGGGTAATAGAAAGTACTTCTACCCCACCGATCGCACCCAATACATTGAGCAAATCAGTTGGATCATTTCCAGGCACAGCAACGGTGATGTCATCGTAACCACGACCATCTTCAGATTTCACAACTGCGAGCGCGCGGATATCTCCACCTGCTGCTCCAATTGCAGAAGCCAATAAACCCAATGATCCAGGACGATCTGGAAGGGCTACGTTAAGTTGAAAGAGTGCCATGGCTTAACAATACCCTGACACTATTTCGACACCATCCCATTAATTAGATGGTGCGGTGCCTAATGTGACCTTAAAGCTCTTTGAACCACCAGTCGGCAGATCTACCGTTACATTGATTGTGGAGCCAGGTGCATATGAGCGAATCTTCACAATTGCTCCAACTTGATCAGCGATTTTGACTCCATCAATTGATGTAATAACAGAGCCCGCAGGAATTCCTGCCTTTTCCGCGCCTTCATTAGGACTCAAGCGGCCGATCTTGGCACCTGTGCCTGTGTATGTGGTGTCAAAGAAAACTCCCAATACCGGACGGGTCGATTTACCTGTTGCAATTAACTCATCAATTACTCGCTTTGCCTCATTGATAGGAATTGCAAAGCCCAATCCGATACTTCCACTAGTTCCCCCTGAGGACAGCGTTGCGATCGCAGAGTTAACGCCGATGATTCGACCCTGTGAATCAAGTAGCGCTCCCCCAGAGTTTCCTGGGTTAATTGCTGCATCGGTTTGAATCGCATTTACAAAGGATTCAGAGCCGATGCTTCCTGCCAATACCGGACGATTGAGCGCCGAGACAATTCCGCTTGTGACTGTGCTTGCAAGTCCAAGTGGCGACCCAATAGCCACAACTGATTCGCCTACACTGATCCTTGAAGAGTCACCGACAGTTACCGTTGGTAGGTTTCCTCGATTAACTTTGAGAACCGCTAAATCATAAGCAATGTCACGTCCAACAATTTGTGCAGAAATTGTGTCTCCATTGAGTAGCTCAACCGTGATCGCACCGCTGGTTGCCGCAGAAGCTATAACGTGATTATTGGTAACAATAAATGAGTTTGATTTGTCAGTCTTGTAAATCCAGCCACTGCCGCTTCCGCTTCCTGTTGCAGCAACAACCTTGATTGAAACCACTGTTGGTGTCACTAATGAAGCGATACTTTTGACATCAATAGTTGGAGCACCAAGTGTCATCGCTGTTCGAGATGTTGAACATCCATTAGAGCCCGCTAGATAAATTGCTTGGGTTTTCTTATCAACGCAAACCTTGACGCCTAATGGCTCTGATGTTGCTGCAGTTGCAACACCGCCGGCCAGGGTCGCACCCAGCAAAAATCCTGCAATCACCTTTGTGGATGTTCTCTTCATTTCAACCTCTTTCATCGTCAAAGATAATTTTTCACTTTAACCTGAGAGAAAGTTTAAAAAAGGATTACCGATTGCTGCAACTTATGCGAGAACAACCCAACCGCTCTTAACAGCAACCTTTATTGTTGGTAGCGGATTAGTTGCAGGTCCTGTCACAACTGCGCCTTTTTTGAATGGATCAAAGCTTGCATTGTGAACTGAGCAGACAAGTACCTTCTTCGCGGAGAGGTACTTAGTCATTCCACCTTGGTGGGTACAGATAGTTTGATATGCAAATACACCTGTCTTGGTGCGAAATAAAAGTGCTGGTGCTCCATTGCTGAGTTGAAAGGCGTATGTTCCGCCGACCTTAACCTTGCTTAATCGCACGATCCGAGTTTCCGCTGCCTCAGCACGGCTTCCCAATAGCGATGTGGCTACGCCGGCCATGGCCATGCGCATTGCGGAGCGGCGTGTGATTTTCATATGCTCCCTGACTTGGATTCGAACCAAGAACCTGTCGATTAACAGTCGACTGCTCTGCCGTTGAGCTATCAGGGATTAAAGCTGCGAGCGCACACTCTAGCGCACCCACGTGGAAGGGCAAAAATTACAGACCACCCGGACTAGATACTGCCTAGCGCCAACTCATGTAGAGATCTTCGGGCGCTTTCGAGGGCTACTAGCTGGGCAAAGGCCGCGTTGTACTCAATCTCATTTTCAACTGGATTAAGGCGCTGAAGGGAAGATTTGAGTTCGGCGATAGAGCGAGAGATCGCGACTTCGCGAAGCCTTGCAACAATGCTTGCAACATATGGCCCGGTTGGCTTTCCATCGGCGCGAATCGGTTCAACAGTTAGCTCAGTAAACAACGCTCTCAGATTTTCATCAGAAATGCTTTCAGGTGAAATTTTTTCAGATGAATCGATAGCTGTGCGCATTGCAATGTAGGCAGGATGGGTGAATGCACCCGGCTCAATTGAGCCCCAAAGATTTTCAACAAATAACTGTGGCTCTTGTAAGCGAGCCTTTAACACTTCTCGCTCAAGGATCAAACGTGCCTCATTGGGATCTGGTCTAAAATTTGATTGAACTGGTGCATCATCGACTACCGGACGTGATTGTTGCGGAGCATTTTTTGCACCTTGCGCAACCGCACGAGTAACAATCTCGACTTCGACACCTAGCCAACCTGCAAGTAAACGTGTGTATTCAGGTCGTAAAGATTTATCGCGGATTTGTGCAACCAAAGGTGCGGCAGCATTTAATGCGTTTACTCGGCCTTCGGCGGTATCTAACTTGTGATGGGCGAGCTCAGCGCGAATTGCAAACTCAAACAAGGGAACACGACGAGCAATCAAATCACGAAGCGCGAGATCTCCCTTTTCTTGGCGAAGTTCACATGGATCTAATCCATCGGGTTCTACAGCCACAAAGGTTTGAGTCACAAACTTCTGATCCTCACTAAATGCACGAAGCGCCGCTTTTTGACCCGCAGCATCTCCATCAAAGGTAAAAATCACTTCACCACGGAAGGCATCATCATCCATTAACAAACGGCGAAGAATTCTGATGTGATCTGCTCCAAATGCTGTTCCACAAGTTGCAACCGCGGTGGTAATTCCTGCCAAGTGCGCCGCCATCACATCTGTGTAACCTTCAACAATCACAGCTTGTCGCTTTTTTGCGATCTCTTTCTTCGCGACATCAAGGCCGTAAAGCACCTGACTCTTCTTGTAAATTGGAGATTCTGAAGAGTTTAAGTACTTAGGTCCTTGATCCTCTTCATCACTTGCAAGTTTTCTCGCGCCAAAACCGACAACATCACCTGAAATATCCTTGATCGGCCACATTAGACGATTGCGGAACTTATCAATTGGTCCGCGCTGTCCCATCTTTGATAACCCAGCCAATTCAAGTTCATCTATGGAGTACCCCAGTGCACGAAGATGTTTTGTTAGCCCATCCCATTCATTTGGCGAATAACCAACTCCAAATTGTTGGCAAGCAGCTTTATCAAATCCACGCTTTGTCAGAAGTTCACGGCCATGAGCGGCATCTGGTGAGGTATTAAGTTGCTCTTGATAAAACTTAGCCGCTTCAACATGGGCTGCGATTAAACGGTTACGAGTTCCTGAATTAACTACTGGACCCGAAGAAGGTGCGTTGCTCTCTTCGTATCGCAAGGTGTAGCCGATACGATCTGCAAGACGCTCGATTGTTTCAGTAAAGGTCAGATGGTCGATCTTCATTAAAAAGGCGATGACATCTCCACCAGTTTGGCAACCAAAGCAGTGAAAGTATCCCTTGCTTGGAGTTACGTGAAATGAGGGCGACTTTTCATCATGAAATGGGCATAACCCTTTTTTCTGTCCGCCGCCTGCATTTTTTAATTGAACGTAATCTGCGACAACCTCATCAATTGGTGCACGGTCGCGGATGTATGCAACATCCTCATCCTTGATACGACCGCTCATACCCGCACCTTACCGATTCGCAAGTAAGCGCGCATGAAGAGCGTATGCGCCAGGGTCGGTGAGCGCGGCAACCTGATCGATAATCACGCGCATTTTTGCAATCTCATCGCTAGCTTCATTCCAGGGCTTCTGGAAGAAGGAGTCCATCTCATGAGGATATTTCAGAAGCATTTCCACTAACTCTTTGATAATCACATGCTGCTTTGCATAGCGATCCTGCGAATGCGCAGCGTTTATCAGGTAATGACCTGCGATCGCCTTTAGGAAATCTACTTCGATCTTTTGCTCACGAGGGATCTCTAAATTAGCGCTATATCTTGATAAAGGGCCATCTCCGTGAACCTTGCGTGTTTCAATCTCGGCCGCTAAAACAAAGCGACCAATTAATTGACTGGTTGAATCCTTTAAACGAGCAAGACTTCTGTGGCTACCATCGTAGTAATGAGGCCAGGCAGAAAGCGACGAAAGTCGTGACAAGGCATCGACCGCCTCTTGTTCAGTTGCATCACTCTTGTAATCGGTGACCATGACCTTATAAAGATCGGCAAAATCATTATTAAAGTTACTGACTGAAACCTGTCCGGCAAAGATTGCATCCTCAAGATCATGGACAGAGTAAGCACAATCATCTGACCAATCCATGATTTGCGCTTCGATACATTTCTTTCCAACTGGTGCATCTTTTCTCATCCAAGTAAAGATTTCGACATCATCATCGTAGACACCAAATTTGCGAGGATTCTCAGCACGTGGCCATGGATACTTTGTTGCACCATCTAAAGAAGCACGAGTTAAGTTAAGACCCACACTCTTTCCTTCTGCATCTACGGTCTTTGCCTCAAGTCTTACCAGCAGGCGAAAGCTTTGTGCATTTCCTTCAAAGCCACCAAAGTCCTTCGTGATTTCAGCTAGCGCTTCTTCACCATTGTGGCCAAAGGGTGGATGCCCTAAATCATGAGACAAACATGCGGTGTCCTGTAGATCTGGATCTGCACCTAATGATTCACCAAGCTCACGGCCAATTTGTGCGCACTCTAAAGAGTGTGAAAGACGGGTACGTTGAAAATCATTTTCCCAAGGAACCGCGACCTGAGTCTTCGCCGCTAAACGACGAAGCGATGCTGAGTGAATAACGCGGGCGCGATCACGCATAAACTCTGTACGGCCAGGACGCTTTGCTGGTTCATCCAGAAAACGTTCTTGATCGTGTTCGCTATAGGTCACGGAAGTACCTTAGTAACAATGTCTGCACCTGGTAAGTGATCACTGACATGAATGCCTCTGCGACCAACGGTTATGTACGCCAAATAAGCAGCAGCTTCGCGGATTAGGTATCTATAACCGCTGTTATCAAGGGTATTGGGCCCAGTTTGGACTGGCGAACAGGTTGCTAGGACACCTTGATCATTTGCCATCTTTATTGCACGAGCACAATGGAATGGATCTGTTACGACAATGACATCGCTGACATAACGCTTTTTCATCACCTCTGCATAGGCTTTGGTGCTGGTTAATGTATCGCGACCTTCTGCAATCGCAGTGATCTTTCGAGAAGAAACACCTTTTGTTCGCAGCCAATACTTTCCAGAGGCTGCTTCCGTCGTGCGATCACCTGGTGCGCCAGCGCCTACCGTGATGATTGATGGCGCGTACCCAAGATCATAAATTCGTTTTGCTTCAACCAAACGTCCTTCAAGAGCATCGCCTGGTTTTCCATTTAACTGCGCAGTTCCTAATACGACAATCACATCTGCTTGTCGCACAATTGGATTGTTTGCAGCTCTCCATACCTGCGAAATTCCATATGCAGGTCCGATCAATGCAAGTATGACAATGACAGTAATTGTTCGGCGAATCCATCTGAAAAGAAACATCTATCCGCCTGAAAAAGCATCTTCTAGTTCAACATGAACTAGTTCATCGGGATCATTTAGCCAACCATCAGGCAAAGTTGGCGGGCGGCCATGACTTGTACGCCCGCGCGGCTTTTCTCCAACCTCAGTTGGATATGGCTGATCCTCTAATTGATCAATCAGATTTCGCATCTCTTGCAATGAGGAAACCATTCCTAAATCATGACGAATCTCGCGCGGAACACGGAAACCCTTTAAGTACCAAGCCATGTGCTTTCGCATATCGCGCATTCCGCGATCTTCTGATTCTAAGTACTCAACAATCAGATTTGCGTGGCGGAACATCACTTCTCGAACTTCATGCAAGGTCGGAGTTATTTGCTTACCTTCACCCTTAAGTGCAGATACAAGATCGGTAAACAACCATGGACGTCCTAAGCAACCTCTACCCACAACAACGCCAGCGCATCCACTTTGTTCCACCATTGAAACAGCATCGCTGCCAGACCAAATGTCTCCATTACCCAAAACAGGCACACCTGTTGGCTTTAAATGCTCTACTAGGCGTGCAATTGCAGACCAATCCGCTTTGCCTTCATACATCTGAGCCGCAGTGCGTGCATGTAAAGCTACCCAAGCAACACCCAAATCAGCTGCCGATTGCGCTGCCTCTAAATAGGTTTCATGATCACTATCGATGCCAATTCGCATCTTTACAGTTACTGGAATTCCAAAAGGTTTTGCAGCTTCAACCGCTGCACCAACAATATTGGTAAAGAGTTTGCGCTTGAAAGGAAGCGCAGCTCCCCCACCTTTGCGCGTTACCTTTGGCACGGGGCATCCAAAGTTCATATCAATGTGATCGGCAAGGTTTTCCTTACCAATCATGGCCACTGCGGCTCGCATAGTTGTGGGACCAACGCTGTACAACTGAACTGAACGTGGCGATTCATCTTTGCCTGGAACAATCATTCGCAAAGTTTCTGGTCGTCTTTCAATTAATGCACGAGCGGTAACCATTTCCGAAACAAATAATCCTGCGCCTTGTTCGCGACATAAGGTGCGAAATGGAGCGTTAGTTATTCCAGCCATGGGAGCCAGAACAACCGGCGGATCAATGTAATGATCACCGCTTGCAAGTGGAAGTAAGAGTGGCTTTAGCAACCTAGTAAACGAGGTGCTAGCCATGCCTCGACCTGGTCTAGGCCGATGCGCTCTTGCGCCATTGTGTCGCGATCGCGAATTGTTACCGCATTGTCCTCAAGAGTTTCAAAGTCAACGGTAATGCAATATGGAGTTCCAATTTCATCTTGACGACGGTAACGACGACCGATCGCACCAGCATCATCAAAATCAATGTTCCAGTTCTTACGAAGCTGTGCTGCAAGATCGCGAGCCTTTGGTGATAGATCAGCGTTACGCGACAATGGCAAAACCGCTGCCTTAATTGGTGCAAGGCGATGATCAAGCTTCAATACCGCACGCTTTTCCATCTCGCCCTTGCTATTTGGTGCTTCATCTTCGGTGAAGGCATCCATTAAAAATGTCAGCGTGCAACGATCTACTCCTGCTGCAGGTTCAATTACATAAGGGGTCCAACGCTCTCCCTTTTCCTGATCAAAGTAAGAAAGATCCTTACCTGATGCTGCAGAGTGAGCCTTCAGATCGAAATCTGTACGGTTTGCAATACCTTCAAGCTCGCCCCACTCAGTTCCGGCAAACTCAAACTTATATTCAATATCTGCTGTGCGCTTTGAATAATGCGACAACTTTTCCTTTGGATGATCGTAGATACGCAAACGATCTGGGTTAATACCAAGATCTACATACCAAGCTAGGCGTGTATCAATCCAGTACTGGTGCCATTCTTCATCGCTACCTGGAACAACAAAGAACTCCATCTCCATCTGCTCAAATTCGCGGGTACGGAAGATAAAGTTTCCAGGTGTGATTTCGTTACGGAATGACTTTCCAATTTGCCCAATACCAAATGGTGGCTTCTTTCGTGATGTTGTCATTACCTGATCAAAGTTAATAAAGATTCCTTGCGCAGTTTCTGGGCGCAAATATGCAAGACCGGATTCATCTTCAACTGGTCCTAGGAAAGTTTTCAGTAATCCGCTGAACTGCTTTGGCACAGTGAACTGTCCCTTATTTCCACACGCTGGGCAGTTAATATCAGTAAGAGATTCAGGCTTCTTCTTATGCTTAGCCTCGTACGCCTCTTCTAGGTGATCTGCACGGTAACGCTTGTGACAAGCGGTGCACTCGGTTAATGGATCACTAAATGTTGCAACGTGTCCTGATGCTTCCCATACTTCCTTTGCCAAGATCACACATGAATCTAGACCGACAACATCTTCGCGGCCCATAACCATGGACTTCCACCATTGACGCTTTACATTGTTCTTGAGCTCGACTCCGCGTGGGCCGTAATCCCATGATGCGCGAAGTCCGCCATAAATTTCAGATGATGGGTAAACAAACCCGCGACGCTTTGCTAGTCCTACGATATTTTCTAAACGGTCCGTT
>JACCDT010173167.1_pt1 | contig 25060 bp, 32 predicted proteins | sample 7446291 | NCBI WGS metagenome assembly JACCDT01 (sample SAMN15323446, study PRJNA562643) | freshwater metagenome | isolation source: river surface water | place: USA:Blue River Watershed | collected 2017-08-17 | reverse complement strand
GGGGCAGAAGGTCGCATCGACCAAGACCTTGATCGGTGGGTAGATCAGTCCAAACCCGACCACGGCCCAGAAGATGTTTTCGACGTGGACCTTATAGACGCGATCGGGGCGCTTGGCATCGAATGCGCCCACGCAAGGCCCGTGCTCCGTGTGATAGGTGCAGCCGCTCGCCAGAAGGGCTGCGAGGGCGATGATCATGAACCGGCTACGCATATTTCTCGCTCCTGCGCTTTGTTGCTCTCTGTGCGATCCATTCGTCATCCATCCCGCGGCGCGCTCAATCGTCATAGGGCCCCTTCTGGACTGGCGGCGTCTCGAACCACGCGGCGAACAGGTACGCGCAGGCAGCGGCCTTGTGCTCGTGCGACGGCGTCCAGCTTCCCATGATGGCCTGGATGTGCCGAATCGCCTTCACCCTGTCGATGCCCGGCTTGGCGACGAGGTGGGCCACGCTACCGCCCTGACAAAAGAGCCGCGAAAAGAGCCCGTTCGCCCAGTGCGGCGCCTCCCTGTGGAGGCCAAATTCCGGCGGAATCCGGTCCGCCGGGGGCATGAGGTGCTGGATGTCGCCACCGAAGGCGATGTCGAGATTGGAGACGACTTGCGGTTGCGGATTCGCCCAGTCCATGATCACTCCTTGCGCGGCCCCAGGATGTTCGCGATCTCGCCGGGGCCATTGGTGGCGATTCGGTCCAGCGCGCCCAGCAACTCCGCGTCCTCCACATAGAAGAGGTCAATGCCGCGGTGCTGCGCGATGGCTGCGAGGAACTGTCCGAGGCGCAAACCCGGGCAGCGGGTCCACGCCCGTGCGAGGCCAGCGAGCATGGCGCCCCGGCGGAGCCCCACGTTCAGGCTGGGCGGCTTACTCGCCATGGGGCACTCCCGCGGATCGGCGCGCTTTGGCGCATGTGAGATTTGCCATGGGCGACTTCCTCCAAGCGTATTCGTAGCGCACCGAATCCACAGTGTCCACCGAAATGTTAATCGCCCGCTCTCTGGCGAGCGACCTTGTTCTTGCGCGCCAAGTCCCGCTCCAGCTGCAGCAGCTCCTCGCAAAACCCCGGCCACAAGAACATGGCGGGCGGGCGCTGATCGGTCAGGCGCTGGACGGCCACCCTCGCGCGCAGGCGAGAGGACCCCGCGGGGACTTCGTGGCGGCGGGTCATCATCCACCCCGCCACCACAGCAGGACTGCGGCTCGCCCCGGCGTGGCAGTGCACCAGCATGGGCCCGCGGCGCAGGTGCTCATCCATGAAATCCCACGCAGTGGGGGCTTTGTCGAGGAGGCCAAACTCGCGATCGGGGTGGTCAAGGAGGAGGTAGGGCACCTTGGGCAGTGGCACCTTGTCCCCCATACGGCGGCGGCTGTCCGCGCACAGGATCCCCACCACGGCCACGAAACGGCTGTCCGCGCGGGCCTCCGCCGCGCCCACCCACAGGCCGGAGCCGTGAATCTCGTGGCACGCAGGCTTGTCTGCCCAGGCCGGGCACTCGGCCAGGTGGGGTGTGCTCAGCTTGCGGTGCCACTTGCAGTGCGTGCAGTAGCCCGGGACGAGGCCATACGCCTCCATGGAGATCTCGCGCCGGGCGGTCATGGCGCCTCCGGCGTCGCGAAGCCCTGGTAGATCCCTTGCAGCGCCTCTGACCCAATCCACCCTGGGAGGTCCACCATCTGTTCGGGGTCGCAGTAGGAGGAGGGGCCAATCTTGCCGGCCACGGCATCTATGTAGCAGGAGAACTGCCCTTCTTTGCGGGTCATGCACCACTCAGGTACGCCCGCAGCCAGGAGGTGCTGCCAGTGCTCATCCGCCAGTGCAGTGTCAATGCCCACTTGGAGGCCCTTCTTCTTGCAGAGGGAGGCCACAATCTGGAGCCACGGTGGCGCCTTGGTCTTCTTCTTGGGCTCCGCAGCCACCGTTCGCGAGACGACCGTGCTGGGCGGGATGCTCGCGAGCAGATCGGCGATGGGCGCCACTTGCTGGCGGTAGGCCCCACCACGCCCCGTGGACTTGAAGCCGAGCAGGGTCACTCGCAGCTTGTGGCGGTGGCACCGCTCCAGCAGCGCCTCAAACTCCAGTGACGACTCCTTGAGGCCCACGACGTGCTGCACATTGATACCGTGCACGCCCTCGTCATGCCCCATCATCTCGCGAGGCCAGTCCGAGAGCACCTCCGCGAGCGCATCCACGTCCTTGGCGGTCTCTGCCGAGTAGGCGATGGCGCCCACCTTGCGACTCATGACAGCATCTCGCCCGTGGGCCTTGATCCAGGTGAGGTTCTTGGTGGTGAAGTTCACCACGACCTGCCGCCACCCAAACGACTCCAGCACGCCCATGAACTGCGGGTGCAGCGTGGGCTCGCCACCGCCAAGTGCCACTTCAAAGACCCTCAGGTCACCCAGGGCGAGGGCGAGGGAGGAGAGGCGCTCCTTGTCGGCATGCTTCCCGGCATGGGTCGAGCCCTGGTAGCAGTAGCCGCAGCCATAGGGGCAGAAGTCCGTGATCTTGATGTCCACCAACTCCGGCGCCGCAGCGCGGTCCGCCTTGGCGGTGAGGCCCGCCTCGTCCAGGACCACGCGGAGCTTGGCGCCGCTCGTGCGGTGGAACAGGGTCCAGTACCCCGAGGGATCCTTTCGTGCAACCCACGGCGTGTAGTCCTCGATGGGCATGGTCTTGCGCAGGCCGAGGCTCCGCCCCTCTTCCCAGATCGGGTTGCCGTCGTCATTGTCATTCCCGCCGGCCACCACGATGCCCTCGCGCAGCAGGAAGGCCCGGAAGTCCTCCACGAACGCCAGGTCCAGGCCCCGTCCCTCCCAGGTTCGCGGCAGGGTGAGGTGGCTCTGGTGGTCCACGTAGCTGTCCTTAGTGATGCGCCCCCCATCGGACCAAGCGCGGGCCACGGTGAGGGCCACGTCCTCGCCGCCCTCCTTGCGCAGGTTCTCGTAGATGCAGGCAGCAAGGTAGTCCTTCTTCGCCTGGGGCGAGGCACACACGAAGTTCTCCCAGCCAAAGCACGAACTCCCATTGACCAGAGCATCCTTGGCGCCGGGCAGGAAGATGATGGAGTGGGTGCTGCTGCTGTTGGTGGCGAGCCCCAGGCGAACGTTCAAAATGCGCATGGTCATGGCGCCTCCGGTATCGCGATCGTTGCGCGCGGCGGCCCCAGAACCTCCAGGGCAGGCTTGTCCCAGTACGCGAGCGGATCCTGCCACGCAGGCGCGTGCCGGTTCAGCCACGCGATGGCCTCTTGCTCCAGCGCATCGCGAATGGGGAGCACGGTATACTCGCCGGTCTCCCGGTCCCGCACCCCGCGATCGTTCTCTTCGGTGATGGCCACCCGGCGGCTCTGCCAGATGATCTTCTCCCCGTCCAGCACGCGCCCCTGGGCCCACTCGCGGTAGTCCTTGTCCCCGTAATTCGCCTTCGCGCTGTAGCGGCGAAGGGGGCGCATGCTGGCGCTGCGGTCGTAGAACGCGGCCTTGTAAAAGATCGAGGCGCGGCAGCGGCCCTGGTCGTCGAGGAGGTGGGACCACATGGGGTGATCGGTGGCCTGCTTCGTCCACCCAGGCGGGAGCGTCGCCTGCAGAAACATGGGGTCCCCGGGGACGGGCTCGCCAAACTGGATCCCCATGGCCTCAAAAATGTGGCGCTTCCTGTGCATGTTCGCGGGGAGTTCGGAGCCATGCACCATCTGGGACTGGCCGTGCTTCTCCTGGTACTCGATGGCCCTCTCCCGAAGACCACCCAGGGCGAGCGTAAGAACTTGCTCAGAGGATAGCTGGTCCATGATCATCCTTCCTTTGACGCGGACTCGCGAGGAACCGCGATGTACTGCCGATCGCACAGGCAGGAGTTCCGCCCCGGGCGGATGGTGGTCGTCCGCTCCAGATGCTTGCACGGAAGCGTGACGTACTTGTCCTTGGCCACGGCCACGACGCCCCGCTCGCGGTCCGCAGCGTCCACACCATTACTGCTCCCCTTGGGGAAGTAGAGATCGTACTCCTCACCCTGGCTCATTGCCGGGCTCCTTTCGTCTCGCGAAGGCGCTCCCGCATGGCGCGCACCTTGTCGAGTTCTTCGGGGGTGTGGGGCGTGCCCCCGGCGTTGATGGCGAGGTACAAGTCGAGGAGTTGCGCCTCGGATTCAAGGGCCACCCCCTTGAACTCGCTCAGCCTGGTGCCGAAGACGGGCAAGTCGTCGCGCATGAAGCGGCGCACCGCCTCCAGGCGCTGCTTGCCGTCTACGAGGGTGCTGCCCTTGTAGCTCGACTCTCGCCAGTGGGGCGCGTTCACGATGAGGAGGCGGCTCACCTCCCCGCCGCGCAGCAGGTACTCCACGTAGGCGCTCTGCTGGGCCTCGGTCCAGACGTGGGCCCGCTGGAAGGGTGGGTCGATGTCCAGACCATCATTCATAGCGTCGGCAAGCTGCTTCTCCAGCCACTGAAAGCCCACGTCGATCTCGTAGGCCGCGTGGGGGAAGCGCGGGATGTCCTGGTAGCTGGTGATGCGCCTACCTGGCTCCATCGCACCCCTCCCTGGCATCGGCAGCGCGAAGCACATCCGCCACGCAGAGCCACTGAAGGGGAGGGCAGGCCCACCCATCCGCAGCAAACTCTGTCCACCCCGCCGCCCGCAGCGCCTCCAGCCAGGCATGCCAGGACAGCGTGCCGCCCTCGGGCAGGGGGTCCCCGATCTCCAGATCGAACCGGGACACGCGTCCGCTCGCATCCCGCACGGGGCGAGATGACAGCCGGGGCTCCTTACTCGCACGCATCGTCCACTCCCTCTATGGCACTCGCATAGATCCAGCTTCCCGTCTCGCACAGCCGGGTCGGAGCCGCTTGGCACTGCGCACACCCTTCTAGGTGCAGGAGGTAGGCGCTCACGGCCTGAGGGGGCCGAAGCGGGTCCGGCAGTGCCCGCATCACCCGGCAGAATGCCGCCAGCAGGTCCTGCCGGTACAGCGCGGGCGCCGCCAGCACCTCCACGAACTCGCACCACCCCTCGGGAGCGTCCCACCGCGCATCTGGGGTGCCGTCGGGGACGTGGCCGCGAAAGGCCCACAGGGTGCGGCCGTCGTGGGTGTGGCCCCGGAAGAAGGGCTCGGGCCCGTCCTCGCCGCCCCGCAGGGAAACCACCACGTCTAGTTCTTCCTTGCCCTCGCGCCAGGCCGCATGCACGGCGTCTTCCCCGCGCTTCCGCTCCACCTTGCCGCCGGGCAGGCACCACCGCGGCCCCTGGCACAGCAGCACCCGGCTGCCGTGCATGACCACGATCACCACCGCGTAGGGCTCACCGCTGCCCGGGGCGAGCGCGTAGCGGCCATCGGCGAGCCGCACCACCCGCCCCTCCTTGCGCAGGTGCTGCAGGTGGCGCCGCACCACGCGCAGGGCGGGCGTTCGGTGAGCGCGCGGGCGGCCCTCCAGGCAGGCGAACCATACCTCACGCGTCAGCGAGTTGGTGAAGTTGCCGCCACTTCGCGGCAGTGGCCCTGCGGCCAGCGCGGTCAGGATGACGGTGCGGGGGTTCTGGCGGGCGGTGCTCATGGCCTGGTCTCCTCATCCCGAAGAACGAATGTGCGGAGCGGCCAGTGACGCCTCACCCGCGGCCCCCGAAGGGTGGTGGCGCTGCGCAGGATCCATGCCCCGCTCGGCGTCCGCACTGCCATCACATCGTTGTAGTTGCGCTTCTCCCACCGCACGCAGCGGCGGATCTCCTTCGCGAGGCGCCTCGCCCTGCGCGGGGTCATGGGGCGCCCGTGGCTCACATGGATCCATACCGCGTCCAAGTTCACCGCGCTTTCCTCGGGACCGCTTTCGCGGCCTGTTCTTGCTCCTGCGTCCGCCTCGCTTCATGGGCCCGTGCCTCCTTGATGATCTTGCTCAATTCCCAGCGCACATCGCGCAGGATGCCGGCGCGTTCGTACTTGAGACTCACCTTCCTGCCGAGTCGTTCCCCGAGGTCCCGAAGCTGGGCCTTGGCCATGTCCCCCGCGTCGAAGTAGAGGTCCAGCGCCTCCTGCAGGGTGAGCTTTTTAGTCGCCATGCCCTGTCTCCTCGGTCGCGACGCCCCGCGGGGCCGTCTCTTCACGCCACCCCGCGGCCCACCACGGGAAGCCGTTCGAGTGGTTCACCCCGGCGATCACGTGCTCCACGATGCACTTCTTGCCGTGGTAGCAACTGAGCAGGGCGCTCAGCCACGCCGCGGTGTCCTTCTTCTGGCGGCTTGCGGCGTCCAGAGCGGCGCACCACTTGTCGTAGTCCCACTGCTTTAGCCGATCGTTGTAGTTGTAGGTCAGGCCTAGGAGGCCAAATGTAGCGTGAGCGTTCTGCAGTTCGCCGCACCGCTCGGGCACACAGTACACCGACTGCGAGCACTTAAACCTGGCGTCGCTGTAGTGCGGATGCAGCTTGAGGGTGTCGTGCCGCCCAGTGCAAAGCAGGTTGTCACCCGATACCCCATGGCGCCGCACCCCGTCGTTCCCCGAAAGCACCCGCTCATGCCCCGAAAGCACCCGCCCAAAGGCCGCGCCTAGCTCTTGCGCATCTCGCAGGTCCTCCTCTGGCTGCTTGGCGGTTCGGATCTTCTTGCGGTGCTCCTTGTCAGTCATCATGCTCCAGCCTCTCCTCTCCCCCGAGGTACAGCCGGGGGCGTTCTTGCTCCAGTTCCGCCCGCCGCGCCGCAAGGGCCCGCAGGACCACCCGCCCCGGCGGCACGTGCAAAAATACGCGCACCATCGCCTCCACCGCCGCCAGGTCCTCTTCGCTTGACAACTGCGGGATGATCACCGCCGCCAGCCGATCGGCAAGCCGCCCCTCGACGGCCTCTACGGTGTTGCCGGTTGCCCGGCGCTGCAGGTCCCGCAGAAGCGCCTCCGCGTCGGCTGCCGTCTGCACCCGGGCCACCCGGTCGGGCCACGCCAGTTCCTGCGCAGGCGGCGCCACCCAGACGCGCCCCCTTTCGCGCAGGTAGCCAGCGAACTGCGACAGCTCCTCCCGGTCCCGGGGGGTGGCGAAGCGCAGGTCATCCCGGGCTCGCGGGCGCCCCGGCCGGGCCTGCAGCTGCAGCCGCACCTGCGCCGCCACCTCTTCGCCAAGGGGCCACAGCCCCTGGGCGCCCTTCACCGGGACGGGCTGCGGCAGCACCGCGACGCCCCGCAGCACCCACCCCACCGGGCCCACAAACCACGGGTCCGCGGACGCGCGCACGAACTCCTGCACCTGGGCCACGGCAACGATCTTCCCGGCGGCGGCGCGGGCCCCCTCCCGCAGGATCCGCAGCTCTGCCTCACCGACGGGGGGAGAGATCACCCGCGCCCGCACCGCCATGGTGGCCAGCTCGGCGATGCCGTCCGCCTCCGCGTCCTGCCCCTTGCGCCCCCCGATGGAGGCCCCGCCGTGGATGGCGATCCATTGCCCCTGCACCGATGCTCGGCTCCAGGTGCGGTTCTCCACGCGCTTGCCGAGGGCGCAGATGGCGTAGGCCCACTCGGGCCACAGGGTGAGGGCGAAGCGCTGGGCGCTCATGCGCTCCCCCCCGCCACCTTGGCGGACACGCCCGCCCGGGGCGCCGGCTCACTCGCGAGGGCGACCACGGGAGCCCCATCGGCGTCCGCGAGGAGCGAGAACCGCCCCCCATGCAGGAGCGCCCGCTTCTTGCCGAGCAGGCGCACCAGCGCCCCGCAGGTGGGGCCGTGCCACCATGGATTGGGGTCCTTGGCCCGCAGTGCGACCTCCTCCAGCGAGAGCGGCGCCGCCGCGCCCGTCAGCACGGCCAGCACCACCCCCTCGTCGCGCATGTCCGCGCAGCGCCAGCAGGTGCCGGGGTCCGTCGCGTGGATGCAGACGATCGGGGTGCGCCTTGACATGGCCCTACGCGGCGTCCTTGCGCAGATACCCGGAGAACTGGGAGGCCTCGCCCGCGAGCTGGGCTCGCAGCGCCACCACTTCCCGCTCGGCGACGCCAGCGCGCTGCTCCTCCGCGCTCACGCAGTCGCGCAGGGCGGCCACCTCCGCGGCGAGGCCACCGGCGCGCGCATCCGCTGCTGCCACCTGCCGCTCCAGGTCTGTGATGCGCTGCTGGTCGAGCAGGGCCTGGGCCTCTCGGTCCTGCAGGGCGGCCTGGAGCCGTTCGATGGCCTGAGCGACCTCGGGGGGCAGGCCGAGTAGGGGGGCCTGAACAGACTTCGCCATGGTTCTTCTCCTTTCTCGATCCCGGGCCTACCGCGCCGCCGCGATCGTGTGGATGGCCTGTGCCACCTCCAGCATGGCCGCCTCTCGGTCGGGCGCCGCGGAGATGGGCCGGCCGTGGCGGGGCAGGCGCTCCATGGACTCCAGCCCGAATGGCGGGCCCATGCACGGCCGCACGGCCACCGGCACATGCACCGCGAGCGGCGCCGCCGCGATCGTGCTGCGTGCGTCCATGTCGGAGTCGGCGCTATACAGGTGGACCACGACCGCCGCCTTCCTGAGTTCATGAGCCCGCACCATGGCGGGGACCTGGCCTGCCCGGATCATGCCGTCGTGCCACACCTGCACATCGGACGTGGCGCCGAGGAAGCGCACCAAGAGGTTGCGGTAGGACTCATCCGCGGGGGCGGACAAGATGACCACTGCGCGCCCGGCAGAAGGAGCCAGGGACGTACCACCGGGGATGCGCCGCCCGCACCGGCCGATCTCGCCAGGATCAGCGCAGCCACCAAGCCCGCGAAAGCCGGGGCACTGCGCCATGCCATCCGCGGCGCAGGGCTCGGTCATCTCGATGGGAGCGGGGGACTTGCCCGCTCCCCACCCCTGCTGGCCGGGGAACTTCGGCGGCGACAAGGGCGCCGGGCTCGCCATGGGCGGCGCGAGCCGCTGGAAGACGAGCCGCTGCTGCACCCGCTCAATGGTCGCGCGCTGCTCCGGGGTGGGCTTCTTCAGGTCACACAGCGCGTTCCAGTCGCGCTGCGCACGCGCCCACTCGTCGGACAGGTTCGGCGCCCGCCGGAGCGCTGCCACCACCATCTCGGGGTCTCGGGCCCACCCGGCGTCGGCGGCGTAGCTGGCCACCTCGCGCAGGTCCTGCGAGATGGGCGTCCAGTCCACCACGATCGGCGGCAGGGGCGGGCGCTGCACGCTCTCTTTTCCCTTGAAGAGGGGCTCCCGCGTGACGGGGCTTGCCTCGGTGTCCGCCTTGCCCTCCTGGAGCCAGTCCTCCAGCCGGACCGCCCCCGGAGCGGCGCTGCCATGCTGGGTGTAGTGGTCGAGCGCGTCCAGCGTGTCCACCACGTCGATCTTGCCGTCCGCCACCATGAGTGCGGGGGCGCTCCCGAGCTTCGCCCGCACCACCGCGAGCGCCTCCTCGTCGCGCCGGTTCGCCTGGAGTTTGGTCAGTGCCTCAGAGAATTCGATCGGTTTCATGACATCCCCTTGTGGTGTTGTTCGTGGTGCTTGTCCCAAGCCCGCCGCACCAGGGCCACGGGCCACTCCAGTCGTTCGGAATTTTTGCCAGGCCCCCGCTTCCTGTGCGAGCCGCGCGGGGTTCCGCCCCCCAGTGGGCGGCCGAGCGCCTTGATCTCGGCATTGCGCGCCCAGTTGCGGAACTTGACCGGCGACACGCCGAGGATTTCCGCCATCTCGCCCGTGGGGGCCCACTCCTCTTCTTCGTCGGACGACGGCAGGCGCCGGGACAGAGCGCGCTCTACGGCGACCTCGACGATCGCCTGCTGCTCGTCGCGAAATCCTGCCATGGCGGCAGCGATGCACTCTTGAATCAGCCTGCGCAGATCGTCCATGGGGTGACCTATGCAGCCGTCCTTCGGTGGGGCCGCGCCGTTTTGCCCCGCCGGCCGAGGGGGGGCGCCGGGTGCTTCCTGCGGCGGGCGGCGACCTTGTCCAGGCGCTCCTTGCGCTGCCGCTCCTCCGCGACCTGGGGGCAGTAGGTCGCTGCCCACGGAGCCGTCCGCGCGAGACACAGGTCCAGCACGAACTCGGCACTGACGCCGTAGGCCGCCTCCAGGGCGCGGAGCCGCGCCGTGTGGTCGGGCGAGATCAGGAGCGGGGCCGATTTTGCGGGCTTCACAGTCTTCATGTGGCGCATCCAAGCAGGCGCAGCAAATGAGCGCTAGCGTTCATGTAAAACACACGCAACCACCGACGGCCGGTTGAACCACCCATGAACACACTCATTCAGCAGGCTCATCTGTTCGCGGGTGGAAAATTCCGTCCGCAGCACCCTGTCTCCCTAGGCCGCCGCGCCCAGCTCGCTCTCCTCGTCCTCCTCATCGAGCGCCCCGGCGCCGGGCCACCCGAACGCAACCGTGAGGGTGCGGGTGTCCTCATCCCAGGCGTAGATATGGCCGTCCGATCGGCACCCCAGCTCCCGGGCGGCCTGCACGACCTCCGGCAGCAGGATGTGGCGCCCCGGCGCCGTGGGGAAGCCGTCGATGTCCTTGGGCCGCACCTCGCGCCGCACCTCGACGCCATCGGGCTCCGCGGTGAAGTCTCCGGCGCCCCACTCCACCGTGGGCGCGGGGCCCGCGGCGGCCAACAGGAAGGCGCGGCCGTCCGCGAGGGGCAGGGCGAGGGGCGTGCCGGTCAGGTTGTTCCACTCATTCATGCGCATGTCCGTCTCCTTTTCCTAGTTATTGTGGGGTCGCTTCGCCCACACCTTGACGCCAGCCACCATGAGGCTCACGTGCTGCGCCCTGGGCAGGTCCACCGCCTGCAAGGCAGGGCCCCCGAGGTGCCGCAGCAGCGCCACCGCTTCCGCGGAGCTGCCCAGGCAGATGGAGGGGACCGGCCCCGCCACCTCCAGGACGCTCGCCAAGAGCCCAGCGAGTGCCGGCACGGTCCCGCGGACCGCCTCCAGACTTAGGCCGTCCGGGCCCAACTCGACCCCCGGGACCGGGTCCCGGCTCGCAGAGAACTCGACCCCCTCCACCTCCTTGCGCATCTCCAGCACCCCGTAGGTGCCTCCGAGCGCCTCCACCTGATGGTGCCCGCAGCCGAGGTGAATGCCCGGCCGCGTGAGGCCCTCGGTGCCGTGGGGGCAGGTGCGCAGGTCCCGGGCGAGATGCCGCAGGTACTCGATCTTGCGCATGGGCATGTACGCCAGGAACGCCACCCCCTGGACGCTCAGGCGCACTGGGCACGACAAGCGCTCCAGCCGCCCCGGCGTCTCCTTGGCCACCTCGCACAGCAGGTGGAATGCCTCCTCGGAGCGCCCGAGGAACACCCACGGCCGTTCCCCGCGGATGGGGGCGAGGGCCTGCACCACCCGCTCCATTTCAAGCGGCACACGCGCGATTTCCTTGGCCCATGGGGGCTCGCGCCCCTCGGGGGGCAACTCCGCCTGCACGTCCACGCCCCGCGGGTGGTGGTACGTGACCATGCGGCACCCCACCGGGGAGCCGTGCAGGCCGCACGCCCGCACGACCGTCTGCACGGCCACGGCCCCATCGCCGAGGAGCACGCACGGCTCCCGCGCTACGGACATCGAGCCATGGGGCACCTTCGCCCGGGATCGTTCCCGGTGGGGCAGGTCCAGGACTGCGCTCACCAAGCGATCGATCGGGCCAGTGTCCGGCCCCGGCAAAGCGTGAACGCGTGCGGGTGCCACCAAGAGCCCCGCGCCCATGACTCTCAAGAGAGAGCGTCGCTCAATGCTCATGCTCAGTCTCCTTTATCGGCGCTTCCCGGCGCCGCCAGGCCCCTCTCGCGAGAAAGGGGCCTGGCGGGGCCACGAGCCCCCCGCCACCTGTCACTGCACCGTGAAATTCACCACGTGCGGCTCGTGCAACCCCAAGCGCTCCGTAGTGTCGCTGGCGATGCCAGCGCCCACCTGCAGGGCGTGGTTCTTCCGCTCGCGCAGGGGCAGAAGCGGGGTGATGCGGACCCGCGTGGCGTTGCCTGCCAGCGACACGGGCACGTCCAGCGAGTCCTGGCGGATCCGCAGGTAGGCCCACGCCGTATCCATGGACACGTAGTGACTGAACTGCACCTCAAACTCCACGACGCTGGGCAGGGGCGCCGTGAAGTGGCTCGCCACGCCCGAGAGCGTCGCGGAGAAGGAGCGACCCTCCGCCTGGGCGGCAACCGACTCCACCACGAGCGGGGCCGGTCCGCAGGCAAGGCCAAGAAGTCCAGCGAGAGCGAGAGTAAAAATCCGCATCGGTCATTCCTCTTTCTTTTTTGGCTGGCCGTCCCAATCGACCTTCTGGGCCTCGGCATCCTTGATGCGCCAGTAGGCAGTACCTGTGCCGGCGCAACCATCGCAGCGTTTCTGGTGGTCGTCCCACGAATTGCTCCAGCGAATGAACCCCGCCCCTCCGCAGACATCGCATCTGGCGGTGCGCACGAAAGCAAGGCCACTGGCCGAAATTAGTCGGTTGAGGCGACTCAATTCGGAGTCTGCCACGCCATCCTCAACCAGAACGGACACGCCCTGCGGGCCTGAACTAATCTCTATCATTGCCCTCTCCGCTCGTCTCGCGCATCAAGAATCGCCAGCGTCACCACAAGCACCAGCAGCACGGCCGCGCCGATCACCTCCATCAGTCGATCTCCACGTTGGAAATCTGGCTCTCGGGGCAGCGTTGGCCATCGGGGTGCTTCCCGCATCGCCCGCAAGGCAGCAGCCCCAAGAATCCGGCGGCTGGTGTGGGCTGGGCTCGCCGCAGATCGTTGCGATGCACATCGCAGGCAGGGAACTTATTCCCGCATTCATCGGTCCAGATCCCCGTCTCGGGGCGGGTGCAACCAAACGAGATGCATGGCCGCGACTCCCCCACCGGAGCAGGCCGCACCTGCGCGAGCGCGCGCGGGGGCGGCCTGCGTCTGGGGAAAATCGCGGCTCGCCGCCGCTGGTCTTCATCAAGGCCGCCCTCCTCCGCGGGCGGGACACACCGAAGGCCAGCCTCAAAATGGATCCCCCCACACTCGGCGCAGCGCCGACCGTATCTGCTCACATGGTAAGCAATGCGCTCGTCGGGCGTCATTGCATCATACGCGCGGACAGATATGGGCATCACACCTTCCTCAGCAGCACGAGTGCATCCTGCGGCTCCTCGAACAAGTCCACCGGCTTCCACCCCAGCCACTCTAGGGCCTCCCCGAGGAGCCGGGGCTCGTAGCGCTTGATGAGCGCCGCCCCAAAGCGCCGCCCCCGCACGCGAGCCACCTGCCGCACCCCATAGGAGCCAGGGACGGGACAGCAGCTCGTGTCCAGCTCCGGCCGAAGCTCGATCTCATCGGCCGGGAAGCCGCCGTAGTGCACGATGGGGCCGATCAAGAACTCCCGCTCCACGGGCGGCAGGCCGATGCGCATGCGCAGGTCTGCGGCGCGGATCTGGTCGGGCTGGTCCGCGGGCGCGCGCACCTTGGCCACGTCCAGCAGGAGCATGTCGCCCGGGGCGTACCCGGCCAGCGTGCTCTTGACCCACAGGATCTCGTTCTCCAGGTTGCCAAACGTCCCGCCGAACATGCACAGCACCCGGGTCCTCCCCGGGCTCGGGAGCAGGTGGCTGTACACCGGCAGGTCGTGAAAGCTGCCGCAGTGGGCCTCCACGCCGTCCCCGAGCGCGGCGCATGCGGTGGCATGGGCATGCCCCAGCAGGGGGAGCGAGATGTCGAGCAACTGCAGCTGCGCCTGGCCGCGGATCGCCCGCAGGTACCGGGTGAGGCGGATTTCGGCAGCGGCGTCACCGCACCCCAGGCCAATGAGGTCCAGCGGCAGGGTGGGGCACTGCGCGGCGATGGCATCGGCCACAGCTCGAAGCGGGAGCAGATCCCGCGCGCGGCAGTATTCGGGCAGGGCCGCCAGGCGCTTCCATGCCATGGCGCCGAGGTTGTCGAAGTAGAGACAGCCCTGGTCAAGTTGCCCCCCCGCACCAGAGAGCACTTGCTGTAGCCGCTGGGTCATCTGTAGTGGATCCATGCTCTCCGATAGCCAACAGTTTAGGTGGGTCGCCACGGGGGGCGCCCCCAGGATCATTTGCCGCACGTCCACGGCGAGCACCTCCGCGAGGCGGACCATGGTCGCCTGGGCGGTGCGGCACCCGCGCTCAACGTTCTTGATCGTCGAGCGCGACAGGCCCACGTGGGCCGCGAGACCTTCCTGGCTGAGGCTTCGCGCCAGCCGGGCCTCCTTGAGGAGGCGCCCGATGCGCTCTGCATCGGCGCGCTCCGCAGGCGTCATGGTGCCGTCCTGGACGCTCACGCCACGCCCCACTGCAGCACCGGCACCGTGGCAAGCTCACCCCGCTCCTCGCGCAGGTCCTGCACCCGCTGCGAGAGGAGGCGGATGGCCTCGCGCTCGAACAAGCGCATCGTCCCCTCCATGTCGAGCCCGACGAGGGGCATGGTGTCCGTGACGCGCCCGTGCTCCTCCCGGCACAGGGCCACCACCATGTGGTCTGAGCCCTTTTCCCCCACGGGGTGCTCCCCGAAGTGATGGGGGTCCGAGGGGCCCGGCCGCTTGCAGGAGCAGCAGGGCTGGGTCCGCACGTAGGCCAGGTGCTCCGGGTCCCGCACGGGCCTCTCCGGCTTCGGCTGCGGGCGGGGCGGCGGCAGAAGCGGGGCCTCGCGCACGAGGCGCAGAACCGGGGGGCCCACCTGCGGCAGGCGGGCGGTGGCGGCGCGGGGCAGATAGCGCGACGTGTCCTGGAGGCGGACGCGCGCCTCTTCCATGTCGGCGCCGTGGAGCTTGATGACCTTCCCGCTCTTGGTGATGAGCACCAAGAGCCGGCCGCAGCGCACCTTGATCTCCCGGGGGCGCACCTGGATGGACTCGACGTACCCCTCGCGCCACTGATCCAGAAACGACCGCTTGCACTTGACGAGATCGCCCACCACCAAGTCGGCGATGTTGGTCAACTTTGTGGCCATGCTACTGGGCTCCTCTGCGGGCCGCGTTGCCCATCTCCCCGATTACCTCGCGCAGATGCCCGAGGTCGGGCTGCTCACGCTCCAGGGCCGTCTCCGCTGCCAGGATGAGCGCCCGTGGAACCAGCACCATCTCCACGGCGTCCGTCACGGGGGCTTCATCTGCTTTGACGCGCGCCATGGCTATCCCTCGCTCCGTTGGCGAAAAATGGACGCGAGCGCCGCCGAAATCAGCAACAGGTGAACAATGACCCCCATTGCCGTAAGCTGCGGCTGCGGCGCAACCGAGCACCCACCCCCGAAGAGAGGATGCCAGGCCGGTCCCGGCGGCGCCGCCGGCGCGAGGTTCCGCGGCTCCCGGTGCGGCACAGCGGACCCCTCCCCGGAGGCTTGGGCCACCAGGCCGCACTGCGCCATCAGGGCTCGGCCGCAGGCGTCCGCCAGTCGCACGCATTGCTCGCACAAACGGTAAGGCGGCGGTGGGGCAGGGGGTGGAGGCGGCGGCAGCGGATCGACCGTCACCTCCCCGTCCAGCGGCGGCAGAACGAAGGGCACCCCGATGCCGGAGAGGGGCTCCCATGCGCGCGGCCCGGAATCCAGGTGGTCGCTTGCTCCCCAGTTGGGGCCCGGCGCGGCCCCCGCACCGGCCGGCACCAGCAGCCAGAACAGCAGGGTCAGCAGGCCCATCACGAAGTCCTCGTGCAGGCCCAGGTGGCGCCGCGCCCCCGTTCGGGGGGCGGCCATGGCGGGCCGGAGCGGAGGGGGCTCTTGGTGAACGGCCACGGGAAGGACTGGCGGCAGGGGTGCCGGCCCTTCCGTCCCCGGCAAGTCGGGCACTGCGGGCAGGTCCCGGACGAGCGGGCGCTCCTCCAAGATGTCATCCTCCGCGACCTCCTCGACCACCTCCTCCGCGACGGGGAAGATCTCCGCGGCGAGTGAGGCGGTGTCCGCCAAGCCGGGCTCGCCCGCAACCACTCCGCTCGCGATCATGGCAAGCTGATCCAGGGTGGAGTCGAGGAACCGCGCACAGCGCCGCCGTTCCCTGGCGACCCGCCGCGCAATCTTCGTGGTGGCCCCATCCTCCTCCTCGATGGCCTGCGGGGTGCCATCCGAGACATCGCGGGGCAGGGGCTGGGTGCCCCTGAACGAACAAGCACCACAGCGCTCTCCGTTGCACACGCGGCAGATGCGGTAGCCCGGACCAGGAAATGCTGCCGAAATGGCCACCGATGGGTCAAGTTTTTGACCCGGTGCGGGAACTAACTGAACCATTGACCGCTTGTCCATGTGCGCCTCACTGTCGCTGTGGCGGTGAACCATCCGCCGTTGTGAACCATTTAGCACTCATGCACGAATTCGTGCAAGCAAAATGCGCAGAAATGCGCTATGGTCCTCGGTGTGATGGCTGTAGCGAACCAGGCAAGGCGCATTATGCCCGTAGGACGAAAGCGAGTATCATCGGGACCGTTGGCACGGCCCCGCAGACAGCGACACGAACCGGTTTCGATCCCCCCTGATGTCATGGCGCAGATCGGCAGACGCCTTGCTGCGCTTCGGACCAAGGCGGACCTATCGACGCGTGCGCTGTCTGAGCGGTCAGGGGTATCGCAGACGACCATCGTGACCATTGAGCGCACCGGACGCGCATGGGATCACCCCGGGCAGGAGCAGGGGACCATCCTTAGCACCTGCAGCGTGGTGACCCTGTACAGCCTCGCCGCAGCTCTCGGGGTGTTCCCCGAGTTCTTGATCTGCGGCGTCGCTGGGGTCCGCATCGACCCCCCGGCACGCAAGAAGAAGCGGTAGTCGCGGCCCGCAAGGGCCCTGCGGACCCTGATCGGGTCAAAGGAGTGACCATGGGAAAGGTCAAATCCGTGCACCGGGTGCTCGCCCTTCTTCTTTATAGGGGGCGCCCATGAGCACAGTCGGCGCCATGGCCCGGCTCGTGCGGGCGGAGCGAGCGATCAAGATCGCCCTGCGCGAGGTGGAGGCCGCGCGGGCGGAGCTGCACCAGAAGCCCCCGCCGGGGCCGCGCGAGGAGGTGCGCCAGCGGCTTGGGGCGTGGCTGCGCGCCCACCGGGACGAGAGGGGCCTGTCGCGCGACGTGCTCGCGCGGCAGATCGGGGTGTCCAAGGGCACCTTGAAAAACATCGAGCGCGCTCTGCACGTGCCCTGCCCCGCAACCCTGGCGCGATTGCTGCGCGGCCTTCCGCTCCCAGATGATCTGGCCGGGCCGCTCGCCGTGGCCGCCAAACATCGAAAATAGATGTTGCAATCGCGGTCTGCGATGTTCTACCTTCCGCAATAGGAAGGACGGGGCATGAAAGAAGGAACGATCGTTGTTCGGGGGAGCGTCTTCCCCCTGCGGTTTTCTGGCGAGGAGCAGGTCTCGGCGCAGTGTCCAGTGATTCCGGGCTGCATCAGCCAGGGGAGGACGCACGAAGAGGCGATGACCAACATCCGCGAGGCCATCGAACTGTGCCTGGATTCGCAGGCCGAGGAAGGGTGGATGCTGCCCCACAAACGGCCATGACTGACGCGGACGTATTTCTGATCGTGGCCCGCGAGGCCGTATCTGCGGGCGAAGGACTTGTCCTGGACGACGAGCCCGTGGTGCCCTGGGAGGTCATGGCGCAGCGCCTCCGCGCGCGGGGCCGGGGTGACCTCGCACAGGCGGTCGAGGAGTCCGCCCCACGGGGGACCCTGACCGCGGGTCTGGACGCGGCGGAGTTCGCCGAGTGGGCGCCGATCTTCCCGGAGATCGCGAGGAACTGATGCGCGCACTGAGCAACCAAGGAGGAGCCGATGGCACCTGATGACCTGACGACGCGGATCTACTGGGCCGAGCGGGACGCACTGGAGGAGGCGATCGTCCGCCAGGAGGCCGCGCTCGTCCTGGCGGACGACGGGCTTCTTGCCGAGATTTGTGGCTCCATCGCCGCCGATCTGAGGGCGAACCGCGAGGCCCTGGCTGCGCTGGGTGCACCCCCGGCGCCGCGCCCGCGCGCAGATGTGGATCCCGGCAAGCGCCGGGAGCGCATTGCCCGCAGGGCCCTGCAGGGATTGCTGGCGGGCGAACCCGCCCTCGACTGTCCAACCGCCACGAGGCGGGCTCTGCTCCATGCAGACACCCTGATCGCCGCCTTGGACGGGCAGTAGCAGGGTGCTCGCCTACCTCACGGAGGAGCGAGCGAACATGCACCCAGGCCGCATCGCCGGGGTTGAGTCCTGAGCAGGCGGCCGGTCTGCTTAGGGAGGCCCTGGCGGACCACCTACGGCACCTTGCGCGAGAGGCGAACTGATGCTTATAAAAGTCACGAACCACTGCGCGGCTGGCTGCAGCCACTGCATGGAGGATTCGACGGTGGCCGGGAAGCACATGCCGATCGAGACGTTCGAGCGCGCTCTTGGCTTCTCCTTCGATGTCGAAACGCTGGCCCGTCAGGCAACAGGGATCCCGACCTCCATCTTGCTCTCCGGTGGCGAGTGCTCAGGGCACCCGGCCTTTGAGGAGTTGATCGAACGGGTGGAGCGGCGAGGCATGGTGCCTGTGCTCATCACCAACGGGCAGTGGCTCGCGGACCGCGCGCTTCGTGAGCGGGTGCTCCGCCCGGGGCGCCAGATCTTCGTCTTCGTTACGAGCGACCCGCGGTTCTACCCAGCGCCCGTCACCCTGGACTTCGCCGACGAGCGCGTGAAGATCCGGCATCAGGTGGGCTCGCTCCTGCCGCTTGGGCGCGCGGCCCGGCGAAGTCTCCCTGACGACCAGCCGCTCAAGGGGCCGATCTCGTTCAACCTGCGCTCCATCGCGCGCGCCACCGGCGACATCCGGCAGGCGATTGCATGGCTGCGCGTCCGCTCCGTGACGCACGGCGCGGGAGCCTGCACGCCCTCCATCTCCGATGATGGAAGCGTTCACGCCGGGGACAGCCGCAACTGCTTTTCCATTGGCACCATCGACAGTTCCTATGCGGAACTGACGCAGGCCCTCATCAATATGCAGTGCAACCGCTGCGGCTTGGTAGGCCGGTTAACCAAGGAGCAAAAGGCGGCGATCGGGGAGGTGGACATCCAGGCCGCGGCGGATGCGCGAGCACAGGCATGAGCAGTCCTCTTACCCACCGCGCCGCGGTCCTTCTCGCCCTGACCGACGGACCCACCTTCGGCTGGGCGCTGGGGCGGCGCCTGAAGATCAAGGATGGCACCCTGTATCCAATCCTCCGCGCCCTGGAGCAGGGCCGCCTCATTGCGCCCTGCGGAGGCCCCCCGTCCGCCCCGGAGCGGGGCGGCAGACCCCGGCAGTATTACCAACTCACCGAAGCGGGCTACGCCCAGGCCGAGGCCGATCGGGCGCTGCTGGCGGCGCTCGTGCGCCCCGAGAGCGAGGAGTGACCATGGAGATGGAGATCACGGAGAATCCGGTCCCGCGGAGGGAGCCGCGCCTTGCACAGGCACCTGCGGAAAACGCAGAGCCCATCGCCGCGCGGAAGCCGATGGTGCTGTGCCTGCCAGCCTACCCCCCGACCGAGGGGATGGAGCGCTTCCTAAGCGCCGCCCGCGCCGCGAACGTCTACCGCAATGACCACGTGCGCATGGAGCTGGTGCGCCGCCCCCTCGCGGACTTCGTCCGGGTGAGCCTCGACCCGGAGTACGAGGCGGCCCGGGTCGCCTGCCTCACCCTGGAGGGGGAACTGGAGACCGCCCGCGAGGTGCTGAAGCGAGAGCGCGCCGCCCGCGCCGCGAGTGCCCTGCGCGAAGCAAAGCCCGCCCCAGGCGGCGCCGGCCGCACCCCCCGCGCCGCCAAGGCGGCCGGCAAGGCTGGCACCGGCAAGGCAGGCGACGACCCCGCCCACAAGACCGCGGTCGCTGAGCTGAGCGCGCGTCTCAAGGAGGCGCGGGCGGTGGAGTCGGCCCACAAGGGGCGGACCCGCCCCGGGGCCATCCGGGTGCTCGACCCCGAGCGCCTCGTGGTCCGCCACCAAAAGAGCCTGGAGGGCCTCACGAAGGGGGTCCGCTGGGTGAAGACTGGCACCGCCACGCTGTTTCTCGGCGATGGGCCGGGGCCCCGAAGGGCTGCCGGGTCCTGGGGGTTCCGGGTGCAGGGCGAGGAGGGCGCCGTGCGCGAGGTGTGCGTGACGTTCGCGCCGCTCGACCCCGCAGCACCCCTGCCAACGCAGCGCACAGGCACGGTGACCGAGGGCTTCGCGGAGGCAGACGTGCGCTGCGTGCTCTCGTGCACATCCGAGGACTTCGCCGCCTGGCAGGCAGACCCCGCCCGGGGGCTGGAGCTGTACCTCGCGGGGCGCCTGCGCCTTGTGGGCGAGGGGGTGGACTGGCGGGCGCCGGGCGCCGCGCACCTCGCGGCCCTCTGGGATCTTGCTGCGGGGTGGTGGGCGGCGGAGCGCGTGGAGTGGCCCCGGGCCGAGCCCGCGAGCCCCGCCGACCTCGACAAGGCCCGGCAGATCCTCGCCGCGGACCCCGTCAAGTTCTACGGCGGCCCCAAGGCCGAAGTCAGCAACGAAGTGACCGACCGATTCAAGCGCGCCAAGGCGGCAGCCGTGTCGCTGCTGCGCGCGGCGGCGGTGAAGGCCGGGGCCACCTACCACATCTACCAGCGCGTGGACGAGGCCACGGAGGGGTTCGAGGGGGGCAAGGAGGTGCCCCGCTTTGTGCGCTGGAAGGACGCCACCACCCAGGAGATCAGCGTCCACCCCGCCAACGGCACCGGGGAACTGCGCACCGAGGACGTGTTCACAAACCCCCTCGCCCAGGTGCATCTGCGCCGCCTCACCCGCGGGGCGTGGCGCGCGCTGCGCGGGGCCGAGGAGGAGGACCCGGCCCTCCCGGCGCCTGCGCGCCCCACCTATGCCCTCGCAGAGATCCTGTGCGGCGCCGGCGGCCGGGCGGCCCCACGGGTCAAGGTGCCTGTGCGGGTATGCCGCCCCATCCCGCCGGGCTTTGTGCTGTGGGCCTACCTGCGCCGGACCCGGCGGGGGACCCACAGCTGGGACTGGGAGCTGCAGCTTGTGCTGCGGCCCGATGCCCTGCGGCTCTGCCTTGCCACGGTCACCCCGGCCCTCTTGCACGACCCCGCGTGCGGGCACATCCTGCCGGCCGCGCGGCTTTCGCAGGTGCTGCGGGTGACCTGCACGCTCGACAACGGCGGGCCCCGTCCGCAGACCTTCACCCTGCGCGCGACCCACGCCCCCCAGCACCCCGTGGAGACCGGTGCCGTGCGCCGGGACATCGAGGGCCTCGACTTTCGCTTCAGCGAGGACACCGTCACAGTGCCACCCGGTGGGACGCGCATCGTGCTCCTCACGGTCACCTATCCCCCGGACCTCGCGCCCGGGGCCCACGAGTGGTGCGTGGTGGCCTCGTGCCAGGCGGCCTGCGGCGGCGCCATCGACGTGCGGCAGCTCCAGCGGGTGTGCATCCAGGCGGAGGCCCCGGCTGCAGGCCCACCGCTCCTCATGGCGGTTCACTACGCCTGGCGCCCCACCCCCCGCGGCATCCGCGCCGCCTACGTGGTGGGCATGGACGGCCGCGCCTACGAGGTGCTTTTGCCCCGGCCCCCGGAGCACACCGCCGCGGTGCGCACGTGGCGGGAGCGGCTGCAGGCGGGGGACCCCGCCGTGCCCACGATGATGCTGGAGGCCGATCGCGCCGCCGATCTGCGCTCGATCCGCAGCCAGCGCATGGACCTGTTCAAGGAGGTGCTGGGGAGGTTCCTGGCCACCTTGCCGGAGCGGCCCTTGTGGCTCCAGCGCCTCACAACCGGGCGCGATGGGCGCTGCACCGTGGCGCGGTGGGGGAGTCCCCAGCGCATCGCGGAGTTCGCGGATGCCCTGCGCGCCGCGCGCGAGGCGGGGGCGCCCCTGCCCGGAGAGGACGCCCCGCAGCCCTGGCTGGAGGGGTGGGCGATGGAGCACAACGCCACGCCCAAGCGGGTCATGGTCTACGGGGAGGCCGTGCCCACGCTCCGCTGCTACGCCCAGGTGGCGGTGCGGCACGACTGGCACCTGGACCAGATGGCGGTGGGCACCGCCACGCGGCCCCTGCGGCGGCGGCTCGACTGGTACCGGCGCATCGCCGCCCACGGGAGCCGCCACTACCTCGGGGTGGTCCTGCCCAGGCGGGGCACCGTGGCCAAGGCGTTCACGGAGGCCCCCAGGCCCGAAGAGGGGACGGAGTCGGAGGGGTCCGCGCTGCGGAAGCTCCAGCGGCTCGCCGCGCCCAGTGAACTGCACCTGGCGCTGAAGAACGCCTTTGAGCGGGACCACGGTGACGGCGCGGTGGTGGAGACGGACCCGGCCTACACGACGCGGCGGCACCATGGGTGCGGCTTTGTCAATGAAGAGTCCGCAGAAATTACGATCTTGTGCGCGGGGTGCGGGGTGCGGTATGACGTGGACGACAACGCCGCACGCAACGAGCTGGCGCAGGCGATCGAAGTCCGCGCCAAGGCGAAGGGTCGCTGGGCGGATGAGGCGCGCGGCGCCCTGAAGCGGTGGTTCGAGGCGCAAGCGCAGTAGCGCCGGGTTGTCTCTGTGAAAACTGAATAGCCGTGTAAGGCCGCTTCCGCAGTCCCTCGGGACGGGCATGCCTTCGGGCAGGCCGGAGAGATCTCCAGTCCCATGGGAGGCGCGAGCGGCTTGTGAATGCGGAGGGGTGCGCGGCCAGGGCTGCGCGTCCTCTCCATGGATCCTGCGGGTCTCCCAGGGGAGGCTCGCAGGATCCGCCCACTTTTGTTACGAGCGGTGCGGTGATGACTGATTCTCCTAGGGTGCTCGCATCGTCGGTAGTGCATTGGTTTATGGCATCGGGGTCGGCCGGCGACCGGCCGTTTCGGCATCACTCGCATTTCTTGCTTGGCCACGACGGAGTTATGAGCAACCTGTAGCGGCGCCTGCGTTGAGGGCTGGTCTTCTGCGACTCAAAGAACCTCTGCCCTCCCTTATAACGCTTTCATCGCGCGTAGCGGCGCCTGCGTTGAGGGCTGGTCTTCTGCGACTAGCCCGACTCCCGTTGCCGCGACCTTGCAAGTCGGCGTAGCGGCGCCTGCGTTGAGGGCTGGTCTTCTGCGACGGAAACGGTGCCTGTCCGAGAAAGCGTAGTTGGGTGAGTAGCGGCGCCTGCGTTGAGGGCTGGTCTTCTGCGACTGAGGGGTCCTTGACAATTGCGTAGGTGTGCGCAAATGTAGCGGCGCCTGCGTTGAGGGCTGGTCTTCTGCGACTATATCGCATCTGCCACCTACGAATCTACGGTAGTGGGGTAGCGGCGCCTGCGTTGAGGGCTGGTCTTCTGCGACGCCCCAAGCAGAACTCCGCCCTTTTCTGAGCCCATGCGTAGCGGCGCCTGCGTTGAGGGCTGGTCTTCTGCGACTTTGGATACGTGTTTGGTGTGTCCAATCTGAGGGCTGGTCTTCTGCGACCGACCAGACTGAACATCGCCACTCTACCCCAGACTCAGTGGCGGCGCCTGCGTGGAGGGCTGAACTTCCGCGCCCGGCCAAGGGGATCGAGTACGTCGAGGCAGAGGAGGCGGCAGCGGCGCCTGCGTGGAGGGCTAAACTTCCGCGACGAGTTGCCGTTGCCGTACACCGGCAGGCGCTCTGCGAGCGGAAGTGCTTGCGTGGAGGGCTGAACCTCTGCGACTGGCGGCAACCGTTCGTGACACGTGACACGCTTTTACGCGTGGTCACGCACGGGGCAGCGGCGCCTGCACGGAAGGCTGAACTTCCGCGACGACAAATCTGGCATCGATGCGATGCTCTGCGGAGCGGCGGCGCCTGCGCGAAGGGCTGAACTTTCGCGACTGCGCAGAATAAATGTGCTCTGCGAAGTCGAGGCGCGGGAAGGGCTCATGCGTCGCGCCGACGCCGGCGTCTTCCAGCCCCAGGGCAAGCAGGAGGCCATGGAGTCCATGCGCGAAGGGCTGAATGTCCGCGACGCACGGAGGAAGCAATACGACGGGTGGCGCCTTCGCAGGAAGCTGAACTTCTGCGACTTGCTACATGTACGAACCCGCGCAGCGGGATGGAATGCTGCGCCTGTGTAAAGGCATCATGCGCCCCGCAATGCTGGCGGCGGCCGGCGGCCGGCGGCAGTGCTTGTCCAGACGGCTGATAGCCTGGACGGTTCATGATGGCTGATGCGCTTGCACGGACGGTTGACGGCTGAATGTCTGCGACGTTTCGGACTATGCAACAGGCCACAGCAGCGCTCGCGCAGACGACTGGATGCCTGCGACAGAGACGCTGCTCCGTGTCTGCCACCGATAAACACCGGAGCCCGCGCGGACGGCTGAACTTCTGCGATGGATCTTCCGCATGGAATCAAGGGTAGCGCTTGCGTGGAGGGCTGAACCTCTGCGACCGAATGGCAGCGACTGCACCGCCAGCAATGGCGGCGCTTGCGCGAGAGGCTGCCCTGTACGCATACAGAACCTGCGCGAGAGGGGCCGGCCGTCGCGACCCGCGACACCCACTTGAGCGGCGAGTGGGGCGGAGGCGCCTGTGCCCTGATGGTTAGTGGTGGCGCCTGCGCAGTGGGATGGGATGCTGCGCCTGTGTGAAGGCATCATGCGCCCGCGCGGCTGGGGCTGATCTTCTGCGACTGCACGAACTGCTCACGGAGCGGGGTCTGCGCGGGAGGCTGAACCCCGCGACCCAGCAACGCCTCATGCGCCCGCGCGGCGGCTGCTCTCCGACGACACGATGGCTGGGCTCATGCCCGATGGGGCCTGCATGGGAGGCTGGCGAGTCCATGTGCTTGACTTCCGGCGGGGCCTGCGCGAGAGGCTGATCTTCTGCGACGCCACGCCGTTGACCAGCCCAACACCCAAGAGAGGCGGCGCCGACGCAGACGGCTGATCTTCTGCGCCCGCACCCCATGGCGGCGCGGTAGACCAAGGCAGCGCCCACGCGGGGAGCTTATCTTCCGCGGCCAACGTAGGCTCATGCAGAGCGCGCTTAGGCGCCGCGCAGACGGCTCACCGCGCACCGACGCGATCTACGTCCCGAAACACCCCTGCTGGGTCGTCCCCGCGGGGTCCGTGGAATCGGCGCACGTCACCCCCGCCCCAAAGACCGCGCACTCCGCGCTGGACCCACACGACGGGATGCACAGGGGCCCCTCCGCCGTATCCAGGCAGTAGTTCCCCGGGCCGCACTGGCTGTTCGCCGTGCAGGGGCGGG
>JACCDT011320121.1_pt1 | contig 25079 bp, 38 predicted proteins | sample 7446291 | NCBI WGS metagenome assembly JACCDT01 (sample SAMN15323446, study PRJNA562643) | freshwater metagenome | isolation source: river surface water | place: USA:Blue River Watershed | collected 2017-08-17 | reverse complement strand
CGGGGCGACCGCCGCCTTCCCGGTGCGCATGGTCGAGAGCGACATCTACAACGCCGCTGACGACTTCATGGCCGTTGCCGAAGAGGTCGCCGACGATTGGCGGAACGCATGGGAGGCCGCAGCATGACCGCCGCCATTCTCCACTTTCCGTCTCTCCTGCCAACATACGAGGAATGCGCCGCCGCGCGCCAGGTTATCCGCAGCGATGCAGGCTGGCCTGACAAGATCGATGCGGCTGTAACGCTTGCCAATAGCCGCGAGGCTGGCAATGTCCGCATGGCTCAAGCGGTTCTTGATGCTTACACGGCTCAAGCCGACCGTGCAGCGCTTGTGGACCGTGCCCGCCGTGACTGGTGGCAGTTGGCCCTCGCCGCGATGGTAGGGGTTGCTTTCGGAATGCTGATCATGGGGGTGCAGTGATGGCGGGCCAAAAAAACATTGAGGGCCGTATTCGGTGCCCGCACTGCGGCAATCCGCTCGAAGGGGTCTGCGATAGCCGTCCTGCCCACTTGGAGGGGGCTGGCCCTGTAATTAGGCGGTTCAGGAGGTGTAGAATGTGCGTCAAGAGGGTAGAAACCGTCGAGGTTTCGAAGGTGGGCCTGATTGCTGCCGCCGAAGCCATCTATGCCGAAATCGAGAAAGAGATTGCCGATCTCGATGCCGCAAAGGCCGAGCTTCAAGCTAAACTTCCACACAGGGGGGTGAGGTGATGGATTTCCCGAGGTTCACACGCGAGGCGGAAACTGTCCCGCCTGAAGTGCAAGCCCGCCGCGATGAATTCCGGGTTGTTGCTGAAAGGCGCGCGGGCATTACTCCGGCAGGCCCTGACTTCGCAGCAAGCCTTGGCCGTGATCTATTCGCCCGCTATGGCAAGGACTGGCCTGGCGTGTTGGCGGAGATCAGCGCCGCCGCTATGAGGGCGCAACGGGAAGCCTTGGACGTGGTGTTGCCCTGACTATCTCCCAGCGTGGCACTTGCAATTCGCCGCGCCAACTACCCCGGTCGCATTCAGTTCCCCCGCGACCGGGCGCTGCAGGAAAGGAATGCCCAATGATGACCCCCCTCGACAACATCAGCGCCGCCGAAAACTTCATGACCGTCCTGCGAGAGGGTCGCATGATCCGGGGCGCATATAACGACATCGCCGATGACGGCAGGCATTTGGCCTGCGCCTATTCCGCCGCCGTATCAGGGGCGGACACCACCAAAAACTGCCCTGCGGCTGTAATGCCGCAAGAGGTTGCCGATCTGACGCCATGGATTGATGATGCCGGGACGGCCTGCACCTGCAGCGCGGACAGCGGCAGTCTCGAAGACCGCGCCAAAACCTGCACCTGGCATCGCAACCTGCTGCGCTACGGCACAGTCATGGCGCGGTGGCACGTTCTTTCACCAGATGACTGGACCGGAATCTTGCGGCGATTCCGTGGCAAGTGCTGCGTCTCTGCCTTGGCATCTGCGGCCAAGGTTGTTCCGCCGGACGCCCCGTATTGGCCTTCTGTTCAGAAGGCATCCATCGCGATTTCCGATCGCCTGCTTCGCGGGGAAGAGCCAAGTGAAGCCGAGGCGGCGGAGGCTGCGAAGGCTGCGAAGGCTGTGGTGGCTGCGAGGGTGGCGCGGGCTGCGGTGTGGGCTGCGGTGGCTGCGAGGGTGGCGCTGGCTGCGGTGTGTGCTGCGGCGGCGGCGGTGTGGGCGGCGACGTGGGCGGCGCGGGCGGCGGATGCGGATGCGCTGATCGATCACTTCCTGACCCTTGTCGAAACTGCCGTTGCGAAAAGGGAAGCGGCAACCCGTGAAGCCATGCGAGCCGAGATGATCGGCATCAACCAGTCGCGCAACCGCGTCGGCAAATCCCGCGCCGGTCGCCTTCTGGACGGTCGTGAATGGAACGAAATGCCGGGGGCGCTGACATGAGCCGTCTGACCAACCACCATGCCACCCTTGCCGGTCGGATGCGGGCGGCAGGCACCGCACCAGCCATGCGCTTCGCCGATGAGGTCGCATCGCTGCATCGGGGCTACCTTGCCCAAAGAGAAACGAACAGCCGTCTGTGGCACGACAACCAGCGCCTTCGCGCCCTCATCCCCGACATGGCCGCAGCTCTGGAGGTCCGTGACAAGCGGGTCAGGCGGGAAGAAGCAACGATTTGGACCGCTGCAATTGAGGCATATTTTGACGCAACTGCGGTCGAAGACGTTGAAAAGCGTGTCGCCGCCATCCGCGCGGAAATGGGAGGGGAATGATGGAAAACCGCTGCGAAACGTGCCGCCATTTTGTGACGTGGCCCAAGAAATTCAACTATACACCGGCAGGGATTTGCACTGCCCCGACACCTGAGTTTGTCCCGTTCACAGTTCAAAGAACGCGAGAATTTTGGGACGGCCGCAAGTGCCAAGTCTGGACAGAAAAGGATCGCGCCAATGTCTGACGCACCCGACCCCCTCTCCCCCGCCCGTGTCGAAGCCATGGCGCGCGAGTATTGCCGGATCATGGGGCTGGATGCGGACAGCAAACTGTATCCTGACAGCCCAGCAAAATGGGAGTTTCACAAGGGCCAAGCCCGCGAGTTCATCGCCATGATGCTTGCTTATGAAGGGACGAAACCGTGAGCGAAGAACGCTACACCATCACGCTGCCCGTGACCGAATGCGCAATCTGCGGCCACCAGTCGGCCTTCAACTACAGCGTTCTTGGGGCGAAGGGCAGCGGCGGCAAGCCGCATGGCGCGCGGCGTCATCGTCTTTCCGACGCCGCTATGGGTGCCACCTGTCAGGATAAAGGAGCCAACCCCATGACCCCCTCACAACTCGCCGAGCGCGGGATCAGGATTTGCATCGGTTCCGAATTTGAACACCGCCTTGCTGACGGGATGCTGAAACCGCTATCCGACAAAGAAATAGCCATGAGCGCGTATAGCGTGAACGGAAGACTTTTCGCGGCATGTCAAACTTGGGTAAAGGACTATCCAGGCCAAGTCACCGGGGGACGCATTGGCAGGCCGGTTGTTAGGTTCTGCCCGCTAGATTGGCATGGGTCGAAACAGGTGGCGCGCGTAAAGCGGCGGCTCGACCACATCGCCCGCGTCTGTGCAATGCTGGAGGTGGTGGACGGTCCAAAGCCCGCGCTCTGCTCTGACCCGATGGAGGGATTCGAACCTCACACCTTTTGGCCAGTCTGTGCCCCGTTACACCACACCGGGCCAGAGTTGCGCAGCCGGGACTTGAACCCGGAACCCTAGGTTATGAGCCTTGGATGATGCCGTTTCACTACCGCGACAAGCATACTATCCCCCATATCCACCCGCACGTCAAGCTTGCATAGTGGCCCGCTTGTGCTATGCTTTCCGGGTGATCGGCGGCGCAGCTGTCACGGCCACAGGTAGCTCCTGCGGCGAGGTCGGGAAAGCGGTGCAATATCCGCTTGCAACCTTGGGAACCCGTGCGCCGAATAGGTTCTGCAGGACCGTTCCGATCACCCCTTCACCATCACAGGCTTGCATGGGGTGATGGGATGGGGTATGGTTTGCGGGTGAGCGCGTCGGTGTAGCTCAATGGTAGAGCGGCGGTCTCCAAAACCGCGTCAGAGTTGGTTCGATTCCAGCCACCTTCGCCACAGGTCGCATCACCACCCTAACGCTTCTTCAAGCTGCGCCAGATGCGCGACCAATGCGACCAATGCGACCAGCGCTTCAAGGCTTCCATCCGCACAATTCTACACCTGTCTGGTTGTGAACAAGCAAGTCCTCTGTCAGCCCGTCCGAAATCACTGCAACGTCATTCGAGCTTGGCCGGATCGGTTCTGCCCAGTCGCATGACTTACTCGGGACGCACCCAGCGAGACAGATCAGCACGGCGGGCAGCGTCAGTCTTTGCAGCAACAGCATCTTTCACGTCCCTTGATGTTTCCATGGCTTCAGTCTTCGCCCGCTCTTCCTTTGCGTCGCGCTCGTCGTTCACGTCTTTCCGCCCCTTGAAGTATGCCCCCAAGGCCACAACCCCGGCGATGATGTAGGGCAGAAACTGGCCGGATATGGCTTCCCAGATCAGAGATGGGATGGTCATTTGGCCTTCCACCCTTTCAGCAATGCAAACGGGGCCAAGATTGCCGCACCAACGGTTGGCAGAAGCGCGGCCAGGGCATAGGCATTGAACGGGGCCAGGTCGATCATTCCGGTTTCATAGTCAAACTCGGCAAGGCCAGCGCCCGCCAAGATCAAGCCGAAAAGCCCGACAAGGCCGGTCGCGTAGGTGCCCAAGCGGGCTTTAGCTGCGGGTGTCATTCTTCCCTCCGAAGATAGCCGCCAGAATGCGCCAGAGCGCGCCTAGCAGGCCGGGTTTCCTGATCGTGTCTTGATTGTCGGCTCGTTTCGTGTTCGATTTTTGCGGTTTTTCGAACATATGGCCAGCGTTATGTTCGGTTTTCGCGGATTTTGCGACATTGCCGCTCTTGATCGTGTTTTGATCCGCCCGCCGGATGCCAAGAAGTTGCGAATCCTGATATCCCCTCACATTCACCGCGTTCGATTGGTTGCCCCCGAGGACATCGATCAGCGCGCCCTTGTCCTTGACGAAAAACGCGACGTGGCCCTGCCAGGATGAATTGCCGCGCTTGAAAATCACCACGTCCCCCGGCTTGGCATCCTTCCGATCAACAGGGGTGCCCCATTCCAGATAGGACCGCGCATTCAGCTTGCCGGTTCCCTTGGCCCCAGACCGGCGCAGCATCGCCCCGACAAAGGCCGCACACCATGCAGTCTCGTCGTCGGTAACACCAGCGTTTCCGCTATCCTTGAAGTAAGCAACAACCTTCGGATTGTCGCCCTTGGCCCATTCGACCGTCCCGACTTCCTTCTGTGCCAGTTCATAGGCATTCATCGCCGCGCCTCCTCAACCTCGTAGCCTCGCTCTATTGATGCAACCTCAAGCCATGCGTTGATCATGGAAAGCACGATAACCGCCGTCGCCGCGAACTTGGTGATCATTTGAAAGCCCCCCCGCCCGAAATGAAGGACCAGACCTGAGCCGCAAGATAGATCGCCGCAGCGATGACCGCCTTGCCGAACAGTGCCACCTGCCTCTCAAGCTGCGTCATCCGGTTTTCCCAATTCGCCTCCTTGGTCGCCTTTTCAGATGCTTCCCGCGCTATCTTATCGCGCTCTTCTTCAGGCGTCATTTCATTTCCTGACCTTGCAAAGTAGCTGCTGAAATCGCTCCACCAGATACGCGGCCACCTCGCGACGCTTGGCCCACAAATAGACGACCAGAAGCCAATCGGCGAACCCGGCCACCGCCATCACCAGAACCGCCTCCCAATGCTCCAATTGCAAGTGCCCCGATCTGAAATGCTGCCACGATATAAATTACCGTGAAATCAGCGTCCCCGCGCGTGAAAACCCCGCGAATTAGAGGCACATAAAGGGGAACCGTTAACGCATACCCCGCAGCTATCACGCGCGCCAAGCCGGGGCGCATCGCCAAGACAACTCCGGTTGTCAGGTCGGTCGTCATCATCCCGAGTCGAGATATGCCGCCATCAAGCCCCAAATCCATCGCCAGACAGATCAAAAGCGTGACAAGCAGGTTCGCCCATAGGCAAGCCAAGACATAGCCCTCACGACGCCACGCGGGAACCGTGAGGACCAGCAAGGCCAGCGCATAGGTGATCTGGAAGGAATTCATCTCCCAGGGCCGCGAACCGAAACGTTTGGATAGTATTTCAACAGATCAAGGCCCATCTGCGCATGAAGGGCCTCAAGTTCGCTCAATCGCATTTTCGCGACGAGAAAGATTTCATCCCTGCCAGCGTCTTTGTTGATCTTCACAATTGACCTAAGGTGATCCTTCAGGTCGGCCATGGCCTTTTGCGCGGCGGCGATGTGTTCGTCTTCGGTCATTGTCTTTCCCTTCATTGGTGTCATGTATGCGCTGCCCAAGTCGTGGCCTGTGTTCCGATAGTGTACATCGGGGTATTGGTGAAGGGCACATTATTGTTCGTCTCGGTCGCGACAAACCTCAGTTCATCACTGAGTCCGCCAATCGGACTTGCGCCAGATGTTGCCCCGACAGAAGCCGCTACTTGCGTTGCGTTCCAAGCCCCATTTACGCGCTCGGCAATAAGGAGGTGCGTTCCGCCCCGGACATACCCGCCACCGACTGTTCCGGTCGGAGAGACGATAACAACCCCATCAGTGATCGGGGCAATGACAGGCCCATCGCAGAAGCCGGAAACGGCATACTCATGAACCGTTCCGATCTTGGCCTTGGAGGACCACGAAACACCGTCATGCATCATATGCACGATGTCCCAATCTCCGACCCCATCACCACGGGCATAGGTTATGTGAGCGTTCCCTTCTCCATCGCGGCAGAACTGCGGGATGGTGTTCTGGCCCATCCCGACATGGACAAGCCGGAAGTTGTTGTCGGCCTGCTCCTTGGTGACCGGGATAGCTTGAGAATAGGAGCCGTCGAAGCTTTCGAGCATACCCGCCGCATGGTCGTATCGACCGAAGTAGATTCCACCTCGCCGGGTGTCTGCTCCATCCGAGAAGGTCCAGCAGAACTCGATGTCCGACCCGTTTTTCTCGAAGTTGGCAGCGGCATAAACCCGCCCTCCAGAGGTGATCACGTCCACCTTTGTTCCAACAACCAGCGCCCCTAGAGACGTGTAGGTAATCGGAATGTGGCTGAGATATCTCGTTCCCGCTTCTCGGTAGAAGTAGTGAACCGTCCCGGCCCCGCCCCCTGACGGGAAGTCCACCATCTTGGGGTAGGTTCCGCTTGGCAGATCGGTTTGCTCGGTCCACGCCGCGATGCTTCCAGCGGAGTTGGAAACCGCCCATTTCTGCGCCGTGTTGTGCGATCCATACATGGCCAGATAGCGACCGTCGCTGATTTCAATCGCGGTGACCTGAAGATGTTCGTCGTCATCCAGCGCCATTGCCGCAATCGTGACAGGTGCCGAAAGCGCACCAGTCGAATGATCCAGCTCCGCCACTTCAGCCGTAGTTGATCCGGTATCGGACAGCCATGTGATGACGCTCACATCCCGGCCAGCGTCATAGAAACCGGCGTAGCCGGAAGCTTGCGACCCAAGGGATTGCGTCTCCCCGGCCTCATCCATGAGATGAACCGTAGCGATCATGGAAACGCTCGATCCGATGGACGGGGTAACGAAGGTGTTGGCATCGATTGCGTTTGATCCAGCACCACCAACCCATGCCTCGATTGCCGCGCGCTCTGCATCGGTCGGGATTTTGTTCTTTGCGAAGACCCCACGCCGCTTGGACCCGTCCAGTATTTGAGTAGGAGAAGCCACAAGATCGGCCCCGTCCCGTGCTCGGGCGCTGTTGGTAGCCTCCACTGTTCCAGAGGAAGTCATTGTTCCGGAAGCCACAGGCACAGGGTTTCCGTTCAACCATATTTTTATCGTCCCGGCGGTGTAGTTGAACTCCGAGCTGATGACGAACGGAACCCCGGCAGAAACAAGACCTGCAATAGACGCGGCGCTTGCTGATGCCTCGGCATGTAGTCTTCGGCACCCCGCAGAAACAGACCCATCAGAAAGCACCCGAACGTTCATTCTTGTGGTCGTGGATGTGGCTGTAGAAAAGGCATACAGGCAATGGTTTGCCGCCAAACTGTCCACAACAACCCGCTCGCAGGAGAAAAGCGAGCTTACGCCGTTGGTGAAGTTCGCGGCGGAGAACGTCCCGTAATAACCCGAGTTGTAGTCCACCTCGTTCGTATCATAGACGCAGGCTGAAACCCCCTGCCAGTTGTAGGGCGTCTTCCCCCAGAACGTATTCCAGCGAGTAGCGGTCGATCCGGGCGTCTGGAATGATGTTCCCGCCGTGTCCGAAAAGACGGTTGTATTGTCTGCTGGATCACGAGCAAAGCCGTCAGTTCCAAACAGAAATGCTTCGACCGCCGCGCCAACGTCAGAAGCGCCGCTAACGGAATTGTTAAAGCCCAGTCCAAGACCAAGTTTCATGTCAGATCTTCTTCTTTACCGTCAAAGAGAACTTGCCCTTCAGTGGGTTTGTCCCCTTCAGGCTGATGGTTGGCTTGGGAAGGGGTTTGCTGCCCTTTGATGCGCCCGTGGTCTTTCCAAGGCGGTCTTTCACCTTGGAGAAGTTGTCATTCATTTCGTCACGCTTGCTCATGCCCATGCTCCAATTGCGATGTTGCTGCCGGACGCGCCCAGCTTCCGCAGGCGGAAATACGATCCGGCACGGGTTGAATATGCCCCACCAGGGGCCACGGTCAGGCGATACTGCGGAATGAACGTCCCGCCAGTTGATGTGATGACAGTGCCGCGCTCCTGCATCCATGTGGTCACGTTCGCGAAGGCAATGTTGGCCGTGAATTCCTGTTCCGCCGCAGAGGTGTAGATACCATTCCAGGCCAAAGTAGTTGCCGCTGTCGAACTGGCATCCCAACTCATGTAGAAGTTTCGCTGCATAGACGAAATTCCAACGGTTCCGCCGTACAGATACCGGATGCGGTGCGCCGTTGCCCCAGCTGTCTTCAATTGAGAGAAGACCAGCTCGTATTGGTAGATCGAGCTCGCATCAAGGGTAACGTCCATCGGAAATAGGTCTTGCGCCGTGGTCACGTCAGCCCCGGCGTGGGCCGAAGCAAGCGCATGAATGATATCCTCGGCAGAGCTGCCCCATTCCGGCGCAGTCGCCCCCGAGTTTATCTTCAGAACCTGCCCCGCCGTTCCCTTGGCGAGTCTGGTCCATGCCGATGCGCCGCGATACAGGACATCCCCCTCTGTCGCCCCCTGGTTTGCCGTGATATTCTCACGCCACGCCCCCCAGGAAGATGAGGCCATCCGACGATGGAAAATCCTGTCGGTTGTGGCATGATACAGAAACTGCATCGCAGTCCCGCTTGCCTGCCGCCAATGCTCCACAAGGCCTGTGTCCGCCGCCGCGACTCCGGTCGGGAATGTCCCGGTCGTGGTATTGTCGAACCGATAAGCCCCAGCCCCGATGTTCGTCGCATCGATATTGGCCAGAAGCGTCGCATTGCCGGTGATGCCGAGTCCATAGGTTCCAAAGCCTGAAGCGGAGGCCGCAGCCGCCCCCTCAATAGCTGCCTGCGCGTCGGTATATGGAAGGTCAACGGTCGGCGAAAACGCAATGTCTGCCGCAGTAAACCCGCCTGGGCTGGTCGAAACAACCGGGTCAATCGTGAACATGGACGCATCATCCGCATCCGTCACAACCACCTTTGCGGCTCCGCTTTCGACCCAGATTGCGGGCAGAGAGCCGTCCGCATTAGCCAAAAGCGGCGAAGGATGGGCGACATCCAGAGCATCGGTCGTGAAGACGGTCAACGGGGTCGTCGTGCCGCTGACATAAAACGTCAGCTTGGCACCCGGAGAGGCATCGATGTTTGTGTCAACAATCCTTGGCAGGACGGGGTAGAGTTGGTTTGCCATTTCTTATCCCTGACTGATCAGTTTTGGCCAACGGCCATGGGGGGTTCAGTATTGGCCGCTTGACCCGCCGTAGGTGCCGCGATTGCCGAAAGCGCCTCATCAAGCATCTTCAGTGCAGACTTTTCGGCCCTCGGGTCGCGCACTTTTGCAAGTCTGCGAAGCGCGCGGTTCACGCCAGTCGCCTCATACCAGCGAGAAAACATGCCCAGAGTGACCCCGCCGCCTAAAGCGCCGCCAGCCGTTCCAAAAAGATCGGTCAGAAATGCCGTCAAGACGATAGGAAGCGTTTGCGCGCCCGTGTTCGTCATGACGCCAGCTTCACCGGCTCTCTGTGTAAGACGCAAAGCCTTGACTAGTCCTTCGGTCGCCTCAAGGTCTTCCGGGTCCATAAATGCACGCGCACTTGCCCCCATCCGCTCTAGCGCCGTGTTGAACTTTTGCACGCTGATATTCTCAATATCTGCGATATCGTTTACCGACGATTTCAGCGCCCTCTGGATGATTGCCGCCCGAGCGTTAGCCCGCGCACCCCTTGGGAGAATATCTTGCAGGCGTTTGATCTCGGAAGGCTTTTGGCTGAACAGAAGCCTCTCGACCATTTCCGGCGTTGATTCACCATCACGGAGAACCGCCTTCAATGCGGATGTTTGGGCCTCGCCAATGCTTTCTGCCAACTTGGTATTCGCCGTTTTCCACTTCATGAAATCTGACGGCTTGCCAAACTTCTTGATGAAATCTCCCATATCCTCGCGCAACGGGCCATAGATCGCGGAAACGGCACTTTCCCCAGACTTCCGCCCCGTTGTTCCGTCCATCGCGGTAAACCGCTCCCCAACCTGCTTGCGGATCAACTCGATCTCTTTCAGGGTCTTTCCCTTCAGGTCCGACTTCCATTGCTCCAGAATTGGCACAATTGCGTTTGAAACTTCGCTCAATCCGCTTTTCAGTTTGGCTATTTGTGCGTCAATCGCGGCAACGGCTTTAGGCGTGGAGACGGCGCCGGGGATGCTGCTGATAACGGCATCCTTCTGGCTGTAAAGTCGCTGTACGCGTTCTGCATCGCTCTTTCTGACCGCCGCCGATACCGCCTCAACCGCGCCTGGGTCGCCATATTCAGTCACAAAGTCCTTGACCGCTTGCGTGCGAGCTGCTTGCTGCCTGACCCTCATGCCGCCAGTCCCGGCAATCGGGATGGATTCCCCGGTCTTACGGATAGCCTTACCGATGAATGATTGGGGCGGCTTGACATCCGTCCTCATTACCGGAATGCCAAACCGTTTTGCCCCCGCGACTGCCTTCTCAACCGAAGACAACTCTGTAATTCCGGCCGCTACTTTTGGGGCAATGCCAGCGGCGCGGGCAGGAACAGACGAAACCCCTGCCAATTCCGGGACCGCGAATTGCGACATTTCTATCGTGTCTTGCGCAAGCTTTCGCTCAGAAGCCGGATCAAGGCCCGGAACCACTTCCGCCCCGAGACCGACCGCGCCAGCAATGCCAGCCCCGATTGCCGACAGGCCCGCCCCAGCGACATCAGTAACCTTGCTGATGGGAACCTTGACCCAATTCGGCAAGCCCTTTGTTGCAGGGTCTTGGTTCATGAATGCCATGGATGGGCTTTGCGAACTATCGACAATGCCAGCCCCGAATGCCTTGACGCCAGAGATCGGACCTTCCATCACGCTCCTGGCCGTATCGCCGAAGGTATCGATCTTCCCTTGCCGCCATTCCGCAACTGTGACGGCCCTGGCCCCCGATTTGGACGTGAAGGTCATCAACCCTGTCGGGCTTCCAACAGCGGGGATATTGTCACCAGGCTTGAACCTCCCCTTGAGCGAAGGGTTCTGTCCCTCAATCTTGGCAATGGTTTCTGCGGTTGCTTTTTCAACCCTTCCGTCAGTGTAGATCTTTTCATCAACCCCTGCCGCGTCGGCGCGAGGCGGGGGCTGAGCGACAGACGCGGCAAACTGCTCCTCTATGAACTCGCTGTTAATTTTCAGAGCATCGGTCAAGGCCGCAACCGCCGGGGCGTCCCCCGCCGCCTTTGCTTTTTCGATCTTGCCCATGATTTCATGTGGCGCAGCTTTCAGAATGGCCAAGCGACTGCGAAAAGCAGACACCGCAGCGGCATCCCCCGCCGCTTCAGCCTTGGCCATCTTGGCTTGAATTTCTTCAATGGTTGCCATTGTGCCCAACTCGCCCTATCTTGCTGCTATGCTTTGGCCCATGATCTGCTTGACCTGGACCGCGTTTTACATGGTCACCATGGCGCTTATTCTGGATAGTGCCGCCGAAGTCATGGGGGCGTCAGCGCTATTCATCGCCATGACGTTTATCGCATTTTCGCGATGGTGTCTCAATACTTTTGCCATGCGTCTTCGAAAGTCGTCGCCTCAGACGGAGATGCCGCAGGCGGCGAACCTGAACCGGCGCCCGAAGGGGTAACCGGGGACGCAACACCTACGCTCATCTTGGCATCAACTATCTGCTTTAGAAGTATCCGAACTTGATCCAGGTTCGACTTTACGCGCTCTTCCAGTGAAGCAACGCCAAGCGCATCCATTGCGTTGTTCTCGATGCTTGTCGGGTCAACAAGAAGCGCGTCAAGGATTGCCAAGTCGGGGCCATTGATGACGCCAAGATTGAACAACTCCTTCATCTGCAACTGCAGCCCCCGCCGCGCCGTAAGGAGCGAATCCTTCTCTGCCCCAGGCATAACCCGACCGCCGGTTTCCGAGAATATCCGCTCGTATTCGTCCAATCCCTGGGCGATGCTGTCGAAGGCCATTTTCGTTTTGTTCACATCTGTCATGTTTGCTGATGTGAGACCACTGCCAGGAGCGCCAGAGCCACCGACCTGAGTAGTCGTCGTTGTTCCGTCTGGATGCGTGATGGTTTGGGTAATGCCATTACCATCACCAGACTTCTTGAACTCCCCGGTCTTGGTGTTGATCTGTCCCGCCGTCGCGCCGTATTGAGCCGCTTGCTCCGGCGTTGCCGCAATCCATTCCGGACCGGGCGCGGGGGCGAACTGATCCATGGCATCAAGCGCGCCCTCAAACATGGCTGCATGGGCAGGGAATTCTTCAAACGGAAACTGTGCCGGGTCCATGCCGTTTTGCGTCAGAAACCGGTCATATCCTGCCTTGTCCTTGTTCTGGTAGAAGAACGCGGCCCCGGAAAGCCCGTCAGCAATAGCCTTCCGTTCCGCCGCAATCTGTTCGGCTGTCAAAGTCGCGGCTTGCGCTGCGAGAGCATCAGCCGCAGCCTTCTTCCCTTTTTCCCGTTCCATGGCCATGCGCTCGGCGCTGAACGCCATTTCCTGCTTGGTGTAATCCATCCCAAGCTGTTCCTTCTGGAAGCCCAGCGCCTGCTCCGGAGAAATGGCCGCAAGCGCGTTCATGGCGTTCTGATCTCCGGCCAGAATTCCCGCGCCTTGCGTCCGGTAAAGCTCGGCCATGGCGTTCTTGCGCCGCAGTTCATTCGTCTGATCTGCAAGGGCATTGCCCGCCCCAATTGCCCCGGCAACGTCAACAGTCCGACCGCCTAGAATGATGCTTGGTTCGAGTGCCATTATCCTAGCGAACTCCTGCGCTGATATTGGAGGGGCTGCATCGCCAATGCGTTGCCAGTCTGCCGCATGAACATAGAGGGGTCAGCCTTGGCGAAAGTCAATTCCGGTCCTTTCGGGGCCAGTGCATTTTCAGGCGTTGCGGGCTGTCCGGCAGCTAGGGCATTTCCGCCATATGGGGACGCCTCAATCCCGGCATATTTCCTAGCTGTATCAAGCGTCGCTTCAAGGTGCGGAATTCCGGGCCGCTCCCAATGGTTGGTGAAAAGCTCAGCCGCCTGAACGGCGTCCTTGGCCCCCATCACCTTTGACCAAGCGCCATTTTCTGTGTTGGCATTTTCCCACATTAGGAAATCGAGTTGCAGGTCGGGATCGCTTACATCAACACCACGTTCTGCCGCGAAAGCCTCAAGCTGCCGACGCCTCGGTCCCGTCCACTGTGCAAGGCCATATCCGCCCCGTGACCCTTCAACTACGGGGCTTATTTCGTTGATGCCGGGGTTTAGACCGCTTTCCCCATGCAGGCGCGCAGTCACCCCTTGTGCGATATGCAGGGGGACACCTCTGGAAACCAGCCCATTGATTACATATTCCGGGGACAGTGATGCCATGGATCAAGCCCCCACTCGCGGCTGAAGTCCCTTCTGGTATTGCCAGATGCTAAGGCCGTTCTGAATGCCGCCTTGCAGGGCATTGCTGACTCCAATAGCGCCAGCCGCAGCCGCGTTCCCTTTGGAAGAAAGGGCATTCGACACCCCCGCCGCAGCATTTGTGCTGGCCTGCCCGGACAGTTGCGCCGCAGAAAGGCCCATATCCGTCATCCCGCCAAGGCGGCTGTAAATCTTGCCATATTCATCGGAAGCCATGCCTTGATTGTAGTCAGACAGGTCTTGGAGCGTCCGGCCAGAGACAAGCCCGCCCCTCGCCCCAGCAAGTGCGTTGATGCTGTCGTTCCCGGATTTCAGCCGGAACTGATATCCCGGATCGGCGGTCCATTCGTATTTCTTCCCGCCAGTTGCATTCTTCTGGGCATAGGCTTGCGCCTCGTCCATCGTGGCAAAAGTCTGCCCGCCAACCCGGTATGTCGTCGGGCTTGTGGTCGTGCGCCCGGACGCCTTGAACCGGTCATTGGGTATTACGGTGACCGGGCTGGTTGTGGTTACGCCGGGAACCGTCTCAATTGCCAGAGGTGTCCCGCCGATCATCGGGGCATCGCCAAGTCCATTCAGATAATTCAGCGCAGCAAGGGCATTCGTTCCCGCCTCCCGATACGGCGCGACATCGCCGCGAATGATATCGCGGGTTTCCTCCTGATATGCAATATCCTTGTCCGCTGCAGCGCGCTGGGACTTCGCCGCCTTGCTTGCGCTGTGAGCGCCGATCACCGCACTACCGATAGCCGCTATAGCGCCCATTCTGGCCTCCATCCGTAAGTTTCAATGCCGTTGGCCATAGTGCCCTCCAACCGCCCGCCTATGCGGCGGATTAGTGATTTTGCAAGCCGCCGATGGGGCGGAACCCACGCAATCAGATGCTCTGGACATATCGCATCCCAGAATTCAGCCAAGCATACGCAAAGGCCGTCTTTCGTCTTTCCCCAGACTTCCGGCCTTGCGAACAGGTGGGCCATCCATACCCCAGGCCATGGCATCGGGTGAAACGCGACGCAAACCCCCGCATTCGCATAGTACAGGAAGGTGTCCGTCAAGTCCTCATGTGTGAAGCCAAATTCATGGTTGGACGGGTGCTTGGCATATTCCCGAGCCTCTTCCACCGGGATCAACATTCACGTCTTCAACCTCGCCGCCTTCACGCCCGCCCCGGTTTCAATCCTGACCTGACTTGCATTCGGGTCAGTCGTGTCCACCAGATACACCGCGTAATCCGTGCCGCCCTTGCGAATTCTCCACTGAGGCCCAGAAGGTGCATCCACCAGCGCCACCATGCACAATTCCTTGACTGTCCCCAGGAAGTAGCGAAGCCCCGCGAATTGCGCCGGGAATGCAACAACCGCCGTATCAAAGGCCCATCGCAGCGGTCTTAGATACCCGTCATTCTGTGGCCCATTGTTGGCCATGAGAAAGCCATCAAACCGGCGCGGGTATTTCTCGGGCCGAAGGTAGCCTTCTGTCTGTGGCCCACTGGTGCCGCGCAGGAAGCCGTTGATCATGCGCCTATCAGGTTGTTATCCGTTGCGCCGAAGACGTTTATTGCCCCGGCCTTGTGGAAGACCATGTAATGGCCTTCACCGGCATAGGTTGATTGCGCAAGGAAAGCCCCATTTCCATCCGAAACGCCCGCATAGACGAATTCCCGCGTTGCAGTCCTGTGCAGAATGACCGTGCAACCCGCCAAAGGTGCCCCATACTGATCCCGTGTCACGCCGGGGAAGCCGACCCGCGATGCAACACCATTGGCAACCCGCTTCAGCCGTCGGCCCCAAATCGGCTCAATCATCGAAACGTCCAGTCCCCGATCCCCAATGAAGCCCCGGTTTCCAGGCCAAAATTCCGTATAGAATCCCTCATATCCGAGGTCATGCCGCTTCTTGACCTTGCGGCGTGTGTCTTCCGCCGAAAGGAAAACCGGGGCAAGCCTGTCATCCTTGCGCCGCAGAATGAACTGCGGCTGTGCTGCCCCGATAAAGCCGCTCATCCGTAGCCCTCCGGCCTCGCAACCGCGTCACCATAGCCGGGCGGGGTGACTAGCCAGCCCTTGTCTTTCGCATTGGCCAGCACCGCATCCCGCGCCTGATCAAGCATCGCCAGGCAAAGCTGCTTGTCCCCCAAAGGCGCATCCATGCTCATCGTGCCATCGTAATGAACTCGGATCGCCATGGTCGCCACAAATGCCGGGGCGTTTTCCGCATCCCGTTTCAGGCGGTTGTGCCGGTCCTCATCAAGCATCGACAACTGCGACCACGTCCATTGCCACGGCGGCGGTGATGTTCCAACCGACGACGGCGCTTGACGCGGCAATGACCAAGCCTCTGGGGAAGGTCCAGACAACCCCGACGCCGATGGTTGCCGCGCTGTTCCATCGTCTGTGAAACACGGTTGGCGCAGTGGGCTGCGCGGACCATGTGATGTGCCCGTTCACCACCGAAGCCGGATCGCCCGGATCGTCCTGTTGAAACAGCACCGGGCCGCTTGTGGTGCCAAGCGTGGCAGGTCGCCCAAGCCCCTGGGATTGCGCCGTTGCGGTCACCTGCACCATGGAATACTCTAGAAGCGCCGCACGGACAGTTGCCGGGGGATAGATACCGAAGTTTGCGTTTGCGATGGTGAGGCCCGAGGTCCGGGCCGCTTGCGATTGAATTGCCATATCAAAGGTCCGTTCTTAGCCAAAGTTGACCGGCCACGGGCGAGCCGGGGTCCGATGTGCGGTTTTCGATCACGAATTGCAGCGCCTGTTGCTGATCGAATTCAACAGACGCAACCGGGGCAGGGATTTCGTCCAGCGTCGCTACGATTGTCATCACGGTGCCGCTTCCGCTTACAGCTATGTCGCCATAGCTGCCGTCTGAAAGACCGCCGCCACCGCCGGAGCCCGCAGCTTCAACAAGCCTCTGGATGATTTCCACCATATCACGCGACGGCAAATCACCCTTTTGGGTGATAGGCTGCGAGGGGAGAAGACGACGAGTGGTCAAGCCTTGATCCTCGCTTGAGAACTAAGTGGGACATCCACCGGGTCAGAAATCTTCAGCCTGAAAGCGCCCTGTCGAAATTGCCCCAAATTCCGCCAGACAATCCTTTTGGTATACTCCCCAACCTCCCATGACCGCGCTTTCGGGCTTCCCCAGGTAATTCCACCATCCCGTGACACGCTCAATTCAACCGTCGCAGCGTCAAATCCTACACGCGGGAAAATCTCGCATTCGCTGACCGTAAACCGTCCGCCGTCCATGTATAGATTGCGTGATTGCGCCATTCTGACAAGCGGCAAGCCACCATCCGTATTTGTCCGGCCCAACTGCAGGATTTCCCCGCCATCCCGGCCAACAAACCAATCTGTCCCCATTCTTGCGCTTACAGACACAGCCCAGGGGTCCAAATCCGCCCCCTGCGCTCGCTCGTGCCATTCCCCCGTCGCAACGTCATAGACCCATGCAGGGCAATCCCGGAATGTGATCACGCAAAACGTATGCCCCTCGTCATCAAAGGTCAGGCAGAACTCTGGGCGGCAGTTCTTGATTGCAGTTTCCACCGCAGGCGTGGAAACCGGCTGTAACTGCCCGCCGATGATATATGCCCGCCCGTCATCGCCAACCATGAACGCGCCGCCGTCAAACCGGCAGACAAGCCCGAATGACTTCAGTCCTACATCGATCACCCCGCCAACCTGCCGCTCAAAGGCAGATGCACCCGCCGCGCCGGTCAGATACCAGATTTCGATTGAGGATTGCTTCAGAATGTAAAGCTGCCCGTTCATGGCCAAGGGTCGGATGATGTTATCATCCCTGCCGTCTGCGGTCGAGAAGCTAAGCCCAGGAAGGGTGTCCGGATCAGCAACCCCTGACCATTGAAACCTGCGCCCATTCAATTCCGTCAGGATCGTGTAGTTGCCAAGGTAATCAACCGCCCCAAAGTCGCTAAAAGCCCCCGCTGTCGGCTCGGTAACGGACACCCCATCCCAGAGATAGTATTTCCCCGCTATGACTGCCGTAACGTTGCCGTTGTTCCCAGCGATACTTGCTATCTCATCGTCATCCGTTGCGCCAAGCGACGTGACCGATCCATCTGGATCGATCTTTTGCAGCGCCAGATTGGCCAGCGCGTAAAGGCTCCCCTCATACTCGGCCATGGCCCGCACGAATACCCCGCCAAGTTCGGCAAAAGCAGACGTTCCGAGAACGGACTTCAGGACATGCTTGTCGCCAGGGTCAACAGGTTCCCGATACAGGTTCACAAGCCTGGACGGGTTGTCCCTGATATTGTCGGCATCTCGAACCGACTGCCCGACGAATTCAACCATGGGCATCAGTGGCATTCCCCAAAGAAGACCGATTCCTCTCTGTCATCCGCAAGAGCAAGCCGCAGTTCTTCTTCCGCCCTCGCAATGACATTCTGCCCATTTACACCGTAATCATCCGCCAGCCTTGCGGCCAGACCATAGACCGCCGCCTCCCACCATTCTCCCGGAATATCTGGAACGGCGCTAAGGTCAGTCTGGTCTTCCGCTTCGCGCTCAAAGGTGATTTTGAGCGTTTCCCCCGATGCCGCCGCAAGAACCGGCCATACATACAGAACAGCCGCCTCGCGCTGCTTGTCGTAGTAGAACCGCGTCGGAATTCCGGTTGACGACTTGACCGGCAAATCGTCATACTCCTGCCGCGTCATGGGCAGCATTGGCGTTTCAATGCCATTGCGCACGAACCTCGCGTTCAGTATCCGCATCGGCCTGACCGGAGAAAGCGTGTAGTTCGCTGATGTCGTCAAAGCGACAGTCTGTGACGCCACGGCCCAAAGGCTATAGCCACGGTTCTGCCATGACTTCAGCAAGCGGTTCCATGCGCGCAAACCATGCGCCGACTGGTCCGCAGTCATAGGCTCGTCCTGCGCAACAACCCCGATCTTGCGAAGCGCATCCGCAATCATGTCTTGCGTCGTGATTGTTCCGGTCACAGCCATCAGTAATCATCCACATTGATAGGGCCGGGGGTCACAAATGCGTCTTCCGGTTCCGGCCTGACCCATGGCGGGCTTTGCCTGTCCGCCTTGCCTGAAACAAAGTCTTGCGGATGACGCGGCTCCCAACAATCGTTGGTGCCAGGGCCAGAACAAGTCATAAGTCCGGTCCACTCCTTGCGAAGCTTCCCGGACTTGTATTTGAACCCGCACCTATCACAAAGTGCGTTGAACTGGCCCTTGACATACATCTTACTGGCCGAAGAGCACGATCTCGAAGATGCCCGCCGTAAACGTGGCCGCAGTCGCGGTGCCGCTGGCGAGGTAGAGATACGAATTCGCCGCCGGGTATGCGGTCAGCGCCGAAGTCAGGGAAAGCGTCCATGTGCCGCCGTTAAGCAGAATTGCCTGTCCTGCCAGCGATGTTACCGCAGCGTCTTCTGTGCCCGTCGCGTCGGTGGCCGCATAAAGGTCCACGTCTGCGTTTGAGCCGGTCGGCACCTCAAGGCAGCGCATGTAACCCGCGAAAATAGTGCCATTCACTGCCGCCGTGATCTGGCCGAAGTTGCAGTTTGCCAGCCCGTTGCCGCCGATGATGTCCGCAGCCGTGCCGCCACCGTTCAATCCGGTCAAATCGATCAGGATACGGGTTTCGATCAGACCTCCGGTCTTGGTCACCGAAGTCTTGACGATAGTGCCCGTGCCAGTGATCCCGCTTCCAACCGCCATCGTCGTAGGAAGGTCTTGCGTCAGAAGTCCGGTCACTCGAACGTCATTCTTGAAGGTAGTGCGCGCCATGATGTTTCTCCTGTCCTGGCGGTGTCAGCCGTAGCTGTCAGGAAAGGAGGTGGCCCGAAGGCCACCCCCAATAGATTAAGCCCCAGGCGAGCCATACAGCCCGCGCGGGTCGGTCCACCCGAATGTATAACGCTCATAGGCTTTCGCCTTGGCGTTTTCGGTGTCGAAGTCGTTGTCCTGCGTGAACTCAAAGGGAGTACGCTGGAAGCCGACCAGACCGTCAGGCGCGTCCGTCTTCACAAACCACGCATCAGCGTCGGTCAGGTAGTGGTTGACCTTGACGCCTCCGCGCAGAAGACCCATCGACCGAACCGCGTTTACAGCGTTGTTGGCCGTATCGTTCTGCATCGAAGACTTCATGATCCGCTCAGCCGTGAAGGCCAGCGCGGGGGGGACAATCAGGCAATCACCGCGCAACGCGATCTGAAGACCGCGCGAGTTGGTGGCTTGCATGATTTGCGTCAGAATGTCTTCAAGCGAAGCTTCCGACAGGTCAGCCGCAACGGCGAGTTCGTTCGACCAGGTTCCGGCAATGGACGGATGATCCGTCGCGAGGAGTTCCTTGCCGTCCCCGCCCGTATAGGACGAGTTGAACGCGCGGTTCAGGATGTTCGCGGCAACGATTTCCTTGGTCGTTCGGAACGAGAACGCCAGCGACTTTCCACGCTTGAACGAACGCCCCTTGTAGAGGTTATCGTCAAGCTCCTCGCGTGTCACGATATAGCCCAAGGAATAGGCTACATGCGTATAGCGCTTGGTGAAACCCTGCGAATGGGTGTCATAGGCCGTCGCGGCTCCTTCCGCTTTGGTCTGGGCAAGCCCAAAGCCGGTGATTTCAACATCCTCTTCATAGGCTTGCTTTGACGACTGAATGTCAAAGATTTGGTTGTACTCGGTCGGATGTTCCGAATACTCGCCCATGACGAATTTGTGGACACCGGGCCAAAGGGCCTTTGGGTGCGAACCAGTGGTGATAACGCTCATGGTTGGTCCCCCTTATGCGCCAACTTGGCCGTCAACGTAGAAATGATTGCCAAGACGGACAAGCCATTTCGCAGTTGAGCCGATTTCGTTGTCCGGTCGCTGTACCAGGCCAACAACCAGAACATCCTCCGTGCCATCACCAGATGCGGTGGCGGTGGAGCTGTCCAGAAGCAGCGAAGACAGGCCGGTAGTAGTGCTGCCACCGGTGAACCCGGTAATGTCGGCAGAGTTGCCAACGGCAGTAACGGCGAGCGCGCCGCCGACGCTGTCTTCCTGAATCTCAAAGATAAGATTCGGGTCATCAGCGACGTAGACATAGCGCTCGGTCGAAGCCGCGCGGTAGATTGTGCTGTCCGCCGTCACCGGCTGCACCCCCACAACAACCCCCACAACGGCGTTGCCGGTGGATACGTTGCCCGTCACGGACATGACGCCATTGGCGTCGGCTGAACCAGCGGGCTTCACCAGCCCGCCGATGTAGATTGCGGTCGAGTCCGAAGACGGCACGTAGTAGCGATTGGTCGCGCCGTTATACGGAGAGCCGCTCAGATAGCGCACGGGGCGGAGCCCCATAGGTGCGTTCGAGTTAGCCATTTGCTTCTCCTAGTTGATGTTTAACCCTTGCTCGTCTCAAAGACGATCCCGCCGCGCGGGACATAGGCTTGGGCATCTTGGCCGGAGTTAGGCGTAACGCCTTGCTTCATACCGGCCTCGGTTTCATCAATACGGCGCTGCTCTGCGCGCTTGTCATCTTCATAGAACGCCTTGGGCTTGCGGAGAAGGATTGCCTTTACAGGGGCACCAGACCCCCCAAGTCCAACCGGAACGGCAACTTCTGCGCCCGCTCCTGCGCCATCGGGTTTCAGTTTCCCGCTGCGGTCGCTAACAACCTCCCAATCATCCTTAACCGTAAGGTCGTGAATGCGGGTGCCGTCATCGTTGGCCCATCGGTATTCAAAATTGTCACGATCAAGCTCTGCCGTGACGCCAAGTTTTTGCCGCAGTCCGGTAAGGGAATCCGGGTTTCTGCGGCGGCGCTCAGTGGTGATTGCTTCTTGGCGGCTCATGCGCGTTTCTCCTGATCGAAGTAGCTGGCGGCATATTCTGCCAGTGATTTGAAGATGCCCTCTTTCACGAATTCCAGTCCGACCTGCTTTGCTTCCGCTGGCAAATCATCCGCCCCCTTGCCGCGCTTTCCAATCGCGCCCAACCCGCCTCCGTCAACCTTGGAAAACTGTGGCTTCGCAGACTGCGACGGGAAGTGTTCCGGGAAATGCTCCCGAACCTTGGTTTCGGCCCACTGCACTTGCTTCAATGGCGGAAGCCGCTGGATTTCCGGATGATCGTCAATTGCCATAGTTGCGAACCGGTAGGCATCCGGGTCTTTTGTCCACGCTGCGGCGTCGAGATAGCTTTGAAACGCCGGATCGACTTGCGGCTTTATAACGACAGGCGTGTCAGTCGGGGCTTTCAGCGTCGATTGATGCCTGGTGAGCTGATCGTATCTCGCCACGTCGCCAAGATCAGCCGCCTCGCGCTTCTCGGCCTCGATCTGCGCAATCTGTTCCTCATAACGCTTCCGCTCTTGCATCCGCGCCAACTCAACCGCCTGCGTTGCTGTCGCGGTCAAGCGTTCAAGCCGCTCGTCTCGATCCTTCAGCTCCTTTTCAAGGCGACGGTTGATGTCTTGCGTCATCTTCCGTTGTGTCGATGGAAGCTCAAGGAACCGATCAGCCGTAACCCATCCTTCAGGGTCCAGCGTGAATTCCTCTTTCGGCTTCCACCCGTATTTACGGGCATCCGCCTCTATCTCTGGGTCAACCTGCGGAATATCTTCCTGCGGCGCTTCCGCGACCTCTTTTTGGTCGCCCAGGACTTCTTGTTCGATCTCGCTCATGCCATCACCGCCACGATATCCTTGTCCTTGACAATGCGATATTCCACGCCATCAACCCCGGTCACAAATGTCCCGGAATGCTTGGCGAATGCCACTCTCGCGCCAGGTTCTGGTCTGGGCTTATCTTGCGGCCAAATATCTCCATTGAAGGCAAGGGGTGACAGCGCAACAAGAACTCCCTGCGTCTTGCCGTGCTTTTCCCTATCAACCACCTCGTCCGGCTTGATCAAGCCAAGCTTTGTCTTTCCTTCCGTTTCGTCCTGCAGAACGATCACGTTGAATTCAACGGGGCTAAACCCGCTCTTGTTTTCCATCTTGTCCATCCATCATTGCCCTGAAGTCTTCCGCACTGGCTTCAAACATATCCTCCACCAGTGATTCCTGCCGCAACAGGGCCAGCCTGTCCGTTTCCGGCCATGGGTTGCCCGCCCAATACGCCAGGGATGCCGCCTCCCTCTGGTCCATCAAGCTGCGGCGCAGGGCTGATCTGACCAGCTCCGAAACCGGGTGCGCCCGCCACTCCGCCAAAGCCTCGTCCGAGAGTTTGTCCAATTGCATTCCTGATCATCCCTAGTGCTTGCATCGCATCCGCTAGGCGCTGTTCCGCAACATTGGCAACTGCCGATGTCATGTTTTCCATCGCTTCCGACCGGGTTTTCTCCAGATCGGCAATCGCCTGATCAATTTCAACCATCTTCAGTGTCAGATCGGCCTGCGCGACCTGCATCTGCATCTGTTCCATCTGTTGCTGGATTGGGTTTGGCTTGGGTGCCAAAGCCTCGCTATCCGGAATGCCTGCCGCCTGCAGAATGCGCTTGGTCGCCTCTCCAGGGTCAACCTTGCCGCTATCTGCAAGCTGCATGACGATTTCAGCTTTCGCGACCTCCTGCATCTTTGTGACGCTGCGCGGATCGGCAACGGGCTGAATGTCCATATCTGCCATGGCATAATCCGCCCTGGGGTCGATAGGCGTCTGGCCTGACGGATCATGGAAAAGCGAATATTCCTCCACAGAAACAGTCTGCGCGTTGATCTTGGCCAGAAGCTTGAACTCTCGCTTCAGGCTCCGGAATATCCGCTTGTAAGCGGCGGTGAAGACCATCATCCCCTGTTCAATCAGGGCGAGAGTAGTTGTGGCAGTTTGCGCTCGCCCACCGCTATCACCGGTCATGATGTCCTTTACCGAAGCCACCTCCCTACCGGCCTCAATCAGCAATCCAAGAAGCTGAAACAGTGTCTGATCCGGGCCTGGAAATGTCATCGGGACAATGGAATTTTTCACATCTGCGCCGCGCGCCTGTACCATCTTCCACTCGCCGGGACGGAATTGCTGCGCTCCGCCCTTGATCCTGAATTCAGACCCGAGGAATCCTCCGCCACGGCTCGCCATGTGGCCAGCATCCATCATCATGTTGATGATCGTGTTGATGCTTTCAGAAATATCCCCAAGTAGAAACCCAAGCCCGGTTCCGAAGAAGCCGCCATCGATTGATGGCAAGAAATGGAACGGGGTGAAGTAACTGCCGCGCCGAATGGATACAACCCCATTCGGCCCCATCATCACATCCCCATCCTCAAAATCAGCGACGATCCTGGCGACCATGCGCGTCTTCTTGTGGACCGTGACGATGTAAGGCTCGGGATAATCATCGCCATCCAGGTCAAGCCTGCGGTGCTGTTCGATGAATTCTTGCGCCGCGTCCGGGTCTTCCCCTTCCACCTCACAGAAATTCACGTCCCGAAATTGTCCGGTTGCCTTTCGCTCCGAGATTTCTGCCGGGAACAGCGAAAGAACCTCCCCCACTCGCGGGGCATCCTCAATCGTTCTGCACTTGCTGTTGATCACGAAAGCACTGGGGTCAATCAGCTTGACACGCGGCCTCCCGGCGGCAGGATCGAACCACGTTTTCCGAACAACGGTCCCAACAATCGGCAACACCACAAGAAGCTGATCGGTAGTCTCCTCCCACTCCTCAATCTGCGAGCCAAGCTGATAGGACATATGCGAAGAAACGCGCATCCCGCGCGCCTCCTTCATGCCGCCTTCGTCTTGGCCAAAAACCTTGCACTTGACCATATCGTCGGGCGGAACAATCGCCGGATAGGCCCTAGCATTGAATTGCAACGCAGCCGTGGTGATCAGCGGATACTTGACGTTCGCCGCCTTTTCAAACGGGTAGTTCTTTTCTGTCTTGACCAGAGATGCCAGTTCGATCCCGCGCTCCATGCGAGATCGCCAATCCTTCATGCTCTCGTAATCGATTGCATGTTCCCGGCACACATCATCGCCGATAGATGCAAGTTTCTCAGGCTCAAGCATATCAGCGATATTCGGCGCGGCGATAATGGCCTGCAGAAACTGCGCAGGGCCAATCTGCGGCGGGGGCATCGCCGGATCGGAGGCGTCCAGCGCGTAAGCATCAGGCGAGGCGGTCACGTCATCCATCTCAGGCGCTTACGCTCGCCACTAGCGGATCGGTCAACATCTTCGCCAAGCCATCTAGCATTTCGCCGGTGCCGGAATAGGCCGCGGTCAGCTCGGCCTCGTAGCCAAGCTCAGGGGCGCGGTGCATAACCACCCAACCGCCGTTTAGCGCGGGGCGCAACACGATGTCTGCCCCGAGGTTTTTTTGAACGTCGAAGTTTTCTTTGCCGCTATACGCTTTAAATGTGTCCATAGCATCCATCCTAATATCCCGTCGCTTCTGATCTGCCGTAGTGGCCGTGGTCGTTGTTCCAGGTGTCTGCG
>JACCDT011127090.1_pt1 | contig 25097 bp, 15 predicted proteins | sample 7446291 | NCBI WGS metagenome assembly JACCDT01 (sample SAMN15323446, study PRJNA562643) | freshwater metagenome | isolation source: river surface water | place: USA:Blue River Watershed | collected 2017-08-17 | reverse complement strand
ATCGGTAGCGTCGTACATGCGGTCGCCCTTGAAAATTTCGATGTTTAGTCGGTTGGGCGAGGGGGTGCGGGTGAAAACGTCGTCACCGGCGGTGGCAGTTTTGTCGGATTCTTTGAAAGTGATGGTGCCCTTGGTGCTACTAGAAGAAGTGTTGGTAAAAAAGCCGCTCAATGCTGGTAAAACGTAAGAGGTGCCGAAACTTTTAGTTATAAATCCACCGCTGGTGCCCAAATTGGCATCGAAAACGTAGAAATTATTTCCGATGTTGGTTCTTTGAGACGAAGGTTGATTGCCAATTTCAATGGGAGAGATGTAGGGATTTCCAAAGCTCACCCAAGTTGAATTTGCACTGCTAGTAGCTGAAAACGATTGGTCACCGTAATAAATAGTATCTGAGGACTGTATTGCTAAAGTTAAGGAATCTGGTGAGTAAGAAGTGCCATCAAGCCCTTGTCCTTTAGAGCCTCTAACATAAATGAGTATGCCTTGATTTCTTGTCCAATTATTGGTGTTTGCCTTGGTGAATGCGGTCCAACCTGCGTCCAATCCTGAAGTGTTGCCATCAGAATTTGCTGGATTGAAGTAGAAGCATGAGGGATTGTTAGTGTTTGTTGTTGTAAATCCATTAGTGCTGCCACCGCTGCCGGTAATATCAACGCTATCAATCAATTGAGCAAGGCTCAATGTTGTTCGAAACGGATTGTTGATGTATCTAAAGACTCTTCTGCCTTCTGGGATAAATATTTGAGCCGTTATAATGCCGGCGGAATCTTTGGTTTTAAATATTTTAGATGTTGAACTTGTTATTACAACACGACTTTTCTTATTTCTTGTGGATCCTAAAATTAGGTTTTTAGAGAAACTGAAATTTGTGTATTTGTCTATGTAAAGGTCTTCGGTTATAAATAAATTAGAAATAAGATTTATAGTTCGAATTGTTGTAGATGTATTCGTTCGCAATATTCTCAAAGCTTTGATTTTGGGTATTCCACCAGATTCCGATTTGAAGTTCAAATAAGGACTGTTTCGAGACGGATTTAATATCGTAAATACTGAATTTTCGTTAGGGTAGATTTCTTGGCTAGTGACTAAATTGAAGGTGGAATGCGCACCAATGGTAACTGATTTTCCATTCATGAATAATTTTGAATACCTATTGGTTGAGATTGACTGTCCAATACTCAATTCCCCAGTTATAGTTAAATCTGCAATTAGTGTTGCAACTGTAGATCTTAATTGCAAAGAGCAAGCTTTTATTACACCAGTGCCCGTAGGGAACATTTCTGGTGAAAGCGTGATATTTGGATAGTTTTGAATTTTAACAAGGTTATATAGACTATCGGAATAAGCGAATTTTCCAGCCCCACTAAAAGCAACTTCAGCAGGATAATACATATTGAATTCCCCTTTTGAAAGTGTATTTAAATTTTTTAAGGTGAGGGTATTTCTAAATTCAATTTTACCAGTATCGGTATTGAAAGATCTCACTGTCAAGGCACTATTTAAAATACCGTAATAATGCAGCGCACCTTTTGATTTATAGAAATATAGAAGATCTGAAGAAGAAATTGCAATAGTATGGGCTACACCCGTTACTGAATTTAACCAATTGCCCGGATCTTCTAACGCTGAGTCGCTAATTGATTTTGGATACCAATAAAGTGTTGCAGCAGAAACATTTCCGATATGAAAAACCAAAACGCTTAAAAATACAAGCATTTGGTTTTTACTTATTGCGAGGTGTGATTTCATACTCACGAAATTATCGCTGCTTTTTAATGTGCAATTTCTATGTTATGGTCGATGTTATGATTTTAAAGAGGTTTGACGAATGAAATTCGAATTTGACGAATGTGAGCATTCAGATATTATGAAGCTGTTATACTTTTTTCAGCCAAAAGATGACAGTCTATGCCGTCGATTCAACGTAATTTTGCCATGTCATGTCAAACAATTTCACAATATCCCTTCAAAAAAATATCCAAGCTCAAAGAGACTTATTATTACAGCATCCAGTTTATAAGAGTATCAATGACCTCAGTGGATTGATTCAGTTCTCGGAAAAGCATGTGTATGCGGTTTGGGACTTTATGAGCTTATTGAAATCGCTCCAAAAAGATTTGACTTGCGTTGAATTGCCCTGGAGGCCGGTTGGGACAGCTGATACTCGATACCTTATCAATGAAATTGTACTCGGCGAAGAATCTGATGTTGATGAATACGGAGTGAGAATATCGCATTTTGAATTGTATATCAAAGCCATGCAACAAATGGGTGCAGATACTCAAACCATTCAAGCATTTTTGTCCCAAGCCATTGACAAAAATATTTTCAATGCTATAGAAAATGCCGAACTTCACCCCAAAGTTAAATCATTTTTGAATTTCACGTTTGATGTTGCCATCAATCAACCTGCACATATTAAGGCTGCCGTTTTTACTTTCGGTAGAGAGGATTTGATTCCTGATATGTTTGTTGAAATCCTCAGAGAAATCCACCAAGAATTCCCTGAAAAAGTATCTACATTCAAGTATTACATAGAAAGACATATTGAGGTAGATGGCGATCATCACTCTCACCTCGCGTTGGAAATGGTGGCTCAACTTTGCGGCGATGACGCTCAAAAATGGTCAGAAGCTGAAAAATTTTCTATCGAATCGCTGAAACAGAGATCGCTACTTTGGGATGCGATTATTGATAGATGATCTTAGTGCGGTCATCTCCTTTATTGATGTGAATGACATTCTCCTTTTCGGGCCCAGATTCTAGGTTTAACTCCCACTTTACTCCAATCATAATTGGATGAGAAATGGTGTAAATATTCTTGCCTGGATCCTGAAAATTGTCAGCAAAATAGTAACCCATACTTTCATATTTAGGCAGAGCAAGAAACTGCTGATAAGATGCTTCAATCAGTAGGTTAGGCATCAAATTGTATTTCAATTGCACACTTAAAAAACTGCTGGTGGAATAAGTTTCAGTATATGAATACCCCCATTGTGTGGTGCCGAAATGCTTACCATTCCTATCGTTGATGTTCCGAGCTTCATTCAGCCATCCGTGTCCGTAGTTCCAAATACCTGCTCCCAAAGATAGCTTTAAGTCCTTCGCAAGCTTAATGTTTCCAGACACTCGTAAAAGGGCCTCTTTGATATTGAAATTAAGATCTGCGGTGAATGCTTTCTTTGTGAAACTCGCGCCAACCATCAGTCCATTCAGGTCCATCCAACTTTCCTCAGCTCTCAAAACGTTGTTGTCATCAGCCCTGAATTTTAAGCTGTGAACATTATTCACCAGGCTCACTCCCAATCCGATTTTTGTTTCGGGGGATGTTTGACTTTGAAGGGTTGTGGTTGTACCCATGAAAGCAAGCATAAAGCCTGCAAAAAACTTAGTTTTTGACTTTAACCACATCGTAAATCAGATAATAAGTCGTTTTTCCCTTGTATTTCTTTTGTTGCTCGCGGATGTTGGTGATGGTCACATTACCAAATTTCTCCTTAGCCTCTAACAAGACATCTGCAATCACTATGGGGGATCCCACTTGACGAGCCGTGCGGGTTTCAACATATTCTAATTGCAAAGTATCGTAAACATGCCTATTCTGTGCTTTGTCGTCAATGGGTTTCAAATCAGAAACCAATGCCCTACAAGAAGTTGCTCCAAGAATAATCATGAATGAAGCGACATAAAGGAATTTCATGCTGCAAAGATAGTGTTTTTAGTAAGAGGGAGACGGGAGACGGGAGTCGGGAGTCGGGAGTCGGGAGACGGGTGTCGGGTTTTTTATGGCTGAAAAAACGTTTACTGTTTTGACTGTTAATTAGACGATAACTATAAATTAGTCAAAGATTTAAAATAAAGTATTTAAATTTGCGTTGCTTTTAATAATATCCATGAAGAAAGTAACTAAAAACGTAGCATTATTGACATTAATCGTCTTCTTTTTTTCGATTATAATCTCTTGTAAATCAACACACAGGGCTGATTTTAATCCCATAAAGAGAAAATCAGTTAGAGCTTGTCCTTCGTTTTAATAGTAGGTTTCTTTTTGCGGTAAGGGTATCGTTTGAAGTGTTTAAAACCTCAAAAACGTACCCAACGGTAGTTTCTTCTTGAATTTATCAGTTAAATATAATTCCCCCAACTCAATCTTTGCGTTGGAATTCTTTAAATGGGTTTTGAAATGCTGATAGATTAAGTTTTCAGTGATCAACGCTGAAAATCCCAAAGAATATAAATTTATGATGAAAAATCCCTGAGGGGCTAGAATTTCAGAGCACATTTGCAACAACTCATTGATCTGTTTTTCAAGTACCCATTTTTCGCCTTGCGGACCCCTTCCGTAAGCGGGTGGATCTAATATAATGCCGTCATATTCTTTGCCTCGTTTCACTTCTCGTTGAACAAATTTAAATGCATCTTCAATGACCCAACGAATACCGTCTAGGTTTGACGATTCCATATTTTCTCTACTCCACGTTACTACTTGTTTCACGCTATCAACATGAGTTATGTCAGCACCCGCTTGACATGCAGCCAGCGATGCACCTCCAGTATAGGCAAACAAGTTCAATACTTTAGGTTGGTGTTTGAATGTCTTACATTTTGTAGCAATAAAGTCCCAATTGCTCGCTTGTTCAGGGAAAATGCCTACATGTTTGAAAGAGGTCAAAGCCAACCTCATGTTGAAATTAAGACTTCCTTTTTTGTATTTGACTAACCATCTATCTGGCATTCCTTTTTTAGTGGTCCAGTTTCCGGCATCAGCATCCAATTTGTCGTTGGCCTTCCTAAAGAATTCGGCATGAGATAGATTCTTCCATTGTTCTTCAGGAAGACTTTTACTCCAAACTGCTTGGGGTTCTGGCCTTCTGAGGACCCACTTGCCGAAGCGTTCTAATTTTTCGAAGTTACCGCTGTCAATGAGTTCGTATTCGGGCAGCGTATCTGGAGTTACGGTTAAAAGCACATTGCAAAGATAATTTTAAAATGCAAGTAAACCTTTTAAGGTTGCAGTCGTCTATAGTAAGTATGCAATTCAAGAGATTTTGGGTTTTACCTTTTTTAATTTTTCCGGTATTAAAGATCCATGCTCAATCCGGACCCAACTGGAGTGAACATGTGGCACCCATCATCTATAAGAGTTGCACACCTTGCCACAGTGCAGGAGGTATTGCACCTTTCGCATTAAGCAATTATAATGAGGTGAAATATTTAGGTGATGCTGTGGTTTCAGCTACACAAGCAAAGAGAATGCCCCCATTTCCAGCAAGCCTCAACAAGAATAGATATGCCCATGAAAATGTATTATCAGCTTATGAAATAGATGTCATTAAGCGTTGGAACGAGAACAATCATCCCCAAGGAGATACTTCCAAAGAGCCGACTAAGCCCATTCTAAATTCAAAAAGTGATTTACCAAGGGTTGATGCTACTTATAAAATGACTCCCTATTTGGTGAAAACCAATGATGATGTTTATCGATGTTTCGCTATTTCAAGTAATTTATTTATTGATAAAATGATTAAGGGAATGGAAGTTATTCCCGGTAATAGAAAAATTGTACATCACGTATTGATCTTTCAAGATACTTCTCAAAAACCACTTCAATTGGATAATGCCGATCCGGAGCCGGGATATTCCGCTTTTGGAAGCACTGGTAGTGCTACGTCGGTCCTAATGGGTATGTACGTTCCTGGTCAGTCTCCTTTTATCTATCCTTTGGACTTTGCTGCGAGATTGAAAAAGAACAGCGTCATTGTCTTACAAATACACTACCCTCCGGGTATCAACCAAGTTTGGGATTCTACCAAGTTGAATTTGATGTTAGAAGACCCCAAAAGTCAAAGAGAGGTATTTGTAGAAGCCCCTTTGAATTTTAGCAACAACTCTTTGATAAACGGACCTTTATATATCGAGGCCAATACCATTAAATCATTTTCCAATCGATTTGTTATGCCCGCTAAAATCAGCCTACTCGCTGTAGCACCTCATATGCATCTTTTGGGGAATTCGATTAAATCTTTCCTCGTAAATAGTGTCGATACCACAGATATTATTGACATTCCAAAGTGGGATTTTCATTGGCAAATGGCCTATCAATTCAGGAAACCTATCGTATCACCCAAGGGTTCCGTATTATGGGGCAAGGCCACCTATGACAATACGTATGCCAATCCTCACAATCCCAACATGCCGCCCAGAGATGTTGCCGCGGGTGAGGGAACTGCTGATGAAATGTTTCTCATTTATTATTGGTATACCCTCTATAAAACGGGCGATGAAAACTTGGAGTTAGATACCACACCTTTAAAGATGTTGAATGTTTCAGGGATAAATAAAAATAAAATCGTGGCTTATCCTAATCCCTCAACCAATGAGATCAGAGTTATTAATCTGCCTTACAGGTCTAATATTCGCGTGTACAATTCGGTTGGCAATAAGGTGTACGATGAAATTGCCATTTCTCCCACAAGTTCCATCAATATTCAGGATTGGCCCGTTGGAATTTATATCATTCAAAGTACTGGCTTACAAGGTGATTCAATATTTAGATTCATAAAGAACTAGACAATTAAGGATTTTCCGTAATTCTTTTTGGGCCATTTGCAAAAAATGCAAAATTTGTTTGAATGAGAGTTGCTAGTTTCGTTTCATGCAAAAAAGTGCTTTGACCTTAAGGTTTATTGTTGTAGTTTTTTCTTTCATTTCCGGGGGATTTTCCTTCGGGCAAGGACTTATGGGCAGTGGAAGTCAATCCGCCATTAGCATTCCCAACAGACCTTTGCCGCCATTAAACAATACTAACCTTGGCACCATTTCATATTACGATATCTCCCAAGAACTGCTTGATTCTCTGCGAAGCAGATACAGACTGCAGAAGACACCATATTACAAAGTGAAGATGTCAATTGGTCAATTTTCTCAAAGCGGTGTGATTAGGCAACAAATGCATTTGAAATTCGGGAATCAAAAGTTAAATGATAAGGTCTTTCGTGCAAAAAGGAATCTTACAAAAGGAAAATTAATTGCGGTAGATTCTAACGGGGTTTATCTTTATCAAAAATCAACAAAGAGATTTGGGTTTGTTCCCTATCAAGATATTTGGATAATAAGACGCGGAAATACTTTGGAAGATAAATTGATTAGAGATGGATCTATAGGGGGTGTGGCTGGTGCAATTGGAGGATTTTTACTTGGAATGGATCTTGACGGTGCAACAACCGGATTAATACTCTCACCAATAGCGGCTGTAGCTGGCGCTGGATTTGTATTATTCTACACTGCTCTTCCAGAGGCAATTATTCATGAACTTCAAAACACCTCCAAAAAAGTCAAATTTAGAATTAATTACCGCCAAGATAATATGCAAAATTATATTGCCATGGTCAATAAAGACCGTTATCGCTACGGAAAAAGACTGCTATACAGTGAATTTCCTGGCGGCCAAGTTTCAAATGAAACTCCCGACCCAGTACCAACTACCCCCGACCCTCTACCAACTACCAATAACCCAGTACCAACTACCCCCGACCCTCTACCAATTACCAATGACCCAGTACCAACTACCAATGACCCAGTACCAACTACCAATGACCCTCTACCCTCTACCAGCGACCCAGTACCATTTAAAACTGGTAAATACATTTCTGCTGCCTGGATGATACAAGGGTTTGAATCTAAGTTTGTGAACGTGCAACGCATGGTGAAGACGTTTCCTGATTTGAGGAACAGTCAATTGACAGAAGCAGATAAGGCTTTATTTAAGAATTCAGATGAAGTAATGTATGCGGCAATGCTCATTTGCACCCCACTGGGATTTGATTTTAGCAAAGCTGTAGAATTGAGTGAAAGTCAAGCAACTGATCTTTCTCAGATGCTGCCTTATTACAATGTTCAGGTTGTCAACGCCCAAACGGTTATAAAATCAAATGGATTGACAAGAATCGATGAGATGAATTTGGAATTCCTTTACAAATTGATTAAGTAATCATCAACGATTGAAAACCGAACTCTGGCCAGCCTCTAAAGTATACAATTGATCATATAAACTGAATTCAATGGTAGATTCACCCAAGTTGCTGATGCAAACTTGATTCTGTGAAACCTCAATGTTAACAGGTTGATTATGATAAAGAATCTTAAAGGCGTATTTCTTCCACTGATTGGGTAGGGAAGGAGACAGTTGAAGATGCTGATTTTTGATTCTTAGTCCCCCGAAACCCTGAACAATGCTCAAGTAACTTCCTGCCATAGAGGTAATGTGGAGTCCGTCTTCGGTGTCGTTGTTGTAATTGTCAAGGTCTAATCTAGCAGTACGTAGGTACATTTCATAGGCCTTGTCAAATTCTCCAATTTTGGCCGCCAAAATGCTGTGAACACAAGGACTTAACGAACTTTCGTGCACGGTGAAGGGTTCGTAGAATAGGAAGTTTCTTTTGTGAGACTCTAGGTTGAAGTCGTCTTCGAAGAAATAAAGTCCTTGTAGAACATCGGCTTGCTTGATGTAAACGCTGCGCAGAATGCGGTCCCAGCTCCATTTTTGGTTTAGGGGTCTATCCGCGGCAGGAAGATCATTTACGGGAATGAGTTCTTTATCTAAGAAACCATCGTGTTGAATGTAAACCTGCTCCTGTTCATCATAGGGTAGGTACATGTTTTCAATCACATGATTCCACTTTGCCGTTTCACCAACTAGGTCAAATGCAGTTTTACGACTGATTTCTGCAAAAATTTGAGGGAATTTGGATTGTAAAAATTCAGCAGATTGACGGGTGTATTTCAAACACCACATCGCAATGTAACTGGTATACCAATTGTTGTTTACGTTGTTTTCGTATTCGTTGGGGCCAGTTACGCCGTGCATTTCATAACGTTGCTTACGAGCGTTCCAATGGACTCTTTGTGCCCAGAATCTGGATATCCCCAAGAGGACTTCAAATCCGCCTTCAGCGAGGTATGCGCGATCTCCAGTATGCTCAATGTAGTTGTGAATAGCATAGGCAATAGCTCCGTTTCGGTGGATTTCTTCGAAGGTGATTTCCCACTCGTTGTGGCATTCTTCGCCGTTCATGGTCACCATTGGGTATAAGGCTGCACCCTTGTTAAATCCAAGTTTTGCGGCATTTTCAATGGCCTTATGGAGTTGCTTATATCTGTATACAAGCAGTTGCTTGGATATGCTAGAATGACTGGATACGAGGTAGAACGGGAGGCAATACGCTTCAGTGTCCCAATAGGTACTTCCGCCGTATTTTTCGCCGGTGAATCCTTTAGGACCAATATTCAATCGTGGGTCGTCTCCGCAATAGGTTTGGTTAAGATGATAAATATTGAAACGAACGGCTTGTTGGGCAGCATCATCGCCTTCAACAACTACATCGTGGTTGTTCCATTTTTCGTTCCATGCTTTTGAACTCATTTCGAGGTGAGATTCAAAAGTTGAAGAAGCCATTTTTTTCACGGCATTTTTTGCGTGAATTAAGACAGCATCATTAGGATGATTGAAGTTGCTGGCAGAGATGACGTGTTTCACAAACACGAATTCATGTCCCCCGGAAAGAGAAAAAGAATAGGTGCTTTCCGCATATTTAGAGCGCGTTTGGTGATGCGGTTCGGGAGAAAAAGTTTCGCCGTCGAGGAAAAACTGGGCCACGCAAGAGGTAGCTAAAAGCCAATCGAGTTTTTTGGTTCTAACCAATAGATGAAGCTCGTTGGACGTGCTTTCTTGATGCTCTTCGAGCCAGAATTTCTCGTCGTAGTTACTGTCTTTGTTGGATATATCGCCGTCTAGGTAGTTGGTTAAGGAAACCTCGCAATTCTGATTGGTTTTAACGCGGTATCGGAGGGCGGAATATTCTTTGTTGATGAGGCTGTAAAAACGGGTAGACTCAATGGTAACCTCAATGCCGTTGTTTAAGGTGATGGTGCTACGGCGATTTAACACACCGTTGAACATGTCTAATTCACGATAGAATTGGTTGATGGTGGCATTCTTTAAATCAACTTCTTCGTTGTTGATTTTCAATACAATACCGCTCCAATAAGTGCTGTTTATGACTTTGGCAAAATATTCTGGATAGCCGTTTTTCCACCAACCCACACGGGTTTTATCTGGATAATAAACCCCACCCACATAGGTGCCTTGAAGGGTATGTCCGGTGTACGTTTCTTCTAAATTTGCGCGCTGGCCCATCATGCCATTTCCGATGGCAAAAACGCTTTCAGCAACTTCGTTATATTGAGGGTCAAAACCTTCTTCAATGACCTTCCAAGGGTGAACTTTGAAATAGGATTTCATGGAAATAATGTGTTGTTAATTCAAATAGGTGTGAAAATCGTAATTGCCGAGATTTGTCACGTATTCATCGGCAAGGGGCAAATCTTGAGGAATTCCAACTCCAACGGTATACATGTTTGCAGATTTAGCAGCTTGAACTCCTGATAAACTATCTTCAAAAACGATGCAATTTTCTGGAGCTACATTTAGTAATTCAGCAGCTTTCAAAAAGGTTTCGGGATGAGGTTTACCGTAGGTAACGGTAGATGCATCTACAATTCCTTTAAAAGTATCAACTAATCCAACCTTTGACAGTACCAAACGGGCATTCTTACTGGCAGAACCTAATGCAAGGGGAATGTTGTATCGCACGGCGCGTTCAAAAAATTCGCGAACACCCGGTAGCAAATCTTTGGTTGACATAGAATCAACAAGTTCAAGGTACCAGCCGTTTTTTCGTTCGAGGTCTCTGTTAAATTGATCTGTACTTAGCACTCGACCAGCCCAATCTAAAATTAATTTGAGTGAGTCACCACGAGAAACTCCTTTAAGTTGTTCGTTGTGTTGATGAGTAAGGAGAAGGTCGTATTCTGCAGCAAGCCTTTTCCAAGCTTTGAAATGGAATTCGGCGGTATCGCAAATTACACCATCTAAGTCAAGGATGATTCCTTGTTTCATGCGTGAACGCCCAATTTTTTCAGGTGGTATTCCACCAAATTAACTACGGGCTCGCTGGTGATTACACCAATGTTTAAGCGGTGAATTTTGCAAGCTTCACGGAGCAAATCTTGGAAGTGGAATGCCACTGAACCTACAAAGTGTACTGGAACGTCTTTGTGGTTTTCGTATTTCCAGATATGGATGTTAATGAATTTACTAAATCCGTTATAAATGAAATCACGAACCCATTTGCTGTCGCGGTTATCGCTCAAGAAGCGCATGAAAGATGCTAAATAAACGTTTGGATTGGGCTTATTGTAAACGGCTTCAAAAATAGACTCTTTGGTTAATTGGTATCGGTCAATAAGTCCTTGATGAATTTTTTCAGGTAATTCATGGTATAAGAACATTCTTAAAAGTTCTTTTCCATAGAATGTGCCACCTGCTTCATCTCCCAAAACATATCCTAACGCAGGAACTTCTTCGTAGATGTCTTGTCCGTCGAAGTAACAAGAGTTAGAACCCGTACCCATGATGCAAGCAATACCTGGTTCATCGCCGCAAGTAGCGTAGACTGCACCGGTTAGGTCGTGATCAACGGTAATTTCTGCATGAGTGAATACACGTTTGAGGGCTTCTTCTATAACTGCATTTCTCGAGGGATGGCTTGCGCCAGCACCATAAAAGAATACATGCTGCACTTGCGGAGCTAAAGCAGAAAGCTCAGTATTTTTTCTTATCTCACTTTCTATAAGGTCAGTGGGGTGAAAAAATGGGTTAAATCCCATGGTATGGTAGGTTGATCTTTTCTCCGATCCATCGGTGAAAACCCAGTCACATTTGGTGCTTCCGCTATCTGCTACGAGTAACATAATTATTGTGTTAAGTACAATTATAGGTAAATTTTGTCTTGCAATTTAGTAATTTATTAATTAGTGTCAAAAAAACACTTATTAAAATAAAACATGTTTTTTTCGAATACCCAATACACATTTGTGAACGGAAAGTTTCATCCGTAAAAAATTAAATATCTTTGCTCTGATTTTATGAGCTTGAACCCGTCAATCAACCCCCACGTTTCTACTGACTGTGTCATCTTTGGTTTTAGTCAAGATACGCTCAGGTTGTTATTAATTCGCAGAAGTATACCAAATAGGCTTACAGACGTAAATGATATTCACTACGCTTTGCCGGGAGATTTGGTGCGTGATGATGAAGATTTAGATAAGGCGGCCAATAGGGTATTGTCTGAGCTGACTGGATTAAAAGGCATTTATCTTGAACAATTCCATTCGTTTGGAGACCCCTTGCGTGTGACAAAGCCAAAAGATAGATCTTGGTTAGAAAGTGTAAGACAAGATCCAGATGCAAGAGTTATTACCGTTGCTTATATGGCTTTAATTGATGCCAATAAGGCGGTTCTTCAGCCTGGTTCATTTTCAAAAGAGGCCGTATGGTTGCCTATTTCAGAGGTGCCAGAATTGGCTTTTGACCACAATGAAATTTTTGAAAATGCCCTAAAAGCTTTGAAGGAAAAGGTTCAAATCCAACCCATTGGGTTTGAGCTGCTGCCTGAAAAATTCACTATGAGTCAATTGCAATCTCTGTATGAAACCATATTAGAAAGAGATTTAGATAAACGCAATTTCAGGCGTAAAATGTTGAATAGTGGGGTATTGATCCCACTTTCAGAGAAACAATTGGGTGTAAGCAACAAACCAGCCCGATTCTATTCATTTAACCGTGACTTATTTGAAAATTCAGATAACAGATATTTAAATCTTCGAATGGATGGTAGTTTTTCACTCTTCGGTTGATTTTCGTACCTTTGCAACTCATTTTTGATTATTCATGCTAACAGTATCCAATATTTCCCTGCGATTTGGGAAACGCGTTCTTTTTGAGGATGTTAATTTAAAGTTCACCCGTGGAAATTGCTATGGCATCATAGGTGCCAACGGGGCAGGTAAGTCTACATTTTTGAAGATTTTGTCAGGCGAAATTGAACCCAATACAGGTTCTATTGACCTTGAACCCGGAAAGAGAATGACGGTGTTGAAGCAGAACCACTTTGAATTTGATGAGTTTCCTGTTTTAGAAACCGTTATGCGTGGTCACCAAGTTCTTTGGAATATCATGCAAGAGAAGGATGCCCTTTATGCCAAAGAAGACTTCTCTGAAGAAGATGGTATTAGAGCATCTGAGCTGGAAGGTGAATTCGCTGAAATGGACGGTTGGAACGCCGAAAGCGATGCGGCTACCTTGTTGAGCAATCTTGGTATCACTGAAGATACTCATTATAGATTAGTGAAAGAACTCAACGGTAACCAAAAAGTTAGAGTATTGATTGCTCAAGCGCTTTTTGGAAATCCAGATGTTCTGCTTATGGACGAGCCTACCAACGACCTTGACGTTGAAACCATTCGTTGGCTTGAAGACTTCTTGGCTGAATTTGAAAATACCGTTTTGGTAGTCAGTCACGACCGTCACTTCTTGGATAACGTTTGTACTCACGTTTGTGATATAGATTACAGCAGAATCAAGATCTTTTCTGGTAACTATACTTTCTGGTATCAAAGCTCACAATTGGCATTGCGTCAAAGATCTGACCAAAACAAAAAGGCTGAGGAAAAGAAAAAAGAACTTCAAGATTTCATTGCCCGATTCAGTGCCAACGTGGCAAAAAGTAGGCAGGCTACTGCACGTAAAAAGATGTTGGACAAATTGGATATTGAAGAAATTCAACCTTCCACCAGAAAATATCCGGGTATCTTTTTCAAACAGAATAGAGAAGTTGGAGATCAGATTTTAACTGTCGAAAATTTGGCTTTTAAAGCTGAAAATGGGCAATTTATGTACAAGGATTTGAATTTTACTGTTCATAAAGGCGATAAAATTGCGTTCATTTCAAGAAATACTTTGGCCTTAAATACGCTATTCAAAACCCTTTGGGGCGATGCTAAAAACACAACGGGAACTTTGAATTGGGGCGTGACCGTTACAATGAGTTTTCTTCCAAATGAAAACAGTCACTATTTCACAGAAAAAATCAACTTGGTTGATTGGTTGAGACAATATTCAGTAGAGAAAGATGAAACTTATATTCGCGGTTTCTTAGGAAGAATGCTCTTCAGCGGAGAAGAAACCCAGAAAATGTGTACCGTTTTGTCGGGTGGTGAAAAAGTACGTTGCATGCTCAGTAAAATGATGCTTGAATGTCCGAACGTTGGATTATTCGACGAACCAACCAACCACTTAGATTTGGAAAGTATTCAGGCTTTGAACAACGGTATGATTGACTTTGCAGGAGTGATTTTATTTCATTCGCATGACCAGGAAGTTATGACATCTATTGCCAATAGAATCATAGAAATAGGTCCTAATGGAATGATTGACAAATACATGAATTATGAAGAGTACGCCGAAGATGCATCTGTGAAAGCAAGAAGACTTGAAATTTATGCTTAACATTGAAAATAAAATGAAACCTAACTATACATTTTTTGCTTTGTCAGCGGTGTTGGCATTAGCAAGTTGCGGAAGTGATATTGACGCAAGCAAAAACCCTTCTACATCATTAGATTCGTTCAGTTATTCAGTAGGAGTGGACTTGGCCAAGAATTTCAAAAATCAAGCCATTACAGAAATTGATTTTGGATCTTTGGTGAGAGGTATTCAAGACGGATTAGCAAAAGACAGCGGATATGTGATCTCTGAAGAAAAACTTCAAGATGTTCAACGCAGTTATGTGACATCCATCCAAGCAAAAAGAATGAAAGAGATTCAACAAGAAACTAAAGATATCTTGACTGCTTTTGGAAAAGAACCTGGAGTAACTCAATTGCCAAGCAAAGGATATTACAAGCAAATCAAGGCTGGCAACGGTCCTTCACCACAACCTTACGACACCATTGAATGCAGATTTGTTGCTAAAGATGGTAAAGGTAAAGTGTTGTTTGAAAACACCAAAGAACCCATGCCGTTCCGCGGTGTAGTTACCTCATTGAATCTGCTACCGTTGGAAGAAGCTTTGATGAAGACAGCAGCAGGTGGTAAATTCCAAGTGAAATTATCCAATGAATTGAATCCGGTAATGGCTCGTTCAACCCGCTCATTCGATGCTATGTATGGTATCACCGATTTTGAATTGGAGTTATTGAGTGTGAAAGCAGGACTGCCTCCAGCACCAGGTTCTCAAGCCCCAACCGGCGCGAACGGTCCTCAATAATTCGCCATTGACTTTGATGCATAGAAATGCGTCAAATATGGCATGATTTTTTCTTGATAAATAACACTAAATTTGTTATTGTCAATGAAAAAAGTGCAAAAAATAGCGTTCTCAATTGCAGTTTTTTGCACTTTTATCCAATTATTTTTAAATGTAAATACTTTGAAAGCCCAGTGTAATGCTGGGTTTTCTTATGATACCCTGTTGTGTACAGGTAAAAATATCTCGTTTTCGGCCAATTCATCTGCCAGCGGACTGAAATATCAATGGGAGTTTGGAGACCCAGCATCAGGAGCACTGAATACAGATACCTTAAAATCTACTAAACATTCTTTCAGTAAACGAGGAACTTATTTGGTTACTCTCATTGTAACCAATTCCTCGGGTTGCAGAGATTCTGTATCCAAATCAATTACCGTCTATAAAAATCCGACGGCACAGTTTACATATTCAAATGCTTGCGCTGGATTGAAAACATCCTTCGAAAACAAAAGTACCGGCGATTCTATTGATAAAATCAAATCGTATTTCTGGAATTTCGAGTCGGGAAGCAGCAGCAGTGATTCATCGCCCAGTCATACCTACAGCGGCACGGGTTCCAAAACGGTTAAATTGAGGGTTGAATCTAAGTCGGGCTGTAAAGATTCTTCATCGGTGGTCATTCAAGTTTTTGACAAACCATCTGCTAGGCTTGCTGGGAAGAAAGTCTGTCAAAACAGTACGTTTACATTTTCTGCCGATACTAAAACTGGAGCGAGTTTCTATACCTGGAACTTTGGAGACAGTTCCAATTACACCCAGCAAAACGTAAATCACGTGTACCAGAAATTGGGTTGGATGAAACCATCTCTTACGGTAACTTATACCTCTACCAAATGCACTATACCTCTTGACTCAATCAAGGTTAATCCGTTGCCCAATGCAAATTTTGACATCGTAAATGACACCCAATGTTTCAACGGAAATGAGGTATGTGTTAAGCTCAAACACGACCTGTCTATAACCAAAAGAAATGTCATTTTTGACGATGGATTTAACGATGATTTTTCATCCATAAAAGATTCCATAATCTGCCATAAATACATTGATAAAGACGGTGGAACCTACAGTATCACAGTGGAGCTGACCGATTCAAATTCATGTACTCGAACGGTAAAGAAAGACTCGGTGGTCGTCATTTATCCGCAGTTAAAAGCTTCCTTTACCCATCCTTCTTCTGTGGGATGTTTTGGCTTGGGAGTTAAATTTCAAAATACTTCTAACAGAGACTCGGCCGCCGTTAAAAACACAACATGGATTTGGGGCGATTCATCTGTCAGCAATAAACCATATTATTATCCATCCCATGGATTTAATAAAGATGGAATATTCTATGTTAAGTTGGCCCTGACAGATACTTTTGGGTGCTCAGATACCTTTACGTCGCCCAATAAAATTCAAAATACATCCTATGTGGTAGATGCAAAGTTGGATTCGGTATCAAGCCAATGTGCTAGGAATAACTCAACTTTTTTCTACCAAACACCCATTGCTGGGGCCTCTATTGTGTGGCAAATTCCTTATCAATCGAACAACTTTCAATTTTCGTATAACTACCGAACACCAGGCATTTATAAGCCAAAGGTAACCATCAGCAAGAATGGGTGCGATAGCACGGTAATCTTAGATTCGGTTTTAATCAGAGGGCCAGTTGCACGAATGAACGTGGTCAATCAGTTTCAGTGTCAAGTAAAAGATACTGTTTATTTCACAAATGCTTCAAGCGCTTTTTACAACGGATATTTACAATCATACTGGGATGCCGGCGATCAATGGGCTCCCAATTGTGTAATCAATCGAAAGGCGGGCCAAAACGTGGGTAATAACTGCAATTTCTCCAGAGATTCTTTGATCTTTAAGCATCGTTACAAAGACGGGAAGGAGGGATGTTACAATGCTCGATTAATTGTAAAGGACACCGTCTTTGGCTGCGCAGATACGGCCTTTGAACCGCTTCCCCTTATGGCTCCGAAAGCTGCAGGTGCATTTACTGCGAGCGATACCAATGCTTGTCCTGGTCCTGAATTTTATAAAACCATCACCTTTGATTTAAATCAATCGGAACCCGTTTGCAAAAAGCTCAATTGGTGGGTCATGTGGGATTCACTTCAAGCTCGCAATACCTCTAATTTTGATAGTAATTGGATTCAAAATAGTTACGCATACAACTACAAAGTGGGTGTTCCCGTAGGTGATTCAAACGGTTATGTGAGTATTGGTTTAGTCATTGAAAATGGTTCAGATACCGCGGGTAAAGTTTGCCGAGACACAGCATGGTACCACAAGGCCTTGAAAGTGACCAAATTGGATGCGAAATTCAATACTCAGTTTGCCGATTCTCTGCATTTTTGTGCCGGTGATTCACTTTGGTTCAGAGTTAAGGACACAGCACAGACCACCGGGATTAAGTTTACTTGGGATTTTGGGGATTCACGGACGCTCACTACCACCAATGTCGATACCGTAAGGCATGCTTACAAGAAATCGGGTTCCTACTGGGTTCGGCTGACTGCTGTTCATCCCAATGGCTGCACCATTTATGAAGAGCGCTACATATCCATTGGGTTTAAACCTGAACTTTTTGTAAATAAGACCTTAATCTGTGCTGAAGTAGACAGTTTTAGGCTCACGGAAAACACCAAATATTACCATTTGGAACAGAATTCTGCCGGTATTTTCAGCAATCCGCAGCGTTATCAAGCAGGTAAAGAACAAATTAAGTACGATTTGGGCAATGGGGCAGGATATCAGTATTTGGGTAAAGCTCCTGTTTTTACATACCACAAACCTGGTGTGTATGCCATTTCTATGGCAGTAAAAGACAGTATGGGTTGTACTGACACATTGAAGAACCACCTGATTTTAAATGTTTCAGGTATTTATGCAGGATTTAATTTGCCCTCCGATACCGTTTTATGTCCCCAAACCTTAAAAATCAGTTCAACGGCCCGAGTAACTGATACTTCTGGGGCTTCGCTCTCGGGGGATGTCATAATAGGTTGGGAATATACCTTTGGTGGAACCTATCCTAAAAGTTTGTTTGAAAATCCGAATCGGTATTTTGCAACTGGCGATTACCCCATAGTTCAGATAGTGAGAAACAACAGGGGTTGCACGGATACCGCGAGAAAATTGATGGTAGTTGTGGGGCCGGAACCGAAATTTAATTTTTTATCAGATTCTGTAGGATGTGAACCGCTGAAGGTCAAATTTGATAATTTAAGTCGTAATGCGGACGAGTATATTTGGCGATTTAACGATAAGAATAACAATGTATTAACTACCAAAAGTGATAGTAATGTGACGTTGAGTTTTCAAGGTTATGGATTTTATTATCCTCAGTTAGTTGCAAGGGGAACTTTTGTGATCAATGGAAATAGTAAGGTGTGTGAAGCTATTTATCCAGATACTTCTAAAACCATGAAACGCACCGTGGAAGTTTGGGAAAAGCCTCGTGCCAATATGTTTTGGGTAACCAACTGCCGGAACTATTCCACACAATTTTATGATATGACCAGTTTGAATACCGGTTATGTTTCTGAAAGTATTTGGACATTTGGAGATACATCTTTGGGCAGCGACAAGTTGCATCCGCCAAAACAATGGGGAGATACAGGTACCTACTCAGTTAGGCACATCGTGATTTCAAACAATGGATGTGTTGATACGGTTGATAGAAAGGTGAAGGTTTCTCCCCCACCTTCTGCGTATTTTAACTTTACATCCACTTGTATTGGTGAGTCAACCCAATTTTATGATTCTACAGAAGCGTTCAATGATTACATTGATTATCGCAATTGGACCTTCGGTGATGGAGGTCGAAGCGGTGCTTTGAACCCCTTAAAAACTTATGCTGCTGATCAAAATTACACGGTGAATTTGGTCGTACGTAATTCAGCGGGTTGTTTTGATACCGCAACGAGAAACATTCTGATTTTTTCAAGGCCGGTGCCAAATTTCAATGTTTCAGGAATTTGTTACGGCGATTCTTCGCGTTTCTTGAATTTAAGCACGTCTAAACAGTCTATTGACAGTATTTTATGGAATTACGATGATTCTTCTTATTTCGGGGGATGGCAACAAAAACACAAATACAAATATCCAGATAATTTTAGGGTCAAACTTAAATTGAGAACCATCCACGGTTGTCAAGATAGTATTTCAAAATGGGCTTTTGTATATCATATTCCGCAAGCAAAAATTCAATTCACGGCAGACTCAGTACAGTGTTTTACACAGCATTCCCTGAAGGCTTTAGATGCTTCTACGATCAAGGTGGGTTCAACAACATCTCGGTGGATGTTGGGAAATCAAAATCCCTATGCGAATTACACAACCACCAATATATCGCATCGATTTAACGATACGGGCACTTATGCCATGCGATTGATATCGGTTTCCAATTTTGGTTGTAGGGATACGATTTTTAGTAAGTTTAAGATATTACCCTCTGTAGTGCCCAATTTTGGAATCGACAAAGTTTGGCAATGCTTTAGAGGAAATGAGTTTACATTCAACGATTTATCGTCCCTCAAAAAAGGAAGTTATACTGCTCAATGGACATACAGCGATGGGATACGAAGCAATGTTATTAATGCAAATGGAAGCGTCAAGCATTCATATAAAGATACGGGATATCAGTGGGCCATGCTGCGAACTCTAACAGACCAAGGATGTTCTGATACGCTGTTCAAATCAGTGCGGTTACTGCCTATGCCCAAGGCTGATTTTGTGGTAAATGATTCTATTCAATGCATTAAAAATCAATATTTTGAATTTGCAAACACATCATCGATTTTTTGGGGAAATCTGTCGTATTTGTGGAATTTGGGCAATCAGAGTCAATCCGCTTTGACTTCTCCAACCACCAGTTATCCGGATACTGGCTATTGGAACGTTCGATTGATAGCTACTTCTGCGTTTCAATGCAAAGATACTATTCAAAAGCGCGTGAATGTGGTTGATATGCCAGTTCCTCTGTTTGCCATCAATGATAGCAGTCAATGTTGGAAACAGAATCAATTTAAGTTCACGAACAATAGTACCGATTCTCGAGGCGGAATAAAGGCTTACTGGAATTTCGGCGATGGTATAGGAGATTCAGGTTCTTCTGTGAGCCATACCTATAATAAATACGGCAATCGTTCGGTTCGATTGATAGCACAAACCGTTCACGGTTGTCGTGATTCACTGCGAAAAAATGTATTTGTTAGAGCCATGCCTTTGCCGGCCTTCAGTATTAACGATAGTGATCAATGTGTTAACAATCAAAGGTTTGTTTTTACTAATCAGACCACCATTCCAGTTGGTTCGAGCAGTGTGGTATGGAAATTCAAGAAAGATTCAACTCTGATTGCAAATTCAATAAGTTTGGCGTTTCCGTCTGACACCACCCATCAGATTCGATTGGTCGCTAAAAGTGATTTTGGGTGTATAGATTCCATTGATCGCAAAATTGTGGTTTTCCCTAAGCCTACACCAATCTTTAATATTGTAAATGATTCACAGTGTTTGCTGAACAATCAATTTGAATTCAATGCAGTTAGCAAAATCAAATACGGAACCATGTCTTATGATTGGCAGTTTGGAGATGGTCTTGTTTGGTTGAATTCTTCGACGGTTTCTCATTCGTATGTCAACGACGGATATTATAGAGTGGCAATGCAAGCAACCAGCAATCATGGCTGTATTGATACAGTTTCAATGGGGTTGAATGTTTGGCCTATGCCGGCTGCTGGGTTTACATACAACGATTCGGCACAGTGCTTGGAGCAGAATTATTACAAATTCACCAATTCATCTAAAGTTAAGTTTGGAAGCATGACCTATTGGTGGGATTTGGGTGAAGGCAGTATTGGTGATACCTTTAATTTAACATCGCCTGGATATTTCTATTCTTTTAGTGGATTTAAACGGGCATTTTTAAGGGCTAAATCCAATCACGGCTGTATTGACACTGTTTCAAGAGTGGTTAGGGTAAATCCTATGCCTGTGCCCCGAATAGCGGTTAATGATTCAGAGCAATGTTTGTTTGGAAATAAATTTGACTTTAAAGCCAATAGTATCATTGACGAGGGAAGTATGACTTCGAAGTGGCTTTTAATGGATGGATTTACCTCCAATGTCAAACAGTTTTCACATTCATTTTCGAAGGATTCCTTTTATTGGGTCAAATTGATTGAGACTTCTGATCAGGGTTGCATAGACTCCCAGAGTCGTTGGGTTGTTGCGCATCCACATCCCATCATTGAATTTACCATCAATGATACGCTTCAATGTTTGCGACAGAATCTATTTGATATCACCAATTATACTCGGGTGAAATACGGCGTTTCTTGGGGACAGTGGGATTTTGGTGATGGGTTTAAAGATACAAGTTATGAGGTTTCACATAAGTATTTAAAACATGGAAGATATCCCATTGTTATGCGGGCAATCACCAATCATGGATGTGCAGATACAGGAACTCAATGGGTAAGGGTAGGGGCCATGCCCGAAGTTTCATTTTATACAAATGATGAAGGACAGTGTTTTAGAGATCAAGATTTCATTTTCTTGAATACTTCAAGTATTTTGGAGGGACAGTTTGATTTGACATGGAATTTTGGGGGCAAGACTTTTGTAAAATCAAACACAGATCAAAAATATACGTTTGCTGATACCGGAAGTCATTTTGTAAGATTAGTAGCCAATTCTGACTTGGGATGTATGGACTCCATGACTCAATTTCTTTTTGTAAACCCCAACCCGAAAAGTGTTTTATTGTGGAACGATAGTGATCAATGCATTAATGCACAGAATTACATATTCACTGCAAACAGCAACATTAGCCGCGGAAAGATTGTTGCTCATCATTGGAGCCTAGACGAAGGAGATACCAGGATGAATGGTGGTTCTGTAGAAGCGAAAACATATTTAAATTCAGGATTTAAAACTATCAGATTAGTGAATATTTCGGATAGTGGTTGTATTGACAGCGCTGTTCGAGTAGTACGTGTTTATCCTCGTCCAACGGCTTTGATAGGTATTAATGACAGTGCACAATGTTTGTTCCAAAATCAATACATTTTCAACAATCTGAGTACCGATTCATTCAGTCTAATTAGGCAATGGTGGGATATTAATAAGGAGAAATCGGAAATAACCTCAAACGTAAATTATCGGTTTTTGTCGCCAGGTTTCAAGCGAATTTATTTGACGGTGGAGAGTTCTGTTGGATGTTTTGATTCTGTAAGTCGAGCTGTGTACGTAAAACCCATGCCAGACCCCGTATTTTCTCCTTTGAGAGAATATTATTGTGAAGGTTCAGGAAACTATGTCTTGACACCTAATACCATGGGTGGTATTTTTTACGGTAAAAACATGGTTGGATCTGATCTGATCCCAACGTTCCTTTGGAAGGATACAATCAGGTATATCATAACTGTAAATGGTTGCACAGATAGTTCAAATCAAACTACCTGGATTTACCCTTATCCTAGGGTGAATTTAGGAGCTGACAGTATTTTATGTAAAGACGAACTTTTGGAATTAAGTATAGATAATTGGAACACGCAATATGTTTGGGATGATGGTAGCGTGCTGCCTGCTCGAAGAATTGTAAAACAAGGACTTTATTGGGTTAAGGCAACAAACATATGTGGAGTGGCCGCAGATAGCATAAACATCCAATTCAGAGATCATAACTGTAGGGTTTATTGTCCCACAGCATTTACTCCAAATTCAGATAGTAAGAATGATTATTTTAGACCTATTGTGTATGATGTGGATGAACTCAATTATCACATATACAACCGATGGGGGGAGAAGTTATTTGAAGGCACATTGAACGATTTGGGTTGGGATGGTACATTTGGCGGAAATATCGTTCAATCAGGGAGTTATATTATTATGTTTGAGTATAAATATAAAAGTGGAAATAGATTGTTGCGTGGTTCACAGCAGGTGGTTTTTCACCTTTTGAGGTAAGTTATGGTAGCATAACATTCGTCATTTTAGCTATATTTTCATAAGATAGAATAAGATTTAATGCGGTCATTCTAGAGAAAGTGTGTATGTGAACTGTCTTAGGTTAACTTTGATCTCAGGTGAATGAAAAAGGAGGGGCGAAGGTTCTTGATTTGGTTAACCCGCCCCTTTCTTTTTTTGATCATTCAAACATTTAGAGTACATATGAAACCTGATATTAGTGAACCACAAGAAAAAAGAGTCTTGAAAAATTCCAACCGAAAGCTAAAACGCAATACGGCTATAGCATTTTATGTTGTTTCTCTTTTTGTAATGCTTGTTGGATTGCGAACCACTTTTTGGGTTTCTTTGTTAATACAGCCGATATCAGTGTTGTCGCTATATTACATTTATGTCTTTAGAATCCGAAAGTTGTATCAAATAAACTCATTTCCGATAGTTTATGCGGTGGGAATAAGTCTGCATATTTTGCTGAGTTTACTGTTGTTCGTTTGGTTAGTTACATCTTCGGTTTGAAGCTGATGTATTATTTCATTGGGAGATAACCCCATATGTTTTTTAAAGGTGCGCAACATGGTACTATTTGAGCCAAATCCTGCGGCTTCACCTAGAGATTCAATGGTGTGAGAATGATGTTTGTTTTTCGATATTAAGTCGATTACTTTTACCATTCTGATGAAATTTTTATATCCGTTAAAACCAAAATCTTGATAGTATCTAAACAAAAATTTCAAGTGATGTACAGGGATTTTGGTATTTATACTGAGGTTTTCTATTGCGAATTCGTCGCTGTTAAATTCTGATTTGGTGCACGCATACTCTTGAATGGTTTCCATTATCAGTGTGAGATCAGTGTTTTCAGAAAATTGATTTTGATCGATGGTAGGATTTTTCCAACCAGCGATTTCTAATTTCGTCGGAAAATTATATACCGAGGTAATATTTGTTGATTTCCAATTAGGTAAACCAAGTAGTAGTTGAGGTTTCATCCATACATAAACCACTATGGTCATCAGATACATATTTTTCACTATGAGATGTTCAGTATTGGTTATTATGGGTCTATTTTGCCAAAACGCTGATAAAACCTCTTTGCCAAGAAATAGGTAAAATAATGTGAATGGAATCATTTGAATCATCACCCAAATGCCAATTTCTTTTCCATGTTTTCCAATAAAATCACCCTTTGAAACGGCTTTGATGAACATTTGATAGATCATAAATAAATATGGAAATGCTATAAACAGCCAAATTAAATATAGGTATTTGGCCTTTAAGAGCATATTCAACTCTTGTACAGATTGGTCATAGATAAAGTCACTATGAATATTTGAGGGATTTTGCTTATAAATAATCCAACTTGTTAATACAATCGAAAAGGAAATAATTCCAGGTAAGAAGTGCCAATAATAATTATTCTTCCATTTGAGTTCATCTGTGATTAAAGCTCTATGATATAGAAATACACTCGCAGGCACGACAAATTGGAAGCCGACAAACAAATAAAATGGGAAAACGGTAAAATCAACCAACTTAAGATTAAAAAGTCCGTTAATAAAATTTCTAATGCTTAGAGCAAATATAATAAGTGATAACAATTTTGATAGATAAGGATTCTCCTTACCCGCGAAGAATAGATAAAATGCGGCAAATAAACCTAAAGTCGCAATAAATAAGTTAATCCAATTTAGGCTTTCATGCATATTGCTTTAAAGATTTAAAGTTACGCAATTGAGAATCTAGATATGAGTATTTTTTTTCCAGATTTTGACGCTTTAACCGATTCTCCGTTGTGGAGTAAAACTTGATTTCCAGATAAGCTATTGATGTGTTTAATATGTACCGCAAATGATCTATGAGTTCTAATAAAACATTTTGGAAGTTGTTCTAGTAGCTTTTTTAAATTCTTGGAAACAATGT
>JACCDT010912412.1_pt1 | contig 25109 bp, 24 predicted proteins | sample 7446291 | NCBI WGS metagenome assembly JACCDT01 (sample SAMN15323446, study PRJNA562643) | freshwater metagenome | isolation source: river surface water | place: USA:Blue River Watershed | collected 2017-08-17 | reverse complement strand
TCAGCCGTTGGGTCATCAGGGTCCGTTTCATTGAATGGCGTGCCACTGACTGTGCCCATGAGCAGTTGACTCGCCCCTAGACATCGTGCACTGACAGACGAACCGCTGTTGACCCCAACATGCACAGGCCACAAACGAGGGCGTCCGTCGCTAGGTACACCTGTTGTTGTGAAGCCGAACGAGGCGGCTTCTGTCCATAGCGCCGACGACGAGCTTCCTGCTGTGCCGTCATAGTTGGGGATTACTGTAGATGCGCTATCCGGCGTCGCACCATACTGCATGTACCAGTCACGGTTGCCGTCCGCGATAGGGTCAGCTGCAGCAGGGCGGTCAATCATGACCCAACTGCTACTTGTCGTCGCCCCGGCGCTCTTGGTAAAAAATATCCCAACGCTCTGCGACAGAGAGTATTCGTAGTTAATAAACCCGGCGACTGGAGCACTCCAACCAACCATGTTCCAAGCGACAGCGACTTCGCGTGCTGCGACTGTCGCTGTAGGACGTGCCGTAATTGAACCGCCGCTGTATCCACCTGACTGGCAACGACACAACGTTACCGCCTGCGGCGCCGCAGCATTTGTGTTGAAATCTATTACAAATCGCAAGTTACCGAGACTAGGCTCTACATACACAGCCCAACTGTGCGCTGTACCCGCGTTCGCATACACGATATCAGCCGTGCTCGCGATGTTGTTGCCTGCGCCCGCTGTCGTTCCGTTGCTGGACAACTCGACAGTATATCCCATAGCCTGCATCCACGTGTGATATGCAAAACCGATTTGCCGGTACTGCGCAGGTTGGTTGATTGCGCTCGTCAAAGCTACGTTTGGCAGAAGAGCTAAATCAGCGATGGGCGTCGGTAGAGTTGTCATAGCGCTGTAATCACCAGGTCGAGTGTTGTGTCAAGAGTCGGAAATTCAAACCGCTCAAGTGTAAAGTCCGTGTTTGTAATTACACCCGGGTCACGGCTCATGCGGTCAATAATGAAGTTGTCAACACCTGTAAGTGTGCGTACAAGCCCGTTAAGGTCTGACTCTTCGATCGCAGAACCAAAGGGCAGGGTGTTGATATAGTCGCCGAGCGCTGTGCGTACAGCCGCAACCATCGTGGTATAGTCAATTCCGGACCGTACACGCAGTCGTGCGCTTATGTACAGCGGTACTTCTGTGCCCTGCTTGAATAGCTCATCAGCTGCGAGGTTGAAGGTGTCTGGCGAATCTTTGGCCGTTTGAGCCGCAATGACCGTGGCGTTCGCATTGTACGTTACCGTAAAAGCTGTGCCAACCGTGCCTGCGTAGGTAGACAAAAATTGAATGCCGTCTTGCGCGCGAATGCTGCCGGCATTGTCGCTCTCATCGCGCACCAACTGCCAGTCGGCTGTCGTACCCACGGACACAGAAACGACTTCATCTACAGGCTGTGTCGAGAGTACATGCACTTGACCTACACCGAGAAATGTCAACGTGTCCGTTACGGTCGTCAAAGATCGCTCACGAATGTAGATATCGACAGCATTAGGTACCGTACTCGTGCGTGTTAAATCACTATCTGTGCCGTATACAACGGACACAGTTTGGACCGTTGTGAATTGGTCCCGAGTCCAGCGCTCCAGTCCTACTGGTGTTGCGAGTTGCCGACCCATCACGGCTAGCAAGTAGCGTGCCCCAGCCTGCGTGGCCGTTTCGGGGTCTGAGCCATTGCTCATCCGCGTGAGGTTAGTAACCCCCTGAAGACCTGCAGGCAGACCGCGCAAGGGTCGCGTGGCGCGATTGGGTCCGATGTTGCCGCCAGAGCCCCCGATAACTGCCGTGCAGCCCACCGACACCTCGTAGCGGCCTCGTGTCGCGTTGTAGTAGCTGGCAGCGCTCGCCGCGAGCATAGAAGCTTCGGCCGTGGTATAGACCGTGATGGACTGCCCTGTGGTCGAATCGAAACCTGAAGCTACGGGGAACCCACGAGGAATTGTCACGTCAGGGTCGGTCGACAAAAACGTTTGACGGAAAAATGTGACGGTACCAGTCGCTGCGTCGCCGCTCCCAAGTGTCAAGCCCTCGTTGTAGATAAGCGCGCCTACATCGGCCGTCGAAAACTGGTCAAGATTCTCCAACGAGATCAACAAAGAAACTTGACGAAGACGATCGTTTTGATTTTCGAGCACCGATGCGACAGGCGAGAGAATGGTGTCCGGGATAGGGCCTGCTGCCACGTCGTATTGCGTGGTGAGCGCAAGAATGGCGTTCTGTAACTCGGTCAAAAAGTCAAGTGCCGTGATGCGAGGAACTACCGCCACGAGCTATAATCGACTACACGGTAGTTGTAATGCTCGTTGTCAAGCTCAAAGGATTGAATCCGGCGCTCAATACGTCCACACGGAATCGATATGTGCGGCGGTCGTTCACATCGGGAGCCACGTCGATGGCACGCACCTGCTGCAAGCGCTCTTTGGGCGTACGATAGACCGCCTGAATCAGTCCCTGTACGTATTGCAATTTGCGCAGCCCGTTTGCAATGCGGCGAGAAGCTTCAGCGCGCATGGAGTATGGGTCACCTACTGTGCCAACGAGTCTGTAGAGGCCGCTGATGTCCGACCGCAGAACAATGTCAATATCTTGTGCTAGCTTTGCGGTATCTGTAACCGTGGCGAATGAGCCACTACGAGGGTCAAGCACAAAATCTGCGTCACGTATTTGAAATGTTGCTGTCATAGAATTTGGTCGGGTAGTGGACACTCGACAAGGACGTCGAGGATGGCAGTCAAGTGGTCAATTTGGCGCGACACATCAGCAATTTTGGCTTGCAGTTCGTCAATCACTGTCAATTTCGCATTTGCCTCTAGGATGGCGCGGTCCAAAGGCGCTGTGACGTCATCGAAATAGGACCGAATGTCAATGACAAGGGTGCCTAAATCGACACAACCTGCAAAGAGAGACGTTGGTAATACGTCAAAAGTTGACAATATCGATTCGCGTGCGGTAATAGCGGCGTCGCGTGCGATGATGATTGGCGCTAAAATCACGCGCGCAGCGGCCAAGCTGGCCTCAAGTTGCGCTAGCAATGCCTGCAAGAGTGTGATTTGCAATTGAATCAGCTGTCGCAAGGCGTCTTGCGCGGGCTTGAGAGGCCCACACAGAATCGCACGTACGCAGTCATTCAAAGGCATAAGCAATAATCGCTGGGACGGTTCCTTGCCTACTCGGTGAACACTTTGGGCGAGAAGAGCGTGCCTACTGGTACGGCCGTCAAAGCGTTGAGCGCCGCTGCTGCTGCCGTAATCGTGGCGACTTGAGGTGCAACTGCTGGCGCGCTGGGTCCTGCGGCTACGGGAAGCGCTGCCGCCACAGCAGTGAGCGCTGACGCAATGTTGGTCAGCGCTGTCAAGACCGCGTCACCGTAAGGCAACGGATGCGCGGCGGTCGACGTGCCGAGTGCCACGCGGATCGACGACGACAAAACGTTGCTGACCGTAGCGCTCTGTTCTACCACGCCGGCCACGTTGACCGAGCGTTCAGCAACAACGAGAACGCCGGCAGTGTCGTATACTTCCTCGATGACACGAGCTGGCGCCCCACCGCGTACTTCAGGGACGCCCAGACCCGTAAGCGGATTGCCCATACGCAAAGAGTAACGCGACAGCCCTATGCCTGTGCCAGGGTCGTCATTGACAATAACCGCGGCTTCAGACAGCCCCGTAATCGCTGTTTCTGGAAATGTCAAGCCGAATGGTAGCGTAGGGAGCGCTGCTTTCGCTTGACCAACGCGGATCAAGCTGTTACCTGTGCCGCTGACGCGGAAACGCCCGGTGCTGCCGTCAATCTCGTTGGTGCCTTTGTCGAGCGTCAGTGTGGGAATGCCGGCACCGAGAATGAGTGCCCCGCCAGCCGTACCGTAAATGTATCCACCGCCCGACGCGTGAATATCAAACTCACCGCGCTTGAGCGGCGTGAGCTGACGGTAGCCTGGAATTTCTAACGTATTCTTCGCAAGCGCCACACCGAGTCCGTCAGTCAGTGCTGCATAAGTGCCGTCAGGATTCGTGGCATTGGGCAGCGCACCAAACGTCGCAGGGCCTAGGCACACGGGCAGCAAGGCCTGCGTATAGCCTATGTATACCATGTCGCCTTCAGCGTAGCCTAAGCGCATCCAAGCGCTGCTAGAGCTGCGCTGACTCAACCATGCAGGCAGCGCGCACGTTACGGGTGAACCTGAACCGATGATGATGGCCTTAAATCGACCTTGCAATTCTTCGATCTGCGTGATTTGCGCAACGTGAATGCGAGAGTAATGCGCCGCGTTGCCACCTGGGGCGTTGCGGTTCGGCATGTCGCCTGGTAATAAGTTACGCACGGTAAGGTTCCTCATCCACCGGCTAGCGACGCAGCGATAGCATCACGGGCGGCTGTTGCTGATACAACAATCGTGATAAGTTTTTGAGAATCGACTCTGAATACAAAGTAACGACCAAAACGTGTAGCACGCACAGCGTTCAACACTGCTATAAGCTCAGCTTGGTCGTTGATTGCTGTTTCTATAAACTCCGCGTAGAGACCGCCTGGCTGCACTGCCGTGGCAATCGTTCTGACATTCAACTCAGCCTCACGTATCGCAGGCGTTATAATGCGCCTGATGTAGGCCTCTCCGTCGCTTGCGGTCGTGTCAGCTTCGTCAGCACCTGCGGCTGGATCAAACATTTGACCGGCGCCTGCAGGTGTGCGTCTGGCGGTCGCTTGAAGCGGCACAACTTCGGCTTCTGGTGTGGCCGGCGTAGGTGCGCTGATTTGAGCCTGTGCCGACCGTCCGTTGAGCAGAACCGCGTAGTTCAGCGGATATGTGGCCAGTCCACCAACAGCAGAAAAGATGGGCGCGCCATCGTCCCCGCGCAGACCGTGCCAGCGGCGCGTACGATTCGTGTTGATGCTCATTGTGTAGTTACCTGACCGCCCGAACGATACTGTGCGAGTCACGTTGCGTGTCGCTCCTACAGCACAAGGGTCTTCGAAATAAATCGGGCGATTGGGCCCAATGCCTAGCCGTGGCACAACGCCGACGTTCATCGTCCAGGCTTCAGCGTTCATGCGGTTAAGCATGATGTGCGCGTACAAATTGGCGCCCTCGCCGGTATCGATGAAGTGCTTACCAGGTAGCTTCTGCATACGAACACCGTACTGCGCGATGAGGCTGTCGCTAAAAGCGATTTGCGGTTGCGAAGCTACGACCGTTTCGGCGGTGCCTAGTTCTGGGTTTTGGCTAATGACGTATGGATAAGCCAGCACTAAACTCGTAATCTTGTCTTCAGCCAGCGAGTCGTCGATCGACGTGATATCTTCGAGGTTGAAAGTATACCGCGAGCCATACAAGGTCTTTGTCGTACTGACGTCGGCGGTATTGTCAAGAACGCCACTGAATGCCTGTGGGTCTTCGTCATACAGCGGCATCTCGACTACGAGGTCGCCCTTCGGTGTCGCATAAAACGAGTGGTCGACGCGTTCGACAACATCATACATAACAGCCAGCCGCGTCTTCCATTCTGTCGAGAACGCCGGTCCTTGCGTCAAGGTCTTGACTAGTACTTCACGGCTAAGATTTGGACCTAAGGACCCTGGATAGAGTTGGTACAAGCCGCCGCGGTCAACAGGAAACCACTGCGGATAGCGTCCGATAGTATTGACCACCGCCTCGTAATCGATCGTTTGATACGTATTACCATCAGGCCCCACGACGTTGCGCAGGCACGCCTGCTCGTAATCGGTTACAACGTCTTTCTTTTCGTCAACGACAAAGTAATTCAAATCACTTAAACGTACAACATGGTCAACACGGTCTTGCCAATCCGAAGGAGACGCAACGCCTGTAACTTCTGCGCTGTTTGTCAAGCCTGCGTATGTAAACTCGCTGAGTGGAATGGTTGTCGACCCAGACCCTAGGTACCCTACAACGGACGCACGCTTATTGAACGCGCCGATGGCATCAGTCGCCAAAGGTTCTGTCGTGGCATAGGGCGCGTGTACGCCACGGCGAGAGAGCAGCGGCGCCTGTGTTGCGTTGTACTGAGGTGCTGTGATAGGCTGGTTTGTCGTACGGCTCGCACCGAGTGACGAAGGGCCGTAGACCAGTGCATAGATATACTCTGGCAGTGTCAAGCCTGTCAAGCCATCTTGAAGGAACGTGCGCATTTGTGCGTCGATTTGCTTTGCAGCATTTTGGTCTGAAATACCAGGCTGAAAACTGATTCGACCATACCGAAAGATGCGCAATACGTCTTCGCAAACGATAGTCAAGCGACTGTCACCGCTGGCGTCGCGGCGTCGTGTGAATTGCGAGCCGAACCCCGAGAAGCCATAGAACCATTGACCCGACGTGCCATCGCGCTCGAACAGTCGTACAGGGTCAGATGGATGGAAGATCGAACTACCGACCGTGAATGGATACGCTTGCGCAACGCCGAGCATCTGTGCTAGCCCAGTAATCGATCGCATCTGCTCGATTGAGCCCGACGCACCCACTGTAGGTGTTCGAACTTGTTTTAAGTCAATAAGCGCAGCAAGTTTTGAAATAATGACCGCGCGCTTCGTCTCGTCAGCAATGTCTTCTGAAACCCGCGCTGATACGCGACCAAAAACACTTTGGGCATAGGACTGCATTTCGATCAACGCAGAAGCGTCGTCGCCTACGGCATTGAGTGCTGCACGCTCAGCATCGGCGTCTACAGGCGTGCCTAGCAGTGTACCATCTGCCAGCGTTGTCTGCGAGGGCTGTAGAACACTCATGCGCCGAAGCGCAGCGCTTGCGCGACCAGCGGCGCTTTGCACGGCAACTGATGGCGGCGTGATTTCGCTCAAGTCGACGGCGTCGTAAATAGCCTCCATGTCGGACAGCGTAATTGTATATTTGTTGTTTGGATTTGCTAAAACGACGTTGAGCGTGCTAGGCGACCGGCTGTCGGCCCAAGTAACGCTGTACTGGTCAACGTCGTCCGTGAGGTCGACGCCGAAAAGAAACAGACGGTAGCTTGGGTGCAGAGGTGTGCTCATACCGTTGTCGTTCCCGGCAGTGCAGTAATCATGCCGACAGCTGAGTACAATAATTGAATGAAGTTGTTCGAACTATCAGACGACGAGTTGTTCGAACTATCAGACGACGCGCCGTCGATGCGCTCTACTACAAACTTGAGCGAGTAGTCAAGGCTGTTGGGCTTATTTGCACTCTCCTCGTAGTTGAGGGTGGACTCGAAGTGCCCGTAAAACGTGACCGGAATCGGCAACGCATTCGACGCAATTGTCAAGCTCTTGGTGTTGTCCACGTTCAACTCGGGCAGATACGACTCTTCGCATGTCAGTGCGTATAAGTTCAAAAATGCCGCGTGTCGCATGGCTGCCGCACGAATAAATGCCGGGTCGCCGCCAGCGAGCGACGGCCGCGTAATCGTGCCCGTTGACCCACTCATCGAGATCGTCATGATGTCGTTGTCAAACCCCAAACGCGTCGTAAAGTGACAGAACCGTGAGCCTGCCAGCGTGTCGATCTTCGTAATGCGCTTTGCCATTTCGAATCTAACTGACGCAGGGTTGACAGCCATCGCAACAGGCCCGCGTAGCGCATTGGCATCAAGTCCATTGAGCGTTAAAATCTGGTTAACAGAACTTGTACCATACGGCCCGTCAAGCGTGTTCTGATTGAAGAGTGCAGCAGAGTCAATTGCGCCCAACCGTACTAATTCACCACGAGCTGTATCGACTTGGCTATTAAAGGCTAAATCGCGCTTGACTGACGAGAACACAAAGGGCACGCGCGGCATACCGCCGCCGTCTTGCGTAGCGAGGCCGGCGAGTGCTGAGGATAGATTTGCTTGGATTGCGCCTGCAAAGACGCCGTTACCTAATACTGCCATGTTATTCTGGGTCTCTCGGTTCTACGATGCCGTCTGGAGCCTGCAATTCAGCTTTGAACACTACGCGGTATGCTCTGCCGGCAATGTCGATGAGCTGGCTGCCGGCGTCGAGCGCCAAGGCTCTAAGTTGCTCTCCCGCCGCTTGCTCGGCCGCGGTGCGCCGCGCGATGTATTCGCTCTGCGCCGAAGCCGGTGCCTGACCGAACTGGCCTAGGTCGAGCGACTTGAAGAGGTTTGCACCACTGCCTTCTGCGATGTTGGCGGCCGAAGCGCCGACTTCAGCCCACGCGGCACCGACAGGCTTGATTTTATTGAAAATCGCCGACTGAAAGTCCGTATCTGCGACACGGGCAGGGTTCAGCAGTACGGTCACCATAGCATCGAAGCCCCTGATCAGCGTAATGAGCATCGCGCTACCGATTCGTGCGATGAGGTCTTGTGCTTCAGCCAGCAGCTTCTCGATCGGCTTTTGTTGCGCCATGAGGCGCTGCGCAACAGCTTCGTACGAAGACTTTTCGTCAGGGTTCATGTTGGACATATCCAACTGCCCGCGACTGTTGAGCTGTAAATTAGCCAAGAGCGCAGCTTCAGGCCCTGTAACACCCGGAATTTTGTTCATGTACCCATACATGCGTTCTTCTTTGGGCAACTTGTCTATGTCACCGAGAGTCAACAGCTGTTCAAGTACTCTGGTCGTCAAATCGATCGGACGCCCATTCATCTGGTCCTTGAAGCCTGTGTTCATGCCATACAGGCCCTTGAGATTCAGGTTGTTGTTGTCCGGGTCGAGACCTGTCAACTGCGCCAATATGCGATTGCCTATGTAGGCCTTCAGGTCCGTTTGCATGCCGTTGATGCTTGAACCTAACTTATTCATCAGGTCCATACCGACCTGATTGGCGCCTGCCTTGTCGAGTCCTGCGCCTGTCGCTAGGTTACGAAACACATCGAAAGACTTAGCTGCTGCGTCCATGTCGATGCGCTGCAACCGCAGGCTCGACGACATTTGCGTCAGGTTGCTGACGAACGCTTGCACGTCGGCACCCGCGGCTCGCGCACGCTGCCCGAACTTATCGACGATGTTGACGGCTTCAGACAAGTCCGTGCCCTGCGCCGTGAGTGCCCCGACGGCCTTTGCCATGGTTCCTGTTGCCAGACCCCACTGCTTGTCGAGGTTGATAGTGGCAGACAGTACAGAACCGATGCCGTTGGGTCCCGCCATCGTGTTATGCACTTCGGTTTGCAGCGCACGCATGCCGTCGATGCCAGCTTCGGCAAAAGCGCCCAACGCAGCTTGGTAGTCCTTGGCGCTTGCGGCAATGAAGGACCCATACGTTCCCGTATTGCGCATGACTTCGCCCAGCTTAGCGGCTTCTGCGCGCGTACTGGCGCCCAAACGCTCGACGCTCTGCAGTGCCTCTTCACCTTCGGCACGCCAGGTTTCTTTCTTGTCAAATCCGAGCATCAACATGCCAATAAGACCACCGGCCGGCAGCTGTTTGAACAGCTCTGCTTGCAGGGCACTGAACGCTCGACCTACACCACCCACCTTTCCAGTGATGACATTTGAGCCACCACTACCAAAGAACAAATTGCCTACGATTGAATTGTCAACAGAGCGTTCGAGGTCTTTCGCGCCGCGCACCATCTTACGCAACATGGCGTCGTACTCGTTGTAGGCCGCCGCCGTGTTGTCGACTTGCAGGTCAAGCAATTCGTCGCTAGACTCCATCAAAGTAGCCATGGCTGACTTGCCACGGTCTTTAAGTTTGCCGATGGTGTTGTCGATTTCGGATGCGGCCTGCCGCGCGTCGTTCATCGACGACGAGGCTGTGCCCGCGAGCGACGAAATCGCGCGCTCGATCGAATAGATAGCTTCGAGTAACTTACGCTGCTCTAGCGGGTCAGTAAGGTCAGACATGAACTACCTATAATCGGGTCTCTGGCTACTTTTTAGGTAGACTTCTTTTGAGCATATCTTCTAGACTGAGGGGTTCTGACGAGTCGACAATACCCAAGTTTGCCACTTCGTCGTCCGACAACGACCAGCGGCGGGCGCGCAAATCGGCGTCGATTTGCTGCTCTTGTGCTGTCAATTCTGCAAACGGTTCCATGTCGCCGGCCTCGAACATTTGCGTTTCGAATGCCTGTAGGAACGCGTCCTCTTGCTCTTCTGTGTTGCGCTTCTCAGCATTTCGTGCTGACTCGATTTGTTTTTGAATCTCAGCCAACTGCCCAGGCGGCGCGAGCATCTGTACTAGTGGCACAAATGAATCAACGTCGCCCTTTTCATTAAATATGTCAAGGCCCAACATTCGCGACATCATACGCCGCACGTGTTGCAATACCGAAGTCACCATGTCTGCAAAAAACTGTGCTTGGGAAGCTTCGGACTTCTGCAAAGCCTGAGCCTCTAGCATCCACGCTGCGTACGACATGTCAGCGACACTTACGTCTGATGAGAGCACGCCCTTGCGCGCCAGCACGTAGCTTTTTAGCTTTTCGAAGGGCTCTTCGCTAAAGGGTTCAGGCCCTCAAGAGCCTTGCGCTGACGGACCATGAGGCCTTCGTAGACCTTGTGTAATTCAACAAACTGCCAATCGACGAGCAACTCACACAAGAAGTCGTAGACGTTGTTACGTAGCATGTTGGCGCGCTCTGCTGCGGGCAGCACGGCAAACGTGGCGCGGTCTTCGTCAGTCTCAGGAACGAACATATCGTGCACAGACACGCCGTCAAAGCTCTTCAGAGCTGCAGCAATGCGATATCTCGGCATGACCAGTGTCACGGCTAGGACTCCGTCAGCGTGGCTACAGGCACGTGCCTGGACCCAGTCGTCTTCGGATGGAATCAATGTCTGCAGTTCGAACGTGTGTCCCCAAAGAGTTGCAGTTTCGCAAATACGACGGCCCGATGCTTCAGCACGTACGTCGGCCAGTTGCTTGTTCAATGTCAGCTTCATGTGGGCTATAATCGCGCAGCAGCGCGTGACGCAACGGCACTAAGCGATGCGCCGTGAGCGTTGCCAGCGGAACGTGGCGCGGATTCGCACGGTGCGATCGTCGTTAGCACTGAGGCTTTTCGTGACGTTTTCGATACGTACACCCTCGTATTGTCGACTGTACACGAGGCGCTTACTCGGGCCAAGCGCGACTTCACGTAAGCGCAGCTGCACGCGCTGGTCACCGAGCAGCGACGCATCGGCATTTGTGCCGAAGAAATCTTCGAATAGCTGCGCATTTAGTTCGAACATGCCTGTGGCTATGTTGCGCTGCTGTACGTTTTGCACAACGATGTCAACCGGCAATCCTCGGCTTTGTGGGTTGACCTCGAATACGTCTTCGAGAACCGCACTTTCGCTGAATTGCAAGTCAAAAACAGCACCAACAAACGCTTGACGCTTGCCCATCACAGCTTGTAATAGCGCGCCGTGCGAGCTGCGTACTCGTGTACGTGGGGGGTCAGAGGGCTGTGCGAGGCGATCAGCAACGGACGCGAGGAAGCCTAGCCCGATACCGGCACCAGCTTCCAAGTCAGGAATTTGACCCAGCGGGTCATTTAGCCCGTTGATTAAGTTTGAAAAGGGTGTAAGGACGTTTTGGGCGGTACCTACGCCATTGGCACCACCGGGGATGTTCGTGCTAACCACGAGCTATATTCGTGAAATCACGTACCGGGCGCGATAGGTGCTACAGGCTTACGAGGCGCCTGGAAGGTCATGCTTCCGCTGGCTCGTACGACACGGTCGTTCGATGCGTCGTAGTCAATGGACAACTGCGAAATCAATACGCCGTAATACACATTGACAAGATTGAAACGGCCACCAGGACCCTGGATGACTTCACGCACCGTCAAAGGGCGGTTCTGGAAGGTCAGGCTTTCCAGTCGCTTGGTGCCGAGTACGTCCTCGGTCAGCGCTGTATAAATCTGAAACCGGGTAAACTGGATCGTCTGTCCTGTCAAGTTCCCAGGAAAGTTTTCGAAAGGTTCGCCACGCGCAGGCCGTACGTGGTCAAAGCCGACAACGTCGTCTCCGAATGCGTACAGGTTCGTAGTGCCCTGGGATTGCTGAACCGACCAGCGCGTGATAGCGCCGATAGGCTGGCCATTAACCAGAATCTGCAGGCCGTGAGAGCCAACAACCGTTGTCTCGGGGACGTCAATAGCTAATGCCATAGTTTACCTATAATCGCCTGGGCTTTTTGCGATATGCACGACGACCTGTGACATAGTCAAAGGAACTCTTTTTGTGATTGTCGGTAGCCCACAAAGGTTGAAGGTTGGTGTAGTGCACGGCCACGACTGCCTGCTCTCTAACCGTCAAGTCAAAAGCGGCTAGCGGGCGTATATGGTCTACATGCCATCCGTTTTTTCCATAATTTTCCCAAGACATCCCGGGCAACCATTTGGATTCTAGATGTTGACGAAGCTCCGCTAACACGGCATGAAACGTGCCATGTTAGCGCGGCTGTGCCGACCGATCAACTGGCGGAGAAAAATGCTGTGTCTACACTGAAAGTTCCGAGGAATTTAAGGGCCGGCATGCGTAAATTAAACCAGAAGTCGAACTCGTATACCCTAGCATCAGTGCCCCGGCGGCGCACGATGATGTCGGTTGCGAGGTTGATGTCGCGCACGGCCCCTGTCGTGGCGTCGGTATAAGGCCCGACGTTACCGCTAGCAATTTCTCCCGTGATGACCTGGCCTACGAGTACTTTGATATCAAGTAAGAAGTTTGCGAGGTCCAGAGGCACCAGACCGACGAGGTTGTCGTCGATGGCCTGAATGACCTTACGGACCAGCGTGTCCTTCTGGGGTGAGCTGGAGTCGACTTCGAACTGGGCCAGTGCTCCGCCGGCACGCTCGGTGCTCACACCTTCAACTACGCGCAGCACGCCGCCGTCATAACCGACCAGCAGCAGGCCACCATTGATGAGCTGTCGACGCTCAGGTGGCGTCCACACATCGGTGATGTCGTTCAGGTTGAAACCTGTTAAGTTCTGCCGCGTCAGCGTTGACGCCGGTGACAGGAAGCTTGCGCGCTTCGCTGCAGCTACAGCCGCAAGGAAGGTACCATCCAAGTCCACGCTGACCGATGAGCCGTCGTCGAGGCGCACAGTGCGGCTCACGCCGCTTTCTTGCGGTGGCGCGGCGAAGAACATACGACCACGACCCGGTGACGACGGCCCAACTTGGAACGTTGCGCCTGCGAAGAACCGCAAAGTCCCTGGCGTGTTGGCGTCGCCGATCACTGTGTCACGAGCAGCGCCTGCCCACACACGGCGGTAGTGCTTTTCGACAGGGCCATTCTGGTCTTCGACGTGAGACACAAGCAGCGAGTACGTTTCGGCACGTGTGCCGGGTTCACCGACGATGATGACCTCCGTGATGTCGTCGGTGATTGTTGCACCATTCAGAGCGTCTTCAATCTCGACAATCGTCGGCGTACCTTCGAGCGTTGCGTCATCGATCTGAATCGTGAAGATGTACGGCGCACCGTTCAAGAACGCCAGCTCACTCGCGATAGCCAGTGGGTTGTAGTCCACCACATCGAACGATGGCGCGCCAATTTGCGTTTGTGCACTCGACAGCGTTGTGTGCAGGTAAGGTCGGTTGTACTCGTTCGTCGGCCGCACATAGTCGTACGTCACGTAGTATACAGAGCCAAGTGTCGGCCGACGTCCTGCGCCCTGTACGAGAGTTGGGTCGGTAAAGCTTGAGCCGAACAATGCCGCCACGGCTGTAGCCTGTGACGTGCTGCCGTTTGAAGTGATCAGGATGTTGCTCGCTGTACGTCCGGCGTTGGGCGACGTAATCGTGAACCCAGAGCCTGACAGTGCTGCGATGGTTGCGTAGCGAGGACCCCAAGTCCATGCGGCTAGCGCATTGATGTTTGTTGTAACTTCAGTCGGCGTAGCTGCGGCTGCTGACACGACTGTCGTATCGAAGCCAAGCACGGTGCTCGCACCGTTGACGAGATCGAAGGTTCCCAGCGACAAGCCATCTAGCGACATCGAAAACGTGTCGTCTGGATCGAGGTCGTAAGTACCGTTGGCACCTGTCAGCGTTGCAGCTGTGTCCGGTGTCCAATCGATGTCGCCAGAGTTTAGAGTCCAGTCCGTGCCCTGTGCAAAGTCACTCAAGCCGGGATATGAGCCCACGCGTACAACACGCGTGGGAGTCTCAGTCAGTCCGTCGACGTTGTCGGTCAGGGCCACATAAGTCGCTTCGAACACAGCGGAGGCTGAGTAGACAGTTTCGTCAACGAGCCGTACGACACTCGCAGCATCGAGAGTTGCTGAGCCGAAGACCAGTGTCATGCCCGTTTGCGCCGCTGGTGCGAAGAGTCGTACGTCCGAGGCACTACCCACTTCTGAGATTGGGCGTCCCGTAATGCGCACGCCAGTGGTGATGTCCGTGGCATACACGTGCGTCGCGCTGAATCCGAGAGTCGTCGCCGCGTTCAAGCCTGCGTTTACTGCTGCGGCAAACTGTGCGCGCGTCAACGTAGCAAGAGTGTCTGTGCGTACGACGTTGATTTGCTGACCCGAAATCGTAACTGAGTTGGCACCGCCGTTGGTGATGACCATCGTGACGGCACGAAGACCGTCGATTTCTAGAGCGAACGCGTTGTTCGTACCGGCCACCATGACGAAGGGACCGGCGTTGGTGCCAGCCACTGTAGCTGCGTTGAAGGCCCAGGCATTGCTCGACAGCGCTTGGGTATTGCCATTCAGAGTGCGACTAATGGAGGCCAATCCGGCTACTCGACTTGCGCGGTTTGCCAGTGTCGCGATATACGGCGATGACCCTGAGAAAGTCAGAGTTTCGTCGGCGACTTGTCCACGCACAACGGCTTCATTAGATACACGCTTATCGCGGTTACCAACGCCAATGAGTGCCACGCCAATAGGCTGGGTGGCTACGTTGACCCCGTTGGGGACAATCTGCTCAGTAATAACTACGCCAGGTTCAATTGATGACGGATCGAAAGCCACGACCCATAATCGTATCGTCTTGTCAAGCTCTTGACAGCTTTGTTGCTCTCGGGTAGGAGAGGCGCCATGAAGTCGAAATCTGTACGTAAAGGTTCGGCTAAGGGTAAGCCTGGACCACATCTATCAACCCACGAGCTATTTCTAGCTCGACGTGCGCACGTCAAGAAACGACTCGCTGAGCGATTCGGGCTTGACTGGAACCGCGAGAAATTGCAACAGCTCGAAGGTTTTGCGCCTACAGCCTATCGGGCAGCGCACTCGGCGTGCATCCTGATCAAAGAAGACGAGCAGTCAAGAGTTATTCGCATCACATCCACGATGTTTGAGACAGGCGAGCCCTTGTACGTCGTCATCGCACATCTACGCAAGCAAGTTCAAACAGTGTTGACGGCTGAACAGATGTGGAACACCCTATGTGCCCGCGAGCAAGTGCTTCTGGACGAACTTGCTCAACTTGACTTGGCACGCGTTGTGCTGTAAGGCGCCCGCATGAAGAGAGCACTTGTACTTTCTGGTGGTGGCGCTAAGGGCGCCTGGCAAGCCGGCGTCATCGACCGTTTATATCGTTCCGGTGGCGATTGGGACATTTTTGCGGGCGTCAGTGTCGGGGCATTGAATGCTGCCATGCTGGCACAGCATTCGCCAGCAACAGCTGTCACCAATCTCGCTAATCTATGGCTCGATATCGACACGCCCAAGGTATACAGGCATCACAACCGCTTCTTGAAGTGGCTCATGCTGCCGTGGAAGAAGTCAGTCTACAGCACCGAGCCTTTACGTAAGCTCATCGCTGCGAACTACAATCCAGATTTTGTCGCACGAAACAATAAGACGTTGCTAACGACGGCCGTCGACCTGCAGTCAGGTGCAGGTACAGTACATACTAACGGACCCGCTAGCGCGATTTATGGAAGTGCCGCATTTCCTCTCATGTTTGAACCACAAGAGGAGCATGCAGCTTTTATGCTTGATGGAGGATTACGAGACGTAACGCCCCTGGGCGCGGCAATTCAAGCTGGCGCAACTGACATTACGGTGGTGCTATGTGAGCCTCGTAAGTTGCTGTACTGGTCACCGCCTTCAGGAGCCGTGCCCCTATTGAGCATAGCAACACGGGCGCTTGAGATCATGATGAACGAGATTGTTGAAAACGATCTCAACAAAGCGGCGATTGTCAATCGACTTGTATCGCAAAAGGTTTTCTTAAAAGATTACCACCGCGAAGTCTTCGTGCGCGTTATTCGGCCGAAGCCCTGGCTGATGCTCGGTGATTCGCTTGACTTTTCGACGCAGCGTATGCGTGACCTTTATGCGTCAGGCCTCAACGAGGGCAGTCACGACACCTACGTGCTCTGAGGGTCGATCCGAAACAGGAACGCCCGCCGCGAATGACAGGTCAGCGCGCCAATCGCTTTGCCGACTGAAAGCTTAGCGTCTTCGCACAGCGTAGCGGCGTCCATGAGCGCCACTGCGTCTGACTCAAACAACTTGATCTCTCCCTCAGCGTTGGTTATGCGCATCTGTACGCTATGCGCCTGTGAGAGAATTTTTCGCTGTTCTGCCGTCAGTTTCATGCGCATTCTGTAGCACGTCGTTTTTCTCTTGTCACGCACAAAGATTCCTGCTACAAGCCGCGACATGAACTTCACGCTGCGCACTCTCCTGACCGTGACTCTGCTCTCCATGGTGGCCGGCTGTACGGACAATATCCGTGCCAAGTCGTTCGGTGGTACGGCGACACGGCAGCTGCCTTGTGGTCGAAAGATGGTCACGGTCACCTGGAAAGAAGCAGACCTGTGGGTGCTGACGCGCCCCATGCACGAGGACGAGCAGCCCGAGAGCTACGCGTTCTCCGAGGACAGCCGCTGGGGCATCGTGCAGGGCACCGTGAACTTCGCCGAAACTCGGTGCAAGTAACCAACCGAGGCGCTGGTTGACATGCTGGTCGCCAAGGCTCGTGCACGCCTGAACACTGTTGACACTTAAAATAGTTGACAGCGCCGACGAATTGAAGTACGGTCTTTACATGATGAACGCTGCCACCGAGAACACCCCCTGCGTCTATGGCTGTCACGAGTTCGCAGACCACGAGAGCAAGTGCCGCGTGTGCGCGCCCCCGTCGGACGCGCTTGACGGAGAGATCAGCCGTTTCCCGGCCGTCTTCAAGATGTACTCGGCGCCCAATCGCCTGTTTCGCATCGAGAAGTCGGAGAGCAAGCTTCGTGTGTGTTAGTCTTCGTGACCCCGCACATGCTCGATGGGCGCGTCAGGCGATGCCGTGCGCCAGTCGGGCCATAGTCGCCTCATGTTTTTGTCTTGTTTAGCTTGCACAGCCTCCGCGAGCTGCGCGCCGGTAATACCGCAGCGCCACGCACCATCCATCGCTAAAATGATGATGTCGGCCCACTCACCGGCTGCGCGCGGGTCAGCCTCGGCTTCGTCGACTTCCTTGCGTAAATGGGCACAGACACCCTTGGTACGATCACCGGGACCGAACGTATGTTCTGACCATGCCTTTTGTCGTTCGAGCAGCTGTTCAAGTGTTAGAAGCATGTGGGCGCTGCTTGCAATCTGCGTGCCGGTAGCTGCCTGTTTTCAAGTGAAACTGTGACGTACCGCACGCACGAAAAAATCGACAGGCCCTGATCAAAAGTGTTGACGGCCGAACTGAGCTAGACTAAGGTACGTACATCAACGACGGCGCACAACGCGCCGCCGACAACCAGAAAGAGGAAAATCAAATGACCAACGAGACCAACACCACCGAGACCACCAACGCCCTCAACCAGGTTCCCGTGTCCACCGCCACTGCCGCCGCGCTCGTCGCGACCTTCAGCGAGGCTGCCGCGTCGGTCGCCAAGGGCAACAAGGCCAAGGCGAAGGGCAACAAGGCCAAGAGCCATCGTATCAAGTCGGCGGAGCTGGACGAGGCCCCCGCGCCGACGGGCAACGCGGTCGACGCCATGCGCAAGGCGTTCGGCTTCACCATCGTCGAGCTGGCCCACGTCATGGGCATGACGCACCCGGCGGCCTACCGCTGGATCAACGCTGGCGACGAGCGTATCCTCGCCGATGCGAACCAGCGCATGCGCCTCGTGGCCATGGTGGACTTCGCCAAGCGCATGAGCGCGAACAAATGCAAGGCGCTCGGTGACGAGATCGTCGAGCTGCACAATGCGAAGGGCAAGCTCGCGGCCCAGCAGCGCCTCCTGAACGCGGTGGTCGTGCTCTGACAAGGGCTTGACGAACCCACCGTAGGATGCTACGGTGGGTTCAATCCTGAGGGGCAAAGAGGATAAAGTGCCTCAGGGGTTGTTGACGGAACTCAACCGATTGGCTCCTCAGCTGGTCAACGACAACGAACTTGGGTCATCGCGGGTGAGATCGCGGGTAGCGACGAGTTCAAAAAGTGCGGGTTTCTGCGATCTAGCCGGCGTCCACGCCGGTACAAGAAACGGAGAAACTGACTGTTCGGTGGAAAGTAACCGATAGCACGAAAGTGCCGGCGCCGTGTAATGCGGGGCAATATAATACCATTAAATTGTGTGGCGGCTATAGCTAATTATGTAGCTATAGCCGCCATTGATTATTTAAGGTGCTGATGCTTCAAAAGTCACGGTACCATATGGCAGCAGATTGCGCGTGGTGGCGGTACCGAGGTCTTCGTATGTACCTTGCAGCGGCCAGTAATTCGAGGGCGCAGCAAACGACAGCGCTCTCGGGTCTCGCGGAATCGCGCTGTTGTAAAGCTCTGCGACCTGCGGTGCAGTGAGCGCTTGACCGGTCCAAATCATCATGTGCGCAAGATTTACGCTTGCCAAAACCGATCCGGCCACGCCACCAATCTCTGTGCCTTGTACTGATCCTGAAGTCAGAGTTGCAGGAATCGTTCCGTTGACTGTACCGGCTACTGCAACGGCATTGCGATAGACGGTAAACGTGCCCGCGTTGAAAACCGCGGTTACGTGCTGCCATACGGCCGGCGTCCACCCGCCGACGTCGACATAATCAGCGGCACTGGCTAATGTACTCGGAATCGTGAACCGCATGCTAGAGCCTGTACGTAAGCGAAAATCGTGATGTCGTTGATTCGCGGCGTTTCGACCGATGATGACTTGGTCAGTCGCTGGCCATGCACCATTTGTGCGCTGCCACCAAGACCACGTCGCGGCGCCTAAGCCGTCGAAGTTGGCGATGTTGCGCGCGCTGAGGAAGCCTGCGCCGGAAAAGTCAACCGATTGTGTGTTACTGAATGCGGCGGTGGGCGACGCTACGCCCGTAAAAGAGTCAATCGGTCTATCGAAAGTGACACACCAATTCCACAACGGGTTACCACCTGCCCGGCTGAGCGTCGGGTCCTGGTCGCGTAGGTTACCTCCCAGACCACCCAAAGACGTGGGGCCCGCGTCTGTGTTTCCGATGCAGCTGTACGCGTAACGCACGCGACCGGCCGCCGAAGCGTTACGAGACAAGGTGATCGTGACCTGCCGTGTATTCGTGATCGCAACGTTGACAATGGCGGGCGTGTCTGCTTGGTCGTCTGTGTACTCAAAGCCCATGAAGGGTTTTGCACGCATGTTCGTGGTGTCGAACACAAGCGCTGATCCATCGCCGCCTTCAAATGTCAATACGACCGTTGCGTTATTTGCCGTGATTGTTCGCGGTCGCAGCGGCACCCAGTCTTCCCCTACGATGAGCGTTTGATAAACCGCCCTAGCAAAGTATTCGCCATTGCGCAACTGTCCTACGTTGGAATAGTGGATGTCGTTGGCGTTGTAAGTGATGTGATACGTGGGGTGCGACACAATGATCGAACCTGGATGGTTTCGAGCTGCGTCTTCCTGCCCTGCTGACACTGGAGCGCCGTGGGCGCGTACCAAGCGCGAGTGACATGCGTGCTGCGTCATAAACAGCGGAATGCGGTCCATCGTCACGCCTAGAGCTGCCTGCACATCAGCTTCCCAGTTGGCTTGCAATGTTTCCATGAAGCCGTGATAAGTCGCTGCCGTTACGTTAGCTACATCGTCAGTTTCGCCGTGCACCCACAGAAGAGCGCCGTACGAGAAAGACTCGGTCGGTCGTGCAGTCGCGACGCCCGTGCGAGCTTGTGTTACGCCCGTAATACCCGTTGTGTACGGAATCGTGCCACGTGCCAGCCCTGAATAAGCCGTCGAGCTAACACCCCAGCCGTCAAAGATAGTACCACGACCAGCTTCGTTAAAAGTCAACCAGTTAGCGCAGCCTGACGCCAGGCTCTCGTTGGTTGTTTCTACAAGCGGAATCGCGGTCACGCCTGAGCGTCGCAGGTTGTCGTAAGGTTGCGTGGTCGACAACGCAGGCGCGCCGCCGCTAGCAGGGCTGCTGTTACTTTGTCCAGACAAAGATAGCATGAGCCGCGCGGTCAGCGGGATCAGCGGCTCGGGTGGATCTTCGGCTGGCAACGTCTCGTCGCCTGCGTTGTCGTCAAAAGGCGAAACGTCAGGGAGCTGCAACGTGTCAACATAAGAAATGTCGGACGTGCTCGTGATGAAGTTCTGGACAGGCGTGACGTTCGGAACGTATACTTCGCGATCGAGGAATTCCGTCACGAACAGAGTCAAGTCGAGTCCGTCGCTGTAGACCTTGTCGTTTGTGTCGCCAGGACGCGGTGTTTCGGTCTCGCCTGCGCGGCGCACGTCGCCGGCCAACCATACCTGGTATTTTTCAAGTGACGGCTGCGGCGTGGCGAGCAATGACGCCACGTCCGGCGGATCGGGCAGAAGCGAGCGGCCAAGCAACGTAAAGATGTCGCGCTCCGCCAAAAAGCTCAAGCACACCTCGACAAGGTCTGTCAACTCCGTGCGTACGTTTTCGTCTGAAGCGTTAATGTCGATTCTCACGTTGACACGCGCTGTACGACCGTATCTGTGCAGGGGCGGGCGCACGGTGTTAGCAAACGAATCTCGCTGTCCGATGAACCACTCGGCGTCCGCGGTCACGGGCGACTCGGTCACGCCGTAAGGGACGCGCAAAGTCAACGTATTTGCGTCTGGACGTGTTAGAATTTCAAACGCACCGTCGTTGCGGTCGGCACGGTTCATACCGCTTATCACCGCTCGCAGGCCGATCGCGGTCGTCGCAAACGGGCTGCCGGTAGTAACGAGCGTCGCAACGCCGGCCGCCACTGTCCAGCTCGTCACGGCACCGCGTTGGCCGATGCCCATGGCGTCGATAACAGCATCACTTGACGTAGAGTCGACTTCGATAATAACAGGGCCTCGGCCGACTGGAAGTAAGCGCACGCCCCACACGGGCACAGCTGCTGTACCTAAGTTGATCCGCTCCGCACGCGCGATCACACCCAGAGCATTGACTTCGTCAACAATTTCTTGCGCAGTCGCTGCCGTAATATCGACGAAACGATCTGCTGCAAACACTATACGTGTCAGCTGCCCTCCAGCGCCCCCAGGAGCGCCTGAACGCCTCTCCCGCACTCGGAGAGCTAGCACCGCCCCATCCTCCAGTGCGTAGGGCTCCGGTGAGCTTACAGGCGTATCGACGCGAGGGGGCTCCTGCACCGTGGCGACGTACGGCGTACCTATCGCAATCGGCGCAATCTCGCCCGAAGAAGTAGAAACGATAACATGGGGTAAGCGCTCGAACAGTCCTGGGTGCTTGCGGGCGATGAAAGCTCGAGTTGATAGGTCGACAGCCGTCGAGGTCGACGTCGGGTCCGAGGTGCGGCGCAAATACTTGCGCAGTGTGGCAATTTCTTCTAACCGACCGGCAGGTAGGTCGGGCGCATACATCATCTGGCGCAGGTACGCAACCAGGCCGTCCTTGACGGTTTGCGTTATTTGACCGAAGCGGGGACCTTGTAATGGTTCAACCGGCGTCAGTGCGCGGTATTGGACATCAAACAGCTCGCGTGCCACCAGCTATAGTCGCGCGCATCTTACGGCAGACACCTAAAGCGCCAAGTTCCAACGGTCTTCCGCTTCCTCGCGAGTCATGTCGAGGCAATGCTCACAGCCCTCCCCTTCCAACGTAGCCACGATGACGGCGACGCGTCCGTTGCTGAGACGTGCCCAGGAGACAAGAGACAGCAGCCCTTGCAGGTCAATGCGACGAATCTCCGCTTGGTATGCGGTCAGCGCGTTTTCTTCCTCAGCCGCCGTGTTGTTATACGCGTCATCGTCGAGACCTGTAGGATACTGAATCTCGTTCAGTTGCTTGAAGTAAGCAGCGGTCGCAGCCTGTCGCGCAAGATCACGCGCGTCGCGAGCACGCACGCGCTCGCGAAACAGGTCTCGGAAAGCCTTGTCAATCGAAGTCATATTCAAACCTTGCCACAACGACTCTCGCACGTCAACCTGTTTTTAGCTCTCGAACTTGCTGTGCGTGAAGATAGGCACAGCCGGAGGGATGCCCAGCGGATTTGGGGTGCTGTGCTTTGCAAACCAGCCGTACACGTTGGCCGACACCAAGCGGAAAAACTGCCGATAGCCGTCGACCTCAGCAGGTAGCGCTTCGTGCGGCGTGCGGTCCGTGATCCACGTGAGCATCGACGGGGCCATACGCACCTCGGGCAGCGCAGGCGCAGCGCAGGCGCCCAGGTGATCTACATCCCACGTCTGGGTATCCCACAGCCGCGTCGCACCATCGGTGGACGCAATGTAAATACCTTCGTGGCGCTGAAGCCCGCCGCCACCGAACGCGCCCGTAGATGGCTTGGGCTTGGGCTTCGGCGCAGGCTGGCTCCCACCGCCCCAGCCTCCACCACTGCCGCCACCCCAGGCGCCAATCTTGACGCCGTCGGTGTGCACGCCCGGTCGTCGCTGCGTCTGTCCGCGCAGGACCTGCGACTCGTCCACCGTAAGGTACACGGTAGAGCCTGGGTCAAACGTGCACAGGTCGATAAGACCTGTGTAACCCCGAAGCTCCGGAGGTACGGTGGCGTGGTCTCCCATCACGATGGGCATCATGTTTACCCGCAAGCCCTGGGGCGCAGGAAAGGTGACCGAGCTAACTACGTTATACATGTGCTTCCTTTACTTCATCAAGCGTGCCAGCGCTACAAGTGAATCGAGTGCGACGTCACGTGTGTACCAATGAATGCCACCACCTTCAGGCCCACAACACCGCTGGTCAATAAAAGTCCAGATTTGATCTGCTTTTGGATGGGATGCTAACCCGACGGCTGCTAGCGCGTCAACCTTAAACTGCTGTTCCAGCCGGGCGTTTAGCTGCCGATTAAAGCGTTCGGCCTCGGTATGCAACTCCTGCGTTTCTTCTGTGTCCAGTAAGTGACGATACACACGCCGGAAGTCTGGATGATTACTCAGATGTGGCATATCTCGTATCTGCTGGTGCAGTGCAGCAATAGCTTCAACGTTTTCGCTACCGCCGTGTGACTCGTCGACGGTAGCGTCGGGGACTTGGAGTCTTGCGTGGTCCGCGTCATTCACAACAAGACCCAACATGTTACGCTTCCACTCGGGCCAGGAGGCGACGATCTTTGAATTCTCTTCAAGAAACGCATGAAAGAGTTCGCGGTCCTTGTCGTCATCAGTGGTCATAGCTGCTCAATCGAAGCCGAGGCTGGACAGCCGGGAAACCGTGAGCAGCCGAGAAAGGCCTTGTTCGTCTTGGTGTTTATTCGACGGACGAACAACCCCACACCACACTCCGGGCACACAATCGCTTCGTTTGTGCGCAAAGTACTGACAGCGTTCCGCACCGTCGGGCGTACTTCAGGTTCTGCAAGAGCAATGCCAAAAGCGTCGTATTCGGTCATGCGCTGCGTCTACCACAGCGCATGACCAAAGTCAATCGCCGTCAAGCGCCCATCGAGCGCTCGGCACACTCTGGACCGAAGCCGGACAGAATCGAGCTGTCCACCGTCAGCGTGCGGCCACAGCGGCCACAGGTACCCTCGTGGTAGATCGACAGCTGCGCCGGCAGTACGCCGCGGGTCAGGCGCTCCCACACCCACACGAAGGCCTTGGCGCTGGGGGCAGCCGAGCCGACCTTGGCCTTGGCGCCGCCGTGGCGATAGGTGACGCCGTCCGTCGAGATCATGCCCATCCAGCTGTAGTCGGACTCGTTGTTCGAGCCGGTCAGCACCGACACGAAATAGACCAAACCGTCGCCACTGCGCGCAGGCTTGGACGAGATCTTGTACGTGAACCGAACGCCCGTCGCCTTCGACACGAAGGTCACCTTCGCACGGCCACCGATCATGTAGTTGACCGCACGGGCCGAGTCCGTGAACAGGTGAGAGTGGGCGGTAGCGGTGTTCATCAGCATGAACATACACTAAACCGGTTCTTTGCGTACGTCAAGAAAATCTTGGAACCGGGCGCATCAGCCAAGTGACGAAGTCGATCTGGTTCGCTTCACTCGACCCGCCCCAAGCCCACACGCGCCCCCAAGGCTCTTGCACGTTGCCCAACTGCCGCTGGGCGGCGAGCGCCGCGCGCACGTTTTGCACTACGCAAATCCACCAAAACCCCCAGGTCTCGCACCTAGGATACGCTTGGTGCTCCGGCGCATCCCCTGTGTAGTGCGTTCCTCCGTGCTTTAAAACGCGTGAGTACAGCTCGCACATGCGGCTGACGCGGTGGTATTCGATATAATCACGCCGAAACACGGGCGTGTGCCCCGTGAATCCTGTTTGCCGCATGTACGGCCGTTGCGCAAGAAACCTTTCCGTGTTGACGTATGCTTCCAGGCCCTCAAAATGCTTGGACATGTCCTGCATGTTAATCGACGTCTGGCGCCAATCCCATTGCTGCCGGTACACCGATACGATAACCGGCCCTGCCCCAGGTCCACTTCCCCAAACCGTTTCCGTACCGTACAAGGGCCGCGTGCCGTGCGCCAACGGTATCTCACGGCAGGCGGCTTTGAGTCGACGCCTGTGCTGCGCCAGCTCCTTGGCGGCCTTGAGGAGGTGACGATGCCCGCCATTGAACGTGTACAACTGTAGACGCAGTCGCTGGTGCAATGCGACCGCCGCCTTGTATTGCGCAAGGCTCGAGTAAGACCCACGAAAAATGCGGTCACACGGACCCAAGACAGCCATAAGCTCTGCATTTGTGCTTGCTGCGACAATGGTCATCAACCGACTCCTGCCTGCATAACGCATGCCAATTTTGGGCCCAGCTGGAATCGAACCAGCGACCGATCGGTTATGAGCCGACTGCTCTCACCGCTGAGCTATGGGCCCGTGAAAACAACACTAC
>JACCDT010879474.1_pt1 | contig 25124 bp, 24 predicted proteins | sample 7446291 | NCBI WGS metagenome assembly JACCDT01 (sample SAMN15323446, study PRJNA562643) | freshwater metagenome | isolation source: river surface water | place: USA:Blue River Watershed | collected 2017-08-17 | reverse complement strand
TGCGCACCATTGACTGCAAGTGATAGAGCAACGAAATGTTTTACGTAGCAGAGCTTACCCTGTGATATTATACTATACCCAAATACATTGCTATCGTTCACGATAAACGGATAAATTGGTTTAACGAATCTTATACACGTCATCGGTAATGTTAGCATGCCAGAACAACAATATATTAACGACATTCTCGTCAACCCTCATGGTTGTGCAAGGCACTATGACCAGAGATCGGAACTCGTCTCCTATACGTATAGCAGAACTTCCATGTGCTTGGTAACATAGTCCAGTACACTTTATATGACGTTGCATATCCATTGTTGTCGCAATTTTACCGCTAAAGCAGCTTTTACCACAGAGACACCTTATTGTGTTCATTGTGCAGACGGATACACTAGAGTAATTCACTTTTTTAGTACCGTCGCTAGTGTAACATCCAAAAAATAAAGACTCAATACAACAAATGCGCACCATTGACTGCAAGTGATAGCGCGATAACATTTGTCGTATAACAGTATCTATCAAGATACTTCAATCGAAAGCTGTCGCGCTTTTCAGGGACCAACGTAAATTGCACAATTGGTTCGACAAACTGCCCGTTAAAGTATATTTCACCATCTGAAACGTATATTACGGACTCATCGCGGACTGCGCCACACTTGTCCAAATGGATCCCATACACACCATCGTTAATATTAGCATGCCAGAACAATAGCATGTCAACAAATTGGTCTGGTACTGCCATCTGATGTCTGACCGTTAGTGCAAGTTTAAATCCATCATCTTTGCGATCAAAAGAACATCCATGTGCTTGATAATATAGCCTGGTGCACTTTATATGACGGTGCATATCAAATGTCGCCACAACCGCTCCACCGAAGCAACAGAGACGACATAAACATGTAAATGTACCCATTTTATGGACCGATAACATATGATTAATTCAGTTTTTTACATCACCGGGAAAAACAATTAATAAATCAAGTGGTCTCCATTAGTTGCTAGTGATATTGCGATAAACTTGACTAAGCTAACTTTATCACCTATATCCAACACGGCGTTATGACCACTCACAGTAAACGCACACAGCGGTTTGACGCGTTGGCCTTGGAATTGTATACTATTATTAGATACAATGACAGTCGTATCATCGTTATGCCAGCCAACGCCACACCTGTCCTTACAAATTGTAAACTGGTATCTAATAAGCATTGAGTAGTAAAACAGCATAATGTCTACTATTGAAGCATCAATGTAAAGCACTCGATCTGACGTCACTCCTATCATAAACTTGCCCGATACATACCATATATCAACCCCGCGAGTGCAATATTTAATTTTCTCGCATCTTATCACCGGCGGCATTAGCGTTGCCCATGGTATAATAACGTCCGGGGTATGACATCGAAAAACGCACGCACATTGTATGTAATTCATCTTGGCCATACTACATAATAAGAAAATTCAGTTTTATCTAAGACGGGCAAAAAACAATCAGTACATCAAGTGCGCGCCATTGACCGCAAGCGACAGCGCAACAAAGCGTGATTTAAAGCATCTATCCCCTAACGTGTAGACAAAGTTATCCTTATTCCTACCACCTAGGTCAAAATGACTGTACGGTTCAACAATTTGATCACCAAGCTGTATTCTGTTGTATGTAAGGACTATGGTTGTTGAGTCGCCCTGTAGTCTGGAATCTACCATTCTATGCGTGCCGTCTTGAATACGTGAGTACCAAAACATAAACATGTCAATGTACTCACGCGAGATGTTAACTTTTTTACCCATTGCACTCAACATAAGCTCGATTTTATCGTCAACAATATCTACCACGACACCATAAATAAAGTATCTCAACCGCGCACAGGTCCATTTGTGATGGTCCAACGATCCAATTGCAATACGTCCGGACACCTCGCACTGTGTACAATAGCACTGCACTGCACTTATCGATAAGCATATTGACCTCATCCTATTCATTTTTTTATTCCTACCTACCGTGACTCGCATCGAAAATACTCGGTTCGCGCAACCATATCGCCGCGAATTCGCATAGACTTTATCTCGCGGCAGTAATATTTCTCATACATCGCAATTGCACTAACATCCTTGTCCTTGACTTCAAGCATAATATCGGCCAGCCACTCATCGCGGTACTGCAGCGCAATTGCCGGGATCTCAGCTATTGACTCTGAATGCGCACCGCGTCTTACTTTTTTGGATTTTTGATCTTGTGATTCAACAACAGTATCAACTTTCTGCTCCGACACATGACACTTTGGGCGGCCACCTCGCACAGTCCATGTCTCGGCGACGACCGGGAGCAGCATGGCTAACTCAGGCGTCGGGTTTAGGGTATCATGGAAAAAGTCAACGACGATCGGCGGTTTTACTGGCCCTGAGAGGGTGTGCCACAACTCCAAACACTCGGCGAGCGACCACAACTCATCATTTTCGATCGCTATATACTCGGCGATTGAGTTCGGCAACGCTTCAAACACTGCCCGCCAACGCGCCATAGCACCCGCGCGGTCATTAAAATGTCCTCCAAGATGTATCACGAGACAACTAGTCGGCGGCTTGCACCCTAGTGCGTGCATGATCTCAGCGCCGCCTCGCAACTCATCAACGGATGCGGCGACCACTTCTGAGCGCGGCGACCCAAGTTGAACATATTGACCAGGATGCATAGTCAGTCTATGACCCCATTGCCGCGCTAACCGTCCACATCGCGCCAATTCCGTCTTAAACGCACGCACTTCATATCCTGGCTCGCTAAATTCAGATGACATATGAGGTAGAAGTCCTGACGAGATGCGGAAAAAGCGCAATCCGCGCTGCTCGTTGGCCGTAATAATCTTCTCCAAGTCAGCAATATTAGCACGCGCTAATTCGCCAGCTAAGCCCGGATTCGCGCGCAGGGTTTTAAGTGTCGCCGTGCGCGATGTATAGATGCCCAGCTCTCGCATCGGAATCGAAATACAAGCATAGCCTATCATTGATATGTATGATAACATGAAAAAAAGTTAGGTCGCGGGCGATAACTTGTTCCAGAGTTGAACTTTACGCATATCCAAACCAACTGCGAACATGTTCGGCACATTGGGGGAGCTGACCCTTCAGACTTCGCACCCAGTCAGCTTGATTCTTCACGCGACTGTCAAAGCGCACATTCGCTGCAATTGTGCTAAGCACGAGGCCAATGTCGCGATCACCAATTGCCACTTCATATGCCGCGAACAACTCGTCAACCCACTTGGCAAACGGAGGGCATACGGTTCCATATCGTGCAACACAGTGAACAGTGAACTCATTCTTCGTCGGCAGACGTCCAAGGGACTGCACAAGCTTGCGCCACTCACTCGGCAGACTCATATAACGATGAGCCTTAAGCAACATCTCAACTTGCGCAGTATTGTCGACGCGCGTCGATGAGAGCACAGGCGGAAACAGGGTCGCCGGGCAGATACTAAACGCAGTTCCGTCATACGAGTCAAAGTTAGTGATGACATCAGGTTGCGGGTCTACATCCCTGGCAATAATGGCGTCAAATGAACCAATCGCATTCGCGCGCGGGTCGCGGCCGGTAGCAAAGATCGCCCAAGCCATATTGCGGTGCGGCGACTGGACAACTTCTTGCAGCAGCGCCAGGCTTGCTGGCCATTCGCGTACAGCCCCCAGGTCAAAGGCCACGCCGTCAATCGGACACACGACTCCGTTGCACACAGTCGATGCGTTACTGATCACGGCCGTCATAAACTTAACACTAAACAGCCCGACAAGCTCACGCAGTCCATTAGCCACCGCGACGCGGTCAAACTTACGTCGTACCATCCCGACCATCTCATCATGCTCATGCGGGACAAATCGCGCCATCGACTCAAACTGCGCGCGGTCCATCTTGTAGGCGACACTTGGCTGCCGCAGGCAGTACAACAATGCGCGCCACATGTGAACACGGTTCTGGTTGTCCGTCTGAAGGCCGCTGAGCGAAATAGTCACCTCAACCGCGCGCAATCGATAGGCAATGTGTGCATCTAGGGCGCCAACATAGTCAGCGCGGAAAGTGCCAGATGGGTCTCCAATCATGTGACGAATAGCCATCAAGATCAGTGTCGGGTTACCAAGCTTGCGGCCCGCAAAGCACATCTGACGAATTGCCCAGTCGCCAATCGCGACCGAAGTCTGATCGCAGCCGAGCGGCACACCCACTACGCGCGAATCAGGACTGTTAGGATTCATAATGCAAGTATCACCTGTAATGCGTACAGTGTCTTGGGTCACACCTGACTTTTCAGCATCAAACCTAACATCATGTGCAGAGTCTGAACGTCCACCAGCCGCGCGGCAGATGTCAGCATACGTTCGAGCGCCGATTACATGTTGAACCATATCCAACGTAAGATACTTAGCAACCACCGCTGCTGGGCGATTCGTACTCAAGTCGCGCAGGTCACCAAGCTGATTGTGGACTGACGTCCACAGTGAGCCCGCTAGGAGCAACACTGGGACATCATCGTCGAGTGAAATCGGGCATTCAAAGCGCTCAGCGTTTTCACTATTGATCACCTCAGCTGTGTCACCATTGAGCGCTGCTCCTGCTGGCTTAGGCGCCGTAAGTGCTGCGCGACTGTTCTTGATCTGCGAAAAGCTCTTAATGTTGCTGCGCATGTGGACGAGCAAGTCCGAAAACTGGCGCTCAATAGTGATAGGCCCATCAGATCCTGTCTGCCAAGCGGCATCATTTTCAGCGTCAGTAAGGGCGTCATTTTGGTCGGCATTCATCATGTCATAGACTCGCAATGAGGCGATTGCGCGACTCTTTGCATCACGCAAGGCTGTCGTCAGGCTGCCATAAAGGTCATCGGTAAACTTTCCAGCCATGTTAAAATGCGAAATCTTGGAGTGAAGAGCGCTAATACCATCAACCCAATCGGCTGCGACATGAATATCACCACACATCGCGATAAGAGTTTCAAACTCAACGAGCTCCATCTCTTCGGTGTCACCGTCCACAGTCAGGCTTGCGGCCCTCGCACATGATGCGAAAGGCTTAAACACAGTCACATCGTCAAACGCGCCAGTACTTGTACGGAAGACGTAAAAGTGCAAGGTGTCAACAAACACACCGCGAGGCGCAAGAATGCCTTGAGTCTTTCGCATCTCAATGGCGTCAATCTGCCCGTCGGTGATAATGACAACTTCAACAGACTGACCACGGTCAACTCGACTCATAATGTCAGTCGCGATAACAGATGCATACGTGCAGCCACCCTGATTAGGCTCATACGTGATCCTTTCAGACCAGTACAAGACTTGGGCACGCGGAAATTGTGCCAGGACGGCATCAACTGACGCCGCATAGTCAGGGTCGGTCTTGCGGCCGGTGTACGTCGATCCAGAGTTGTCAATGTAGACTAGAGTAAGAGTAGTCATTTTTGGTTGATCAAAAGAGCTTCCAAGGTCATAGAGTCAAAAAAATCAGTTTTTTTACATCGCGGTCCTTTACACTATACTCTTATTCGTCCTAATAAACTCATCATCCGGAGCAGTCGCCATGGCCGCCATTTTATGCGCCCGCAATGCATCAACTAGCTCGTCAGTGGCCGCCTGAACCTCAACTTGCTCGCCTGTGAAAATATTAAACAGTATAGCCCTGGTCGCCTCAATTCGCGATCTGGCCTCCGTAACATCAACTCCAATGTCAGAATCGTCCATCAGCAGTTGGGTCAACTGCTGCCCGCGCCAGAGCCACAAGTATAGCGCAGTTTGCAGAATATGCTCGTCACTAAGCTCTGAGGTGCATTTAAACTCCCAGACTATGTTGTCACACGAGTACATGTCAATGAAACCATAAACGCCCTTGTGTGCAACTTGAACTTCAAATGACCCGCGCCCGCACTGTGTCATCCGCGCCATACACGCAGCAAGTGATTTTTCACTCAGCCAATCATAGTTCGCGATTTGATTGCGCTTGAATATGTACTGTGACATAGCCGCACAGTTTTTTGTGGCGCACGTGAGCAGTTTGCGTATTGGCAGCGTTGCCGGCGACGTCCACGCTGGTTTATAATCGATGCGACCACTCACGACACGTAAACCCTTAACCGCTCGTAGACCACCTGTTGTCTTCCATTCATAGTACAGTGGAATCGCAGTGCCTGTTATTTCCGATACACCCTCGCGGTCGGCAGTCCCACTCGGCGATATTCTGTCACCCGGCGGCACAATTTGCACTGCCGTACACATGCTACGCAACCGCCGAACAGCTGTAAGTGACAAGTGGCGTAACAGGTCAGTTACGCCTGATGGGCATCGGCGCACAGGTAGTGGCCGCCCTAGATCTAATCCGCGCTCGATCACAAGCAGGCGCCTCGGGACAGATAGCCCCAGTAGAAAGTCATACATATAATGATGTATGATAGTCAGCGCACAACTTGCCCTGGTAAATGCCACATATACCTCGTTAGGACACAAACCGCGCTCATATAATGCATTATACGACCTGTCGACGCCGAACACAAGTACAGCCTGCCGCTCAAGACCCTTAACTTGATGGAACGTTGAAAACACAAGTTTATCGCGAATTTCATCATCACTTGGCGCAGTGGAATCGTCAGTTGGCACGAATATCTGTACGCCTTGCGCCGAAATATTGTTTGCTAACTGGCGAACAGGGCATTTATCACTGCGCACAGTAGGCGCGAGCACGAAAATATCACCAGGCGCAAATCGCGCCAATAGTCTACTAAGCTCAGCCATGGCCGTCGCCGAGTATGCATCGCATATCACATAGCGGACTTCATGCTCTGGTCGCGCGGTCTGCAGCGATACTAGTTTCTCCCTGCCGAATAATCCATCATTTACAAATTGTGCAATTTCAGGGGGCACGCGCCATGTACCCTTACACTGAAGATGTGCCCATGGCCCAGGCAGCAGTCTATGAGCTAGAGTGATATACCTTGAATCAGCCTCATTGAACCCATAAATCGACTGACACTCGTCGCCTACGATGACCAGGCGAGCACCAGAGTTCAGTGCGCATATGCGGCGCAACAGCCTGAAATAGATAGGCGTCATATCCTGCGCCTCGTCTACTATGATCATATCATATGCCGGCGACGTCAGCGGCGTCAATGGCGTCGTGACTTCACCCAATAGGGTGTCATACAAGGCCTTATCATTAAAGCATGTGCGCGATAAATATCTTACTGCAAAAGAGTGATATGTATGAACTTCCATGTTAAAAATTCTGTGCGACTTAGCGCGCGTAATGGTCTCGGCGCGCAATCGCCTATTGTATGTTAGCAATAATATGTGTTTGTCATCATATCGCTTAGCGATATGTAGATTAGTAGTTGTCTTGCCACTGCCCGCAACTGAGTTGACGACTGTGTTACAATGTGCAACCGAATCAATAATAGCGGCTTGTTCAGGTGTAGGTTGATGCATTTTAACATAAGGACTGCAGGATGTGTTTATGTTAAAATCAGAAGTTATTGGCCGACTCAGGGACAAAAAATAATATGTCCGTGATGTAAATCATGACTGATAGGCCATTCTATCGCAACCAGCACACTCTATCGCAACCAGCACACTCTATCGCAACCACTGAGCGCACTCTTCATTGCGGGGCGTAAGTCCGGCATAGTCAGCGGTCTCAGACTCCATCTGCAACATTACGAGTTCCTCCACATCGTCAAAGCCGCTGATATTCCCATACATGCCTGGACCCATCATGATAGTGTGCTTCATCGCTTGAATAGCCTGATTATTGGTAAACCCAAGTGTCTCCCACACGTTGCCATTTGCATCCTTGCTATTGCAATACATGTTCAGACGTCTGAACAGAGTTCGGAACGCCGGGAGATGTTCCGCCGGAATAGGAGCACCATCTGCAGTGCTAAGCCATCGCCAGAAAGCGCTAATGGCGGTCTCACCGCAATCCGCAGGCACAATTGCATCAACTTGCATAGGCTGTTCTTGAGGCTGAACGCGAGGTTGAACGCGAGGCTGAACGCGAGGTTGAACGCGAGGTTGAACAACAGGCTCTTGAACTTGCATTGGCGCAGGCTCGTCAACTTGCATCGGCGCGGGAGCATGTACCTGAGCAGCCATGGGAGCATGCACCTGAGCAGCCATGGGAGCAACAACACGACGGCGCATCATCTCGTCAACTTGCGGTTGCGGCACATCAACAGGCTTAATATTCAGTGCTTGAACAGCCTGCATCTGCGCCTCAGCGGCCTCCTCGCGCGCAGACTCAAAGGCGTTGAACGCGGCGGCATCGAAACCAGCCGTGTCAACCTCCATACCGGTGACACCGCGATTGATAAGCATCAGGGCGTTATGCGCATTCGCCGAGAGTGCCTCGGCATTGCGCTTTCGCTCTTCGGCCGCAGCAGCCATTTCCTCAACCGTCTGGAATGTAATTTTCTTCTCAGGTGGGCAGAAATTGTTCTTTTTAAGCTCAGCCTGTGCATGAAATTCTTCAGGGTTGTCGGCCATACTCTTAATTTGCAACATAAGTTGTTCCGTGTACCCCTTAAGATTCAGCTTAAGTTGCGCGATAGTAGCATCCTTCTCACTAGTCTGAAGTTTGCGCAAGATTCCAACGTCGCGCATAAAATTGGTCTTGGAGCTCGGAGTCGCCGGGCCGTCCGTCGGCATAAGCGTCTGTTCATTGCTCAGGAACCATTCGTACGGCCTCAAGTCTACTGGCGGAAGTCGGCCATATCCAGCGCGCGGGTGGCCGTCACACTCAGCAGGAATGTTCTCAGGGCAGTACTTCGCCATCGTTGAGTTGTAGATCAGCCCTTAAATTCAATTTTTTATTAAAGGCGCGGGCGGTTTAGTGCATACACTACCTAGCCCCTAATGTCCGACAAGGAGTATAATGAGATTTTATCGATGAGAAATGACCGCCGACGACAGCTTGCGCTGCAAGAGCAGGCCGACGCCACCCGCGGCGCCATTTGCGATGCTATTAAGTCTAAAAGGCCTAATCTTGATGAGTGTAGCCCTGCCGTAGCTGATTATATTCGCCGTATTGAGTTTATTCAACAATCTATCTGGTGTGAAAAATGTTGTGCTGATAAGAAACATCCTAGTCTTACAGACATCGCCGATATTATGGATGGTGCCGCCGACGAGACAATTCAAGCGTTCGAGCAAGTCAAAGCTGATATTGAACGCTCAATCACAGTTGAGTCCGATGAACTGACAGACGAGGAGCGATGGATTAAGAGCGTTGAAGAACACAATGCCCGGCAAAAGTCTATGGATACCGGCCGGGTTGCACAACAGCCAACTCAAGTGCCTCTACAAGACGGTGACTATGTCAATCGCGCGATCAATCAACTTAGAGCGCGCGTGGCCGCTCTAGAGCTTATGGTTGGCATGTCGGGTGGTGCTCATACCTTGAGCACACAAGGCGTGTCCGATACTCATGCTCAACGTGCCGCAAACAGCACGGTAGCGCCTTGCCCGGCCTCTATTTTCGGCGACTTTGATTAGAAAAAATTGAAAAATACCATCACAGATTAACGCAATGGCCAAGGGTGAGGGCTGGTGTATGAGCGAGGCGCTCAAAGGCTTTTTAGAAAAAGCCTTGCGCGGACGTTTCTGTGACCCAGTAACATTCCTCACTGAGTCGGACAATCTTGCAAGGTTGTATGCACTAGGCGTAAACAAATACGAACTCGCCGATGGTGAGACTGTCATCGGTTACTATATCGTGATCGTTGACTGGACAGGTTGCGAGATTAACACTGCTCCCAAACGCTATTTCCAAACCGAAAATGGTCTTTTCACACGCGGAGAGAACTGCTGCACGACCGACAGCAGTTTTCACGAAACATATGCTATCGTTGCACCTGCGAAGCGAGTAATGTTTCCACTCGAATGTATGAGGGATCCACAAGAGATTTCATCAGGCTACAAGGTTCTAGATGCGTCAGTTGAAGATATTCTGCGATACGCTCGCAAAACCCTCGAGTACAACTACACTCACTATCGCAAGGTCATGTTTCAATTGCGAGTGAAACAGTGTATGCACAATCTTGCCCGCGCCAAGCTTAATGACCAAGATGCAGGCAAGGACACGATCATGAATGACAATATTGGACTCGACGTCGCCATTAAGCTCCAACATGCGCGGTGGTTAATGCCTGTCACCGCCGATATGCGGACTGTTCTTGAATCTGTTATCACACCAAAGCCTGGTTTTGAGAAATTGTTTATCTCACTGGAAGATGCGGCGGTTATGACAGCTCCACGAAGCTTCAAGGAAGCGACCGTTACATTCGATGCAACTTCAGTCGCGGCGCCAATTAAAATGGCAGTTTCGTCTGCAGCGCCTGCGCTACCATCATTTGATGACTTCGGCGACTTTGGTGACATGCCCCCTATGCCAGCAGCGCTACCATCATTCGATGACTTCGGTGACATGCCCCCTATGCCAGCAGCGATGCCGTCGATCCAGTTGCCAGTTCAATTTACGGCTGTGGGCGCGGGTGAGTATCGCCCTCCCAAGCGCGCTAACGGACAGTCTGACGTGCTGTTTAACGCAGGCCCCGCTCCGGCTGATATCGTCAGTCAGGTGTTGGCCTATGGTGAGTCAACTGGCGACTATTATGTATCTGAATGTTGTGCGTTGCTGTATCTCGAGATCAAGAAGTATGGCCCAATCCCGAAGTGATACACTTACCAATCCTGAAGTGACACGCCTACCAACTCTGACAAAAAACCAATATTCTTTTTTTGCAGTCTACAACTATACACGCGAATGATTGATATTGTTAATCTTGAAGTAGAACTAGATTCGGCCATTGTTGAAGCCGAGCGATGGGTTCGGGACACTGACCGGCAACGGTTTTTACCATATTTCGCCAAGATTGAGGAGTTTATTTCAGACAATGGCCTTATTATGTCCGGTGAGACTGCGATCACTAGACTTACTCGGGCTGACAGTCCGCCATCTCTTACACTTCAATATGAGATTTTCTCTGACGACCCATACACTACTGGCGTCCATCTAACCAACGCACTATTTGACATCGAAAACTTAGTATATATCTACCTGCGCACCGATATTAAGTTCCGCGAGCTGTCAATTATAGTCGACTGCCGCGAGCTAGTTAAATTGCGGCGAGTCGAGCGCTTTAACAATATTCCATTGTCCACCATTATTCCAGGAGTCGGTAGTACTGGTCATTTCGGCAGTGATATAGTATGCATGTCGCCTGTTATATTACTCGCCAATGTATATCAGGCACTCTATAGCCCTAGCAGATTCACAAAAGATAAGACATTGCTCGAAAAAGAGTCCGAGCTATGGCGCATTTTTACCGACAAGTCGGCGCCGAGTGTCAAAAACAGCGCTGTTGTGGCTAGGGCGATCAAGGCCACGCAAACTGTAAGTGCGATCGATGAAGAATCGCGCGAACTGATTTCCATGTCGCATATTTCGGGCGGTTCCAGCGTAAGTGGTAGTTCCGGCATAAGTGGGGGCTATGAAGGGTCAGGTGACTCAAACGGTGATATTCAAGATGTACTAGAAGGAGTAGCGACTCTTATCGGCGACTGGGCGATAGGCGGTGATCAACCTAAACGTCTACAGTTTTTGACGGCACTGACGGTTGGGCAGGTGATCAAACGCATTCAGCCTTTATTCCGCGCAAAAGTTACGTATAAACGCTATACTTATTTCAATGACTTCCAACTGATAAAACATACTATCTTCCGCGCCGATACAGCGGTGTGCGATATTTTCAATTCACCTACTTACGAACTTATCCCGGTCCGCGATGGTAAGCCCGCCAGTTGGGTTCTAATGCGGTTTTACGCACTTGAGTTGATGACTTTAGAGATTATCTCTGCTATCCAAGGTGGCGCAACACATACTGCACGAATTGCGCAGATCCGCGACATCATGGCAGACATCAGACAGCATGCGCTAGGTGAGCCGTTCCAGCTGGATGGGTATATTGGAGTATGCCTCAATGACACAGTACAACGGAAAAAAATTGTTATCTCGCAGGACCGCGTCCCACACTATTATCCAGTTAAAGGCCGGCGAAAATTGTTACAGGATGTTTAGTAGTCCTTTTAAACAGCTTTCGCCTTCGCCTTGGCAGCCTTCGACTGTTCGCGGTACACTCGCTCGAATTCCACAAACGATGCATCCTTCACAGTCGACAAGTGGTTGTAGACAACCGTCGCCTCGGTCTTCATGTAAGCAGGCTCCTTCTCCTTGCCAATCAACTTCTTCAGAGTTCCCGACTCGCGCGATGCGTTAACAGCTTCAGTCGATCCAGGCGCGGCCTGGCACTTAGTGCGGAACTCAGCGTCCTCAACATACTCTTGCTGGAAGTGCGTCTTAATGTTGGCACCAAGTTTCTTACCCTCGGCCAACTCGGGCACAGGCGCAGAGGAAGCGCTGGATTCCTTAACAGTGCGCGACTTGGACTCCTTCGCCGTCATCAACACCTGAATACTGGCCTCAACCTTAGAAATGCGAGCATGAATCTCGGCAAACTGAGCTCGCATCTCCTCATTGTGCTTGGTGGCGATCTCATCAACAATCTTGCGCACACCGGCCTCAAAACGGGCGGTCAAGTCGGCCATCGAAATCTGCGCCATTTGAATCAGAAGCTGATAATATAACATCCGCGCGAATTCAATTTTTTTCTTTGATTTTTGCCCGCTGCTATTACATAACACATACGGCCAGGGATATTTTTCCCTCTCAGGCCTCAAATTTGAATTCTCAATTATGTATGATCAAGACCACAACATGCACGGCCGACTCTCAGTCATCAAGCGAAATGGCGAATCTGCTCCGTTGAGCCTCGACAAGATCGCGGCGAGACTCGAACCCTTGTGTGGTCCCATACGAGGCGTGTCACTCGACCTATGCATTGACCCTACCAAGGTTATGCTCGAGACCGCCAAGTCTATTGGCACTTGTAACGGTCTGCCGACTTCCAGCATCGACGAGATCGCCGCGAAAGCCGCTTATGGGATGCAACTTACGCATCCCGACTATAGCAATCTTGCCGCGCGCATTCTCGTGTCGAACATGCATAAGTCGACTCCGGACCGCTTTTCAGAGTGTATCGCGGCACAGGCGGCGGTTATTCCGATGAATCCGGTCATCACAAAGTTCATCGCGGATAATGCGGACCGACTGGATGCCATGATAGATAATACCGCCGACTATAGTTACACTTACCTTGGTATTGTGGTACTCAAGAGTACATATCTTGTAAAACGGGGCGGACAGATCATTGACCGCCCGCAATACATGCTCATGCGCGTAGCCGTCGCTATGTACTCGCAACCTGAGCGCCGAACTGGTGCCAAGGGGGCGACACCTGACCTCGAGACGATTCTGGCCGATATTTACAAGTGCTACACATGCCTATCGCAAAAACGCGCCACTCATGCGACGCCGACACTCTATAACGCTTGCATGTCGTCTGCAAATTGCGTGTCATGCTTCCTGCTTGGCACTCATGACTCAGCAGAAGGTATTAACTTTGCAACAATGACCTCGGCGCTGATTTCCAAGTCCGCCGGCGGACTTGGCCAACATCTTGGCGACATTAGATCTGCAAATTCACTCATCCATTCCACGCTTGGGCGCACTACATCGGTCATCAAGCTTTTGCAGATTGAAAACGCTTCTATGCGCAAGTGGAACCAAGGTGGCAGGCGATCGGGCTCGAAAGCAGTATATATGCCCATCCATCATGGAGACATTATGGATTTCATTAATGCTGCACTGCGTACAACATCAGCTGAGAATACGGCACCTGACCTTTACTATGCACTGATGATTCCGGACTTGTTTTACGAGGTCCTCGATCAGCGCGGCGAATGGTACCTGTTCTCTGATGACTCGGCGCCTGGTCTCAATATTATGTATGACGGCATGGAATTCTGCTCGACGTGCGGATTCTGCAACAACCAAATGTGGCTTCGTTGGTGGTACGTTAATGTCTATGGTGCTAAAATTATGCCGCGCGGCGATCCAGGTTGCATCTACGATCCGGCGCAGTATGGTACTTCATTCGTAGAGACGATCGCAGCCCGCGCGGCGACTATGGCTGCACAGGCTGCTGACCGATCTGCAGGCAATGTGCCGATTAGTCAAATCTTGCAAATATGGTATGCTGAACACCCAGAGTGTGCACCCGCTAACCACACATACGTGCGCCGAGATGCGTATACCGACCTTTATAATCGCTACAAGAGTGAGGGTAGGTCGGTTGGACACGTTCCAGCTGAAGATGTGTTGAGCGCAATCCTCAATGTGCGGCGTCTGACCGGCATGCCATTTGTGTGCTCTAAGGACTCTATCAACCGCATGTCGAATCAGGCCAATTATGGCACGGTGCAATGCTCAAACTTGTGCACTGAGATTATGCAAGTGAGTATGCCCGATTCATACGCATGTTGTGTGCTCGCTAGTCTTAACTTGCCGAGTTTTATTAACACCGCGCGCCTCCGTGATTTTTACGATGGGCAGGCCACTGTCGACGATGTATACGATTTTGCGGCCCTCGGCGAGACTGTTGCCCAAGTCGTGCGTAATCTTGATGCGCTGATTGATGTAAACGAGTACCCGACGCCAGAATGCCGCCGCAATGCACTCGACACGCGATCTATCGGTGTCGGCCTCCAAGGTCTAGCCGACGTTTGTGCGATTTTGCGCATTCCATTCTTGTCGGTTGTTGCAAATAGTTTCAAGGATGCAGTTGTCGAGACGATGTACCACGCAGCGGTGATGGAGTCAACTGAACTCGCGCGCGAATATGGCCCGTATCCGTTCTACGACGGCTCGCCGGCATCCCGCGGCAAGTTGCATCATGATTTGTATGATGAGGAGATGACCAGACGTGACCGCAGTGAGCCATATACCACTCGATGTGATTGGGATGCAGCACGCGAGGCTGTTGCGGCACATGGTCTGCGCAACTCGCTGCTCATTGCGCTCATGCCGACTGTGACCACTTCGCAGATCTTGGGCAACAATGAGTCATTTGAGGCATTCGAAAGTAACATCTATGCCAAGACCACTCAACATGGTAAATTCACGATTACGAATCAACACATGATTCGTCACTTGATCGAACTTGGTATCTGGAATGAACAGATTTGTGCGCAAATTATCGCGGCGAATGGATCAGTTCAGGGTATTTCTGAGATTCCGCCGAACGTGCGCGAGATTTACAGAACGGTTTATGAGCTCCGAGCGCCGGCGATTATCGACTCGGTCGCGCGAATGCAGCGCTTTGTGGATCAAGGCGCGTCGCTTAACATGTACTTGACTGATAATTCCGATGCGCGAATGGCGTCGGCGTTCAGATATGCACCAAAAACGGGCTTGAAGACGTGTCAATACTACCTGCGCATCCCACCTGCTGCACAAGCGCCAAAAAATAATCTTAGCGCGATACAGTCTGCGCCGAAAGTGTACGAGGCGACGCATGCCGATGCGTGTGCTGGAGGTTCATGCTCGGCGTGAGAGGTGGTTCATGCTCGGTATGAGAGGCGGTTCATGCTCGGCATGAAAGACCACAACACCTAATAAACTATTTTTATTTTTTAGGTCGCGCGATAGTATAACATCCAATGGCTATTCAGTTTGAGGAAGGAATCATGGCCCTCTGGGTCTGCTACCTCGTGATTACTCTCGTGTGCATGCTCGTGATCGCAGTTTGCGTGCATCGAATTTATCACTTCCTTGAGTTTGAGACGATGGCCCCGATCCGTAAAACCGTAAAGGGCCGACCTTTCTTGTATTAGGCTGTCCAAAAAAGTTAATGAGTGTCTAGTTAGGCGCCAGGTTGGGGTTTTAAACTTGCAACTGATAGTCAAGTCCCATTTTTTTGAGCTTTGCAATGAATTCGCCGCGCTCACCTTGGCTAAGTCGCGCAAGATGACCGGGTTCAATTTTCCCGCGCGCTTCAGTGCAAATTTGCTGCTCGACTGCCGAGAATACCACAGCATTCAGTACAAAATTCTCCCACGCGGCGATTGTGACTGGTGCACGCGGCTTTACAAGATCATACATTGCGCCGGCTACATGTCGAATCTCAGACTGCGCAGTATGATCCATACGCAACTTTAGAAAGTGCATAATGTTGTGCAAGTCACACTTGCAGATAAATTCAGTGTACTGTGCGACAGGTAAAACAGCCCGCGCCTCCTCACGTGGTACGCCGGCTGTAAGGAGGCGATTATACGCATCGCGCGCGTCTTCTAAGGAGTCCTGGGCAGCCCGCACCAGTGCCGCACTATTCGGATGCACTGTTTCGCCAGACGACTGTTTGGATGCACCATATCCATGGTGAAACTCGTCAGGGAGACCAAATTCGCAGCTGGCCTCAGTATAGCGCAGTGATACTTCATTGATGGATGACCACTGCATCGTGCGGTGGCGCCCCATCTGTCGCGCAGCTGCAAGCGTCATTTTGACTCGAAACATAAACTCAACCATTTCAAAAGGCGACGTATGACGGTGACGCATAAGATAGCTAATAAGCTGTGCATCTTTCGCAGCGTCTGCTTGTTTAGGCGACGCCCCGTCACGAGAATAGCTCACACGCGCAGTCGACGCAATTCTGGCATCGCATGATCCAGTCTGTGGCATAACATCGATAAGTTCAACAAGACCACCTGGTGGTATGCCGATGAGCACGAGTCCCGACCGATTGTCCACCGGCCCGAAACTGCTCATAAACCTGGCATGACTGGACAAAATACGCGACGTGTGAGCTCGGGCGAGGCTGAGCATTCCAAATCCAGATAATAATTGGGTATCTAATTCATTTTTTATTTGAATTGTTCGATTGGTATTGTACACCACCGATGGATTACGAGGACTATATTGTACCGCGCGCGGGGATTGCGAGCCCAGTTAAACTGCCGAGTCGTGAGACCGTTAACCTCCTCACACCTTGGATGTCGTCGCTCGTGGCATCAGCTATAGTTTATCCGATTGACGTTATTAAGACTCGCCGGCAGGTTACAGGTCTAGGAGTGATGCAGTGTATCAAGTCCGGGCACTTATATCGCGGTCTCGCACCAAACTTGTTTACTTATCCTACATTTTGGGCAGTTTACTTTGCGCTTGAAGACAAAACTAACTCGTTCGTCGCGTCGACTGTCGGATCCGCCATGTCTAACCCGCTATTTGTGATTAAAAATCGCGCGCAGATTAGTGGTCGCCCGCTGACTGAAATTGCGCTCGAAGTCGCCCGTTCACCGCGCATAGCAATGGCCGGCCTCCCCATTACTTGCTTGAACAATGCAAAGCTCGCAATCCAACTTCCGCTTGTGAGTGCGCTAGCCGGCGCCGGGCTGCCGATGCCTTTCGCAGCAGCCAGCGGTAAAATCGCCGCGTCACTCATCACATACCCTATTGACCTTATCCGAACTCGTCAGCGGACCGGCGTTGCGCATGTTGGAGTATTAGCGGACGCGGCCGCGGTGAAGAAATTGTCAGTGGTCGATATCGCGCGCGATATCTGGGGCGAGTCAACTGGTGTGCGCCGATTTGGGGCTTTTTACCGCGGCTTTTGGCCATATACTGCGATGACTTTGCCTAACTTTGTCATCATGATGAGTATAATGTCATACGTAAAGCGCTGGAATAATAATCGTTAAGGGCTCGTGGTCCAAAAAAATATATTTTTTGAGGTCGTCACACGCCTAAAAGTCATCAGAAAAGGCAAGTTGCGGCAGTTCGACAGAGCTCTTATGCGCATATGCGGTCGGCACAGCTTCGAAGAAACAGTCACGATTGCCGACGTTAATCTGCTCCATGAATGGAAAAGGCTGAGCTGCGCGGTACCATGGCTCAATGTTAAGCTTGACGAGGAAACAGTCCGCGACACGTTTAATATATTGCCGCATAAGTGACTTATTCATCTCTGCTTGATCGATTGCGAGCATATCATCGCAGAAAGCCGATGCGATTTCGACCGCGGCGATGACTATTTCTGTAATTTCGGCGTCTTGAATTTGTGCGTCAGGTAACAAGAAGTGTCTAAACAGATACAGGCTGTAGTCAGTGTGCATACACTCGTCGCGCGCGATTAGCGCATTTGACTGTCCGAGCCCGGGCATAAGTCCAAGAGAGCGCAACCAGTAGATCACACAAAAGCATGATGTGAAGAAAATACCCTCGACGCATGCTTGCTTGATCAGCGCGCGGCCAAGCGAAAATCGATCCTCGACCGCATCGATAACCTTCTCGAGCCATACGCACATTGCATTAATCGACGGAGTGTTACGCCAGGCGTTCATTAGCTGCAACTGCTCACGGATACCAGGTTTGATAGCTTCGACAGACAGCGCATAAGTCTCCGCATGTTGATTTTCGATCATAATTTGGAAGTCGTAAAAGTAGGCAATGTCGCGCACGGGCATTTTGGCCTTGAAATATTCGATGATGTTCACGTTGACAAGTTGATCCCCAACCGCGAAGAACATCAGAATAAACTCGACCGACCTACGCTGCGCATCAGTCAAGCGCGTGGCGAAGTGAACGCGATCCTCATATAGTCTGATTTCCTTCGGGGTCCAGAATGATTCTTGAGCCCTCTCATACATAGCCCATAGATCTGGACGCCCGGTAGGCAAGGCAGTCAATCGATTGTCAAGATCATTGGGCTTGTATAGAGCCATTGTATAGGGTGATATATTACGATTCAATTTTTATCTTGAAAAAATATCAAAATTGATGTCACCCCACCCATTATCTGTAAAATTCAGTATTATACACATCGCGGGCAAACTCATCCTGATTGGTCATGCGTTTGAAATCATCACTGTTGCCTGAAATCACATACGCTCTAAGATATTCGTACGACGCCTTTAGATCTGATGGATTAGCCAATAGCTTTGTGATGATCTCGGGATCTTGTTTGATAATCATCTTGATGGCCTTATCAAACTCTTGTCCCGACATCAGCTGGAGAGATGATACACTTGATAGTACGACAGGCTGATGGGTAGGTGGCACGTCGTCTAATTGCGTGATGTCATCTTGCGTGGTGTCATCTTGCTGGTCATCGCTATCAGAATGCATGTTATCGCTATCAAAGTGCACGTCGTCCTGACTGTCGGCCATTGTGGAAGCTAGTTGATTCTCCCAAGTTAACAAATTCAGTTTTTTAGTAAAAAAGTAATATGTTGTCATCTGCGCCGTGGACCACCGTAGAAGATCGACACGATTGTGACAAAGCAGATGATGAGGAACAATCGGACGGTATGATACATGTCGACAAGGTGACGCGACATGGTGCATCATAGACTTCACAAATTCAGTTTTTTTCAGCCGATTGGGAAAATAGTATGGAACTGCGGCGCGGTCATAGATGCTACGAAATAAGGGTTCACACCGCTCACGTGGTGAATATTCGTAGTCCCTGTCGACTTCAGAATAGCCGCCACGGAGTCCTTTCGATCAGGCCCATACATTGCTCGGACGTGGTACATCCACGTAGAGCCTGTCGCAACCAGACTACCCTCATATCTGAATTTTTGGACCTGGTCATTCGTGGAGTCTTGTGTCTCATCAGATTGGGTGTTAGCAATCTGTAAGTTAGTAGGAGTCTCGACAGCCACAACGTTGTAAAACATCAGCGTATCGACGAGTGACAGGCGAGTTGACCCCTCTCGGAGCATAGCAGGTGTAAAATCAGGAGCAGAGACAGCGCCGAATGTGTGGCCGCGCACTCTGTAATACAAAATCTGTGTAATCCGGCGTTCGGCGATAATCGCGCGATGTGCGGTAAGTGCTTCACCGCGCGCGATGGCACAATTGTACAGATTTTCAGCGTCGACTGACTTGCACATGGCGTCAATTGCACTCGCTAAGCCCTTATTGACTGACATAATGCCGTCATACAGCGCCTGCCCGGTACCAGGTTTAGTATCATACTGCGACACATAATCTGGGAATGCATCAGTTGCCATCGCATCCAAAATGCGGCCCGTGAGGAATCCTGACTTAAAATCAGCAACTTCATGCATGTTGGTAGCTGTGAAGTATTGATGAGTGGTAGATTCACTAGAATTCGGGCTACCAAATACATAAACATGCTGAAATCCGGCAGTGAATAGACCTTCAACATATTGGCTCGATGGCTTGAAGAACAAGTAGATTTTCGGCGCCACGTTGTCTTGTAGCGCATCAGCACACGTGTTTTCCATTCCAGTAATGTACGGAATAGCCAGTGCGCGATAGCAAAGATGCGCGAAAACTGCCTCGAATGGTACGCCCTCATGATAAATCACAATAGAATCATGCTGTGCATAGTGAATTCGGCAGTCGGGGATTTCAGATTGAGGCTCCATAGTTAACTCTATGTACTATCTACACCCCCGTTTAAGACAAAAAACGGAATGCAAATCACATAAACTGTGTTGGCAAATAATGTGGCGGTAGAGGATGTTGATAATGCGGATGCATAGGCGGTAGAGGATGCATGTGAGGCGGCGGTAGAGGATGCATGTGCGGATGCATAGGGGTCATAGGATGCATAGGGGGCATAGGATGCATGTGAGGCTGTGGCATAGGATGCGGAAAAACAACCATGTCAACTTTGGCGCCGATCATCGGTTTTTTGACATACGGTGCAGGCGCGGAAGTGTCAGCAAGCAGTCTGGTGCAGTTTTTTGACACATGGCCGTAACCTTTGCACGTCCCGCATAATAAATTTGCTATTCTAGGACACTCGTATTTTACATGCCAGATGCTTTTGCAATAACGGCATGTGTACGTTGGCCCATATTGATCACCATAACCACTGTCGGCGATACCAGTTTTAATACTCATCATGATCTCACCTATCTTGTCAAAACGATATTCCATCAACAGGTCAAGCAATTCAGGATCGATATAATTCCGCCCAAACCTATTGTCGAACCATTTGTCAAGATCGCGGACAGTGTATGACTGCCAATGTGGATGTTTTTCAATCGCGGCTGGTATGCGCGCACTTCGCATGAGTGCATCAATCTGTCTATCAATCACACATATCAGTTGACACTGCTGTAAATGATGCAGTTTTACATCGTGCATGCGGCGTAACTCGCGCTCGTCATGGCGGATTTCTTCCTCAACATGTGCCCGATAAGCCATCAACTTATTTAGTCCTTCAGGCATAGGCGGCTCACTGTCATGTTTAGGTTCAGACTTTTCAACGGGCTTTTTGAGCGAATCAAGGTCGGTCGACATTTGTGCGGTTTCACCGGTTGAGTAAAAGCCCTTGATATTTTCATTTTTTTATAAAGATTGCCCCGTGAGGGTACATACAATGGAGGATATTGACGACCTTACACGTAAGCTAGGCTCTAAATTTAGTCGCGATGAGATCGAGGGTTTTATCGACCTGGGCCGCAAGCTCGTCAGCAAATCGGTGCTGACCCTGTTATGCCGGACGGTTACCGAGGCCGCGGGCGGATTTCCACCCGCCGAAGCCCAGCCAACTGACTCATCTTCGAGCAGTTTAGACCCTGTAGAAGTACCGCGCCACCCATCTGAAGTGCCACTTGACGCTGACACTGACACCGAGAGTCAGCCTCTTGAGGCGCCGCCTCATGCTGAATCCACTAAAGTATCCACCGCGCAACATGAAACATTGAAGGCTCGTCAGCGCAAGGCTACTCAACTTTGCGCGGCCATCAACGCGCAAATGCCGTTCTCCGGTATCATCCCGGCGACTATAGAATTTAATGAGATTCCTGACAAGCTAAACTTGATCTTGTCGATCGTGCCGCGCGACTATGTGGCTGACATTAGGTTTCCACATGAGAAGTATAAGCCTGATATTGTCAATCAGTATGAGTTTATCAAGCATGCTGCATATGTGTATTGGGTCGAATTCTCTCGCCGCAACCCGCGCCTTATCTCTAAAATCGCCAAATTTGCCCCAGATGTTGACTTCAGCGAGCTTAAAGTGGACCCGCAATCGCTCACGACTATGTATTTCTCGCCGCTGTCGACTACGCGACTGGGCATTTTCGGGTTTTACACCGACAAGAATGGCAAAAAATTTGACCTCAAGCCTAAGTAAAATGCTAAAAGTCTTACGCATAGTGAATGTGGAGTAATCTTTTTTGCCCAGCTTTTTTCTAAAAAGCCCTTTTTTGCCCAGCTTTTTTCTAAAAAGCCCTTTTTTGCCCAGCTTTTTTCTAAAAAGCTGACTTAGTAATAATTGTTGATTTTGCGCACCAGTTTCGCCTTTGATAGCCCGCCGAAAGGGATACCGCGCGACTTTGCCATAAACTGCAGCTCAGAGATACTCATCGATATGCTAGCATGAGATGGCTTGCGCGGCACATCGCCGGGTGCGAAAAACTTGTCCTGTCTGGATCTGGCACTTTTGTGCGATGCACTCTTGTGCGAACTAGCAGGCCGCGATTTTGACGATCTTGAGCTTGAGTGACTTGAGTGACTAGACTGAGAGCTCGCTCTAGACTGAGCGCTCGATCTAGATGAGCTTCGGCTCGACGACACACGTTTTGCACTTTTTCGCGGAGGCATTTTATATCACTTGCGCGATAAAAAGTTATATGATTCTTGTCAACACTTGTGGTGCACCCTCGCCGTCAAATTTTACACCTTCGACAGCATATGAGTAGCAAATTGCGCCAGGCCCCCATTGCGCCGTGTAGCGCGCGGCTTGCTTAGCATTGGATAACTTTAGAAACTTAATGTCAGTCGCAACATAATTTTTGAAGTCGATCCAATGCACCCGCGCCCCATTGATGATAACATGCTCGGTAAATAAAATATCAGGTGTGATGACTGCGCGCCCATGGTCTCGCATCTGCTCTTCGGTAAGTTCAGCCTGGGTCTTGATTGAAAAACCAAGTTCGCGCAACTTATCGGCGAACGTGTCTTCGGCCGACTGCGCGGCCTCAGCGCACGCGGCATCGCCTATCATGATGTCATTTTGTGCGGCCAGGTCAAATTGCTCGCGGTCATATGCCGACAGTGCGCTGGGTGGTGCCGACCCTGTGAAAATACCCCTTAAATCGCGACCTGAGTATTGCCCACCAGCCGTCAGAATGTTGCGCAATAGGTTAAGCGGCGGAAAATCCCATCGCGCGGCCACTGCTAGAATACCATCGCGCGCATATTCGGCCGTAAGTCGCGGTAACATTTTAGCCTGCCGCCCATACCCAGCGATGATTTTAGCCTTAATCGCATTACCACGGATAGAGTTTATGGCATCCACTGGCACACCAGGTAGTGCGGCGACGAGAGGATTTATGTTGTAAGTGTAGTCTGTTGACTTATTGACAAAGTCAACAATAACGTCGTAGGCTGTGCGCGGGATGTGCTCAACACGCCATACAACGTGCGCAACATCGGGTCGGCGTCTAATTATCAAGTTCATTGGTATGATATATAACATGGTAAAAAACTAATGATGTAGATTACTAGCAGTCAGAACAGTCATTGACATTATTGTTGCTCAGGATACAACCATCGGCGCAACTGTGCTTGAAAAGCCTCCATCGAACAAGACTTTTCATAGAAGGCCATAGATGCATAAGCAATCTTTTTTATAATAAAAATGAAATATCGGACACTTAAGCCCAAATGGCACCGCGTACAGTAGCCGAGCTCGCCCCAGTCGATCCTCTCGAACACCCGCTTGAACGCCAGCTCGCGGCTTTGTCGCCAACGCAGACATATATCAGACATGGTCGAGCGCGTGTTAACATTGCTAGTGTTCAGAGTGATTGGGAGCGCCTTGGATTGCCAGTGCAGGGGCCTGTCACAGGCCCCGATTCGATAGACGAAAGAGTTTTAATGTTTTGCGCAGTGTTGAGTCATCAACCAACTGGCGTGATCATTTTTAACGATATTATTAACCACTGTATCACTCTGAAGTCGTCTTACATCACTTTGCACTGTCACGTCAAGGCTGGTAGGCTTGATGTATTTTACCTTGGAACGCTAGTGAGATGCGTGGTTGGTGTTCGTAATTCTGACAACGAGCGAGTCGTGTGTACTGATGATCGCTACCGACTAGATGGAATATCCGATGAACTATGGGCACTGATTTTGCGTATCCCTAACCATCATTAACAGTTATTGATTTTTTCTACAGGCGACGATAAAAAATGAAATATTGGCGGTTAAAGTCTCAAGGCACTTCCTCAGTCGCGCAAATGCCGCCAAAGCCTGATTTCCCAACTAGCCTCACTGCGCACGCTATTAACACCCTTGGTATTCCTCGCGCCACCAAGCTGACTCAGGCGACTCTGACAAACGGCGAATATCTGTGTGTTGTGCATGACGATCATCGGACTGAATACCTTGTCCACGAAGGTTGGTTGTTCGAGCGCACAGAGGGTGATGGACTCACCGAGGAAACAATATCATGGTGCGGCGGTTGTGTAATGCTCAATAATCCGTAGCGTCACACTACCGTACGTCCTAATGCAAATTTAATAAGGATAAAGTTTAAATGTATCTCTCGACCGGCATATGTTACTCGCGGATCGCAATTGATCGTTTTGTCCCACAAAAACCGCCATACGCGGGTTGCATCGACCCGAGTGATCCTAACATCATGATGAACGTCAAGCGCATATGCACCAAATGTGCGCACAAACTCATCATGTGTAATCACTGACATCGCGGTTGATTAAAAAACAGTTAAGTGTTTCATATTTTTTAGCCTCCCCGACGAACGCGCTCTTCATTCATCTGCCGCATATATTCCATATAAAACTGGATTCGCTCTTCAGGATCAGTATGGGGGCAGTAGACTACCACGCGTAGATTAGTCCTGGCCGTTCTGCAAGGTTCTTCATACCGATCTTCGACAAACACTCTGACCAACATAGGCTTGGGCATCATAGAACATCGTAGGTCTAAAAATTCAATTGTTTTACCGCAAAAAAACATGTACGGTGGTTGTGTAGTCTACAGGAACCTATTTACTAAATCCATTAATTCCAACTTCCCATACTTCGTCGCCCTTGTGGAGTGCATAAATGCGAATGCCGTATTTTGATTCAAAGTCTATAAGTGTGAAGATTGAAAAATCTTCTCCGTCGGCAGCTTTTACAAGCGCAGTATCATG